>Ga0209913_1001120_pt1 | contig 16371 bp, 11 predicted proteins | sample PersoiDNA2013203_FD_185805 | JGI IMG/M metagenome (GOLD analysis project Ga0209913, IMG submission 185805) | Permafrost soil microbial communities from the Arctic, to analyse light accelerated degradation of dissolved organic matter (DOM) -... | ecosystem: Environmental > Terrestrial > Soil >... | reverse complement strand
GGCGGGGCAGGTCGGATCTTTGGCAGAGGCCGGGGTGTCAAGGCTGCGTTGCGTGGATGCCCAGCTGGGCAAACAGGGCCGCGTTGCGCGCGGCCTGCTGGGGGAACCGCGCTCGTGTCGCTTTGACAATCGCGCTCATCTCTGACAAGGCGACGTTGAACTCTTCATTAATAATAACATAGTCGAAGTCCGGGGCGTGAGCGATCTCGCCCCCGGCCGCCAGCAGGCGCTTGGTGATGACGTGGGGTTCGTCCTGGCCCCGCTTGTACAGCCGCTCTTCCAGCGCCGCGATCGAGGGCGGCACGATGAAGATGCCGACCGCGCCGGGGAACTGCTTGCGGACCTGGCGCGCGCCCTGCCAGTCGATCTCCAGCAGCACATCGGTGCCCGCCTTCATGACCTCTTCCACCATCAGGCGCGAGGTGCCGTAGTAATTGCCGTGCACCTCGGCCCACTCCAGAAACTCGCCCGCATCGGCGCGCGCGACAAAGTCCTCGGCGGTGGTGAAGTGGTATTCGCGGCCGTCCACCTCGCCCGGGCGGGGCTGGCGCGTCGTTGTCGAGATCGACAGTTTGATGGCCGGTTCCTGTTTCAGCAGGGCGTTGACCAGGGTCGACTTGCCGGCGCCCGACGGCGCCGCGACGATGAACAGGCTGCCGGCGAAGGCGGTGGGAGTGTGCATGGGAGTGTCCTTGTTACGGTGGGGCGGTGGTGCGGTTTTGTGGGGAAGGCGGGCGGCGCCGCCATCCACCTTTACTCGAGATTCTGTACCTGTTCGCGCATCTGCTCGATCAAGAGCTTCAATTCCATCGAGGCGTCGGCCAGTTCCTTGACGGAGGCCTTGGCGCCCAGGGTGTTCGCTTCGCGGTTCAGCTCCTGCATCATGAAGTCCAGGCGCTTGCCCACCTGGCCCCCTTTTTTGAGGATGTGGCGCGTTTCGTTGAGGTGGGCCGTCAGGCGCGACAGCTCTTCCGACACGTCGATGCGGATGCCGTACAAGGTCACTTCCTGGCGGATGCGCTCGAACGCTTCCTGGCGCGTCAGGGTCGACGGGGTGCCGTGGCCGGCCAGGCCCAGCGCGTCCTGCATGCGCTCGACCGCCTTTTGCTGGAACTGGGCGATCACCTGGGGGATCAGGGGCGTGATGCGCTTGACGATGACGTCCATCGCATCGATGCGCGCTTCCAGCATGGCTTGCAGGGCGGCGCCTTCGCGCTGGCGGCTCTCCACGAAGGCGGCGACGGTGCGGGCGGTGAGCGCCGCCACGTCGGCCTGCAGGGATTCCTGGCCGACCGTGGCTTCCTCGATCACGCCGGGCCAGCGCAGCAGTTCGGCCACGCTCATCACGGGCGCCGAAATGAAGTGCTTGGTCACCTCGGCCTGCAGGCGGACCAGGTCGGCCAGCAGGGCCGCATTCAGGGCTTGCGAGCCGCCGGCCACCTTGCGGCCGAAGGACAGGCGGGCTTCCACTTTGCCGCGGGTGATGGCGCCCATGATGGCGGCACGCAGGTCAGGCTCGAGCGCACGCAGTTCGTCGTTGATGCGGAACTGCAGATCGAGAAAACGCGAGTTGACGCTCTTGATCTCGATCGTCAACGTGCCCGCGGCGCCTTCACTGGTCGCGACCGCGTAACCTGTCATGCTTGAAATGCTCAATGGAGTCCCCGGAATTTATCTTTTCTTTACAAAGCAGTGATTTATCCACACAATTGCTGTGTTACGCAAGGAACTCTTGATGGCTGCACAAAACAACGCCCCCTTACCGGACGGGCTCGAAATTGCTGGATATCGCATTGTAAAGAAAATTGCGTCCGGTGGGTTCAGTATTGTTTACCTGGCGTACGACAGTGAAGGCAACGCCGTCGCCATCAAGGAATACCTGCCCAGCGCCCTGGCGCTGCGCCAGCCGGGCGAGCTGATTCCCGTCATCGCCAAGGCCAATCTGCCCGTCTTTCGCATCGGCCTGAAGTGCTTTTTCGAAGAGGGCCGGGCGCTGGCCCTGATCGCCCATCCGAACGTGGTGCGGGTGCTGAATTTTTTCCGCGCCAACGAGACCGTCTACATGGTGATGGCCTACGAATCGGGCCACTCGCTGCAGGAGCGCATCGCCCGCTTCAACGCCAAGGGCAGCCGGCTGGGCGAACCCTTTGTCCGCCAGGTGTTCGCCAACGTCTGCAGCGGCCTGCGCGAAGTGCATGCGAATAAACTGCTGCACCTGGACCTCAAGCCCGCCAACATCTACCTGCGTGCCGACGGCAGCCCCCTGCTGCTGGACTTCGGCGCCGCGCGCCAGACCATCAACGCGGACGTGCCCAAGCTGACCCCGATGTACACGCCCGGCTTCGCGCCGCCCGACCTGTATTCGAAAGCGGCTTCGCTGGGACCCTGGTCGGACATCTACAGCATCGGCGCCTCGATCTTCGCCTGCATGGCGGGCGCGCCGCCCCAGCCGGCCGACCAGCGCAAGCTTGAGGACAAGATGGGCGCCCACCTCGACAAGCTGGCCCCCATCTACTCGGCGGACCTGGTCAGCCTGGTGCGCGCCTGCCTGGAGATGGATCCCCTGGCCCGGCCGCAAAGCGTGTTCGCGGTCCAGAAGATCCTGCAAATGCCGATGGCCGCCGCGGCGCCCTCGGCCCCCCTGCCTTCCCTGGGAGGGCAGCTGCGCGCCCTGATGGGCAAGGTGACCGGCAAGGGCCGCAAGGCCGAAACCGACCCGACCTGAGCCAGACTCAGACCCTGACCCTGACCCGGAGCGCCCATGCAATTTTCAGTCTACCAAGAGAGCCATATCGGCGGCCGCAAGGTCAACCAGGACCGCATGGGCTACAGTTTTACCCGCGACGCCCTGCTGCTGGTGCTGGCGGACGGCATGGGCGGCCACGTGCGGGGAGAGGTGGCCGCCTCCATCATGCTGCAGACGATGTCGACCATGTTCCAGCAGCATGCCACGCCCTACGTCAAAAAGCCCGAGCGCTTTCTCGAGGAGGCTTTTCTGGCCGCCCACCACGAGATCCACCGCTACCGCCAGGAGCAGAACCTGCCGGAGACGCCGCGCACCACCGTGGTTGCCTGCCTGATCCAGCACAACACCGCCATCTGGGCCCACTGCGGCGACTCGCGCCTGTACTGGATGCGGCGCGGCCAGATCCTGGGCCGCACGCGCGACCATTCCCACATCGAGCACCTGATCGACCGCGGCCTGGCCGACCCGTCCCAGCGCGCCACCCACCCCGACCGCAACAAGCTGTATAACTGCGTGGGCGCGTCCTCCCTGCCGAAAATCGAAGTGGGCCGCCAGGCCAGCCTGCTGCCGGGCGACGTCATGCTGCTGTGCTCGGACGGCCTGTGGGCCATGGTGCCGGACGAAGAGATCACCCACCGCCTCGCCACCCAGACCATCGTGCGCGCCATCCCCGAGCTGGTCGAGATGGCGGTGACGGTGGCCGGTCCCACGGGCGACAACACGACGGCCCTGGCCATCATGTGGCAGGGCAGCCTGGACGACAGCCCGGCCGCCCCGGACGGCACCCTGATCTCCACCGAGATGCTGCCCGAGAACCTGGTCAGTACCACCATCGCCGCCAGCGCGGAGCCGGCGGCAACCGATGAAATCGACGCCTTCAACGACGACGAGATTGAAAAGGCGATCGCGGAAATCCGCGGCGCCATCGAGCGCTCCAACCAGGTGCTCAAATAAACCATTTATACCATTTTAGGAATTTCATGACCGAAGCCCAACGCCCCAGCGGCCGCGCAGTCGACCAGCTGCGCGACATCCGCATCACCCGTCAGTACACCAAGCACGCGGAAGGCTCGGTGCTGATCGAGTGCGGCGACACCAAGGTGATCTGCACCGCCAGCATCGAGGACAAGGTGCCCGGCTTCCTGAAAGGCAAAGGGCAGGGCTGGCTGACGGCCGAATACGGCATGCTGCCCCGTTCCACCCACACCCGCATGGACCGCGAAGCGGCGCGCGGCAAGCAGTCCGGCCGCACCCAGGAAATCCAGCGATTGATCGGCCGCTCGCTGCGCGCCGCTTTTGATCTGCAAGCCTTCGGCGAGCGCACCCTCCACCTCGACTGCGACGTCATCCAGGCCGACGGCGGCACCCGCACCGCCTCCATCACCGGCGCCATGGTCGCCGCCTACGACGCCTTCGCTGCCCTCCAGGCCCGCGGCGCCATCACCGCCATCCCCGTCAAAAGCTTCGTCGCCGCCATCTCCGTCGGCGTCGTCGCCGGCACCCCCGTGTTGGACCTGGACTACATCGAAGACTCCGGCTGCGACACCGACATGAACGTCGTCATGACCGAAGCCGGCCACTTCATCGAAGTGCAAGGCACCGCCGAAGGCGCCGCCTTCGACCGCACCTCGATGAACCGCCTGCTCGACCTCGCGCAGGGCGGCATCGCGGACCTCATCAAGATGCAGCGCCTGGCCCTCGGCGTTTGAGTTAATGGGGACTGGCCCTGCGGGCCTGCCCCCATTTTGACCTTGCTGTAAAAGTCTCGAATACAGATAACGCGGCCCCGGGCGCCTGCAGCGCGGGGGACTGTCACTCGCTGACTGTCCCCGGTTCTGCACACGCCGCGGCCCCACCCCGTGGACAGGCCGGGCCACGAATGGCAGCAAGTGCCAGTCCCCGGTGCTAATGAAGTCTTCGCAGTGCAGCTTGCCCCCGAGGCGACAGTCGATCCGAATCGGGGTGGCGTGTTCTGAAAAAGTCCTCGGGTCCCCCGAGGGCTTTTTTATCTGAATCCCCAAACAAAAGTAGGTTTTTACTTTTGTTTGCTACCGATTCGCGAGAAGCTCCGCCAACATCTCAAAATCCACCGGCTTCACAAAATGGTGATCGAAGCCCGCGGCTTTTGAGAGGACGCGGTCGTGGGCCTGGCCGTAGCCGGTGAGGGCGATCATCATGGCGGGCGGTGTCGGTTCCAGCGCGCGCAGGCGGCGCGCCAGTTCGTAGCCGTCCATGTCGGGCAGGCCGATGTCGAGGATGAAGGCGTCGAAGTGGGCGTTGGCGGCGGCGGCGAGGGCGCTGGCGCCGTCCTGGGCGGCGGTGATCTGGTGGCCCTGCGCTTCCAGCAGGGCGGTGAGCATCTGCAGGCCGTCCAGGTGGTCGTCGACGATCATCACCCGCGCGGGGCCCTGCTGCGCGCTGCTGGCGCGGCCGGTCTTGACGCCGCTGGCCGCTTGCTGGGCCGGCAGCAGCGGCAGGATCATCATGAAGCTGCTGCCCTGGCCCAGGCCTTCGGACAGGGCGTGCACGCTGCCGTCGTGCAGGGCGGCGATGCGCTTGACCAAAGCCAGGCCCAGGCCCAGGCCGCCCTGGGCGCGGTCGGGCGTGCGTTCGGCCTGCACGAACAGGTCGAACACATAGGGCAGCAGGGTGGGGGCGATGCCGCTGCCGTTGTCGGCCACCATGATGCAGGCTTCCCTTTCATCCGCCTCCAGCGACACCGTGATCTGGCCGCCCTGGGCGGTGTATTTGGCGGCGTTGTTCAACAGGTTCACCACCACCTGCACCAGCCGCGTCTTGTCGCCCAGGACGGCGGTGGGGGCGGTGCTCAGGTTGACCTGCAGGTGGTGCTGGCGCGCTTCGATCAGGGGGCGCGCCTGTTCCACCGCGCTGTGGATCACGTCCTTCAAATCCAGTTCGGACTTCTCGATCTCCACCAGCCCCCGCGTGACCCGCGACACGTCCAGCAGATCGTCCACCAGGTCGGTGAGATGGCGCACCTGGCGCTGGATGATCTCGCCCGATTTTTTGACCCGTGCGGGATCGCTGTGGCCGAGCATCAGCAGCTGGGCGGCGCTGCTGATGGGGGCGAGGGGATTGCGCAGTTCGTGCGCCAGCATGGCGAGGAATTCATCCTTGCGGCGGGCCGCCTGGCGCAGTTCTTCTTCCGCCAGCTTCTGGTCGTGGATGTCGGTGCAGGTGCCCATCCAGCGGATGATGGTGCCGGCGTCGTCGCGCACGGGCAGGGCGCGGCCCAGCACCCAGCGATAGGCGCCGCTGTGGTGGCGCAGGCGGTACTGGATTTCGTAGGTCTTGCCGGAAGCGAGGCTGGCCTGCCAGGCGGCGCGCGAGCGCTCCTGGTCGTCCGGATGAAAAATGCCGTTCCAGCCGTCGCCGTCCGTGCTCCCGCGCGGCACGCCCGTGAAAATGTACCACTGGGCGTTGTAGTAGTCGTGGAAGCCGTCGGGCAGGGTGGACCAGACCATCTGCGGCAGCGCGTCGGCGATGGCGCGGAACTTGGCGGCGCTCTCGCGCAGCGCGGCCACGCCCTGCAGGCGGCGCGCGCGGCCGGGGGAGGCCGACTGCGTTTCAAAGTGCAGCATCAGGGCCATGCCACCGTCGCCGCCATCGATGGGGTTCACCGAGGCGCGCTGCCCGGCGCCGCCAGTGGTGAGCAGCTCGATGGCGCCCGCCTGGCCGGTGGCCAGCACGTGTTCCAAAGCGGCGCGCAGGGAGTCAGGCTGGGGGGACAGCTGCAGCAAGCTGGCGCCGCGCCAATCCGGCGGCAGCGCCAGCAGATCGCGCGCGGCGCGGTTGGCGGCGGTGAGGTGCAGGCGGGGCGAGAGCGCGAGCATCGGCGTGCTCGCCTGTTCGAACAAATGGGCGAAATCGGGTGCGGCGGTGGACGGGTCGGGCTGGTCAGTCATCAGGTTCGCTAAGTTCCGGGCAAAGGCGTAACGCCGGCTACTCCGGTAACCATGTCCGCAAGTCAATTTGACCCGACCGTTATCCGGCTGTCAAGACGCGCACGAATGACGGGGCCGCGGTGCAGGGGGTAAAATGCTCCCTTTATGCGCATCCTGCTCCCATGACCCAACGCCTCGTCCTCGCCTCCAACAACGCCGGCAAGCTGCGCGAATTCGGCCAGATTTTGTTGCCCCTCGGTTTTGAGCTGCACGCCCAGGGCGAGTTCGACGTGCCCGAGGCGGACGAACCCTTCGCCACCTTCGTTGAAAACGCCCTCACCAAGGCGCGCCACGCCGCCCGCCTGACCGGCTTGCCCGCGCTGGCCGACGATTCCGGTGTGTGCGTCAATGCCCTGGGCGGCGCGCCCGGCGTGTGGTCGGCCCGGTATGCAGGCGAGCCGAAATCGGACGCCGCCAACAGCGCCAAACTGATCGCCGACCTGGCCGCCCACGCCGACAAATCGGCGTATTACTATTGCGTGCTGGTGTTCGTGCGCCACGCCGACGATCCCCAGCCCGTGATCGCCGATGGCGTCTGGGCCGGTGAAATCCGCCCCGAAGCGCGGGGCGAAAACGGCTTCGGCTACGATCCCCATTTCTGGCTGCCGGCTTTCGGCAAGACCGCCGCTGAAATGTCCTCGCTTGAAAAGAACGCCGTGTCGCACCGGGGCCAGGCCCTGCGCGCGCTGGTGGCGAAGTTGAGTGCGGGCCGCACATGATTCCCATTAAATTGGTCGGCATCGGCGCGGAGAAAAAAGCCGCGACTGTCGACACCAGTCTCGCCGATCCCCGTTCGCCGGCCGCCAGCGCGCTGGCCTATCTGCAGCCGGGTGCCATCTCCCTGGCCGCGCTGCCGCCCCTGTCGCTGTACATCCACTACCCTTGGTGCGTGCGCAAATGCCCCTACTGCGACTTCAATTCGCACGAGGCGAAGGGGGAGGTGCCCGAGCAGGCCTACCTGGACGCCGTGCGCCTGGACCTGGAGCAGTCGCTGCCCCTGATCTGGGGCCGCAAGATCCACACGGTGTTCATCGGCGGCGGCACGCCCAGCCTGATGTCGGCCGCTGGCCTCGACCAGCTGCTGTCCATGGTGCGCACCCTGCTGCCGCTGGAGATCGACGCCGAGATCACCATGGAAGCCAATCCCGGCACCTTCGAAGCAGAAAAATTCAAGGCCTACCGGGCCAGTGGCGTCAACCGCCTGTCGATCGGCATCCAGAGTTTTAATGCCGACCATTTGAAAGCGCTGGGCCGCATCCACGACGATGGCGAAGCGCGCCGCGCGGTGGAGATCGCCCACGCCAACTTCGACAATTTTAATCTGGACCTGATGTACGCGCTGCCGACACAGACGTTGGCGCAGGCCGAGGCGGACCTTGCCACGGCGCTGGCTTTCTCGCCGCCCCATCTGTCGCTGTACCACCTGACGATGGAGCCGAACACGGTGTTCGCGAAGTATCCGCCGGTGCTGCCGGACGACGATGCCAGCGCCGACATGCAGGACATGATCGCCGCCACCATGGCCGCGCGCGGCTACGAACATTACGAAGTGTCCGCCTTCGCCCAGCCGGGCCGGCGCGCCCGCCACAATCTGAACTACTGGCAGTTCGGCGACTACCTCGGTATCGGCGCGGGCGCCCACTCAAAACTGAGTTTTCCTCATCGGATTGTGCGCCAGGCCCGTTTCAAGCAGCCTGCTTCCTACATGCAGGCGGCGCGCGCGGGTAATCCCGTGCAGGAGGAGTTCGAGATCGCGCGGGCCGACATGGGCTTTGAGTTCATGCTCAACACCCTGCGGCTGACGGAGGGCTTTGCGCCGGCGCTGTTCGGCGAGCGCACGGGGATGGGCTTGAATGCAATCGAAGCGCCCTTGCAGGCGGCGGAGCAGAAGGGGCTGCTGTACCGGGATCACACGGTGATCCGGCCGACGGAGATGGGGATGCGGTTTTTGAATGATCTACAAGAGATGTTCTTGAAAAGCTGAACGTAGGGTGGGGACTGGCACTTGCTGCCTGTCCCCGGTTTTCACTGAGGCCGCGTACCAACGGCGGGGACAGGCCGGGCCGCGAATGGCAGCGAGTGCCAGTCCCCGGGCGTCAATTACGCCAACTGAAGGCGCGTATTCTTCGCCAGCTTGAACGCCGCCGCCACCTCCGCGAGATGCCCCGCCTGCTCCTGCATGCTGGCCGCTGCCGCTGCGGCCTGTTCGACCAGGGCGGCGTTTTGCTGGGTGGCGCGGTCCATTTCGCCGATGGCCTGGTTGACCTGGTCGATGCCGCTCTTCTGCTCCTGGCTGGCCAGGGTGATCTCGGCGACCATGGTGTTGACCCGGGCGACGCTGTCGACCACTTCCTGCATGGTCGAGCCGGCGTCCTGCACCAGCCGGGTGCCGGCGTTGACCTGGCCGACGGAGTCGTCGATCAGGGCCTTGATTTCCTTGGCGGCGCCGGCCGAGCGCTGGGCCAGCGAGCGCACTTCCGAGGCGACCACGGCGAAGCCGCGGCCCTGCTCACCGGCGCGCGCCGCTTCCACCGCGGCGTTCAGGGCCAGGATATTGGTCTGAAACGCGATGCCGTCGATGACGCCGATGATGTCGACGATCTTGCGCGAGGAGGCGTCGATCGAGCCCATGGTGTCGACCACGCGGCCGACGATGGCGCCGCCCCTGGCCGCCACGTTCGAGGCGGCCAGCACCAGCTGGTTGGCCTGCTGGGCGTTCTCCGCGTTCTGGCGCACGGTGGCGGTCAGTTCTTCCATCGAGGCCGCCGTCTCTTCGAGCGAGCTGGCTTGCTGCTCGGTGCGGGCCGACAGGTCCAGGTTGCCGGCGGCGATTTCACGGGAGGCGGTGGCGATCGTGGTGGTGCCGCCCTGGACTTGCGAGACCACGTGGAACAGGGCGTCGTTCATGCGCTTCAGGGCGCGCAGCAGTTCGCCGATTTCATCGTGGGCGCTGGTGTCGAAGGTGCTGGTCAGATCGCCCGCGGCCACCGTTTCGGCCACTGCCACGGCGCTGCGCAGGGGCGTGGTGATGGAGCGCGAAATCAGCCAGGCCATCGCGGCGCCGGCCACCACCACCAGGGCGCCCAGCAGCACCAGCAGCTGGAAGGCGCGCGTGCTGGCCGCGTCCAGCGCGGCGGCGGTGGCGTCGATGGTCTTGCGCTGCAGGGCCAGCAGGGCTTGCAGCTTGGCCGAATAGCGCTCGGCGGCGGGGGTGAATTCCTTGTCGAAGAAGGCCACGCTGGCGTCGGCATCGCCGGCTTTTTTCGCATTCATGACCTTGACCTTGGCCGCCTGGTAGACGGCGCGGTCGGCCACGATGGCTTTCATCATGTCCTTTTCTTCATCGGACGCCAGCAGCGCTTCGATCTGTTTGATCAGCTCCGTGCTGCGGGTAACGCTGTCGGCGATGGGCTTGGCGAAGGTCGTCGACAGGGACTCGTCCGTGCTGCGCGCGATCAGGGCGGTGCGCGCCACGGCCGAAAAGGTGTTGGCGTACCAGTCCGACACCAGGCGCTCCTTGGCCAGCGGCAGCTGCGTCATGCGGCGGGTCGCCTCCGCGCCCGCGCGGGCGGCCACCAGCGAATACGCCGATGAGATAATTGAAAGTAGCAGGATGAGGCCGAACGCCAGCGCCAGCCGGGAGCCGATTCGTAGTCGAAGTAACATGATTAAAACCCTGTTTTGGTTGTCATAAAAATACTTTCAGGCAACTATTATCGCTCAAATGAAAGACCTTCGGCTGTAATCAAATTGTCTTATGTTGTTTTATGGAACCAAAGATCGTTTTGTGGAGGACGAAAAAAAGCCCGACGCGCAGGCCGGGCTGTGGGCGGGACGGCGGCGCTTACAGCCAGCCGCCGCCCAGCACGCGGTACAGGGTGACCTGGTTTTGCAGGCGCAGCAAGTTGGCCTGGATGGCGGCGCGCTGGGCGTCGAACAGGGCGCGCTGGGCGTCCAGCAATTCCAGGTAGGACGCGGCGCCGGAGCGGTAGCGCAGGTCGGACAGGCGGAAACGGTCGGCCTCCGCCTCGGCCACGCCCCGCTGGGCGCGCAGCTGTTCGGCAAACGTGGCCTGGCCGGCCAGGTTGTCCGACACTTCACGGAAAGCCACCTGGATGGCTTTTTCGTAATTGGCCACGGCGATGTCGCGTCCGGCGCGGGCGCTGCCCAGGTTGGCGGTGTTGCGGCCATAGTCGAAAATCGGCAGGATGGCCTGGGGCGCGAAGGTCCAGCCGAAGCTGCCGCCTTTGAACAGGCCCGACAACTCGTTGCTGGCCGTGCCGGCCGTGGCCGTGAGCGAAATGCGGGGGAAGAAATTGGCGCGGGCGGCGCCGATGTTCGCATTCGCTGCAATCAACTGCTGCTCGGCGGCGCGGATATCCGGCCGCACGGCCAGCAAGTCGGATGGCAGGCCGGCCGGCAAGTCCGCCAGCTGGGTCTGCGCCAGGGTGCGCGCGGCCGGCAGGGCTTCCGGCAGGGGCTGGCCGACCAGCAGCACCAGCAGATTGGCGTCCTGGGCGCGCTGGCGGAGTTGCTGTGCCAGCACGACACGGGCCGTTTCCACCAGCGAGACGGCTTGCTGCAAGTCCAGCTTGGAGACCACGCCGTTGTCGAATTTCAGCTGGGTCAGGCGCAGCGAATCCTCGCGCCCGGCCAGGGTCTGGCGGGTCAGTTCCAGCAATTCGTCGTCGGCCAGCAGGGCCAGGTAGGCATTGGCGACCGAAGAAATCAGGCTGATCTGCGTGGACTTTCGCGCTTCTTCCGTGGCCAGGTACTGGGCCAGGGCGGCGTCCGACAGGTTGCGCACGCGGCCGAACAGGTCCAGCTCGAAGGCGGACACGCCCAGGCCCACCTGGTAGGCGCTGACGATGCTGTCGTTCGGACCGGGGGTGCGGCTGCCGGTGGCGGCGACGTTGACGGTCGGCAGCGTGTCGGCGCGGCGGATCTGGTAAGCGGCGCGGGCCTGTTCGATGTTGAGGATGGCAACGCGCAAATCGCGGTTGTTCGCCAGCGACAAATCGATCAGCCGGTTCATGCGGGCATCGCCGAAATACTGTTTCCAGGCGATCTGGTTGGCAGCTGCCGTGGTGGCGGGGCTGGCGCCGCTGGGGGCGCTGTCAGGAAACACCGCCGCCACCGGCGCGGCCGGACGCTCATACTTCGGCGCCAGGGACATGCAGCCGGACAGGGCCAGCGCCAGCGCCAGCGGGGTGAGTGACACGGTCAATCGCTTCATACTTTTTCCTCTACGTCGAGCACCGGCGGCGTCACGTGGTGGGCGGCCGGATGGGTGCTCTTCTTGCCCTTGAATAATTTACGAACCAACACGAAGAACACGGGCACGAAGAACACGCCCAGGGTGGTTGCCGAGATCATGCCGCCCATCACGCCCGTGCCGATGGCGCGCTGGCTGGCCGCACCGGCGCCGGAAGCAATCACCAGGGGCAGCACGCCGAGGATGAAGGCAAGCGAAGTCATCAGGATGGGGCGGAAGCGCAGGTGGCAGGCGGCGATGGCGGCGTCGATGGCCGACATGCCCTGTTCCTGCAAGTCCTTGGCGAACTCGATGATCAGCACGGCGTTTTTCGCGCCCAGGCCGATGATGGTGATCAGGCCCACCTTGAAGTAGACGTCGTTGGGGAAGCCGCGCGCGGTGGCGGCCAGCAGGGCGCCCAGCACGCCGAAGGGCACCACCAGCAGGACGGAAACGGGGATCGACCAGCTCTCGTACAGGGCGGCCAGGGCCAGGAACACGGCCAGCAGGGCAAAGCCCAGCAGCACGAACACGGTCGAGCCGGACAGTTTTTCCTCGCGCGACTGGCCGGTCCATTCGTAGGCGAAGCCGGCCGGCAACTGGGCCGCCAGGCGTTCCATTTCATCGAGGGCCTGGCCGGTACTGTGGCCGGGCGAGGCGTCGCCCGACAGGCGCATGGTCGGGTAGCCGTTGTAGCGCACCGTCTGCATGGGGCCGCTGATCCAGCGCGTGCTGGCGAAGGCCGACAGGGGCACTTGCTGGCCCTTGCTGTTGAGCGCATTCAATTTCAACAGGTCTTCCGGCTGCATGCGGGCGCCCGCATCGGCTTGCACCACCACCCGCTGCAGGCGGCCCGCGTTGGGGAAGTCGTTGATGTAGAGCGAGCCCAGCGCCGTCGAGACGGCGGTGTTGATGGCGTCAAACGACACGCCGAGGGCGTTGGCCTTGTCGCGGTCGATGTCGAGCTGCACCTGGGGCGCCGCTTCCAGTCCCTCCGGGCGCACGCCGGCCAGGATCGGGCTTTTCGCTGCCAGGCCCATCAGCTGATTACGGGCGGCCAGCAAGGCCTCCGGACCGTTGCCGCCCCGGTCTTGCAGGCGGAAGGAGAAGCCGGTGCCGCGGCCCAGTTCGGGAATCGGCGGCGGCGACAGGGCAAACACGAAGGAGTCGCGCTGGGCCGACATGGCCCCCGTGATGCGGCCGGCAATGTCTTCGGCGCCATGGCCCTTGCCCCGTTCCTTCCAGTCCTTCAAGGGAATGAAGGCGAGCGCCACGTTCTGGCCCTGGCCGGAAAAGTTAAAGCCCAGCACGGTGACCATGCTGGCCACTTCCGGCTGCTTGAGCACATAAGCCTCGACGTCCTTCATGACACTGGAGGTGCGTTCCAGGGTGGCGCCGGCGGGCAGCTGGATGTTGGCGATGATGTAACCCTGGTCTTCATTCGGCAGGAAGGACGAGGGCATACGGTAGAAAATCAGGCCGACCACGCCGATCACGACGGCAAACACCACCAGGGCGCGGCCCATGTGGCGCAGGATCTTCGCGACAAAACCTTCGTAGCGCTTGGCCGTTTTCGTAAAGCCCCGGTTGAACCAGCCGAAGAAGCCGCGCTTGGCGTGGGTGTGGCCTTTTTCGACGGGCTGCAGGAGGTGGGCGCACAGGGCGGGGGTCAGCGACAGGGCCATGAAGGCGGAGAAGAAGATCGAGGACACCATCACCGCCGAGAACTGGCGATAAATGTTGCCGACCGCGCCGGCAAAGAAGGCCAGCGGCACGAACACGGAGATCAGCACCACCGTCACGCCGATGATGGCGCCGGAAATCTGGCCCATCGCCTTGCGCGTGGCTTCCAGGGGCGGCAAGCCTTCCTCGCTCATGATGCGCTCGACGTTTTCCACCACCACGATGGCGTCATCGACCACGATACCGATCACCAGCACCATGCCGAACATGGTCAGCACGTTGATGGAAAAACCCAGCGCAAGGAGAGTTGCAAGCGAACCCAGCAGGGCGACCGGCACCACGATGGTGGGGATGATGGTGTAGCGGAAGTTTTGCAGGAACAAATACATCACGACGAACACCAGGATCACGGCTTCGATCAGGGTCTCGACCACCTGTTTGATGGAAATATCGATGAAAGAGGAGCTGTCGAAAGGAATCGACCACTTCATGCCGGGCGGGAAGTAGCGCGACAGTTCTTCCATGCGGGCGCGCACCAGCTGGGCCGTTTCCAGGGCATTGCCGGTGGGCGACAATTGCACGCCGATACCGGTGGAGGGCTTGCCGTTCAGGCGCGCCGAGGTGCCATAGTTCTGGCCGCCGATTTCAATCCGGGCCACGTCTTTCAAACGCACGGTGGAGCCGTCCGGATTGGCGCGCAGCACGATGTTGCCGAACTGCTCGACCGACGAAAGCTGGCCCGTCACCACCACGGTGGCGCTGATGGTTTGGCCTTTTTCCAGCGGCACGTCGCCGATGGTGCCGGAAGCGACCTGGGCGTTCTGCTGGCGGATGGCGTTGTTCACATCAGCCGTCGACAGGTTGTAGCCGACCAGCTTGGCGGGATCGATCCAGATCCGCATGGCCTTCTCGGTGCCGAACAGCTGGGCCTGGCCGACGCCCTTGATGCGCTGGATTTCAGGCAGCACCGTGCGCGAGGCGTAGTCGCCCAGCGCGATCGGATCCCATTTCGGATCGTCCGAAGAAAGGATGGTGAACAGCAGGAAGTTGGAGCGGGCCTTGTCGACCCGCACGCCCTGCTGCACCACGGCCTGGGGCAGGCGCGGGGTGGCGCGGCCCAGGCGGTTTTGCACGTCCACCTGGGCCAGGTCGGCGTTGGTGCCCGTCTCGAAACTCAGGGTGATGGTGCCGGTGCCGTTAGCCTGGCTGATCGATTCCATATAGATCAGGCCGGGCGAGCCGTTCATTTCACGTTCGATGACGCTGATGACGGAGTCTTCCAGGGTCTGGGCGGAGGCGCCTGGGTAGGCGGCGGTGACGACGATCGAGGGCGGCGCCACGTTCGGGTATTGCGCGATCGGCAACTGGGTGATGGACACCGCGCCCATCACCATGATGAACAGGGCGATCACCCACGCGAAAACGGGGCGGTCAATAAAAAAGCGAGCCATGAGTGAATATCCTGGTTATTTGGCGGCGGGCGCGGACGCCGCTGCCATGGCGGTGGCCGGCGCCGATGCGGCCGACGCTGTCGCCGAGGCTGCAGCTGTCGACCCTGCTGCTGGTGCGCCTTGCGCGGGCGCCGCGGCCGGGGTCCACGGCACCGGGGTCACGGGGGCGCCCGGCACCATCATTTTCTGGAAGCCGTCGACGACGACTTTTTCGCCTGCCTTCAGGCCGTCCAGCACCACCCAGTTGCTGCCCTGCTGGGAGCCGATCTTGATGGGGCGGGGCGCCGGTTTGTTGTCGGGACCGACCACGATGACGGTGTCGCCATTGTTGCCGCGCGTGACGGCCTGCTGGGGCACCAGCATGGCCGAAGGCAAGGTCGCCTGCGACAGGCGGGCCCGCACGTACTGGCCGGGCAGCAAGGCGTTATCCGGATTGGGCACCTCGGCGCGCAGGGTGATCTGGCCCGAGGTGGGATCGACCGTGACGTCGGAAAACAGCAGCTTGCCTTTGCGGGGCAGTTCGGAACCGTCGTCCAGGATGACGCTGACGGGCACGCCCGCATCGCCCTTGGCCAGCGAATCGCGGCGCAGCTTTTGCAGGTCGGTGGCGGACTGGGTGATGTTCAGATAAACCGAGCGGGTCTGCTGGATCACGGCCAGCTGGGTGGCTTCGGCGGCGCTGGCCAGGGCGCCCTCCGTCACCAGGGCGCGGCCGATGCGGCCGGCGATGGGCGCTTCCACGCTGGCGTAGCCGGTATTGATCTGGGCTGTCTGCACGGCCGCCTTCTGGGCCGCCACGTCCGCTTCCGCCGTTTTCTGGGCGGCGACCACGTTGACGTATTCCTGCTTGGACACGGCATTGGCTTCGACCAGGGGTTTGTAGCGCTCGGCCTGGGCGGTGGCCTGGTTGAGCACGGCCTGGGCCTTGAACAGGTTGGCGCGGGCGCTCGCCAAAGCCGCCTGGTAGGGCGCGGGATCGATCTGGAACAGGATCTGGCCCGCCTTGACTTCGCTGCCTTCGACGAACAGGCGCTTCAGTACCACGCCGTTCACGCGGGCGCGCACCTGGGCGACGCGCAGGGGTTCCACGCGGGCCGGCAATTCGGTTTCCAGGGCGACAGGTTCCAGCTTGGTGACGATCACGCCCACCTGTGGCGGCGGCCGGTTGCCGCCTGGTCCGCCAGCGGCCTGGGCATCTTTCTTGCCGCAAGCGGAGAGTGCGCAGGCACTTGCGACCAGCAGGGCGGCCAGGGCGACCCGGGTCAGCCCCGT
>Ga0209913_1001119_pt1 | contig 16390 bp, 16 predicted proteins | sample PersoiDNA2013203_FD_185805 | JGI IMG/M metagenome (GOLD analysis project Ga0209913, IMG submission 185805) | Permafrost soil microbial communities from the Arctic, to analyse light accelerated degradation of dissolved organic matter (DOM) -... | ecosystem: Environmental > Terrestrial > Soil >... | reverse complement strand
CAACGTTTCCAATGTTGCCCGCGTGTACTTCGGCGGCTTTTCCGGATTCAGACGATCCAGATAGACCTTCATTTCAGCCCGGCTCTGGAAGCGCCAACCTGTCGACAGACTGACAATTTCGACCCCCTTGCCTTGCCAGTCTTCACGCAACTCGACAAGCATCTGCCGGATAACATCCGCAGTCATCTCAGTCTCGACATCTTCGCCGGACAGATAGAGCTTCTTCAGATCGTTGATTGATAAGGGCTCATGAGCACATAGCAATGCAGTTTCGAGGACTTTCTTGGCCTCAATAGTATTCATGTACGACTCTTGTGCGACTGTTTAACAAAAGCTTTAGGAGCTTGACCAATACGAAGCCTGGCTGCACGGGTTGAGTTCCGTCACAGCGCCAACGGTGCTGCCAGGTTGTTGACCTGGAATAGCTTTTGATACTGTTGGTGCTGCTTCCCGGCGCTCGTTTATAGGAGGTTGAAGATGAGCGGGAAAATAAGGCTTGGTTGCGAAAGCAGAATCCTGAATTCCCAGATCCTCGCACCATTTCAACTATTGATCTTGTCAGCGGCGCCGAGGTGAATTTACGGATGGCCTGAGACAAAATGCAAAATATACTGCGGGGAGTTTAGCACAAAGGCCGCCGGGATTGTCTGCCCGTTGCAGCCGTCAGACACTAATTTACATCCCAGCACCGGATTGGCGGTGCGGTCAGACTCCGGCTATGGCCAGCTTCTCCTGCTCCAGCCTGCGGGTGAAGTCGGCAACCGGCATCGGCTTGCCAAGCAGATAACCCTGCACTTCGTCGCAGCCGTTTTGCAACAGAAAGTCATATTGCTCCTGATCCTCCACGCCCTCGGCGATAACGCGCAGGTTGAGGATATGCCCCAGCGAAATCACCGCCTTGACGATCGCCGCACTATCGCTGTCACTGGCGATGTCACGTACAAACGATTTGTCGATCTTCAAGGCATCGACTGGAAAACGGCGCAGATAACTGAGGCTCGAATAGCCGGTGCCGAAATCATCGACCGAGACCTGCAAACCCAGACGCTTGAGCGCGTTTAGTGTGGCTACGGTCTTTTCTGCGTCTTTCATGACCACATTTTCGGTGATTTCCAGCTCCAGCCACTTTGCGGCCAAGCAGGTTTCAGCCAACACCTGGCGTACAAAATCCGGCAATTGTTGATCAAGCTGACGCGGCGACAGGTTCACTGCCACAGGTATCGGTGGCAGACCGGCATCTTGCCAGGCCTGATTTTGCGCACAGGCGCTACGCAACACCCATTCGCCAATCGGCACGATCAGGCCAGCTTCTTCGGCAAAAGGAATAAAGCGATCGGGTGGCACCATACCCTGCTCCGGCGCCATCCAGCGGATCAAGGCTTCGGCACCGATCATGCGGCCACTGGCCAAGCTGATCTTGGGCTGATAAAACAACTGGAATTCGCCGCGATCCAGCGCGCGCCGCAGGCTGACTAGCATCTCCAAGCGATTGCTGACCTGCGCATCCATCCAGCCAGCAAAATACTGGAAGTTGTTCCGCCCCAATTCTTTGGCCTTGTACATGGCCGAATCAGCATTCTTGAGCAAGGTCTCGACATCACGACCGTCAGATGGACAGCGGCTCACGCCGATGCTGCAGGTGATGTGAAACTCGCGCTGGCCCGCTACCCAGGGACGCGACACGGCACTCAGGATGCGCTGCAAGACTTCGGTAATACTGATTTCATCGACCTGATTCTGCAATACCAGCACGAATTCATCGCCCCCCTGACGCGCCACCATATCAGTTTCGCGCACGCATGACACCAGCCGTTGCGCCACCGTTTTCAACAACTCGTCGCCGATTTGATGACCGAGACTGTCGTTGATGAACTTGAATTGATCGAGATCGACAAACACCACTGCGGTCAAACCGCCTTTTTGCCGCGAACTCTGCACCGCGCGCTGCAAATGGTTGTGCAACATGGTACGGTTGGGCAAGCCGGTCAAGGCGTCATGCGTCGCTTGATGGCGGATTTCGGCCTCATACAATTTGCGTTCGGTGATAGCCTCCACCGTTCCCTCATAAAACAGCAAGCTACCAGCTTCGTCACGCACGGCACGGGCATTTTCTGAGATCCAGATAATTTCGCCGTCACGGCGATAGACCCGCGATTCAAAATTCGACACCGAACCAACTTCTGCCATGGTGTGCATGAATTCGTTGCGGCGTTCCGATTCAACATAGAGTTGATGCTTAATGTCGCGCAGACTGACGATCAGATCTTCCGGCGAACGATAGCCATAGATGCGCGCCAGCGCCGGATTAACGGCAATATAGCGACCATCGGGCGTGGATTGAAACACGCCTTCGATGGCATTTTCAAAAATGCTACGGTAACGCCGCTCGGCCTCCAGCAAGGCCTGATCAGCTTCCTTGCGCGCAGTTACATCCTGGACATAGCCTTCCAGCGCATCAAGACTGCCAGTTGCATTGTAGATACCGACTCCACGCTCCCATACCCAGCGTACTTCACCATCGGCGCGCACGATACGATACTCCATCTCGAAACGACGCTTGGCCAGCAGGCTGTCCTTGATAGTCAGACGCACCGCATCGCGATCCTCCGGATGGGTAATCGCCTCATACGAAATACGGTGATTGAATAACAGCGCTTCCGGCTCGTAGCCGGTCAACTCCAGACAGCCGTCACTGACAAACTCCATGGTCCACTCCGCATCATCGCGACAGCGGTATACCATGCCATCGAGATTTGCCAGCAAGGTCTCCAGCAGACGTGGCGGCCGCGCAATCGAGCTGATTGCAGCAGCTTGGTCAGATGGGATTGAGGAGGCTACGATTTTCATAGGTAGATTAAAGATTGTCTCTGCGACAATAATGGCAAAATGGAAAACTTTGGAAAGGCCTACTGACTATCGACCAGTTAGCCGTCGTGCTTTTTTTCCGTAATAAGCAATAACAATGCCATTTCAGCAGCAGCCCAACCCAACCCGGTTTGCGGCAGCATCGTTCGTGAGCAAAACGACAAGAAGCTGATGTTGACGTTGTCACACATTTCGCTCACCAATCTGGGGCGCTCAATTTGGCGCGAATCGCCGCAAATACCGCTCTTTTCCTACTATGCCATTGAAATGGTCGCAGTAGAATCGCAACACTCGCGCAACGCCTAAAGAGGATGTAGTTATGTTGGCAACACGTTATTTGACACTCTGGACTGTTGTATTTCTCACCCTGGCCCTGAGCATACTTGCCGCTGGCCAACATGTCAGTTGGTGGTGGGCCGTTATTCCGCTGGCGTTCAGCGTGCTGGGCGTGCGCGATGTGGTGCAACGGCGCCATGCCGTGTTGCGCAACTATCCCTTGATCGGCCATTTCCGTTTCTTTTTTGAGGCAATACGACCCGAAATTCGCCAGTACTTCTTTGAAGGCGAAAACGATGGCGCGCCGTTCACGCGCAAGAAGCGCAGCGTTGTCTATCAACGCGCCAAGGCGGAAGTCGACAGCCGCCCCTTCGGTACCGAGCTCGACGTCAAGCTGGCCGGTTATGAATGGATCGGCCATTCGCTGTCGCCGACCAAACTGGCCAGTCACGATTTTCGCGTCACGGTCGGTGCCGAGCGGGCGCAACCGTATTCGATGTCGGTGTTCAATGTATCGGCAATGAGCTTCGGCTCGCTGTCGGCCAATGCCATCCGCGCACTCAACCAAGGCGCAAAGAAAGGCAACTTCGCCCACGATACCGGCGAAGGCTCGATCTCTGCCTATCACCGCGAGTTTGGCGGTGATCTGGTATGGCAGATTGCCTCCGGCTACTTCGGCTGCCGCAATCCCGACGGTAGTTTCAACGAAGACAAGTTCGTCGCCCAGGCGCAATCGTCGCAAGTGAAGATGATCGAAGTCAAACTATCCCAAGGTGCTAAACCCGGCCATGGCGGGGTTTTGCCGGCGGCCAAGATCACCCCGGAAATTTCCGCCACCCGCGGCATTCCCATGGGTGTCGATTGCATTTCTCCGGCCGTGCACTCGTCCTTCTCAACGCCGCTGGGCCTGCTGCAATTCATTGAACGACTGCGCACGCTGTCAGGTGGCAAACCCACTGGTATCAAACTGTGTATTGGCCATCCGTGGGAATTTTTCGGCATCGCCAAGGCCATGCTGGAAACCGGTATCGTGCCCGATTTCATTACTGTTGACGGTGCGGAAGGTGGCACCGGCGCGGCGCCACTGGAATTTACCGATCACGTCGGCATGCCCTTGCAGGAAGGTTTGCTGATGGTGCACAACACCTTGGTCGGCATCGGCGTACGTGATCGCGTCAAGATCGGCGCCAGCGGCAAGATCATTACCGCCTTCGATGTCGCGCGCACGCTGGCACTTGGCGCAGACTGGTGCAACTCGGCGCGCGGCTTCATGTTTGCATTGGGATGCATCCAGTCACAGAGCTGCCACACTGACCGTTGCCCGACCGGTGTGGCGACCCAGAATCCAACGCGTGCCCGCGCATTGGTGGTGCCGGACAAGGCGGAACGGGTCCACCGCTTTCATCAAAGTACCTTGCATGCCTTGCAAGAACTGGTACAAGCAGCAGGCTTGCCGCATACCTCGGCGCTGCGACCGTTTCATATCGTTCATCGCATCAACGATCACGAAATTCAACTACTGTCAGAGATGCTCAAATACCTGGCACCCGGTGATTTACTGACCGGCAATTATCGTTATCAGGTCTACGAAAAATACTGGCCGATCGCGCGCGCCGCCAGTTTCCACCCTGACGTCGGCAGCAGCTTCCACTGACGCCTGGACAACGGCTGCACCATGCAAAACGCCCGCAGTAGCGGGCGTTTTCTTAATCTGTATTCTGAACTTGCAAAAAACGTAATTTATTTACGCTTCATGAAAAACGTGAATTCTTTGTTCAATTCCGACAGCGACAGCAAATCATTACCGGTCTGCTTGGCAAACGCCTGAAAGTCGCGCACCGATCCAGTATCAGTAGCAGTGACCCGCAATACCTGACCACTTACCATATCGGCTAATGCCTTCTTGGTCTTCAATATCGGCAGCGGGCAATTCAAGCCACGCGCATCCAACTCTCTGTCAAATTCAATAACCATACTGTGAATCAGAAATTCCTAGTGATCGTCTGCGAATTCTACTCCAACATGACCCGTGCTGGTGCGTTGCAACATACGCTGTTGTATTTAGCGCACTATGGTTGTGCAGTGGAAACTAATGGCGTATCCGAACCGGCAAATTCAACGAACTGCACAGGCAAATCATGGCGGCGCATCCAATCAGCGACTGCGTAACCGGTTCCGGCGGGCCACGGCCGCAAATCAGCCGGCGCCACCAGGCGATATTCAAGCAGTTCCGGTGACAGACTGATCGTCCCGCTGGCCTTGACATGATAGGCGATGATCAGCTCATTCTTGCGTATGAACTCATAGACGCCAATCAGCGTGATCTGGCCGGCATCAAGATTGGTTTCTTCCTTGATTTCACGGGCGATGCCCTGCTCCGGTGTTTCATCGCGTTCCATGAAACCGGTAATCAGCGCAAAACGCCCTTCAGCCCAAGCAGCATTGCGTGCCAACAACATCCTGCCATCGATCTCGACCAGTCCTGCCAGCACCGGCAACGGATTATCCCAGTGGGTCCAATGCCCTTCGGGACAACCCAGCCGCAGCTTATTGGCTTCGCCTTCGTCAGCGCGCATCACCAACGATGCAGCGCAGACCGGGCAGAACTTGAAGTCGCTCACCGCGTTCAGACCTTGCTGCCGACCCAGGCTGCCACGCCTTGCAATGCCTGTGGCAAACCACTAGGATCGGTACCGCCGGCTTGCGCCATGTCAGGACGACCACCACCCTTGCCGCCAACCTGCTGGGCGACAAAGTTGACCAGCTCACCAGCCTTGACCTTGCTGGTAGCATCGGCAGTCACGCCAGCAATCAGGCTGACCTTGCCATCCTTGACTGACGCCAGCACGATGGCCGCCGTCTTCAGCTTGTCTTTGAGCTTGTCCATGGTTTCGCGCAAGGCAGTGACATCAGCACCTTCCAGCGTTGCCGCCAGCACCTTGATGCCGTTGACATCGACTGCTTGCGTGAGCAATTCGTCACCCTGGTTCGCCGCCAACTTGGACTTGAGTGCCGACAATTCCTTTTCCAGCGATTTGACGTGCTCCTGCACCTGGGCGATCCGTTGCGTCAACTCTTCCGGCTGCGCCTTGAGGGCTGCGGCAGCCTCATTGATGCGGTTGCTCAGCGATTGCACCAACGTCAGCGCATTTTCGCCAGTGACCGCTTCGACGCGGCGAATACCGGCAGCAACGCCGCCTTCGGCGACGATCTTGAACAAACCGATATCGCCAGTGCGCGACACGTGCGTACCTCCGCACAGCTCACGCGAAGTCCCGATGGACAGCACCCGCACTTCGTCGCCGTATTTTTCACCGAACAAGGCCATCGCGCCTGCGCTGACCGCATCGTCATAGCCCATCACTTTAGCTTCGGTCGCCGCATTGGCGAGAATTTCGCGATTGACGATTTCTTCGACGCGGCGAATTTCATCCGCAGTCACGGCAGCATTATGGCTAAAGTCGAAACGAGTCTTGTCGGCATCGACCAACGAGCCCTTTTGCGCCACGTGGCTACCCAGCACTTCGCGCAAGGCTTTGTGCATCAAATGGGTGGCCGAGTGGTTGCGCATGGTTTGTGCACGTTGTTCGGTATCAACCTTGGCCGCCACGGTGTCGCCCACGGCCAGTGCACCGCTAGTGAGATGACCATGATGACCGAACACGTCGGGCTGGATCTTTTGCGTATCGGCGACGGCGAACGAAACACTGGTCCCTTCCAATACGCCTGCATCGCCGGCCTGACCGCCCGACTCTGCATAGAACGGCGTGCTGTCGAGCACGACGATGGCATCCTGGCCAGCCTCGATCTTGTTGACGGCACTGCCATCGACGTACAAAGCAATCACCTTTCCCTGCTCGGTCAAGGCGTCGTAGCCGACAAACTTAGTCTTGGCACCGCTGTATTCGATACCGGCGGCCATCTTGAATTTACCGGCTGCGCGTGCGGTCGATTTTTGTCGTTCCATGGCGCTGGTAAAGCCGGCTTCGTCGAGTTCAACCTTGCGCTCGCGGCAAATATCAGCAGTCAGATCAAGCGGAAAGCCGTAAGTGTCATACAGCGTGAAGGCAGTATCTCCATCGAGCTTGCTGGCATTCTTGGCCAGCGCGGCTTCGAGAATCTTCATGCCGTGTTCCAGCGTTTCGCCGAAACGCTCTTCTTCCTGCTTGAGCACTTGTTCGACGCGCGACGCCGCTTCTGGTAACTCGGGATAGGCTGCGCCCATTTCGGCCACCAGATCCTTGACCAACTTGTAGAAGAACGGCTGGGTCTGACCCAGCTTGTGACCATGGCGCAGCGCGCGGCGGATGATACGGCGCAGCACATAGCCACGGCCTTCGTTGCCAGGAATCACACCATCAACGATCAGGAAAGATGTCGCGCGAATATGGTCGGCAATCACCTTCAGTGAATTATTTTCCAGATCGTCGATCTTGGTTTCCCGTGCCGCCGCCTTGATCAGGCGCTGGAACAGATCGATTTCGTAATTGCTATGGACGTGCTGCAACACTGCCGCCAAACGTTCCAGGCCCATGCCAGTATCGACGCATGGCGCCGGCAGCGGGGTCAATGTGGCTTCACCGGTCTTGGGATCGATCTGACGATCGAACTGCATGAACACGTTATTCCAGATTTCGATATAGCGATCGCCATCGGCGTCCGGGCTACCTGGAGGACCACCCCAGACATCGGGACCGTGGTCGAAGAAGATTTCCGAGCAAGGACCGCAAGGCCCGGTATCGGCCATCTGCCAGAAGTTGTCGGAAGCGTATGGCGCGCCCTTGTTGTCACCAATACGCACGATACGCTCGGCGGGCAGACCGATCACCTTATGCCAGATATCGTAGGCTTCATCATCGGTTTCGTAGACAGTCGCCCACAGCTTGTCGGCGGGCAGGCCATAGACCTTGGTCAGCAATTCCCAGGCCCAGACCAGCGAATCATGCTTGAAATAATCGCCGAACGACCAGTTACCCAGCATTTCGAAGAAAGTATGGTGACGCGCGGTGTAACCGACGTTTTCCAGATCGTTGTGCTTGCCGCCAGCGCGCAGGCAACGCTGCACCGAGGTGGCGCGCACGTAATTGCGCTTATCGGTGCCGAGGAACACGTCCTTGAACTGCACCATGCCGGAATTGGTAAACAACAAGGTAGGGTCGTTGCCCGGCACCAGGCTGGACGAACGGACAATGGTATGTCCCTTGGATTCAAAGAATTTCAAAAACTTGTCGCGGATTTCGGCTGAGTTCATGTTCGAGGACGGTAAGGAAAACGGTGCAAAAAATAATGCTGCAAAACTTCGTTGTAAGCGCGTGATTATACGTGATAAGCCCTGCCGCAATCACGGTCCGCGTGCGCTGCAAGGCCGATCGCGCTGTGCAGACGCAAAAAAACCCGTTCGGATTGCTCCTAACGGGTCAATGGTAATGCCAGCCTGCTCCGCTGAACAACCAGCTTCACTTTCGTGAAACCAGTCCCGCTGCAGTCGATGCGGCTAACATCTCCTCCGGTAAATCAGTATGCATTACATGTGGTGTTTTTTGACATGGTGATGCTTTTTATGCCGCACGTGCTTCTTGGCATGATGTGGCTTGTGCACTGGACCATGCGCACCGGCAGGTGCCGGGCCTGGGCCATTTTGCGCCATCACGGGCAGGGCAAACGCGGCGACAAGAACAACTGCCAATAATTTATTCAGTTTCATCTTTTTCCTCTCTGGTTGACTCTTCGCAAGTATTTTGCGGCTCGTTGGTACTATTTACAACAGCGTCCGCAACGTCTGCAGCGGACCCGCTATGACATACGACCTGTGCTCATTTAACGCCCGCAGTTTGCATTGCGTTGACACAAGTTGAAGACACAAACGTACATTCGCACCAGGAATTACCTGATGTATTTGACCGCCTGATGGCGCACCGGCGCGCTATCATCAGCACCCGCCTTGGCCTTATGCGCCTTGACTGGCTTGATCGCTTTAACGGGCTTTTTGCCGTGCTTGCCGTGCACGGTTTTGTCCTGCTCGCCATGCAGCGTTTTGGCATGCGCCTTGAGCTTGCCGTTGTGCTTGGGATGCGCAGCGGTCAGATGATGTACTGGTGCCTTACCCGGTTTCTTGGCCGGCGCAGCTTTGCCTGCATGCACTTGCTTGCCGTGTTTGACTTCTTTGCCAGCCTTGTGATGCTGATGTGGCATTAAATGCGGCGGCGCTTTTACTGGATGCGGCACGGGCACTGGCGCTACCGGTGCGGCGACATGATCCCGTCGTTCGCGCAGCATCTGCGCTTCACGCACCGTCAGCTTGCCGGCCTTGAGATCGCGCACGATGGCGTCGTCACTATAGTGATGCGGACTATTCTGGGCCGTAGCTGGCGGAACGACGATGGTCAAACCGGTGATGATGGCGGCCGCGAGGAACGCGCCAAGCATGCGCTGCATGCCATTGATTTTCATGATGCCTTGCTTCCCTATTTCCCTGATGAATATATTTTGTTGCCGCATGGAATTATTGTGCCGGGCCGATCAGATCGATACGATCAGTACAAAAACCATCGACGCCCCAGCCACGGATTTCTGCCGCGCGCGCCGGATCATTGACGGTGTAGCAGAATAAACCATAACCGGCCTGCTTCACTGCCGCTGCCAGCGCCGGCGTCAAATTCTTGTGATTGGTATGCAAAGCCACTGCCTCCAGCGCCTGCAAACGCTGCAGCCAGTCATCCTTGATCGCATCAACCAGAAAACCGCGCGCAATACCAGGCGCAGTCCGTTTGGCCGCCATCAGGGCATCAAACGAAAACGACGAAAACAACGGCAAACTGCGGTCATTCTGGCCCGGCACATACGCAGCAATGGCCGGGGCAAAATAGTCGCCGACCACAGCGCCGGCCACTTCACCGGTAAGCACCGCGTGGGCGTCACTGGCAGGCTTGATTTCGACATTCATCCAGATTGCGTTGTCGCGGCAGAAATCGAGTGCCTGCGCCAGCGTACAGACGCGCTCGCCAGCAAATTGCGGGCTATGCCAGATGCCGGCATCGAGCGCCTGCAATTGCTCCAAACTGTGCTCGGCGACCTTGCCGACACCCGGCAAGGTGCGGCCAAAACTAGCGTCATGCATCAGGACCGGCTGTTCATCAGCCGTTAGCATGACGTCGAACTCAACCGCCCGGAAGCCGTATTCCAACCCACAACGAAATGCTGCCAGCGTGTTTTCCGGCGCCAGCGTGCCACCGCCACGATGCGCTGCCACTGTTGGATAAGGCCACATATTGTTCCTTTTGCGAAAATTTATTGCCGACATTCTATGCCGGACAGCAATGCAATAACAGTCCCTGGCGGCGCCCTGACTGCATTTTGCGGTGAGAATACGGCATTTCGTCGCAATCTGCTGGAGCCGCCTTGCTGGTGCATGCACACTGCAGTCAGCGCTCCCGCTTCCCCATCACGAGGATTGTCATGTACGATGCCAACTATCTTGCCGCACGCCGCCGGGTTGATGCAAAAATCGGCTTCTGCACGCATCTTGCGGTCTACCTCGCGGTCAATGCTGGCCTAATCATCCTTAGCTTGTTGCACGGTCACACTCGCCACTGGCTGTTGGGACCGCTGTTAGGCTGGGGCATTGGCTTACTGTTTCATGGTATGCGCGTGTTTGTGCGGCTGCCGGTACGCTGGAAACAACGCCTGATTGAACAGGAATTAAGAAACAAGAATTGATGATGATCTCCGCTTCACGTTTAAGCCTGGTGGCCCGCAGTCAGGTCCGCAATCTACTGCCTACTGCGGTCATCTGCCTGCTGTGCGCCCTGGCGGCGACCTATCTCATGCGTATCGGTGTCAGCTTCACCGAAAACCTGGTGTTTTCGCTCTGCATCGGCGTGGTGGCCACCTTATTTATCGACGGCAGCCGCTTGCTGTTGTGGGGCAAAGAAAAACCGCATCGCGGCGGCTTTTTGCTGATGCTGGCGCTGGCGGCACCGTTATCGGTCATGCTCGGCAATCTGCTGGCCACCTATGCACTGCGTCGCCCGGTAACGTTGTGGACGCTGGTCCAAGGCAACAATATCATTGCCGTCATCGTGCTGACCTTGCTGGCCTGCGTGAGTGCCACCCTGTTTTACTGGAACCGCGAAAAACTGGCGACGCTGCAAGCCCGCAACAGCGCCATCGAGAAACAAGCCCTGCAGGCACAACTGCAGATGCTGCAAGCGCAAATCGAACCGCACATGCTGTTCAATACGCTAGCGACCCTGCAAACGCTGATTTCACACGAGCCCTTGCGCGCCCAACAAATGCTGGACCAGTTGATCCATTACCTGCGCGCTACCCTGTCCACCTCACGCGAGGCGCAAACTACGCTGGACAAGGAGTTTGAACTGATTCAGGCATACCTCGGCCTGATGTCGCTGCGCATGGGTTTGCGCCTGACCTATGCGCTGCATCTACCGGATGAGCTGCGCCGTTTGCCGATTGCGCCGATGCTGTTGCAACCCTTGGTAGAAAACGCCATCCGGCACGGCCTGGAACCCAAGATCGACGGCGGCGATTGCACCGTACGCGTGACCAAACATCTGGATATGCTGGTCATCAGCGTCTTCGACAGCGGCCGCGGCCTGCGCACCGAAGCCGCCTATAACAAACCCGCCAGCAGCCATTTGGGCCTGGAAAATATCCGCGCCCGTCTGGCGGCCCTGTACGGACCGTTAGCTGAATTGACACTCACGCACAACATCCCAAGCGGCGCCGTGGCGCAGATCACGATTCCAATGAAGGCCTTGCGGCAGCACTAAACCGATATTTCATTTCGGGGGAACCGAGTCGATGAACCAGCCCAGGCCGATCCGCGCATTGATTGCCGAAGACGAAGCACTGCTGGCGCAAGCGCTGGCCGATAGTCTGCAAGCGCTGTGGCCGCAACTGCAACTGCTGGGCATCGCCGCCAACGGCATTGCAGCGGTCGAGCAAACCTTGGCCTGGCAACCCGATATCGTCTTCTTCGACATCAAGATGCCCGGCCAGAGCGGTCTCGAAGCAGCGCGTGAATTGGCTGAAGAATGGCCGACCGGCACACCGTTTCCGTTACTGGTCTTCGTCACTGCCTACGATCAATTTGCGGTACAAGCGTTCGAGCAGGCTGCGGTCGACTACCTACTCAAACCCGTCAATACTGCCCGGCTGCAAGCCACAATTACCCGATTGCAACAACGCTTGCAACCCGCTGCCGAATCCAGCCTGGAACAGATGCTGGTGCAATTGCGCCATCTACCGGTTAGTGCCATGTCAGCCCCGGCGCAAGCAGCACCGCGCCTGCTAACGATACGTGCGGCAGTGGGCAATCAGATCAAGATAATCCCGATCAACCAGGTGCTGTATTTTGAAGCAACCGACAAATATATCAATGTTGTCACCGCTGAGAGTCAGGCCTTGATCCGCACCAGCCTCAAAGAATTACTGCCGCAACTGGACCCGCAACAATTCTGGCAAATCCACCGTGGCACCGTGGTGCAGATCAATGCAGTACAAACGGCGCGCCGCGATGACAGCGGCAAACTATCGCTGACGCTGCACCAAAGGCCAGAAACACTGGCCGTCAGCCGCCTGTTTGCGCATCAATTCAAACAAATGTAACGCGTTACATCAGCGGCCGTAGTAGCCGCCGCGATTGTGGTAATAGCCGGGACCAGGGCCCAAGGGCACGACAATACAAGCAGACAACGTGGTCGCCACCAAAACCCCCGCCAGCGCTAATTTGATCAACTTCTTCATCGCGTCCTCCTTATTGTTGACGATGAAGCCAGATTGACAGTACCGCGCCAAGGCAGGTAATACGCACCAGTATCATGTGTAATCAATTATTTCACGACCACAGCACCCGACCGAGCCTATGCTATTGCCGCGAAAGCCCCGTCAACTGCGGCTTGCTGCGGTAAAATGGCCGACTATACAAATAAGTAACTATTCGCCATCCATGAGTAACGAACTGAAAAACGGTCAGACTGCAGCTCCTTCCACCAATTTCCTGCGCGGCATCATCGAAGCCGACCTCAATGCGGGCGCTTACGCAGCCCGCCAGGACAGCCAGGGCCAGGCGCTGCCGCAAGTGGTGACACGTTTCCCACCCGAACCGAACGGCTATCTGCATATTGGCCATGCCAAATCGATCTGTCTCAATTTTGGTCTGGCGCGCGACTACAACGGCCGCTGCCATTTGCGCTTCGACGATACCAATCCCGAAAAGGAAGATCAGGAATACGTCGACACCATCATCGACTCGGTCAAATGGCTGGGCTTTGATTGGCAACATGAAGGCCAGCAGCACCTGTATTACGCCAGCAATTATTTCGACGTCATGTATGCCGGTGCACAGGCACTCATCCGTGACGGCCTGGCGTATGTCGACGAACAAAGCGCTGACCAGATGCGCGAAACGCGCGGCACGCTGACCGAACCCGGCACCGATTCACCATGGCGCAATCGCGCCGCCGACGAGTCGCTGCGCCTGTTCGAAGAAATGCGCGACGGCAAGCATGCCGATGGCAGTCTGATCCTGCGCGCCAAGATCGACATGGCCAGCCCCAACATGAATCTGCGTGATCCGGCCATCTACCGTATCCGTCACGCCACCCATCACAATACCGGCGACAAGTGGTGCGTCTATCCGATGTACAGCTATGCCCATCCGATCGAAGATGCACTGGAAAACATCACGCACTCGATCTGCACACTCGAATTTGAAGACCAGCGGCCATTCTACGACTGGGTGCTGGAGCGTCTGGCCACGGCCGGCTTCTTCCAGAAGCCGCTGCCGCATCAATATGAATTCGCCCGTCTCAACCTGACCTACATCATCACCAGCAAGCGCAAGCTCAGGCAACTGGTCGATGAAAATATCGTGTCTGGCTGGGATGATCCGCGCATGCCGACCATCGTCGGCTTGCGCCGACGCGGTTACACGCCGGAAGCGATCCGCCTGATGTGCGACCGCACCGGTGCCTCCAAGAACAATAGCTGGATCGACTACAGCATCCTCGAAGGTGCGCTGCGTGACGACCTCGATCCCAAGGCGCCGCGCGCCGTGGCAGTACTGCGTCCGCTCAAGCTGATCATCGACAATTTCCCGGACGGCCAAAGCGTCGAATGCAGCGCCCCGGTCTACCCGCCGGCGCATCCGCTGCACGACAGCCAACACCGGCTGTTCCCGATCACCAAGCAACTGTGGATCGAACAGGAAGACTTCATGGAAGTGCCGACCAAGGGCTACTTTCGCCTGTTCCCCGGCAACAAGGTGCGGCTGCGCTACGGCTATGTGGTCGAATGCACCGGCTGCGACAAGGATGAAAACGGCAACGTCATTGCCGTGCACTGCAATTACTTCGAAGACAGCAAGAGCGGCACACCGGGCAGCGCCAACTACAAGGTCAAGGGCAACCTGCACTGGGTCAGCGCCGACCATGCGCTGGAAGCCGAAGTACGCCTGTATGACCGGCTGTTCAACGATGCCCATCCGGATGCTGGCGGCAAGGATTTCAAGCTGGCCCTGAATCCGCATTCAAAGGAAGTCATTCGTGCCTATCTGGAGCCAACGCTCAAGAACGCCGAACCCGGCGCAATCTATCAGTTTGAACGCCATGGCTACTTTGTTGCCGACCGCATCGATTCGATGGCGGACAAACCGGTATTCAACCGCGCCGTGACCCTGAAAGACAGTTGGGTCGCCAAATAATAAATCACTGACCGGTCATCTCCCGGCTGTCCACAGCCGGGTCCACCTCTGGAACTACGATGTTTGAATCCACCACCATCCGACGCTTCTCGTTCGGCACCGTCTACAAGATCCTCGCCATCGCTTCATGCTTTTCGATGGTGCCATTGTCCATCATCATGGGCTTGTTTGCCTTCTTCGGCGCCGAAACCATCGTCTGGAACGGTCAGCATCTGACCGGCCTGATGGGCTTGATCGCCTCGCCGTTTGTCGGCCTCATGCTGGCGCTGATCTTTACCGGCTTTCTTGGCACCCTGTTCGCCTGCGGACTGTGGTTCTACTCCAAATTCAGCACCCTGGAACTGGAAGTACTGAAATAAACAGCACCCTAAAAATAAGCAGCGTTAGCAACGCTGCACCCACCACCTTACAAGGAACATCATGACCATTTCTTTCTATGCCGCTTCCGTACCGGTTTTCAAGCAAGCCCTGCTGGCCCTCAAGGACATTCTCGCCAAGGCCGAAGCCCATGCCACCGCAAAAAACATCGATGCCGATGCCCTGCTCAAGGCCCGCCTGTTTCCCGACATGCTGATGCTGACCCGCCAGGTGCAGATCGCCGCTGATTTTGCCAAAGGTGTGCCGGCGCGTCTGGCTGGTGTTGACGTGCCTCCTTACGACGACAACGAAGCCAGCTTCGCCGATCTGCAAGCGCGCCTGGACAAGACGCTGGCTTTCATCGAAGCCCTGACTCCGGCCCAGTTTGACGGTGCTGCTGAACGCGAAATCGTGCTGCGCCCAGGCACCCCAAAGGAAAAACGTTTCAGCGGCCAGTCCTATCTGCTGCACTATGGCCTGCAACACTTCTTCTTCCACGTCACGACCACCTATGACATTCTGCGTCACAACGGCGTCGAAATCGGCAAGGCCGATTACATCGGTACCGTAGCGGCGTAATCCGGCACACCGAGATAGACTCTTAGTACCCACGAAAAAAACGCCCTTCATCCGGGCGTTTTTTTATGGGCGCAACAAAGCCTCACCAGATTTTCAGCCACTTCAGGAAGGCCACAGTGGCCACACCCAAGCCCAGCATCACCCAGATCACCATCGCAAACGAGGCCTCATCGTGCAAGCCCCGCAAGCCCGCCACATTCATCCCGAAAATTCCTGACACCATGGTTGCCGGCATCAGCAATGCGGTCAGGATCGACAACGCCATCAAATTGCGATTCATCTGTTCCGACATTTGCGAGGCGATTTCTTCCTGCAATAACTTGGCACGCTCATACAAGGCCTCCAAGGTCATATGCAATTCATTGAGTTCGTCGAGCGCATGATTCAATTCTGCCAGCGCCGCCGGTACCCAGGCAGGACGCAAGCCGAAGCCGTCCCAGCATTGTTGCCAAAGCGCCGGCAAATCCTCAGCGCCAAATGAAGTGTTGGTCATTTGTCGGGATCAATGAATTCTATGCGTCCTAATTGTTCAAAACGCCTTTCCTGGGATTTGTCATTCGGATCATCCAAATACTTTCCGGAGGTGAATGC
>Ga0209913_1001117_pt1 | contig 16421 bp, 11 predicted proteins | sample PersoiDNA2013203_FD_185805 | JGI IMG/M metagenome (GOLD analysis project Ga0209913, IMG submission 185805) | Permafrost soil microbial communities from the Arctic, to analyse light accelerated degradation of dissolved organic matter (DOM) -... | ecosystem: Environmental > Terrestrial > Soil >... | reverse complement strand
TGCAGAACAGTTATCTGTAGTACAAGCACAATTGAAACAAACGGCTTTGTTACATACTCCGCATGCATTAAACAAAGCATTGCTGGATCAAATTACGCAACTAGAGCAAAAGGAAGCAATGCAACAACAAGTTCTGCAAACCGTGAACCAAAGCTCAGCAACACCTGATAAAGGTTATGCTGCGTTAATGCGCGCCTTTGCCAGACAAAGTTTAGATGGCTTATGGTTAACCGGTTTTAGTATTGATAGCTTTACACAACAATTGAATATCAGCGGACGTACATTACAAGCAGAGCTTGTACCAGAGTACATTACCCGCTTAGGCAATGAGCCTGCGTTAAAAGGTAAATTGTTTGCTGCGTTAAATATGCGTTTACCTAAAGTGGATACACCGGCTACCAGCACTCCACCTGCGCCAGTTCCACAGCCTGCATTGGGTTCTATGATTAAAAATGGAAAACCTGTAATACCCGTTAATACAGCTGCTCATGCCAGTGAAGCGCAAATACACACACCCCAATATATTGAATTTTCACTACAGTCAGCTGACGATAAATCAGCATCCAGCACTGAAAACGCCAAGCTTGGGGAGAAATCTTGATGCAATACTGGCAATTAATCAGCAATAAATTTGAGGCACTCAATAATCGAGAGCGCTGGATGGTTTGTTGCGCATTATTTGTAGTGATTTACGGCATCATCAATATGCTATTGCTAAACCCTGTTCTCACTCGTCAAAAGTCAGTCACTAGCGAGATTGAAGCAGATCAATCACAGATTCAAAACTTAACACTACAGCTTAACGAGTTTTCACACAAAAGTATCGTAGACCCAGATGCCCAAAATAAAGAACGTATCGCAGCGCTACAGTCAAGTCTGCAACAGTTAGAAACCAAATTAAGCGGCTTGCAAACAACGCTGATTACACCAGACAAGATGCCTGAGTTACTGCGTAGTTTATTGAAGAAAAATGGCAAACTTAAATTAATTGAACTTAAGACTTTGCCCACCAGAGGCTTACTTGAGAGTTCAAGCGATGAAACAAACAACATCAAGCCTACATCTGTTTTACCTGAGCAAAACAACACAAATAAACAAACATTTAAAACCAGCCAGCAGGATGCGCCTGTATTCAAACATGGCGTAGAAATTACGGTAGAAGGTCATTATTTAGATTTGCTTGAGTATGTATCCGAGCTAGAAAAAATGCCATGGCACATACTTTGGAGTAAGGCTAATTTAAATGTGACAGATTATCCGGCTAGCCAATTAAAACTAACGGTGTATACCTTAAGTTTAGATAAAACATGGCTGAGTATTTAATGATGAATACGACTACAAGCCCTGCTCGCTCTGCTAATCATGCGCTGCAACAATTAAAATTTTTACTATCCGTATTGTTTGCCATGGCAATCATATTGGCTATGCATACCACGCAAGCAGACACACTAAGAGACCCCACACAACCACCTGCAGCGCTGTATAACAACGCAGATAGTGGAGGCGCTGACGTAGCAGCACCAGTGTTGCAATCTGTGATGATAGGCCCGCAATATCGCGCGGCCATTATTAATGGTCAAAAAGTGCTGTTAGGCCAAAAATACGAGCAAGCAACGCTTATTAGACTTAATGAACATGAAGCCGTGTTGCGCAACCCTGATATGACTACACAAACCTTGGTGATAGATTATGCCATCGAGAAGAAAATCGTGTCACCGGCTACGGTACCGCTTATAGTAAAAGCGCGGCCACCAAAAAGCCAAATAAAAAGCCAAGCTGAACGTGCTTCAAAAACAGAATGATTGATAAATACTAAATTAATAATGAATGAGCCAGGATTTGGCTTGACCGTGGAATATATGAGCTAAAGCTCAATATTCACACATCAAAGTAAGCGAGAATAAAATAATGCAAACATTACCGATGCGATTATCACCATTACTTATTTTAATGTTGTTCAGTGCCTGTGCCACTACCGAACCACAACAACACAACACGACACTTAATAAAATAAAAGATACGCTAAATAGTACGGCAGAAGCCAAAGCCCCACCTACTCCTGCCGCTATCAACGATGCACTGTTACCGCCATTAAAAATCGCCATGCCCAAAGCCACAGCCAAGCAACTTGAGCAACGCTTTGATTTAGTCATCAACAATGCACCTGCCAGCCAAGTACTGATGGGCATTGTCAGCGGTACCCGTTATAGCATGCTGGTACATCCGGATGTGACTGGTTCAATTTCAGTGAACTTAAAAGACGTGACGGTGTTTGAAGCACTGGACTCCCTACGTGAGTTATATGGCTATGAGTACAAAGTAGAAGGCTCGCGTATATTTATTGAGCCGCAAACCATGCAAACACGCGTGTTTCAAGTGAACTACATTGTCGGGCAACGCGAAGGTAGATCAAATACCCGCGTGACATCAGGCTCGATTAACACTGGTAATACCAATCAACAAGGCCAGCAAAATATTGGTATGGGAAGCACATCCACAACCAGCAGCAATACTAGCTCATTAAATAATACCAATGCCAGCACATCACTCACAGGCACGAGCATTACCACAACCTCCAAAAACGATTTTTGGGCAGATTTAACAGCCTCATTAAAAGAGATTATCGGCGAAGAAAATGGTCGACGCGTCATTGTTAACCTGCAGTCCGGTGTAATTGTCGTGCGCGCCATGCCAAGTGAAGTGCGTAATGTCGAAGCATTCTTGCGCCTGATGCAGGTGTCCATTGAGCGCCAAGTTATCCTTGAGGCAAAAATCCTGAATGTGCAACTGAATGACCAATCGCAAAGCGGTGTGAACTGGTCTATATTTGGGCGTAACAACAGAAGCACAGGCATCATCGGCAACATCAACGCCAACACACAGCTTGCAACTAGCGGCAATGGCAATTTAATTAGTGGTGACCTATCTGCGTCATCCGGTACGGTATTAGCCAACTCGGCAACCACGGCAATAGGCGGGCCATTATTTGCAGTGGCGCTTCAAGGTGCTAATTTTGCTGCACTACTATCATTTTTAGAAACACAGGGCGACGTACAAGTACTATCAAGCCCACGTATTGCCACCATCAACAATCAAAAAGCCGTGTTAAAAGTAGGCACCGATGAATTCTTTGTCACGGGCGTATCATCCAGCACTACGGCCTCTACTGGAGCAACTACCACAGTCCCAGAAGTCAGGCTACAGCCTTTTTTCTCAGGTATTTCGCTAGACGTAACGCCGCAAATTGATAAAGATGACAATATCATTCTGCATATGCACCCTACTATCAGTCAGGTTACAACAGTGAACAAACAAGTTAGTTTGGGTAGCATCTCTGGCGTACTCAACCTACCACTTGCATCAAGCAATGTGAGTGAAACCGATAGCATTGTGCGTACACATGATGGACGGGTAATTGCCATTGGCGGCTTGATGACCGAGAGCACAATTAGCAGCAAATCTAAAGTACCAGGCTTGGGCGACGTAAAAGGCATTGGTGCCGCTTTCCGTCAAAAGGGTTCTACGACCAATAAAACAGAATTAGTGATATTGCTTAAATCGACCGTGGTACAAGGACAAGATAGCTGGAATGATGACGCTTTAGCAAGCCAAAATCGTATTGAAGACATGCGCAGGCCATCATCAAATAGCGAAGCAACTGGAACCAAGTAATTGCTATATCTCAAACATTTTGGCTTAAATGAATTACCCTTCAGCATCACCCCTGATACTAGCTTCTATTTTGGGTCACGTAGCTATCAAGAAGGCCTCAATACGCTATTGTTTGCGATTCTATCTGGCGAAGGCTTCATTAAAATAACGGGGGAAGTAGGCACAGGCAAAACATTATTATGCCGCAAGCTGATGTCCAGCTTGGATTCCAGCTTTAAAGTGGCCTATGTGCCTAACCCCTATTTAGAGCCACAATCTTTGTTAATGGTGCTTGCCGACGAGCTTGGCATCGCGCTGCCTGCCGAGGTTACGCAACATGCACTGTTAAATGCCCTCACACATGCCTTGTTAGATTTTGCCAGAAATGGCATCAAAGTAGTGGTGTGTCTAGATGAAGTACAAGCCATGCCAATAGATACGCTTGAAGCTTTACGCCTGTTAAGCAATCTTGAAACTGAGAAAAGAAAACTGTTACAAGTGGTAATTTTTGGTCAGCCAGAGCTTGAAGATAAATTAAATCATGCGTCGATTCGACAACTAAAACAGCGCATTACTTTTGAATATCAGCTGGATCGTTTAAGCCGTGATGAAATGCAATATTACTTGAGCCATAGACTCGTGATTGCCGGCTATCAAGGTAGCCGCATGTTTAGCAGTGCGGCAATGACGCTCATGTATTCAAAATCAAAAGGCGTGCCGCGCTTAGTGAACATACTGGCGCACAAAGCGCTGATGGCTACGTACGGTAAAGGTAAATATCAAGTAGGGTTCCGTGAAGTGCTCGCGGCTGCTGCGGATACGAAATCCATTGAATCTAGCTGGCGAAAAATACGGCTATATACATTTTCATTAACAGTACTGCTGGCCGTATGTGCTAGTGCATTTTTAGTTTACGCAAAATAATCTAAATCACAATAAAAAAGACTGATATTAAAATGAGTTTAATTAATCAAATGTTAAAAGATCTGGAGCAGCGCGGTGTAGGGGATTCTGGCGTAACGATTGCTGATACAGACAAGGCAATTGCAAGCAAACTGGGCGCAGTCAGCAAGCCTCAAACCCGGCAATCGAAAGCTGGATTACCTTTCATTAAAATTGGCGGCCTTGTGGTTTTATTGGCTGGTGGCGCCTATTTATGGATTCAAAATGGGTCAGCATTATTTCACAAGCCTGAAGTGACTAAGTCTGTAGCCACTAAGGCAGACATTACCAATTCAAAACCTCAAGCCCTAGTTAACATTGCAAATCCAGCAACAGTACAAAAAGTAGAAACACCAATGATTACCGTGCCTGTTGTTGAGAAACCAGCCTTTGAAAAACCAGCAGAAATTGAATCCCCTCCATTATTTGCGCTTGAGCTTAAGTACAAACCAATAGCAGCGCAGTCGCCACCGATTAACATGGATAGAAATAACGTACTGCCAGAGCCTGTCACGGTAAAACCGGTGCAGATAGTTGAGCAGCCTAAACTTATCGCACCAGAAAAATCAGCGCTGGTAGAACGCGTCACATCAAAACCAAGCGCAAAATCAAACATGAACGACACGTCTATCGGCAAACAAATCAGACCTGATCAAAAATCGGGCAATTTTTATCGTCAGGCAATCGCTAACCTTCAGCAAGGCAGAGTAGCTGAAGCGCAGGCCAATCTAACACAAGCGCTTGAAGCAAACCCAGCCAATCAGGAAGCCAGACTAACGCTGGCGGGTTTATTGCTAGACAATAAACGCAATGATGAAGCAAAAGCAACGCTTGCTGCAGGATTGGTAATTTCCCCAGAGCAAAGTGATTTCCGTATGGCGCTTGCTCGCTTGCAACTAGAAGCTGGTGACCGGTCAGGGGCATTAAACAACTTAGAGCAGGGTTTAACTTACGCTAAAGGCAATGCAGCTTACCAAAGTTTTTTGGCCACGCTCATGCAACGTGCAGAACGCCATGAAGAGGCCATCAATCATTATATGGCGGCACTCTCCCTCAATGACACTAACCCTAACACGCTTATCGGCCTTGGAATTTCGTTACAAGCCGTTGGCAAATTAGAGAATGCACAAGAAGCGTTTACACGTGCACAAACAAGCACAACACTCTCACCAGAACTTTCATTGTTTGTAGACCAGCGGTTAAAGCAGATTAACCAGCGTTTACATCGCTGATTAATTCAAACGTTAGCTGCCTTTGCCTCTGGGTATGCGCTGTAGTATTTAGACTGATACTTTTAAATCTGCTGAGTGAAACACTCACTTAAACGATGTGTTCCAGAGATGCCTCAAACTCCGCTATAGGTACAGGTCTGCCAAAGAAATATCCTTGATAATTGGTGCAGTCATGATTCAGTAGTAGCCGATGCTGCTCTTCAGTCTCAACTCCTTCTGCGATTACGTTTAAATTAAGAGTACGCGCCATGGCAATAATCGTGCATACAATCGCTTGATCACTACTATTAATTGCAATATCCCGCACGAACGATTGGTCTATTTTTAACTGATACAACGGCAAACGTTTGAGGTATTGTAAAGATGAATAGCCCGTACCAAAATCATCTAATGAGAAGCGGATACCTATATCCTTCAATGCGCTCATAGTGGCTATGGTGTCTTCAATATTCTCCAGTAATATACTTTCTGTTAACTCGAATTTAAGCAGCGTTGGGTTAATCGCGTAATGCTCCACAGCAGCTTTCACCTGAGACATGAAATCTGTTTGGCGAAACTGTTTGGGACTTACATTAAGAGAAAGCGTGAGGTCGCAAGTAAGCGTATTTTGTTCCCATGCTTTGAGTTGCGCACAAGCGCTTTCCAAGACCCATTGGCCAATAGATAGAATCAAGCCGGTTTCTTCAGCTAGCGGAATAAATTGATAAGGCGACACCAATCCGCGCTCAGGATGGAACCAACGGATCAACATCTCTGCACCTATTGGACGGCCAGAGCTCTCTACCTGAATTTGGTAATACAAATGAAATTGCTTTTTCTCAAGCGCCTTGCTTAACTCACGCTCAATATCTACACGAGCATGAAGTGCATCCTGCATTGCAGGATCAAAAAACCTTAGCGTGTTACGGCCTGATTTTTTGGCTTGATACATAGCAATATCAGCTTGTTTAAGCAGCTCTTCTATCCCCGATTTATGATCGTTAAATAAAGTGATCCCAATGCTAGACGTGCTATGGTGCTCATGCACACCAAGGTGATAAGGTTTATTAAGGGCGATTAGGATTTTTTCGCCTATTGCTTCCGCTTGCGCTGCGGCCTCTAGGTCAAGCTCACTTAAATCCTCCAGCATAATCACATATTCATCGCCACCCAAACGCGCGACGGTATCACCTTCGCGCACACAAGCCGTTAGACGTTCAGCCACCTGCTGTAACAGCAAGTCGCCAACATCATGGCCTAAAGTATCGTTAAGGGTCTTGAAATGATCTAGGTCAAGAAACAGCACCGCACCTTCTTTTCCGCTACGCGTACTGGCAGCCAACGCATGATTGAGTCTGTCGAGCAAAAGCCGCCGATTGGGCAGGCGTGTGAGTGCATCATAGAATGCAAGATGGTGAATCTCTTCTGCTGCGGCCTTATGTACTGTAATGTCATTTAATGTTGCCACGTAGTTTGTGACCACACCGGCATTATCCTTTACCGCAGTGATAATTAAATGTTCGGGATACACCTCGCCATTCTTGCGCCGATTCCAAACCTCACCTTCCCATAGCCCAGTTTCATTGATGCGCGTCCACATATCTTCATAAAAATCTGCATCATGGTAACCGGAGGCAAGTAGGCTTGGCTTCTTTCCAATAGCATCTTCAGCCCTATAACCGGTAATCTTGGTGAAAGCACGATTCACCCGAAGAATGACGTTATTAGCATCGGTAACCAATATACCTTCCTGAGACTCAAAAGCCGTAGCGGCGATTCGAAGGTCATTTTCGGCAAGTTTTTGATCGGTGATTTCTTCGTAGATTCCTAGCAGTCCAACTGTTTGATCATCTTTATTTTTAAGTGGCACTTTAGCTGTGCGTAACCAAATGACTTGGCCCGTTGGCGTTGTCTGCGGCTCATCATAAAATAGTTTTGCGATACCTGTGTCTAGTATAGTGCGGTCATCTGCACGGTATAAGTCCGCTTGTGCCGCCCATCCCATCTCATAATCGTCTTTACCGACAACATCACTCGGCGACGACAGGCCAGCATCATTGGCAAAAGCCGGATTACAACCCAAATAGCGTAAATCTTTATCTTTCCAGAAAATGCGTATTGGCGCTGTATCAATAATAGTTTGAAGGATGTAATGCGTTTCAGCGAGCGCACTTTCAGTACGTTTGAGCTCAGTTACATCGACAAATACCCAAAGTGATTCACCTGTTTGTTTATTCAGCATGGCGCCGCTAATGTTCAAATAAAGGTGTTGCCCATCTTTATGCAAAAACTCGCTCTGAAGGCGCACAATGCCCTCGCTCTCAATACGCGCATAGGCCTCTCCGACCAATTGATGATCTACATCATTCACGTATAACTGCCGCGTTGACATGCCAATCAACTCATCCTGGCTGTAGCCGAACATAATTTCAAAAGCAAGATTAGCCCACAATATCTTCCTATCACGCATAGTGGCAATACCAACCAAACGGTTTTCCAGCACAGCATTTTTTTCAGCGAGTAGCTGCTCTATACGCTGCGCTGTTTTCTTCCGCTCGGTAATATCGCGGGTTACAGCCAGCTGTACATGTTCACCATTTTGTAACATCGGTACGGCATGCGTTTCCAACCAGCGACGCCCGCCATTAAGTCCAATCACTTCAAACTCAAGCTGCATAGATTCACCAGCCAGCACGCGCGCATGTAAGTCAGTAAAAGCTGCGTGAAATTCAGGTGTAATAAAATCAAGCAGTGGTCTCGCCGTCGCTTGATCCAGAGTGTCTGCTTCCAGCATGGCCAGTCCGGCTGGGTTCATCTGTATCAACCGTCCATGTGCATCCACTATTTTGATACAATCAGGCTCATTCTTTATGATAGCGCGCAGATGAGACTCGCTTTCTCCAAGCTTACGCTCAGATTGCTTGCGTTCGGTGATATCACGCGCTAGCATCACAAAATGAGGCTCCTCATCTGGCAACATTTTTTTTCGGGCAACCGAAAGCTCGAACCATACCTGCCCTTGTTCTAAGGTGAGTTCAAACAGTTGTCCACTGGAGTAATCATGCTCATTTGCCTCCTGTAAAGCCGCCATACACACAGCGGTAGCATCAGCTGGCAGAAATTCAGAAATCACTTTACCAACAACCTCATCGGCTGGCACAGTCAGTAAATTGATGCGTGGTATATGGGAAGAATATATTCTACCGTTGAGCCCAGCTTCGAACATCAGGTCAGGAATAGCTTTAAGCATAGCTTGCAGACTGATTTCATCTTTGAGCCTAGCCTCCTCCAGCTGTTTAACTTGAGTAATATCCACGAGAGTCATTCGCAACATTGGCTGATCGTCTTCATCATCCATGCGCAAGCAGTTGAGTTTTGCATAAAACGTCGATTCATTGTCATGCACTAACTTCAAGTCAAAACTTAACTCTTCTCCGCCGGAACATCTTGTCATATTTAAGAACTGACGTTGCCAGCGGCCTTTATCATCATCCGCGACAAATTGCGCAAAGCGTTGTTGCAGCAGCAGCTTGCGAGGAAGACCGAACAACGCAGTTGCTTTCCAATTAACCGCAGCAATCATGCCGTGTTTGCTGATAGAAAGATAACCGACCGGAGCAAATTCATACAAATCAACATAACGGCCATGCGAGTCAACTAAAGCAGTTTGCATCCGCCGCAATTCATTGTTCTGCATTTCCAATTCAAGCTGATTGGCTTGCAATTCAGCCTGTGTCTGTTGCAATCGTTGCTCGGATTGTTTACGTTCAGTGATATCGGTAGAAATGCCGCATAACGCATATATCTGGCCGAACTCATTGAATAGCGGTACCTTTACCACCAAGTATGTTGAAGACCGCCCATCGTGGAGTTTGAGATTACTTTCTTTTATTCTTAAAGTTTTGCCGTCCTCTAACACCAGCCTATCGTTAGTGCGTAGCTTAGCGACAGTGTCAGCTTCGTAGAACTTATCATCACCCTGACCGACAATTTCCTCTTTCGTCACACCCAATAACTTACGTAGTGCTCGGTTAGCAAATAGATAGCGACCCTCCATATCTTTGAGGTAGATGCAGGCCTCAACGCTTTCTAAAATAATAGAGAGCTTATGCTCGCTTTCTTGCAAAGTTTTTTGAGCAGCCTTACGTTCAGTATTGCGCCGATAGATGGCGTATAGCACTAAACCAAGAAACACAAAAATAATAGGAAGAAGGTACTTCAGTAAATCTCGTAACCCGACTTCTTTGACGTCATAAAGACCGAACCATTTTTCATAGAGCTTATTATAAGTTCCATTAGATTTGGTTAGCGCGAGTCCTTCATTAATAGCGCTGAACAGCTCTGAATGCCCTTCTCTTACAACAAATGCGAATTTTTGCGAGAACCCTGCGTTCAGTTTGAGTGCTTCAATATTAGTCAGCCCTAACGCTTGCACTGTCTGCAAGCCTGCGAGTTTACTAATCAACATAGCATCATATTTGCCAGATGCCAGTAGCTTCATGCCTTCGGCCGCAGTCTCAACCAGTACCAGTTGCTTCTCCCAGCCTTTTGATACGGCATAATCATGCGCTAGATCGGCATTGATTAAAATGATAGATTTACCAGCAAGATCAGCCTCGGATCGAATACGGGACTCGCCTTTGCGAACAAAAATACCACCATGGATGATGGAATGAGGAACTGTAAAGTCAGCAAAAACATGACGCTCGCTCGATGTTGCGAGGTTAATCAAAACGTCGATTTTTCCTGCTTTGAATTCCTGAAGAAGTTCATGAAAAGGCAGCACGCGTATTTTATATTTCAAACCAGCTTCTGTCGCCACTGCTTTCCATAGATCAACAGTAAAACCGCCCGCAGTTGCATCGGTCATGCCCGTGGCAAAAGGCGGATAGTCAGACTCGCTACCCACAATCAATATGTCATTTTTAAGATGAATTTCGGAATTTGTTTTTTGTGCGCTGCTATTGACCAGATTATCAACGGTTAAAGCCTGTGCAATTCCATTCACGCAAAATGTTAGAAAAAGCATGGCAAGCAAGCTAAACAAGCGCCTACTTAGTAGTTGAAGTGTGTGTGTAAAAAGAGAAATGGTCATGTATAAGCGTATAAATTATTTTAGTTATTCAGCTAAGGTATGTTTTTGCTAATCAGCATCAATGCTACAACACTTTACCTATGTTAGGTATCGGTTATGTATTGATATAACTTAAGGTTGCGTTAAGAAAGTTAATCTATTGTTTGCCTCACGTACGTTAATAAAGAGGCGAATCATGGAAACTATTACTTACCACAGAAAGAAAGTTTACGACCCAGCGTTGCGCTTGATTCATTTATGGAACGGCTTGTCCATCATCTTTCTTATGGCCACTATCTGGCTCTCTGATTTATTTGAGAAAGGCGTAGGCGAAGATACTTTGTGGCAACTGCATATTTTTATCGGCTATGCACTTGTCATTGGTATTGTAGCGCGATTAGCATGGGGATTAATTGGGCCACAACATGCCCGATTTTCAGATATGTGGCATCCAGTTGCGTGGTGGGATGCTGTTCGCAAATTCAACTTACAGGCCAATCCGCGCTTCGGCCATAACACACTAGCAAGTGGCGCTTATTTACTGGTTTATCTATTGCTGACAGTAATGGCTGTGACTGGACTAGGTCTTGCTGCTGTCGAACATAGCACGGGGCCTCTCAATAATTGGCTTGGCGACATGGCTTGGTTAAAAGAACAATTTGAAGAACCACACGAACTGATCTATTACCTGTTAATGGGTTTTGTCGTAGTCCATATTGCAGCCTTGATTTGGCATGAACATAAAGACAAAACACCGCTTGCCCAAGCCATGGTGACGGGCTATCAGTATGAAATTGAACCAGAAAGTAATCAGAAAACTAGCAATATTAATCAATCCAACAGTATGAATCAAACCCAAGGAGACCATCATGCGTAAAAGTTTTATGTTATTAGGATTGTTGTTCAGTGCAAATGTTCTTGCTGCAACGCCACAAGAACTGCTTAAACAGTATGAAACTCAAGCCAAACAAGAGAACCCTGCATTCTCAGGATTTTCGGCAGAACGTGGCGCAAGCTTCTTTCGGACCGAACACGCACACAGCACAGGCACAAAAGTAAGTTGTTCAACTTGCCATACGGCCGACCCGCGCAACCAAGGAAAAACTCGCGCTAACAAGATTATTGAACCAATGGCAACGATTGCAAATCCGCAACGTTTTACAGACGCCGCCAAAGTTGAAAAATGGTTTGGTAGAAACTGTAAAGATGTGCTGGAGCGCGCCTGTACTGCACAGGAAAAAGGCGATTACATACAATATTTAGTTAACTTGAAATAAATAAGGAGCACTATCATGAAAAAATGGATGCAATTTTTAGTGCTGATTAGCAGTATCACTTCAACAAGTGCTTTGCTAGCCAGCGGTGGAATAGAGGGCGGAGGCGGAAACAATATGTCGCCAGTGACTAATGCAAAATGGAAAGCTGAATGTAGTAGCTGCCACATGCTTTACCACCCAGGCTTATTGCCAGAAAGATCTTGGAATAAACTAATGAGTGGACTAGATAAACATTTTGGCGAAAATGCCAGCCTTGATGCCGCTACTCGTGACGAAATTACAAATTTCCTCGTAACAAATAGCGCAGAAAAATCAACAAACCGTCGCTCTAACCGCATCAATCAATCGATTCCAGCCAGTGCTACCCCGCTACGTATCAGTGAAACGCGTTATTTTACCAGCAAACACGATGAAGTTTCTCCGTCAACTTTCAAACGTAAAAGCATAGGTAGCGCAGCGAATTGTATCGCATGCCATCAGAGTGCCGAAAAAGGTGATTTTTCTGAGTCGCAGGTTAGGATTCCGCGTTAATATTGCAAGATGCGAGTTTTATTAGTAGAAGATGATGCCCTTCTGGGCGACGGGGTTCGAGCGGGGCTGAAGCAGGCCGGGTTCGCCGTGGATTGGACACAGGATGGTCAGGCGGCGAAACTGGCGCTGGAAACTGAAGAGTACGCGGTAATCGTGCTGGATCTTGGCTTACCAAAGCTAAATGGCACGGAGCTACTTAAATGGTTGCGCGGACGCGAATCAAAAACGCCTGTTTTGATTCTAACCGCTCGCGACACCGTGGCAGACCGTATTGCCGGGTTAAATGCAGGTGCTGACGATTATCTGATCAAACCTTTTGATTTAGATGAGTTGATTGCCCGTTTGCATGCATTGATGCGCCGCAGTGTTGGCCAAGTAACGCTGACATTGCGGCACGGCGACATAGAGCTCACGCCATCAACACACCAAGTCAGAAAAAATGGGCAATCTGTAGATCTTTCTGCGCGTGAGTTTTCTTTATTACATGAACTGCTGTTGCATATTGGCCGCGTACAATCACGCGAACAGCTAGAACAGCATCTCTATGGATGGGGCGAAGAAGTTGAAAGCAACTCGGTTGAAGTACATGTACATCATCTGCGCAAAAAGTTAGGCACTACATTAATTCGGACACTACGTGGTGTAGGTTACGTGATAGACAAGGAAGATTAGCCATGAATTCGTTACGGCTAAGGCTCATTCTGCTATTGTCCATAGGGCTAGGAATCGCTTGGTTAGTCGCCGCATGGTTTAGCCACGCCGAATCTCGACAGGAGATTGACCGCTTGTTTGATGCGCAGCTCGCGCAATCAGCACAAGTGTTATTAGCAACAACGCGCCACGAACTTCGCGAACGGCTTGAGCACGGTGATGATGAAGTACCAGCATCGCACGAATATGAGCAAAAACTTGTTTTTCAAATTTGGGATAAAAGCGATTTGCTGATGCGCTCAGCATCGGCACCAGCCATCGCTATGGCAAGTAAAAAAGCTGGCTATAGCGAAGCAATTGTAAACAAGCAGCCATGTCGTGTCCTGACTCGATGGGATACACACCATGAGTTTATGATTCAGATTGCCGAACCGTTGGCTGGGCGAGAATCGTTGGCTCGCCATATTACGCTCAAGATATTGTTACCCACGTTCATCGCCCTGCCCGTGCTGGCACTACTTATTTGGTTTGGGGTAGGCGCTGGACTGCAACCTTTAAAACGGCTTAAACAAGAGGTTAAACAGCGAACGGCTAATCGACTGGAACCGCTCGCAATGACAGGGGTACCGGAAGAAGTCGCACCGTTAGCGCAAGCGTTGAATGACCTCTTTGTTCGCCTGCAACAGGCTTTTGAAGGTGAACGACGTTTTACCGCTGACGCAGCACACGAATTACGCACCCCGCTAGCCGCACTCAAAATACAGGCGCAGGTGGCGTTACGCTCAACCGACCAAACTGAACGACAGCTAGCTTTGGAAAATGTATTACGCGGCGTTGATAGAGCCACACGTTTAGTCGCGCAATTACTGACGTTAGCGAGAGTTGATCCAGAAACAGCGGCAATGGACTACAAGCCAGTCGAGTTGCGCAGTTTGGCCGCTAGTGTTATGGCTGACATAGAGCCATTGGCCCATGCGAAACAGATTGAAATGACACTGGAAGATTGCAGTTTAAGCAAGGTGCTGGGCGATGATGCTCAGTTGGGATTACTATTACGTAATCTACTGGACAACGCTATTCGCTACACACCAGCAGGCGGTAAAGTATCTGTCTCAGTGCAAAATACTAACGGCATTTCCTTGGAGGTACGCGACACTGGCCCAGGCATTACTGAAACCGAGCGCGAGCAAGTGCAACAGCGTTTTTACAGAATCACTGGTAGCGGTGAAGAAGGTAGCGGGTTAGGCTTGTCTATAGTGCGCCGCATTGCAGAACTGCATGGTGCGAAACTCACACTGAGTGACAATGATAGAGGACGCGGATTATTGGCTAGCGTGATTTGGCCAGCTAAGTAAACTGGTAACTAGGTAAACTGGTAGCTTGGGTAAATTGCTAGTACGGGTAATTTTTTCAGTAAAAACTCCGATAGATTTTGAAAGGCTTTGTGTATGACAAGCAATACTCCTGAAGCAAGAAATCACATCGGACTATCACAAGCTGAAGTTGATAAAAGACTCAAAACCGAAGGCTTGAACGAGCTGCCCTCAAGCGACAAGCGCGACTTGTTTGGTATTGCCTTAGAAGTAATCCGTGAGCCTATGTTCTTGCTTCTGGTGGTAGCAGGTGCAATCTACTTACTGCTGGGCGATGTGAGCGATGCATTGATGCTGCTAGGGTTTGTGTGTGTGGTGATGGCAATCACCATCTATCAGGAAAATAAAACCGAACGCGTACTAGAATCACTACGCGACCTCACCAGTCCTCGAGCGCTAGTCATCCGCGACGGCATTGAACAACGCATTGCTGGCCGTGAAGTGGTGCGTGGTGACCTACTGATAGTATCCGAAGGAGATCGCGTTTCTGCCGATGCTGTGTTAATTTCATGCAATCACTTTTCCGCCGACGAATCGCTACTGACTGGCGAATCTGTTGCTGTACGCAAGATTGCGCAAGCCAAGGTTGCAGAAACAAAGACTGGTGAGTCATTCGAGCCCGCAAGCAGTGAAATGGCCCCACCAGGTGGTGACAATCTGCCTTTCGTCTATGCTGGGTCATTAGTCGTGCAAGGTCGCGGCATAGCCCGTGTACTGGCAACAGGACCGCGCAGCGAAATCGGCAAGATCGGCAAAGCCTTGCAAGGCTTGGAAACCGAGACCACAGCCTTACAGCAAGAAATCCGCCAACTGGTGTGGAATCTCGCCATTATCGGCATAGTACTCAGCCTGCTACTATTAATCATTTACGGCCTGACCCGTGGCGACTGGCTGCATGCCTTGCTATCAGGCATTACCTTAGCCATGTCTATCTTGCCTGAAGAATATCCAGTAGTGCTGACCGTATTCATGGCGATGGGCGCATGGCGTATTTCCAAACATCGCGTGCTTACGCGGCGCGTACACACGGTAGAAGCGCTAGGCTCGGCCACTGTGATGTGCGTGGATAAAACTGGCACACTCACCTTTAATCGTATGGCAGTGCAGCAACTGATGGTGAATGGGCAATCCTTTGAAACGAAAGAATTCAAAGATTCACTACCTGAAACTTTCCACCAAGTACTCGAGTTTGGCGTACTTGCCAGCGAGACCAGAGCTTTCGGCACAGCTCCTTTAGATACTTTATCTTTAGACACTATATCTTTAGATCCTATGGAAAAAGCCATCCATGAGCTCGGCGAAAAGTATCTGAAAAACACAGAGCATCTTCATGGCGATTGGGCACTGGCACATGAATATTCACTGTCGCCAGAGCTGCTCGCACTATCCCACGTTTGGAAAGCTGTTGATCGTGACGAATATGTAGTTGCAGCTAAAGGTGCCCCAGAAGCTATTGCTGACCTATGCCATCTCAATCAACACCAACTAGCTGAACTATCAATACAGGTAAATGCCCTCGCCGCACAGGGAATGCGCGTGCTAGCTGTAGCAAAAGCAGGTTATAGCGGCAGTGTTTGGCCAGACATTCAACATGATTTCGACTTCGAATTTCTCGGCTTAATTGGTCTGGCCGACCCGGTGCGCCCAAACGTTGCACCAGCAATAAAAGAATGTCGAGCGGCTGGTATACGCGTAGTGATGATTACGGGTG
>Ga0209913_1001116_pt1 | contig 16433 bp, 8 predicted proteins | sample PersoiDNA2013203_FD_185805 | JGI IMG/M metagenome (GOLD analysis project Ga0209913, IMG submission 185805) | Permafrost soil microbial communities from the Arctic, to analyse light accelerated degradation of dissolved organic matter (DOM) -... | ecosystem: Environmental > Terrestrial > Soil >... | reverse complement strand
GACGCGGGTCAGGACGATAGTGTCTACCTCTGGAGCCAGTATGCTGGCGATACCATCCATGTCTTTGTCCTTGAGCACGCCGAACAGCAGGGTGAACCGCCGGCCGGGGAAATGGGCATGCAGCGATTCCACCAGGTACTTGGCCGCCGTCTGCGTGTGTGCACCATCCAGAAGGACCGCTGGCGTACCGGAAACGAGCTCCATGCGTCCGGGCCAGAACGTCTGCTCCAGGGCACGTCGCATCGCAGGTTCCGGCACGTCGATGCCATCCTTGACAGCCAGAGCGACGACAGCGGTAATCGCGCTTGCCGCATTCTGGACCTGATGCGTCCCGCGCAGCGAGATGGTCACGTCGGGAAGCGAAACCCGTTGTCCGAGGACCACGCCGGCGTAGTCGAATGTGACGGAGTCCGGTGTGAACCGCTGCGAGGAGAAGGTATAGTCTCGTCCAGCAAGGGCAATCTGGTTTTCCATTCTCTCGGCCTGGGCGAGCAGGGTCGCCTGGGCGGCAGGGTAGTCCTGGTGGCCGAGCACGGTAATGCCCCCCTGCTTGATGATGCCGGCTTTCTGGGTCGCGATCTCTTCGACGGTGTTGCCAAGCCGGTCCGTATGTTCCAGTCCGATATTGGTGATCACGGCAACCTCGGGCATGGGGATAACGTTGGTGGCATCGTACAGTCCTCCGAGACCGACCTCCCACACGACTACGTCGACTTTCCTGCGGACGAAGTGCACGATCGCCATGGCGGTGAAGACCTCGAAAACCGTGACCGGATCATCTTCCGAGACGCTGTCAATCGCAGTCCACACAGCGTCGAACGCGTCAAGGAAGTCCTCCGGCGAGAGCATTGTCCCGTTGACCGAGATGCGTTCGCCAACATCCACGAGAGAGGGACTGATGTAGAGGCCGACGGTGTAGCCGGCTTCCTCGAGCATGCGTGCCGTGAAAGCACAGACCGACCCCTTGCCCTTGGTGCCTGCCACGTGAATGAATCGGAGCTGCCGTTCCGGGTTTCCCAGGCTGACCATGATACGGCAAATTCTCTCCAGACCCAGCTTCGAGCCAAACTTGGAGAGTGAGAAGACGCAATCGAGTGCTTCAGCGTATGTCCTTCGCACGCGAGTTTCCACACCGTGCCAGGGCTAGCCCTGTTCCTTCAGGAAGGTTGCAATGAGCTGTTCCTCGGCCTTGAGGTCTTCCAGTTTCTGCGTGTCCTTGTCAACGACTTCGGCCGGCGCACGTGCAAGGAAGTCCTGGTTGCTCAGCCGAGCTTCGAGCTTGATGGTATCTGCGCGCAGGAGCTCCAGTTTGCCCCCGAGGACCCTGAGCTCGCCTTCATAGTCAAAGTCCGACTTCGCAAGGATCATGATCTGCATCGTCCCGTAGGCGCCTTTGATATAGCGCTGGGTCGAATCCAGCTCAGTGCCGATGCCGGAAAACCGTCCGACGAACTTGACTGCTTCCGCATTTGCCATGATTGCCGCGATGTCGCTTTCCGCCCCGACCGAAACCACGCCCTGTTTCTCGGTTGGCGGCAGGTGGAAGACTGCCTTGAGGTTCCGGACTGCCTTGATGAACCCGATGAGGAAGTCGGCCTGGGTGGCGTCTTTATCGTACCTGGTCATCCCATCGGCTTCGGGGTACGCCGTCGTCGCCATCAGATGGTCGCCGCCGTATAGCTGCTGCGCGATGGTCTCAGTGACAAATGGGACAAACGGGTGGAGAAGGCGCAGCGTATGTTCCAGGACGTACGCCAGTACCCAGCGGGTTGCGGGTGCCCTGGCCTCGTCGCGGAGCGGGATCTTCGCCAGCTCGATGTACCAATCGCAGAAGTCGCCCCAGACAAACTCGTAGAGCCGGTGCGAAGCGTCGCCGAAGTCGTACACGTCCATTTTGGCCGTCACGTCGCGTGTTGCGTCGACCAGACGCGTCAGAATCCATCGGTCGAACAATCCAAGCTGATCGTCGGATGGACGTGGGCCGGCCAGCGTCTCCTTGACGTCGACGCCGGCGGCGACGAAGCGCGTAGCGTTCCACAGCTTGTTGATGAAGTTCCGCGATGACAGCAGCTTCTGGTCGGAGAGCAGGATGTCTTGTCCTCCGTAGGTGGAGAGGGAGGCCATCGTGAATCGCAGGGCATCGGTGCCGTATGTACTGATCAGGTCCAGCGGATCCACCTGATTCTTGAGCGACTTGCTCATTTTCCTTCCCTGTTCATCGCGGACAAGACCTGTGATGAAGGCCGTGTGGAAGGGGACGTCATCCATGAACTCGAGACCAGACACGACCATGCGAGCGACCCAGAAGAAGATGATATCATATCCGGTGATGAGCAGAGACGTCGGATAGTAATACGTGAGAGAGGCAGTCTGTTCAGGCCATCCCAGCGTAGCAAACGGCCACAGGGCAGAGCTGAACCACGTATCCAGGACATCGCTTTCCTGAGTGATATGACTGCTGCCGCATGCTGGGCAGACGTGTGGGGCGTCGATGGAAACGATGACCTCTCCGCAGTCTTCACAATGGTAGACCGGGATGCGGTGACCCCACCACAACTGACGGGAAACACACCAGTCGTTGATGTTTTCCAGCCAGCCCTCATAGACTTTCCGCCATTTGACCGGCAGGATCTCGACCTTGCCCTCGCGTTCAGCTTCCAGTGCCCTGACGGCCAGGTCCTTCATGCGCAGGTACCACTGGTCCGTGACGATAGGCTCAATTGTAGAGCCGCAGCGAGAGCAGTGCCCAACGCTGTGTTCGTAGTCGTCCACCTTTTCCAGCAGCCCCAGGGCGTCGATCTCGGCCACGATCTTCTCACGGGCTTCAACTGCAGACATGCCACTGTAGTGCAAGGCGTTCTCGTTCATGAGGCCGTCGAGGCCGATGACAGCCATGCTCGGAAGGTCGTGTCGCCGGCCGACCTCGAAGTCTGTTGGGTCATGGCCCGGCGTGATCTTGAGGGCGCCCGTGCCGAAATCCAGCAGGACAGCTTCGTCCGCGATCACCGGGATTGTCCGGTTGGCGACGGGGACGATGACCTCTTTGCCGACGATGTCCGTATAGCGTGGGTCAGCCGGGTTGACAGCGACGGCTGCATCCGCAAGGATGGTCTCCGGGCGCGTGGTGGCAATCGTGACAGACCCCGAGCCATCGACGAACGGGTAGCGGACGTACCAGAGATGACCCTTCTCGTTTGCGTACATGACCTCGATGTCGGAGATGGCCGTGTGGCAACGGGGACACCAGTTGGTGATACGCTGGCCCTTGTAGAGAAGGCCTTTTTCATAGTAGTGGACGAAGGCAGCCTTGACTGCGCGCTCATAGGGCTCGTCAAGTGTGAAGCGCAGACGGTCCCAGTCGGCAGAGATACCGAGCTTCTTGAGCTGGGACAGGATGATGCCTCCGTACTTCTCTTTCCACTCCCAGATGCGACGAACGAATTCGTCGCGCCCAAGTCCTTCTTTGGTCAGTCCCTGTTCCTTGATCTGACGCTCGACGACCGCCTGCGTGGCGATGCCGGCGTGATCCATGCCTGGCAGCCACAGCGTCTCGAACCCCTTCATGCGCTTGTACCGGACTGCGATGTCCTGGAGTGTCATGTTGAGAGCGTGGCCGATGTGCAGGTACCCAGTGATATTGGGTGGCGGCATCATGACGACGAATGGCGTTCTGTCGGGGTTGGGCTCCGAATGAAAAGCCGCCTGGCTGAGCCACAGACTATAGATCTGTTCCTCGTACTTTTTCGCTTCGTATAGCGGATCCAGTTCGATTGGAGTCATCACCCGAACCTCCACGACGGTATTTGCCAAGTATAGGCTGCAGCTGCTGTTTGTCAATTGAACTGAGGCCCTGCGGCACAGATTGCCACGGCCCGGAACGCGGCTATACTTTCGCTTGACCGGACCCTTTTGAGTCGGAGGACACGCGCGACATGTATCTGAAATCCCTTCATATCCAGGGGTTCAAAACCTTTGAGCAGAGCACGACACTGGAGCTTTCCTATCCGGTTATCGCTATCGTCGGGCCCAATGGTTCGGGCAAGAGCAACCTGGTCGATGCGTTGCGCTGGACACTGTGTGAACAAAACCTGAGGACGCTCCGTGCCCGTTCGATGCTGGACCTCATCTTCGCTGGCAGCGCGACACGCCATCCCGTCAACTACGCCGAAGCCGAGGTCGTGTTCAACAACGAGGGCGACGTGTTCGGCACCGGCATGGACAAGGTCGCGGTGGCTCGGCGCATCTTCCGTTCCAAGGAATCGGACTTCCTCATCGACGGAAACGATGTTCAGCTTCGAGATGTCGAAGAGCTGCTGACATCGACGGGGCTCGGGTTCCGCCACTACCCGTTCATCGGGCAGGGCGAGATAAGCCGCATTTTCACGATGAAACCGGAGGAGCGCAAGGCTCTCTTCGAAGAGGTCGCCGGCATTGCCGAGTACAAACAGCGCAAGAGGGACACGCTGATCAAGCTGGAAGAGACACGGGTGAACATCGCACGTGTCGAGGACCTGCTGGCTGAGCTGAACGGCAACTATGCGCATCTCGGGCTCCAGGCGGCGGCGGCACGCGAGTATGTCGGCTATCAGTCGCGCTTGCGCGATCTGGAGATGGACATTGCGCACGCGCGGTATCTATCTGTATTACGGGAACAGGAACGCGCCACGGCGCGACTTGCCGAGGCTCAGGAGAAGATGGCGGAGGTCATCGGCAGCCTGAACAGCCGGCAGGCAGCGCATGACGACCTTCAGACCGCACAGCGCAAGCTTAGTGCATCACTCCGCGAGAAGGCATCAGCTCTCAGCGAGGCGCGGGAGGATGCATACCGGCTCGAGAAGGAACTGGTATCCGTCCGCGAGAAGGCCAAGTACCTTGCGGCAGAGGAGTCGAGGCTTGTACGTCAGGAGCAGGACTGGGATGCCAGCAGGCTCCAGACGACCAGGCTGGCTGGCGAGACAGCATCGTCCATTGACCAGTTGAGGGGTGAGGAGTCACAGGGGGGCGCGGAGCTGGCCGCAGAACAACGCACCTACGACGAAGTGATCCAGAGCGTCGAACAGAGGCGCAAGAGCCTGGCCCAGACACAGGCCCAGGTCTTGCAGCTCGAGACCGAGGTTCGTCAGCTGTTCAGCCGGTTCAATCCATTACAATTCGAGCTGGACGAGAAGCGTAAGACCGTCGAGATTTCCGGACAGGCTACTGACGCCCCTGAAGCTGAAACAGCCGCTGAACAAGTGAATGTGGTGCGTGAGCAGGCAGCTGCACTCGAGAAAACACTTGAGGAGTGGCGAGGGCAGTCTGAGAATGTTTCTCGGAACTTGACCACGCTCGAACAGGAGCAGGTTGCGCTGGCAGCTGACAGCAGGGACAGAGCGATGACTGCCGAGTCCTACCGGAAGTCCCTCAAGAATGCCACGGCATTCGTCGCCAGCCTCAAGCGGCAGATACGGAACGGGTCCACGGCACGCCGTGTCCTCGACGTGGTCGACCTGGGTGAACATGGGCCTCTCCTGTTGCAGCTGCTGCGGGAGGAGCTGGCCATCGAGCTGAGCGATGATTCCTGCGATGCCCTTGCAATAGCCGTCCGCCGTTCTGGACAGGCGACCATGGGAGTCCGGTACGCGCCAGAGGACGACGCAGTTGACCAGAAGGACGTCGCCACCTCTTCCGTCGCCACCATGGCCGGCAGTCTGGCGGGTGCGCCGCCTCTCATCGATGAATTGCTGCGCCGGCTCTTCGTCGCTTCGTCTCTCGAGCAGGGACTGGTGTTCGCCCGCGAGCATCGTCACGATTTCTACAAGGTGTACTGCGAAGACGGATTTGTCATCGACAGTGCATTTGCGGTGCGACCGTTGCGTGGGTCCATCGAACGCTCGTTTGCGGGCAAGGACTCTGCCGAGCTTTCCCGGCTCGAGGCAGAGGCTGCCGAAGCCCTGCGGATAGCTGCTGACCAGGCGCAGGCGGTGACGCTCGCGCGCCACAAGCGAAGCTTGGCCCTGAATAGCATCCAGCAGGCTGAGCGGGACCTGAAACAGGCTCAGGCGCGGTTACAGGCGATGGTCGTAGAGGAGGAACGCCGCCTCGCGGTCGAACATGAGCGTGCGAGCCGCGTGGACGTGGCACGGAGCCGTATCGTGGAACTCGAGAAGGAACTGGCGCCCCTCCGCGAGACTCTTGCTGAACGCAGAAGTACGCTGGCCAGGGCGCGCGACGCCCAGGACGGCGCGGACAAAGCTCGCCAGAAGGCCGAGGCGGACCTGCTCGCAGGCAAGGACAGAGTCCAGGCGCTGCAGATCCAGCGAAACTCCATCTCGGGACGCATCCAGGCATTGCTGGAGAAGAAACTGGCATATGAGGACCAGCTCTCGAGCCTTGCCACGGAGATGAAGGCGTCGCAGGACGGATTGGTGCGGGTGCGTGCCGAACGTGTGGCGCTCGAGCAGCGTATCGGGTTGCTGGACGCCCAGTTCAGGGAGAAGTCGAACGGATTGGCAGCGTTCCAGGCCGGCATCGACCAGCTGGAACTTGACAAGCGTCATAAGGACGAACAGAGTGCGGCCCTGGCGGCGGAGATGGAAGGGGTCAAGGCGAGCCGTACACGTCTCGAGGGCCGCGTACGCGAGCTGGAGGTCCTGCTGGCAGAGGGGAAGGGCAAGCTGGAGCAATTCACGGCGCGCGATGACTTCGCGCAGCTGACGGGAAGAACTGAACCAGAGGCAAACCTCGAACAGATGCAGAGCGAGATGGACCAGGTACGCCGCAACATGACGAACCTGGAGCCCGTGAATATGGCCAGCATCAAGGAAAGCGAAGAGCTTGCGGCACGCGTTGTGCATCTCAAAACGCAGGATGACGACCTCTCCCAGTCGAGAACGAAGTTGCTCGCGCTGATCGATGACCTCGATCGACGTGCGTCGACACTATTCGAAGAGTCGTTCGTCGTCATCGAGAAGGCATTTCAGGAGAACTTCGTCAAGATGTTCGACGGCGGCGAGGCAAGACTGGTGCGGCAGGAGAACGGCGAACTCACGGGCATCGACATCGATGTCATACTTCCGGGCAAGCGGCGGCAACCTCTTGAGCTGCTTTCAGGCGGCGAGAAAGTCCTGACGGCCGCGGCTCTGCAGTTTGCTCTCTTCAAGGCGCGCCCCAGCCTCTTCTACCTTCTCGACGAGGTGGACAATTCACTCGACGAAAACAACGTTCATCGTTTTGCGCGGTTGCTTCGGGAGCAGGAGGGTTCACAGTTCCTGGTCGTGACACACAACCGTGAGACCATGCTGGCAGCGGATGTCCTGTACGGTGTGACGATGCAGGAGAGTGGTGTCTCCAAGGTCGTGTCCCTTCGGCTCGACAGTGACGAGGAGCTTGCTCGCCAGCCCTGAGACATCACTGTCAAATTAAAAGGAGGACAGGATGAACTACCGAAGGATTGGCCGTTATGGCGTTAAAGTGAGCGAAATGGCTTTGGGCAGCTGGCTTACCTATGGCGGTTCCTATGGGCAGGAGCAGGCGAATGCATGCGTAAAGAAGGCGTACGACTTGGGGATCAACTACTTTGATACCGCTGACGTCTATGGCGTCGGACAGACGCATCCCGGTGCGGCAGAAGAGGTTCTGGCCAAGTCTCTGAAGGGTTTTGGCAGGTCTTCCTATGTGCTTGCCACAAAGACCTTCTGGCCTGTGGGTGAGGGTCCCAATGACAGAGGACTTTCCAGAAAGCACATCATGGAACAGTGCAATGCCAGCTTGAAGCGTCTCAACACTGATTATGTTGATATCTTCTATTGCCACAGATATGACCCTGAAACACCTATTGATGAGGTCATGAGGGCGTTAGACGATCTGGTACATCAAGGTAAGGTTTTGTACACAGGGGTCAGTGAGTGGAGTGCAACCCAGATACTTGATGGTCAGAATACAGCAAATCGATTCAATTTGAGCCCGATTGCTATTAATCAACCGGCGTATAACATGCTGAACAGATATATAGAAAAAGAAGTAATGTCGATATGCGCCCGGGAAGGATTGGGAATCGCGGTATTTAGCCCACTGGCCGAGGGAGTTTTGACAGGAAAGTACAAGACGGGCCAGGAATTGCCCAAAGGAAGCAGGGCTGCAGATCCCACGGTCGGACACTTTGTGGAGCGCTATCTGACCAAAGAAAACCTCGACAGGGTTGAGCAGCTTTCCAAGATAGCATTGGAGAATAATATCACGAGGGCACAGCTGGCTCTGGCCTGGATACTCCATCACAAAGAGATAACCAGTGTGATCATTGGAGCATCACGGCCTGAGCAAATCGAAGAGAATGTCAAGGCTATCGATGTGGCCCTTGATGAGAACACAATGGAGGCTATTGAAGAGGCTTTGACCAAGTGAACCTCGGGACGTGAACTCGTAGTGACCATCAAGGAAGCGGGGATCTCCTGAAGAGGAGGCCCCGCTTCCTCTATTTCAACAGTCGCCGCAGCGTATCCCCCGCCAGTTTCGGATTCGCCTTGCCCTTGCTCTTCTTCATGAGCTGGCCGACGAGAAAACCGAGGACCGCCTCTTTGCCACCCCTGAATTGCTCGACCTGGATGACGTTCTCCGCTATCACCTCGCGCGCAAATCCCTCAATTGCGGAGGTGTCGGAGACCTGTTCCAGGCCAAGGCTTCTGACGGCTTCCATGGGCGTTGTGCCCGTGTCCATGAGAAGAGGCAGGACGTCCTTTGAGGCTGTGTTGCTGATTGCATTGTGTTCGACCATCATCAGGAGGCCGGCGAGTGTCGCGGGCGTCAACTGCGTCTCCGTAAGCGTTTTTCCGCGTTCGTTCAGGAGCTTGGCTACCTCGGTCCCCATGTAGCTGGCTACCTTCTTGGGGTTGTCGTAGAACGCAATGGCCTGCTGGAAAAACTCTGCCGTGGAGCGTTCTTCGGTAAGCAGGGCCGCATCGTATGGCGAGAGGCTGAGGTCCCGTTCGAAGCGTGACTGTACCTCCCAAGGCAGTTCGGGCATCTGTGCCCGCAGGGATGCCAGCTCTGCCGGATCCAGCTGCAGCAGGGGCAGGTCCGGCTCCGGAAAGTAGCGGTAGTCGTTGCTGGCTTCCTTGCTGCGCATAGCGGTCGTTGTTCCCTGCACTTCGTCGAAGTGCCTGGTCTCTGTCATGATGGGAGTACAGTCGCCAAGGCACTGTGCTTGGCGCTGCTCCTCGTAGTCGATGGCTCGCTTGACGCTGCGGAAGCTGTTGAGGTTCTTGATCTCCACTTTTGTCCCTCGCTTTGCGGGATCCGGGCTGACGGAGACATTCACGTCACACCGCATGGCCCCCTTCTCCATGTCACCTGACGATACGCCCAGCCATCGAACAAGCCGTCTCAGGTTGCGCAGGAACTCGTACGCTTCATCGCCGCTTTGCATGTCTGGTTCAGTGACAATCTCGATCAGTGGCATGCCACAGCGGTTGAAGTCGACCAGCGTCTCACCCCCGAGCGTGATGTCCGCGGCATGCATCGACTTGCCGGCGTCTTCCTCGATATGGGCGCGTGTCAACCGGATGCTGCGGGCGCCTCGTTCCGTGACGATGGGAAGCGATCCCCCTGTCGCGATCGGGCGGTCGAACTGGGTGATCTGGTAGGACTTGGGAAGGTCCGGGTAGAAGTAGTTCTTGCGTGAGAACTCGGAGACCTCGTGGACAGTGCACCCCAGCGCCGTGGCGATCCTGGTGGCCAGACGCACGGCTTCGGCGTTCAGTGTGGGCAGTGCGCCCGGCAGTCCGAGGCAGACGGGGCAGACATGTGTGTTGGGCGCATCTCCGAATGCGGTGCCGCAGCCACAGAACATCTTGGTCTGCGTGGCCAACTGAACGTGGATTTCCAGGCCGATGGTCGTGGTCATGACTCACCTCCAAGCGCTGTGAAGAGGACGTTCGCGGAGGAGAGGAGCTCGGCGTCGCTCCAGCGGGGACCCATGAGCTGCAGTCCGATGGGAAGACCGGCAGCGTCCTTTCCGGCGGGAAACGAAACGGCAGGGGCCCCGGCCAGGTTCGCGGGGATCGTGAACACATCCGCCTTGTACATTTCAAGCGGGTTGGTCACCGCTCCAATCCTGAACGCTGTCGTCGGGGTGGTCGGTGTGAGCAGCACATCGGCGGACTGCAGCGCCGCGTCCAGTTCGTCGGCGATGAGCTGGCGGACACTGCTTGCCTTCCTGTAGTAGGCGTCATAGTATCCGGCCGAGAGCACGAATGCGCCGATGAGGATGCGTCGCTTTACTTCGGTGCCAAATCCGGCATTGCGGGTCCTGCTATATGTTTCCGTCATGTCCCGTCCGTCGATGTGCAGGCCGTAGCGGACGCCGTCGAACCGTCCGAGGTTCGCCGAGCACTCGGCAGGCGCGATGATGTAGTAAACGGGAAGCGCAGAAAGAATATGTGGCACGCTGACGTCGACAATCGATGCACCGCTTTTCACAGCTGCTTTACGGGTCATCTCCATGGCTGCTGCGATTTCCGGCTGTACATCCAGCCCCTGGAGCTCACGGATGATGCCCACTCGCTTGCCTGCAAGGGTCGGTTGCAGTGCGGCCTCGAAGTCGACATGGGGCCGCTTGACGCTGGTAGCATCTTTTGGATCATGGGCTGCCATCACGTTCATCATGATGGCAGCGTCTCGGACGCTTCTCGCAATGGGACCGATGCAGTCGAGGCTGGACCCGAAGGCAACCAGGCCGTACCGCGAGACCAGTCCATAGGTCGGCTTGAAACCGACGACCCCGCAGAACGCAGCGGGCTGCCGCACTGAACCGCCGGTGTCGGAGCCGATTGCCCCAAGAGCAAAACCCGCGGCGACCGCAGCCGTCGAACCTCCGCTGGACCCACCGGGAACACGGGTAGGGTCCGCCGGGTTGTGTGTGGGGAAGAAGGCAGAGTTCTCCGTGGAGGAACCCATGGCAAACTCGTCCAGGTTGGTCTTGCCCGGTACGACAGCCCCTGCGGCGAGCAACAACTGCACGGCAGTCGCCGAGTAAGGGGCGACATAGTGCTCAAGGATCCGGGAGCCGCAGGTGCAGCGCTCGCCGGCCATCATGATGTTGTCCTTGACCGCTATCGGAGCTCCTGCAAGAGGAGACGAGGGGTTGGAGGCCTGCGCGTCGGACCGGGCGGTGTCGAGGCGCAGGTGCAGAAACGCCTTCACCTGAGGGTCTCCGCGTTCGATGAGCTGCCGCGTCTCGTCCAGATACTCTTCTGCCGACAGTTCGTGTGCGCGGACAGCGTGGCGATAGTGTTCCAGGGTGCGTGGAAGTTCGCTACTCATCCTCGGCTCCCATGACGTTCTGCACGACCACGAATCCGTCATACATCGCGGGTGCTCCACCAAGTCCTTCTTCTCGGGTCAATCCCTCGCATGGCTCATCTGGACGGAGTTCGGTCATGGCGGGCCGCTTGCCGACGATGGCTGACGTGTCGACGGAGCTCAACTGGGCAACATACCCGAGGATGCGTTCGAGGTCTCCCAGAAGGGGCCCTTCCTCTTCTGCAGTTATCTCGAGACGTGCGAGTGAAGCCACGTGCTCGAGCGTCTCTTTGTCGATGATCATTGCCATGATACCTCCTGTGCCTGTTTTCTCAGGTCCCCTGCCCAATGAGGGAGAGGAACTGCTGTTCGTCAAGGATCTCGATTCCCAGTCGCCGGGCCTTGGCCATCTTGCTCCCCGTGGCGGATCCTGCGACGAGCGTCGTCACCTTCCGGGAAACGGTCTCCGACGTCTCGGCTCCGAGCGCGCGCACCAGTTCCTGTGCTTTGCTGTGGGCCATGGTGGACAGCTCGCCGGTGAAAACGAAGACCTTGCCGGTGAGGGGACCATGCGTTGCGGGGGCCGCGGAGTCAGCCATGCGGACTCCAGCTTTCCGGAGGCGCTCAACGAGTGTGCGGTTGTGCTCTTCTCGGAAGAAGGCGGTGATGTTCTCGGCTGTTTTCTCTCCGATGCCGTAGACATGGGTCAGGGATTCAGACGTGGCCGATGCAATAGTCTCCATGGAGCCAAAGGCCTGGGCCAGATCGCGGGCGCCTACCTCACCGACCTGAGGAACGCCCAAGGCATACAGCACACGGGCAAGACCCTTTCCCTTGCTTTCTTCGAGATGAACCAGCAGCTTGCGGGCTACGAGAGACCCCATGCGCTCCAGTCGAAGAAGCTGTTCCTCCGTCAGGTCGTACAGGTCGGCGACATCGTGTGCCAGTTCGGCCGTTACGAGCTGGTCGACGACGGCTTCTCCTATGCCCTGGATGTCCATGGCGTCCTTCGAACACCAATGCAGCAGCCTTTCCCGCACCTGCGCGGGGCACGCAGCGTTCACACACTTGGTGGCGGCTTCACCTTCGATGCGTACCAGCTGCGACCCGCATACCGGGCATGCGGCCGGCATAATAAAGGGGCGCTCCATACCGGTGCGAGCGGAGGGCACGGGTCCAAGAATCTCGGGGATGACCGAGCCTGCCTTACGCACGACGACTGTGTCTCCGATCAGGATCCCAAGACGCTTGACCTCGTCGTTGTTGTGCAAGGTCGCCCTCGAGACGACCGACCCGTCGATCTCTACCGGCGTAAGTACCGCGACCGGCGTTGCGACGCCCGTTCGGCCGATGGAGACGATGATATTCTCGAGGTGTGTTTCTTTTTCTTCAGGAGGGAACTTCCAGGCGGAGGCCCATCGCGGTTCCTTGGCCGTCTGGCCCAACATACGCTGCAGCGATATATCGTTCACCTTGAACACGATGCCGTCGGCGCCAAACGGCAGCGAACTGCGGGCAGCTGAAATCTCCTGGGTGGCTGCCCACATCTCGGCGGGTGTCCGCACCAGGCGCACAAACGGTGATACACGAAAGCCGATGCCGGCAATCCAGTCCAGCAAGCTCTTCTGGGTGGGAAGCACCAGGTCCTCCGATGTTTCCCCCAGCGCATATGCCACCATACGCAGTGGGCGGGAACCAGTGACGCGTGGGTCCAGCTGGCGCAGCGATCCGGCAGCCGCATTGCGTGGATTGGCGAACAGGGGATCGCCTGAGGCAGCCCTCGCAGCATTCAGTGCCTCGAAGTCACGCCTGAACATAACCATTTCGCCACGGATCTCGACCAATGCTGGAATATGGCTCGCTACGCCGGCCAGGTTCATGGGGATGGAACGCACCGCTCGGACGTTGGCGGTGACGTCTTCGCCAGTTGCGCCGTCTCCGCGCGTGGAGCCCTCCACCAGGAGGCCCTTTTCATAGCGAAGCGAGATGGCAAGTCCATCCATCTTGACCTCCATCAGATATTCGACGGGGTCACTCCGTCCGAGTGCTCGCCGGACGCGGGCGTCGAAGAGGACCACGTCTTCTTCGGAGAACATGTTGCTGAGGCTGAGCATCGGAACGCGATGCCGGACGGTCGTGAATCCCCCGAGAGGGGCTCCGCCCACGCGTTGTGTCGGTGAGTCTGAAGTCACCAGATCCACAAACTCGTCCTCCAGACTCCTGAGCTCGCGCATCAGGGCGTCGAAGGCTGCGTCGGCTATCCTCGGGCTGTCCAAGACATAGTAATCGTAGTTGTGAAGCCCGATCTGTGCCTTGAGCTCTTGTATACGTTTTCGCGCTGTCTCGCGGTCCACGGCCCCTCCTGTCAGGGCGTAAGAATAAAGAGACCGCTGCCGAGAGCGAGGACGGAGCGCATCCCCGGCAGTTGGAAAACTCGTACCTCGTCGCTCTCAGCCGTACTCCACTGGCGCACAAGCGCGCGGGTCTTCATGTCGTAGATACCGAGGAAATAGACCGCAGTCTGAGAGCTGGTCTGCTCCTGGAACAGGAGTGCGCACTCTCCATTGGACATCGAGGTGTCGATTACAGTGAAGTTGAGTTTTGAGGCTGACAGCAGCTGTCTGCCGTCCTTGTCGATAATCTCTGCAGAGCGTCCAAAGATCAGAAAGCCAGTGCCCAGCGCGCGAAGGCCAGGATTGTCGGAAGTGGCCGTCGTCTGGGCGATCTTCTTTCCTGTCTGGTCAAAGAGGTAGCGCGGAAGGGGACCGGCAACGCCTGATACGCTGAAGCTGTAACCGGCCAGGATGCGTGTGCCGCTTTCGTCGACAGCCGTGACGAGTCCTGCCAGTTTCTGGTCTGGGTTGGGGACTGTGAACTTCGCGATGACCTTTCCTTGCGGCGAGACGGTGTAGATGGTTCCGTCTGTCAGTGTCACGACGAGCATGCCGCTGCGTGCAAGGCTGATCTGAGATCCACGGCCGAAATCGGGTACGGTGTAGCCGCCAAGGTCTTGGCCCGCGAGATCATAGAGGACGAACTGCCGGGACTGGTCCTTCAGGAACGAGTAGACGACGGCAACGCTCCCGGTGACGGTAAACATGGTTTGTTCGACGACGCTGGGAGCTGTCGTGGTTCGCGACCACATCTGGCGAAGGGCATTGTCCAGCATCACCAGCCGCTGTCCCGCTACCAGAAGGTACTTGCCCGAGGTACTCAACGTCAATGAGGTTGGGCTGCCCCCTAGTACCACGCCGCCGCTCTGGCTGGTCCATCCACGAAGAGCAAACAGCTGGCCGGCCGCGGTCAGGACATATCCCTGGTCTTGTGTGCCTGCGACCCCAATAGGGTAATCACTGGTCTTGAACTGCGAGGCCACGTGCAGCGTCGTCTTTTTTCCACGAAGCGCCCACATGGTCATGGCACCCAGGGTTGCTGCCACAATGACGAAGACGGCCAGCCAGCACCGATTGTGGAGGAGTATTTGCCGCAGACCATGCGATTGAACGGTTTTCTTCATCTCATCACGATGACAATTCTAGCCTGAACGTCCGGTTTGGCAAAGAAGAGGTTGGCGGGCCCGACGGCACGTGGCTCCTGGCGTTGCTTTTGGCGGATGCTCCAATATACTGACATTATCGACTAGGGAGGTGTCCAGTGGACAAGTTCACGGAACGGGTCATTGCGGACGCGAAGCGCCTTGGCGCAAGCTACTGCGATTGCCGTCTTATTGACATGGAGCGCGAGGATGTCTCGGTTTTCGGGGGAGCACCCCGTGCCGTCGTCCATGCTCACCAGCGTGGATTTGGGGTCCGCGTCATTGCGAATGGGGCATGGGGATTCTCATCATCGTCTGTCGTGACCGACGCCGAGGCCGACCATATCGTCGAAGAGGCGGTTGGCATAGCGCACGCGAGTGCGCTGGCAAAGAAGAAGGATGTCGTGCTGGCCCCAGTCTCTTCCAGCGAAGACATGATACCGCATCAGGCGGACGTGGATCCCTTCACGATCTCCGACTCCGAGAAAATCGGACTGCTCGCCGAAGCCACCAGGGCGATGATGTTGCCGGGAGTCGTCCTTGCACGAGGTCAGATGCAGTTTCTGAAGGAGCGCAAGATCTTCGCGTCGTCCGAGGGTTCATACATCGTCCAGGACCGGGTCGAGAGCGGGGCCGGCATCAGTGCCATGGCGGCCAGCGACAACAGCGACGTTCAGATCCGCAGCTACCCCATGTCGTTCTCTGGTGACAACGCTCAGTCGGGCTGGGAGTTCGTGGAAGCCATGAAACTTCTGGAACATGCGGAGCCGACAGCCAAGGACGCCCTGGCACTCCTGACTGCCAAACCATGTCCGTCGGGAGTCAAGGATCTGGTCGTTGGTGGGCAGCAACTGGCGTTGCAGGTCCACGAGTCGTGTGGCCACCCCTCCGAGCTCGACCGGGTCATGGGTATGGAGGCGTCGTTCGCCGGGACATCATTTCTGACGCCCGACAAGAAAGGCAGCTTCTGCTACGGGTCCGGCATCGTTAATCTGACCGCGGATCCCACGATTCCCCACGCCCTGGGCGGACTCGCGTATGACGACGAGGGGGTGAGGGGCCGCAAAGTGTACCTGGTACGGGGCGGCATCTTCGAGCATTACCTCAACTCTCGTGCATCAGCTCCCATCGTCGGCGAGGAGCCCATGGGGGCGATGAGGGCCGACGGCTTTGCACGGTGCCCTATTGTCCGTATGGTGAGCATCAACCTCGAACCGGGCGACCTGACCTTCGAACAGTTGATCGGCGGTGTGGAGGACGGTCTCTACGTGGACGGCATCAAGAGCTGGTCCATCGATGATCGGCGCCTGAACTTCCAGTTCGGCAGCGAGATCGGCTGGGAGATCAGGGGAGGGAAACTGCAGGATATGGTCAGGAACCCGACGTATACCGGCGTCACGTATGAGTTCTGGAGGTCATGTGACGGCATCGGAGGCCCGGGGCTGTACCACGTGTGGGGTGTCGACAATTGTGGCAAAGGAGAGCCGATGCAGGTGGCACACGTGTCGCATGGCACATCGCCTGCCCGGTTCCGCCACGTTCAGGTGGGGGTGCTTCATGAGTAAGGAACAGCTTCACGGCCTCATGCACGACGCACTGAAGGCGTCGGACGCAGATCAGA
>Ga0209913_1001115_pt1 | contig 16443 bp, 16 predicted proteins | sample PersoiDNA2013203_FD_185805 | JGI IMG/M metagenome (GOLD analysis project Ga0209913, IMG submission 185805) | Permafrost soil microbial communities from the Arctic, to analyse light accelerated degradation of dissolved organic matter (DOM) -... | ecosystem: Environmental > Terrestrial > Soil >... | reverse complement strand
TCGCCCGAGTACATCGCCAAGGTGCGGGCCGCCGTGCAGGCCGCCTTCATCTACCCACCTGCGGCCGTGGCCGCAGACTTCCATGGGCGCACCCGCGTGGCCTTCACGCTGCGCGGCACCACCCCGGCCAACGCCCGGGTGCTGGTGGGCAGCGGCATGGGCCTGGTGGACCGCGCCGCGCTGCAATCGGTGCAGTCGGCCAGCTACCCGCCACCACCGCCCGACATGAAGATGGCCGAGGCCCAGTTCGAGGTGTGGGTGGAGTTCAAGCCCTGACCAAGGACAGGGGCCGGCCTGAGGCCAGGCGCGGGTTCAGCGCAGGCCGCCGATGTAACGCGGGGCCTCCGGGTCCGGCGGGCTGGCCGGGGCTGCAGCCCGCAGGCCCACCCGCGCCAGCGCCTGCTCACGCGCCGAGACAGCCGCCGCTGGCCGGGGGTTCCAGGCCTGCTCCAGCTTGTCGGCCCATTCGGCCAGGTCGGCGTGCGCGCCTTCCTGTGCCGCACTGCGCGCCACCCGCACCATTTCAGCGGCATAGTCGGCGTTGATGGCCATCCACTCGGTATCCGTCACCCGGCCGGCCTTGCGACGCAGCAAGACATGCAGGTGGGCCGCGATGGCCAATTTTTCACTGGCAAGCATGAGCGGTTCTCCAGACAAATTGCGCGAGGCAACGAGGCATGGGCCTCATGCCCCCAGGTGCTCGCGGTGCTGGGCCACGTCCAGGCCGCCTTGTTCGCTGGCCACGTCCACGCGCAGGCCCACCAGCACACGGGTCAGGCCCAGCACCACCCAGGTCATCACCAAGCTGTAGCCCAGCACGGCCACGGCGCCCAGGGCCTGCACCACCAGCTGGCCCTTGGCACCGCCCACCGCCGGGTTGGCGAGCAGCCCCGTCATCAGACAGCCGACCAGCCCCCCGATACCGTGAACGCCGAAGACGTCCAGCGAGTCATCGGCGCGCAGCAAGCGCTTCAGCCCGGTGGCACCCCAATAGCAGGCCAGCCCGGCCACCGCGCCGATCAGCACAGCCGAGGCCGGCGTCACATAGCCCGAAGCCGGCGTGATGGCCACCAGGCCCGCCACCACCCCGGAGCACAGCCCCAGCAGCGATGGGCGGCGACGGCGCACCCATTCACCCAGCATCCAGGTCAGGGCACCGGCACAGGCGGCCAGGTGGGTGACCAGCATGGCCAGGCCGGCACGACCGTCAGCCGCCAGTGCCGAGCCCGCATTGAAGCCGAACCAGCCCACCCACAAAAGGCCTGTGCCGACCATGGTCAGGGCCAGGCTGTAGGGCTCAAAGGGTTCGCGCCCATAGCCCTGGCGCGGCCCCAGCACATAGGCACACACCAGGCCTGCCGCACCGGCATTGATGTGCACCACGGTGCCGCCGGCAAAATCCAGCGTCCCGAGCTGCGCCATCCAGCCGCCAGGCTCCCAGGCCCAGTGCGCCACTGGGGCATACACCAGCAGCGACCACAGGCCGGCAAACCACAGCAAGGCGGAAAAACGCATGCGCTCGACCAGCGCGCCCACAATCAGGGCGGGCGTGATGACGGCAAAGGTCAGCTGGAACATGGCGAACACCGACTCGGGCACTTGCGGCGCCAGATGGCTCACCGCCACCTGGGCACCGTCTTTCACGTAGTCCATGCCCGCAAAGCCGGCCCGCGCCAGGGTGCCCAGCCAGGGGGTGCCCGGCGTGAAGGCCAGCGAATAGCCCAGACCCAGCCACAGCAGGCTGACCAGCGCGGCCACGGCCAGCACACTGGCCATGGTGTTGATCACGTTCTTGCGCCTCACCATGCCGGCATAGAACAAGGCCAGGCCCGGCAGGGTCATGAGCAGCACCAGGGCGGTGGCCGTCAGCATCCAGGCCGTATCGGCCGGGTTCAGACGGGCTTCGGGCACCAGGCCCGGGCGGGTGATCACCACCGCCGACTCGGCCCACACGGTGCTGGCCAGACAGGCCCAGCCCGCCACCCAAAACGCCTTGCCGTATCCCAACACTCTTGCGCGCATCCTGCCTCCAGGGGTTCTTCTGCCGCACAAGCTGCATGACTCATGCCAGGGGCGGATTGGGGCCTTGTGCACAGACAGGGGCAGGGAAACCCCCAATGCACCGAAATGGTCCAAAGTTATACATTTCATGCACTCGCGACGGGCACCCAGTGACCTGTCATGGCGGGGGATCGAGGAGACAAACCTTCAAAACAACCAGAACATCATCTGGACGGTGCTCAAAGAAGCTGCCGCAACCTGACAAAGGCGCCCATCCGGGCGCCTTTTTTATTGCCTGATCAGCCACCCACAGCCTCCTGGCTGCCCCGGCGGGCAATGCGACAATCCGCCGAATGGACTTCTTTCTTGTATCGCTGGCCTCGCTGCTGGCTGGATTCATCGATTCGATCGTCGGCGGCGGCGGCCTGGTTCTGGTACCGGCCCTGTTTGCCATCTACCCCACCACGCCGCCCGCCACCCTTTTCGGCATCAACAAAAGCGCCTCAATCTGGGGCACGGGCATCGCCACCTGGCAATACCAGCGTCGCGTGAACCTGCGCTGGCCCACCCTGCTGCCGGCGGCGGCGGCGGGTTTTGCCGGGGCCTTTGCCGGAGCCTGGGCCGTGACCCAGATCTCGCCCGAGTTCCTGCGCCGCCTGCTGCCCCTGATCCTGATCGGTGTGCTGGTCTACACGCTGGCCCGCAAGGAACTGGGGCGCCACCATGCGCCGCGCTTCTCGGGCCTGCATGAAACCGCCGCGATCAGCCTGATCGGGCTGGTGATCGGCTTCTACGACGGCTTCTTCGGTCCCGGTACCGGCAGTTTCTTTGTCTTCCTGCTGGTGCGCTGGCTGGGTTACGACTTTCTGAACGCCTCGGCCAATGCCAAGCTGCTGAACACGGCCACCAACCTGGCCGCGCTGATCCTGTTCAGCCTCAAGGGCCATGTGTGGTGGCACTATGCGCTGCCGCTCGCAGCGGCCAACGTATTGGGCAGTGTGCTGGGCACGCGGCTGGCCCTCAAGCACGGCGCCGGCTTTGTGCGCGGCGTGTTCATTGCCGTGGTGTCAGTCCTGATCCTGAAAACAGGCTACGACGCCTTCCTGCGCTGAAGCCGGCGGGTCAAAGCCCGCCCCCGCCAGAACGGCTCTTCAATGGTTGGTGCCGCGGGCCGGCAACTGCCCCTGCGACAGATCGGGCAGGCCGGGCACTTCAGACACCTTGCGTGGTGCACCCACCGGTGTCTGGGCCTGGCCGGCCTGCACGGCGGCCAGATCCTGCTCACTCGGGTATTGCTGCATCAGCCAGTAATCGAACACCCGGCGCGCAATCGGCGCCGCCGCGGCCCCGCCCCAACCCGCGTTCTCGACCACCATGGCCAGAGCGATCTGCGGGTCCTGGGCCGGCGCGAAGGCCATGTACAGCGCGTGATCGCGGTAACGCTCGGACAGCTTGGCGGCGTCGTACTTCTCGTTTTGCTTGACCGTCACCACCTGGGCGGTGCCGGTCTTGCCGGCCGCCACATAGCCTGCGCCCCGGAAGGCCGTGGCCCCGGTGCCCTCGGTGTTCACACCCACCAGGGCATTGCGGATCACGGCGATGTTGGCGGGCTTGGCGGTCAGCTCGGCCTTGATCTCCTGCAGCGTGTCCTGCGACTGGCGGGTCACCACATCGGTCACCTGCCGGACCAGGTGCGGCTTCATCTTGACGCCGTTGTTGGCCAGCACACCGGTGGCCGTGGCCAGTTGCAGCATGGTGAAGTTGTTGTAGCCCTGGCCGATGCCCAGCGAGATGGTCTCGCCCGAGTACCAGCGCTTCTGCTCGGGGCGCTTGTAGGCGTTGCGCTTCCATTCGGTGGAGGGCAGGATGCCGCGCACCTCCCCGAAGATGTCGATGCCGGTGAGCGAGCCGAAGCCGAACTTCTGCATCTCGTCATGGATCAGGTCCACGCCCATGTCGTTGGCCAGCATGTAGTAGTAGGTGTCGCACGACTGCACGATCGACTTGTACATGTCCACCGTGCCGTGACCGCCTTCCTTGTCGTCGCGGAAGCGGTGGTTGCCGAACATGAAATAGCCCGGGTCAAAGATGGTCTGCTGGGGCGTGCGCTTGCCCGTCTCCAGGGCGGCCAGGGCCATGAAGGGCTTGTAAGTGGAGCCCGGCGGGTAGGTGCCGCGCAAGGCCCGGTTCAGCAGGGGCTTGTCGGGTGACTCGTTGAGGGCGGCCCAGTTCTCCTGATCGATGCCGTCCACGAACAGGTTGGGATCGAAGGTGGGCTTGCTGACGAAGGCCAGCACCTCGCCGGTCTTGGGGTCGAGCGCCACCAGGGCGCCACGGCGGTCGCCAAACAGGTCTTCCACCAGCTTCTGCAGCTTGATGTCGATCGACAACATCACGGTGTTGCCCGGGGTGGCGGGGTGGCTGGCCAGGCGCCGCACGGCGCGGCCGCCGGCCGAGGTTTCCATCTGCTCGACGCCGGTGATGCCGTGCAGTTGACGCTCGAAGCTCTGCTCCACGCCCAGCTTGCCGATGTACTCGGTGCCACGGTAGTTGGCTTCGTCGTCGGAATCTTGGATGTCTTCCTTTTCCTTCTGGTTGACCCGGCCGATGTAGCCGATCACGTGGCTGGCCAGCGGCCCATAGGGGTAGTTGCGGAACAGCCGGGCCTTGATCTCGACGCCCGGAAATCGGAAGCGCTGGGCGGCAAAGCGGGCCACCTCTTCGTCGGACAGCCGGGTGCGGATGGGCAGCGACTCGAAGCTCTTGGATTCTTCGACCAGCTTCTTGAAGCGGCGCCTGTCGCGTGCCTGGATGTCGACCACCGTGGCCAGACCATCGATCACCTCGTCCAGCGGGCCGGCCTTGGAGGGCGTGATCTCCAGCGTGTAGGCCGAGTAGTTGGTGGCCAGCACCACGCCATTGCGGTCCACGATCAGGCCCCGGTTGGGCACGATGGGCACCACCGCCGTGCGGTTGTTCTCAGCCTGCTCGGCCAGGTCCTCGTGGCGCACCACCTGCAGGTAGATCAGGCGGGCCACCAGCAAGGAAAAACAGATCACCACCACCGCGCCCGCCGCCACCACACGGGTGCGGAAGCGCCACAGGTCGGCCTCGACATTGCGCAGCTCGGTCATAGCGGCCGGTTTTCATCGCGATCCGGCGGACGCCGTTGCGGCGCCAGCAACACCCAGGACGCCAGCGGCCACAGCAAAGCCTCCAGCGTGCCTGCCAGCAGGAACCAGAAACCCGGGAAGACGCCGCCCAGCAGCACCCGCAAAGCCAGCTCGACCAGATGCGCCCCCAGGAACAGGGGCAACAACTGCAGCGCCTGCGACGGCACGCTGAACCACAGCAGGCGGCGCTGCATCTGCGTGGCCAGGTAACTCAAGCCCGCATAGACCAGCGCGTGCTGGCCCAGCAGCGCCGACTGGTGCACGTCCATGACCAGGCCCAGCACAAAGCCCGCGCCGATGCCCACCCTCTGGGGCTGGTGCACCGACCAGAACATCAGCAACAGCAGCAGCACGTCGGGCATGCCCGGCACGCGGCCCAGCGGCAGCAGGTTGACGAGCAGCCCCACCACCACGGAACCCCAGATGAAGACCGGATTGGCCGGCAGCAAAAGCTGCTGGCCACTGGCTTTGCCCATCATTTGCGGCCTCCCTTGCGCTGCGGCGCGGCGGGTTCGGGTTGCGGCCGCGGCGGCACCTGGTCGCCCAGGGGGCTCAGCACCATCACATGGCGCGAGGCCATCACCAGGCCCAGGGGCACGCAATGGATGCGCGCGAAAGCCGAGTCGGCCCGGCGCTCAACCTTGTCGACCCGCGCCACCGGCAGGCCCGGCGGGTAGACGCCATCAACCCCGCTGGTGGACAGCAGGTCACCGGCCTGCACATCGGCATTGGCAGGCATGTAGCGCAGCTCCAGGCCGCCGCCATTGGCGATCGGGTCGCCATAGGCCACACTGCGCGCGCCGGTGCGGGTGTTGAGCACGGGAATCGCGAAATCACGGTCGATCACCAGGGTCACTTCAGACAGCAGCGGGTCGACCCGCGTCACCTGGCCCAGCACCCCGGCCTCGTCGATCACGGGCGAACCCAGCGCCACGCCCTTGATCTGCCCGCGGTCGATGATGACGCGCCGGGTGTACGGGTCGGGCGCGTCGTACAGCACCTCGGCCGCCTGGGCTTCGGACTTGAAGCGCTCGCGCAGCGCCAGCAGCTCGCGCAGGCGGGTGTTCTCCTGCAGCAACTGCTCGACCTGGTTGGCGCGCTGCGACTGCTGGGCCAGCTTGTGGCGGGCCTCTTCCTCGACCATCTGGGCCGAGTGCAGCGATTCAAAGTACTCGGCCGCCGACTGACCCGCGCGCACCGGTTGCAGGGCCACCCATTGCAGCGGGTACAGCGCCGTGTCGACCGCCGCCCGCAAGGGGTGGGTCAGGTGAAAGCGCGCATCGGCCACCATCAGGAACACCGACAGGGCACTGAAGAACAACAACCGGGTCAGCGGTGTTGGCCCTTGCCGGAAAAGCGACGGCGCGTTGCGGTCCAGGGTTCCCAGAGGCATGTTCGGCTAGACCCAGGTGTCACCAGAATCGCAAAAAGCCGGCCGCCTTGCTGACGAACCGGCTTGATGCGGACATGGTGGTGTTATTCGCTCGTGAAGATGCTGCCCAGACGGTCCATGCGCTCCAGCGCGATACCGCAACCGCGCACCACGCAGGTCAGCGGGTCTTCGGCGACCAGCACCGGCAGGCCGGTTTCTTCGGCCAGCAGGCGGTCCAGGTCGCGCAGCAAGGCGCCACCACCGGTCAGCATCATGCCGCGGTCGGCAATGTCGGCACCCAGTTCGGGCGGGGTCTGTTCCAGCGCGTTCTTGACGGCCGAGACGATCTGGTTGAGCGGGTCGGTCAGCGCCTCCAGCACTTCGTTGCTGGAGATGGTGAAACTGCGCGGAACGCCTTCGCTGAGGTTGCGGCCCTTGACTTCCATCTCGCGCACCTCGGAGCCCGGGAAGGCCGAACCGATCTGCTTCTTGATGGCTTCGGCGGTGGGCTCGCCGATCAACATGCCGTAGTTGCGGCGGATGTAGTTGATGATGGCCTCGTCGAACTTGTCGCCGCCCACGCGGACCGAGCCCTTGTAGACCATGCCGCCCAGCGAGATCACGCCGACTTCGGTGGTACCGCCACCAATGTCGACCACCATCGAGCCACTGGCTTCAGACACCGGCAGGCCGGCACCGATGCCGGCGGCCATGGGCTCTTCAATCAGGTACACCGCAGTGGCGCCGGCGGCCTCGGCGGCGTCCTTGATGGCGCGGCGCTCGACCTGGGTGGAACCACAGGGCACGCAGATGATGATGCGCGGGCTGGGGGCCAGCAGGGTGCGCGGGTGCACCATCTTGATGAACTGCTTGATCATCTGCTCGGTGATCACGAAATCGGCGATCACGCCGTCTTTCATGGGGCGGATGGCCTCGATGTTGCCGGGCACCTTGCCCAGCATGGCCTTGGCCTCACGGCCCACGGCCTGGATGACCTTTTTGCCGTGCGGACCGCCTTCATGGCGGATGGCGACCACGGAGGGTTCGTCCAGCACGATGCCCTTGTCGCGGGCAAAGATCAGGGTGTTGGCAGTGCCAAGGTCAATGGCGAGGTCGGTGGAGAAATACCGACGGAAGGCTCCAAACATTCAAAATCCTCTCAGGCACGGCATGCGCTTCGGCCCGCCGTCGCCTCAATTTTCGGGGTCAGTTACAGGGTCACCAGGGGTCAAAATGAGCGGTTTTTAGCTCAATTACCAGCACTTTGGGGGGTAACGCGACAAAGACGGGATAATACCCGATCCCCTGTGAATAACTTCCTCCGATCCCCTCGGAACACTGCTGCGACAGCGGCTTTTTTCAGATACCACCCGCTCAAACTCTATGGCCCTCACCTCTCAGGACATAGCCCGGATCGCCAACCTGGCCCGGCTGGAACTTCAACCCGCCGAAAGCGAGCGCATGCTCACCCAGCTCAATGGCTTCTTTGACATCGTCGAAAAGATGCGCGCCGTCGACACCACCGGTCTGGAGCCGCTGGCCCACCCGGTGGCCGCCATCCAGGAGGTGGCCCTGCGCCTGCGCGACGACATCGCCAGCGAGCCCAACCAGCGCGAGGCCAACCAGCAAAGCGCGCCCGCCGTGGAGCGGGGCCTGTTCCTGGTGCCCAAGGTGATCGAGTAAGGAATCGTTCGAATGACCTCCCCTGCATTGCACGACCTCAGCGTGGCCGAGCTGGCCCGCCAGCTTCAAAAACGTGAAGTTTCCGCCGTCGAGGCGGCCCAGCACTTTCTCGGCCGCATCCAGGCCGCCCCCCAGTTCGGCGCCTTCGTGGCCCTGAATGAGGAAGCCACCCTGGCCCAGGCCCGCGCCGCCGACGAGCGGATTGCGGCCGGCCAGGCCCGCGCCCTGGACGGTGTGCCGATCGCACACAAAGATATTTTTGTTACAAAAAAATTCCCCAGCACCGCCGGCTCCAAGATGCTGGCCGGCTATCAGTCGCCCTTTGACGCGACCGTGGTCACCCGCCTGGCCGATGCTGGCGCCGTGACCCTGGGCAAGCTCAACTGTGACGAGTTCGCCATGGGCTCGGCCAACGAAAACTCGGCCATCGCCCCGCTGGGCTTCGAGCAGCCGGCCCCGGTGCGCAACCCCTGGGACAGCAGCCGCGTGCCCGGCGGCTCGTCGGGCGGCAGCGCTGCGGCCGTGGCGGCCCGCCTGGCCCCGGCCGTGACCGGCACCGACACCGGCGGCTCGATCCGCCAACCCGCGAGCTTCTGCGGCATCACCGGCATCAAGCCCACCTACGGGCGCGCCTCGCGCTACGGCATGATCGCCTTCGCCTCCAGCCTGGACCAGGCCGGCCCGATGGCCCGCAGCGCCGAAGACTGCGCCCTGCTGCTGTCGGCGATCTGCGGCCCCGACCCGGACCGCGACTCGACCTCGCTCGATGTGCCGGCCGAAGACTTCTCGCGCGGCCTGAACGACTCGATCGAAGGCCTGCGCATTGGTGTGCCGGCCGAGTTCTTCGGCGAAGGCCTGGCCCCTGACGTGCGCGCCGCCGTCGATGGCGCCCTGAAAGAGTACGAAAAGCTGGGCGCCACCCTGGTGCCCATCAGCCTGCCCCGCACCGAGCTGTCGATCCCCGTCTACTACATCATTGCCCCGGCCGAGGCCAGCTCCAACCTGAGCCGCTTCGATGGAGTCAAGTTCGGCCACCGCGCCAAGGACTACGGCGACCTGACCGACATGTACAAGAAGACCCGCGCCGAAGGCTTTGGCGACGAGGTCAAGCGCCGCATCATGATCGGCGCCTACGTGCTGTCGCACGGCTACTACGACGCCTACTACCTGCAGGCGCAAAAGATCCGCCGCATGATTGCCGACGACTTCCAGCAGGCTTTCAAGAGCTGTGACGTGATCGCCGGCCCGGTGGCCCCCACCGTGGCCTGGAAGCTGGGTGAAAAATCGGCCGACCCGGTGGCCAACTACCTGGCCGACATCTTCACCCTGCCCGGTTCGCTGGCCGGCCTGCCCGGCATGAGCCTGCCGGCCGGCTTCGGCGAGGGCGGCATGCCGGTGGGCCTGCAGCTGATCGGCAACTACTTCGGCGAATCCCGCCTGCTGAACGCGGCACACCGCTTCCAGCAAGCCACTGACTTCCACCTCCGCCGTCCGGAGGGTATCTGACCATGACCAGCCAACCCAAACTCGTGCAAGGCTATGAAGTCGTGATCGGCTTCGAGACCCACGCCCAGCTCTCCACCCAGAGCAAGATCTTCAGCCGTGCGCCCACCGCCTTCGGCGCCGAACCCAACACCCAGGCCTGCGCCGTGGACCTGGCCCTGCCCGGCACGCTGCCGGTGATGAACAAGGGCGCTGTCGAACGCGCCATCGAGTTCGGCCTGGCCATCGGCTCGCACATCTCGCCCAAGAGTATTTTTGCGCGCAAGAACTACTTCTACCCCGACCTGCCCAAGGGCTACCAGATCAGCCAGTTCGAGATCCCGGTGGTGGTGGGCGGCGAGGTGGCGTTCTTCCTCGGTGACGAGAAGAAGACCGTGCGCCTGGTGCGTGCCCACCTGGAAGAAGACGCGGGCAAGTCGCTGCACGAAGACTTCATCGGCCAGTCGGGCATCGACCTGAACCGCGCCGGCACGCCGCTGCTCGAAATCGTCACCGAACCCGACATCCGTTCCAGCGACGAAGCCGTGGCCTACGCCAAAGAGCTGCACAAGATCGTCACCTGGATCGGCATCTGCGACGGCAACATGCAAGAAGGCAGCTTCCGCTGCGATGCCAACGTGTCGGTGCGCAAGCCCGGCCAGCCCCTGGGCACCCGCCGCGAGATCAAGAACCTGAACAGCTTCAAGTTCATGCAGCAGGCCATCGACTACGAGGTGCGCTGGCAGATCGACCAGATCGAGGACGGCCACGCCATCCAGCAGGCCACCGTGCTGTTCGACCCCGACACCGGCGAGACCCGCGCCATGCGCACCAAGGAAGACGCGGCCGACTACCGCTACTTCCCCGACCCCGACCTGCCCCCGCTGGTGATTTCCGACGAATGGGTGCAGCGCGTGAAGGCCGCCATGACCGAGCTGCCGCGCACCATGGCGGCCCGCTTCGTGGCCGACTATGGTCTGCCCGAGTACGACGCCACCACCCTGACCCAGAGCAAGGCCATGGCGGCCTACTTTGAGGCTGCTGCCAAAGCCAGCGGCCAGCCCAAGCTGGTCAGCAACTGGGTGATGGGCGAGCTGTCGCGCCGTCTCAACAGCGGCGAAGCCAGCATCGAGACCGCCCCCGTGAGCGCCGCACAACTGGCGGCACTGGTGGGACGCATTGCCGACGGCACCATCTCCAACAACGCGGGCAAGCAGGTGTTCGAAGCCCTCTGGAGCGGCGAAGCCGGCGAAGTGGATGCCGTGATCGAAGCCAAGGGCCTCAAGCAGATGAACGACTCGGGCGCGCTCGAGAAGATCATCGATGAGGTGATTGCCGCCAACGCCGACAACGTGGCGCAGTACAAGGCCGGCAAGGAGAAAGCCTTCAACGCCCTGGTCGGCCAGGTGATGAAGGCCAGCAAGGGCAAGGCCAACCCGGGCCAGGTCAACGAACTGCTGAAACAGAAACTGGCCTGATGCACACAGGGGCCCGGGCCAGGCGCCGGGCCTGGCCATCCCTCCAGAGCGCGGTCAGCGCTGGCCGCCCCAGAGCTGGCCCAGGCGCTGCAGTTCGCGGTCAAAGCGCTGGTTGATGCGCTTTTTCTCCTGCCCCTGCTCCTCAATGAAGCGCAGCTGCGCCTGCTCGGCCGCCAGGTTGTCCTGCTGGCGCATGCGCAGCGCCAGCGGGGCCTTGGCCGGGTCGCGGCGGTAGAACTCGAACTCGTTGTCGATGGCCTTGCGCTGGGCCTTGAGGTCATCGATGCGGCGCTGCGCCAGCAGCACCACCTCATCGACTTGCTTGAGGGCCTCGCCACGCTCCGCGTCGTGCAAAGCCCGGCTTGGGTAGCGCGCCAGCAGGGCCCGGTCACGCCGCTTCTCTTCGGCGATGCGCGCCTGCTCCTCGGCCGCCACGCGCTGGCGGGTTTCTTCGGCCGCACGCTCGTCAGCGGTCTGGCTGGGGGGAATCTGGCGTTTGACGGTGCCGCTGGGGTTGAGTTCGCGCTGCTCGCGGTCCAGGCACTCAGGGATCGGACGATCGGAGGTGATGCGACGGCCCTTGCCGTCCACACAGGTGAAGATGGCTTGGGCATGGACAAGCTGCAGTCCGCTGTGGACAGCCAGCAAGCCCAGCGCGGCCCAAACCCTTTTGCTCACTCTTTATCCTTCATCCACCCCATAGCGTTGGCGGTAGGCCAGAACACGCTCGTGATCCGCCGCCGAACCACCCTGCCCGGTTTGCTGCAGATACTGTAACAAGTCCGCCAGTCTCGCAACGGCACAAACCTGCAAACCCAGCCGATCCCGGACATATTGCACAGCGCTGTAGGGCACATCCTGCCCGTTTTCAGTGGCTTTCTCCTGCCGGTCCAGCGCCAGGGCCACGGCATGGGGCTGAGCGCCCGCGGCCTGGATGATGGCGATCGACTCGCGCGCGGCCGTGCCGGCGGACATCACGTCGTCCACGATCAGCACCCGGCCCTTCAGCGGGGCGCCCACCAGGGAGCCACCTTCGCCATGGTCCTTGGCCTCTTTGCGGTTGTAGGCAAAGGGCACGTTGCGCCCCAGGCGGGCCAGTTCGATGGCCACGGCCGCGGCCAGCGGAATGCCCTTGTAGGCCGGGCCGAAAATCATGTCGAAGTCGATGCCGCTGTCCAGGATGCGTTTTGCATAGAATTCGGCCAGACGGCCCAGCTTGGCGCCATCGTCAAACAGCCCGGCGTTGAAGAAATAGGGGCTCAGCCGGCCCGCCTTGGTCTTGAATTCACCGAAGCGCAGCACCCCTGCATCCACCGCAAACTGCACAAAATCCTGGGCCAGCGGGTCTTGTCCAGACCCTTGCACGCTCTCAACCACCATGGGGAATTCCTTGTTCAAATTAACCAGCCTCAATCTCAACGGCATCCGTTCGGCCACCACCAAGGGCGTCGAAGCCTGGATTGCGGCCACGCAGCCGGATTGTATTTGCGTGCAAGAGATCAAGGCCCAGGCCCCCGACCTGGCTGGCCGCTTCGAAGAATTGGCCAGCCTCAAGGGCCACTTCCACCTGGCAGAGAAGAAGGGCTACTCGGGTGTGGGCGTCTACACCCGCCACGCGCCCAGCGATGTGGTGATGGGCTTTGATGGCGGCGAGTTCGATGCCGAAGGCCGCTACGTCGAACTGCGCTTTGACACCCCCCAGCGCAAGTTCTCGATCATCAGCAGCTACTTTCCCAGCGGCTCTTCGGGCGAGGAGCGCCAGCAGGCCAAGTTCCGCTTCCTGGCCCTGATGCACCCGCACCTGATGGCCCTGAAGCAGCAGCGCGACTTCGTGCTGTGCGGCGACATCAACATCGCCCACCAGCAGGCCGACCTGAAGAACTGGAAGGGCAACCAGAAGAACAGCGGCTTCCTGCCCGAAGAACGCGCCTGGATGACCCAGCTGCTGGCTGACGGCCTGGTCGACGTCTATCGCCGGCTGCAACCCGACACCACTGACGCCTGCTACACCTGGTGGAGCAACCGCGGCCAGGCCTACGCCAAGAACGTGGGCTGGCGGCTGGATTACCACCTGGCCACCCCCGCCATCGCTGAAACCGCCCGCACCGAAGCCATCTACAAGGGCGAGAAGTTCAGCGACCACGCGCCGATCACGGTGGAGTACGACTTCAACCTCTGACGCCTGCTGACCGCTTGAACGCCGGCGATCAACGGAGCGGGCGCTCAACTGAGGTCAAGCCGATAGCGGGAGTCGACCCGTTGCGGCCCGTCGATACGTTGATTCGCCGGCACCGAAGCGAGGGTCGCCAATGGCGCCGGGGAGCCGCCCTCCGGCAACCCTTGCCCGCTTTGAATCGCCTCAGAGTACGCTTGAGCATGTGTCCTCGAGAGCGTGAAGGTTCGCCTCAAAAGCGGATCAGTTCCTGGGGGGTTCAATGAGCACCCACAAGCGGGCGATGCGGCCATCGATGATTTCAGCCGTATCAAAGCCCTGGACCACGGGGGGCATATCGGGTTCGCCAGCCGTCCAGCGCAGTGTCGCCATGCCGTGGTGTCCCACCGCGACCCCTTCCGCCTTGAAGCGGAACGTCGGTCCGAACTGCTTGAGCAGGTCACTGGCAACTCGGCTGATGTCGTTCTGACCGTGCACAGGCCGGTTTGGCTCGTACATCACAGGCGCTTCGGTGAAGAGCGCCGCGATCGCTGTAGCGCGCTTCGTGTTGTCCCGCTCGTTGAACACCTGTTCCAGGTTGGCTCTGAGCAGTCCATCAAAGTCGAAAGCAGCGTCCGCAGGGGTTGCGTGTGTTGTCATGATGCGGTCCTTGAAGTCAGCCGAAACGCACCAGCTCAAGCGTGGGCAACGGCCCACCTGGGAATTGCGTCAGGCGACCGCCCATTGCCAGGGTGCCCAGATCGACGCCGGCGAACCCCAGCCGATCGATCAGCGACGCCACTTCTGACTTGGCCTGCGCATCGTCGCCGGCGAGGAACAGCACACGGCGGCCACCGCGTTCGGCAGGATCGGCAGCGATCAGCTCGGGCCGCAGGTGATTGAAGGCCTTGACCACCCGCGCGCCCGGCACCAAGCCGGCAAAAACTTCGCTGGATGAGCGGCCATGCAACTCGGCGGGCTTGAACAGCGGTGCCTCGATCGGGTTGTTGGCGTCAATGACGATGCGCTTGCCGAAGTCCGGCAGGCCAGCCAATGCCGCCTGCAGCTTCGACCAGTTCACGGCGACCAGCACGATCGGCTGTGCTGCCGCCTCCTCACGGGTGCCGGCGCGGATGCTGGGGCCGATGGCTTGCACCAAGGCTTGCAGGCTGTCCGGCCCACGGCTGTTGGACAGGACGGCCGGGATGTTGCGGCGCGCCAATGCGCGAGCGAAGGCGGCGCCAATGTGGCCTGCGCCGATGATGCCGATGGCAGAAGATGAGGGGGTCATGATGGGTGGTCTCCAGGAATCGTTCAGGACGTGAAGCCGCCGTCGGCCAGGATGTCTGCGCCGGTCACGAACGCGGCTTGCGGGCTGGCCAGGAAGGCCACGACGTTGGCGATGTCGGTCGGCTGACCATAGCGACCGACCGGCATTTGCGGGATCAGCAGCTTGGCCAGTTCGCCATCAGCCGGGTTCATATCGGTGTTCGTGGGACCGGGGTGAACGGTGTTGACCGTGATGCCGCGCGGCCCCAGATCCCGCGCCAGGCTGCGGTTGAAGCCAGCGACCGCCCCTTTGGTCAAGGTGTAAAGCGAGGCGCCAGGGAAGGACGCGTACCTCGTCATCGAGCTGCCGATGTGGACGATGCGCCCGCCGTCCTTCATGTGCCGCACCGCTTCCTGTGTGGCGACGAAAACGCCCGTGACGTTGACGGCGATCATCGCCTGGTAGTCCTCGAAACTGATCTGCTCGATCGGGCCGCCCAGGGCGATCCCGGCGTTGTTCACCAGGATGTCCAGACCACCGAAGGTGTCGACCGTCTTGGCGACGGCGGCACGCACGGCGTCCGGTTCGCCCGAATTGGCCAGGATGGCCAGGGCACGGCCGCCTGCCAGCTCGATGGCGGCGACGGTTGCGTCGGCCAGCGCTGCCGAGCCAGCGTAGGTGATGGCGACCTGGGCGCCGTCAGCTGCCAGTCGCTTGGCAATGGCGGCCCCGATCGAGCGAGAGCCGCCGGTGACGAGCGCCGTCTTGCCGGCCAGGGGAAGGGTTGGGGAAGGGTTTGCTTGACTCATGTTTCACTCCTTTGGGTTGCCGATGGCTTCGGTGTGGAGTGAATGTCGCGCTTTCATTGCCAGCTGATAAGTATCAGTCGGCTTGAATGATTTTCAAGCAAGTGTTTAAGATGGTGACATGGAGACACTGGCCAACCTGGAGTCATTCGTGCGCAGCGCAGAGGGCGGGAGCTTCTCCGAGGCGGCGCGGCGGCTGGCGCTCACACCTGCCGCGGTGAGCCGCAACGTGGCGACGCTGGAGCGCAATCTGGGGGTGCGGCTGTTCCAGCGCTCGACCCGCAGACTGACATTGACCGAAGCGGGTGAAACATTTTTCTCTGCCATCGTTGGCAATCTGGAATCTCTGCAGAGCGCCATTGCGGCGGTCTCGACAAAAGATGGCCAGCCATCAGGCGTGCTCAAAGTCAGTCTGGCGCCGACCTTCGGGATGGGTCATGTGCTGCCTCTGCTGCCAGCGTTCTTGCAACGCTACCCCCAGGTCCGGCCCGAGTGGCACTTCGAAAATCGAGCCGTGGACTTGATCGCGGAAGGCTACGACGCGGCGATCGGCGGCGGGTTCGAGTTGACGCCAGGCGTCGTCGCCCGGACCTTGGCGCCCGCACACATCATCGCGGTGGCATCGCCAGCCTACCTGGCCCGCCGCGCCCCCCCGTCCGACCCCGCTGGCCTGATGGAATTCGATGGCGTCGTCATGCGCTCGCTGACAACTGGCCGTATCCGGACCTGGACTATGCGAAACGCACAAGGCGATGAATGTGCCGCCGTGATGCGTGAGGCCGTGGTTGTCAACGATCCTGCGGCGTTGAGGGAGGCGGCACGGCTGGGCTTGGGTGTGGCCATGCTGGTCGTGCCCGACGCGCTGCCGTGGCTGGAGTCAGGAGAACTGGTGCGAGTCTTGCCACGTTGGTGGGCTGATGCGGGCCCTATATCGCTTTACTACGCCAGTCGTGACCTGCTGCCGGGCAAGACGCGGGCTTTCGTCGACTTCGTGGTGGAATTGTTCGAACGCGAAGACTATGCGCG
>Ga0209913_1001114_pt1 | contig 16451 bp, 16 predicted proteins | sample PersoiDNA2013203_FD_185805 | JGI IMG/M metagenome (GOLD analysis project Ga0209913, IMG submission 185805) | Permafrost soil microbial communities from the Arctic, to analyse light accelerated degradation of dissolved organic matter (DOM) -... | ecosystem: Environmental > Terrestrial > Soil >... | reverse complement strand
CCGGCGAAAAAAGCGCCATCGACCTGATCTTCACGCTGAGCTACGACTGAACCCAAGCCCCCGCTGCCAGAATCCGGCCCCCGCAGGCCCTACAATCCCGGGCGGTCCACTCCTCGTAGTTCAATGGGAAGATTGGCTTCTATTTCCAACCAGCCGTATCAATTGCATATCACCCAAGCCAAATGAAGCTCGGTGCATCTAGTCGGCGCTGCCGGCCAAGGCAAGCCATGACACCCTAACGCGCAGGACGAATCGTTGTAGCGGATCCACCTTACTGTGTTTGATCGTCAGTCGCACTCTGCCCTTGGCACTTAGATTTTTCTTGAAAGCGCACACCCTTAAGTAGCCGTCCCTGAAAAATTCAAACCCCAACCTGAGCGCAAGCGAAAGGCAACGGCTTGGTCCGTAAATCGAAGATACGACGCAGCCAGTTCAAGATAGACCGGATGCATTCAGCCGCCCTCGACAGGCTCCCAAAAGGGCTGACGTTCTTGGCGATCATCACTAATGATTGATTTTTGGCGTTCTTCCAATTAGGAAGATCGGGGGCGGCGCCTTGAGCGTTGACAACAATTTCGCCAACTCAATCAGCGCATGGCAGCTCGCCATCGTTGTGATTGGCTCGACGTGGCACTCTGTTGCGGTCAAGGCATGGTGATGGACTCGGTGCCGGGGCGCCTCCCACCATCGAGGGCGGAGGAACAAAGGCCACGGGAGGGCTGTCCGGCAACGCGATGGGCGTCACTTTGAGCATTCCACTGTTGCCTTGAGGCTCGATAGCCACCGCAGCCAAAGCGGGAGGAGCCTCATTCGGCGGTCTTACTGGCAAAGCCGCTACTGGCACGGCCGCAGGTTCGGTAGATGGTTTTTTGCTGGGCGAGAGTGCCACATCCTCGGCAGCGGCCTGAGATGGCTCCGGTTGAGCTTGAGCCAGCGCTGAATCAGAGACTATTTGAGCGGCCATGGCCCAAACTGGCGCTTGGGGCACAGGATTGAAACTGGGGCCACTTCCCCGCATCAGTAGGTAGCCGGCGACCAAATGGGCCAAAAAGACCCAAATGGCTATTCGAACCGGGCGAGACGGGCGTTCAAACTTCATACGTTTGAAGGGTACTGTCGCATTCCGCTCTCAGCCACATCAGAGACCAGAATGTGAAGCAAAGGTTCGCAGCATCTCAACAGTGATGAAGACAATTGCAACACCGTTCACTTGATTGCACCTCAATCCCGACCATTGGTTTGCTGCTTTCGGTTCAGAGCGTCAAACACCCAACTGGCTCGCGCGGCAAGCACGCCGGTCGGATCATTGACTTGCTGCCCAGTCCGATTGCCCGCTCCATCCAGGGTGTAGGTGATGCTGTTGCCCGAAGCATCCGTCACACCCACGAGACGGTGCGCGGCGTCATAGTGCATGGTCATGCTCGCGCCATCAGGCGGAGTCACCTTGATGAGCTGGCCAGCCAGGTCGTATTGATAAGTGGTGGTTTGTCCAGCCGTGCTGGTGGCCGTCAACCGCTGGCGAGCATCGTAGGTATTGGTGCTCACAACACCATTGGCGTCCACACTCTGCAGGACGTTGCCATAGGCGTCATATTGCGTGAACTGCGATGCTTGCCCCTGTGCATTGGTCACCGTTTGCAAGTCACCGGCGTTGGCAGTACCCGCCACGGTGCTCGCGTAGTATCCATAGGTACTTGAGTTCCCCCGAGGATCGGTGACGGACAGACGTTGGCCCTGTGCGTTGTAGGTCCACTGCCAGACACGATTGGGCACGTTGCCGTCGATGACGGCGGTGAAGCCCGCCGAGCCATCCACATCTGTCGTCGCTTGCACCACGCTTTTGCACAACACTGCAATAGGGCTGGCGTCCGGCAGCACCGCAGATGCTGGTGCGCAACTGGCCACTGAGCCACCATTGAACGGATCAGGCTGGCCGTTGTAGACGTAGGTGGTGATTTTCTTGGGCTCAGCTACCGCAACGGGCACCGACCAAGAAGGGTGCCATGTCTTGCTAGTCTTATAGCTGCCAGTTGGAAGCGCAGCCGAGGCCCCAATGACCGAAGTGCAGTCAGCCCCGCTGGACAGACCATCGACCTGCGTTGTCACCAGCCCCCTGGAGGGGTCATTGACATAGCACGACTGGCTTCCATTGAAATCGGTCTTGCTGGAAATGTACCCATTGGCGTCATAGGCCTGAGATTTTGAGCTGGCTGCACAGCCGCTGCCGGCCGCCTGGGTCTGAGCACTCAAAAGGGATGCCCCCTGCACACCAATTGCAGACAGGTTGCTGGTTGTGCCATTGGGCATGGTCACGACGAGCCCTTCCGGGGGAAGCCACATGGTCGAGCGCCAATACACCAACGCATCCGGGTCCCAGGTGTACCCAACGACGATTCGAGGAGGCGTGGTGTAGGAAATAGAGTATTGGTCTATACCACCGGCCAACGCGGTGCCGACGGCATACCCTTGGCTGTCATAGGTGTAGGTCGACAAGCGGCTGTTGTTTTCATCAATGATCCCGGTGAGCGCCCAAGGCAGATCGGACCGCTCGTACAGATATTGACGAGTGGAGCCGTCGGCCCATGCCACGGATGTCAGTTGGCCGGAACCGCTGTAACTCAGCGTGATGGCCTGACCCGCAGGGTCCGTGATGGTTGCAACAGAAGATTGACCTGCTTGATTCGCTGCTCCATAGGTGAAGGAGTAGCCCCGGCCAAACTGATCAGCCACCCGGACCACCGAATGACCTGCGGTGTCGGTGTTGTAGTTGTAGGACCGACCGGAACCACTCGAGGTCACAACCGACTGGAGGACACCATTGGCATCGTACTGTTCCATGATGCCTGCTGCGTCATCCTTGTACAGCCATCCGGCTGCGTTTTTCGCCAAGTGCAGATCGACATTCGCGGCAGCCTGATATCCACCTGACGAACTCAGTGAAAAACTAATCCATTTTCCATTTCCACGGGATACAACCACCGATGAACTGTTTTCATTTGCCACAACGTTCGTGAGAGCGTTGGTGACCCAATACGAACCAAAGGAAGGAACAGGTGTTTGGAATATGACTGCAGAGCGGTCGACTCCCGGCAATTGACTACGACTCTCATAGACCAAATCGAGAGAACCCAAACCAGCCCCTCCCCATGAACCAATCGATTCCCTTTGACTCTTGGTTCCCGTTAGCGGATAGATCGGGTTACCATATCCAGGCGTACATACATCCTTATCCTTATTCAAGTCAATAATTGGAGCACAAGTGGAATTATCAGGAGATAGCTTCCAACCCAGAGGGCAAGTCGAAAGAGAGAAGTTTGCACTCCAGCTATTAACATCCCCCGCTCCCGCATTAATAAAATACCAAGACAAAAAGCACGAATCACCATTCAAAGTTGCAGAATGATTGAAATACGATGCAGATGGTCGATCACATACAGGCTGAACAGATTTCAAGGCTTGGCACGCATCTTCCTTTGTCGAATACCAAGCTTCGGCCTGAGGATTACATGCTGCAGGATTCGTTGCGCCCGTCCCATAAGGCTCCATGTAAAATCGATACAACTGCGCATTAGCTGCAACAGGAAAAGTGGCAATAAAAGAGAGAAGTACATTTAGGTATTTCATTGCATTCCGATCAAAAATTAAAAACTAACCTTCACGTTCAACCAGAGTGAGGCTTTGTTGCACAAAGGCGAAGCGTGGTCCTGATAGGCTGCGAGCATGAGTGAAGCCAAGGGAGCCAGAGGCCGCTACAAGACCACCAACTGGGCTGCGTACAACGCAGCGCTGAAGGCACGAGGGTCGCTGACGATTTGGCTGGACAAAGACCTGCAGTGGTACGCCCCTGCCAATGGTCGCAGGGGTCACCAGCGGGTCTTCTCCGACGCTGCCATCCAGTTTTGCCTGAGCATCAAATTCTTGTTTGGTCTGGCCCTGCGCTAAAGCCTGGACTTTGTCGAAAGTCTGCTGCGCTTGGCGGAGCTGGCCTGGAAGGTGCCGGACTTCAGCACCGTGTGCCGGCGCCAGAAGACACTGCGGGTGCGATTGCCCTATCGATCCAGCGCCACAGCGCTGGACCTGCTGGTGGACTGCACCGGAATCAAGTTCCTGGGCGAAGGCGAATAGAAGCGCAAGAAACATGGGGCCGAGTACCGGCGGCAATGGCGCAAGGTGCACCTGGGCATTGATGCCCACACGCTGGAGATTCGGGCCATCGAAGTAACGGACAACAGCGTGGGTGACGCGCCGATGTTGCCCGAACTGCTGGGTCAGATACCAGCCGACGAAGCGGTGGCCAGTGTCAGTGGTGGCGGCGCCTACGACACCAAGGCGTGCCATGCGGCGATTGCACAGAGAGGAGCGCACGCAGTGATTCCACCGCGTAAGAACGCTCGACCTTGGCGCCCCGACTTGGTGGGCGCGGCTTCGCGCAACAAGGCACTCAATGCCTGTGGCCGCGTGGGACGAGCCATCTGAAAAAGGTGGAGCGGCTACCACCGCCGCAGCCTGGTGGAGACCAAGATGCACTGCTTCAAACGCCTGGGTGAATGGGTGATGGCGCGCACCTTTGAGCGTCAGGTGGTGGAGTTGCATGTGCGCGTGGCCTTGCTCAACCGCTTCACGCAGCTTGGGCGCCCGAGTACTGTACCCGTGGCCGCAATGGCGTAGCTGCGCCTCGGGAGGGGGGCATCTCGTCTGGCTTTCGACTTGTGCAACAAAGCCCATCTCCCTCGGCTGAGCAGATTTCCTGAAGACATTTCTCACATTGCCGCATCTTGGCAACAAGGGTAGCTTTGCTTGGTTCCATATCGATTCTGAATATTTGTATCCAAGTCCCCTGGCCTGCGAGAAACCAATCGAGATAGTACGTGCCTACGGCGGTGTTTATTGCCGCATCGAACAGGTCTTTCCATGAGAAAGGGCCCTTTGTCTTGTTGACCTGCGCCAACGCTTGTCGCTCCCGAATTTTTATCAGGCCTCGAGCGCCATCGTTTTCAACATCTGGATCGAAACCAGATTCTTGCCACATCAAGCACATTAGCATTTCATTGCTCAGTGGCGAGTGGTTATTTTCCCTTATCACCTTTGCGATATCTTCTGGCGACATGGGCTTCAATCTAAGTACATCGAAGTACGAAAGAGGATTTCCATCGACATATAGGTAGAGCTACTGCCTAATTTTTTGACCTAAATAACGAAGCAAAGGCGCTGCATGAATGAACATTAGCGATACGGCCTGACTTCTATCCTTTGCCAAAAGTGAATTTAAAAATTCCAAGTCATCTTGAAGGCTTCCAACAGAAGGAGAATCTACATTTTTATCCACCGCATACAAACTGTCGCCAGAAATCTCCCAGCAGTAGTTATCGGCGAGTGGGCAAACCTCTATTTTCAAATCCTCATTAATATGATCAAAGATCATATTAATAATTAGCCGAAAATCTTTAATATTAATTTCCCTATTGCTTTCCATAATGCCTCTCGCACTCTTGCAGTTGCTTTCTAAAATCCGATATTTGTTTATCCAAATTTCTCAAGCGACTATTAATAATATTGGTGTATCTATCCATATCGCCAGACCGATAGACAGCATCCAAAATACCTGTGTTGTCGCCCGCGCTCGGATTTGCAACATAGTCACGATATCTTTCCTCGTGCGCCGCCAACTAATCTCTTATCCCCTTACAAGGATCCTGATTGCCAGGACTCGGAGGGCAAGCCTCTCGCGTCGAGGACGGGAATAAGGTGGCGGGAGGTCGTGAAGGGCTCAGCGGATCTCCTGGATCGATAGTAATTGGTGGACTGTTTCTACATATAGAAACCCAGCCATACCATCTACAGCCCCATGACAAACCTAGCGGATCGACCAGGCCAATCGAATTTCCGCCACATATAAGTAGGTATTAATGTCCCCTTGTAGAACGATCTTCTTTATCTAACGGAAGAAATTTTGTAGTCGATCTCCACAGTTCCGAACGTCTTATCCATTTTTGAAATCTTCTGTACGTGCGTCGCTTCCACCACGACCTTCCGACCATTAATCCATTGAATTTTTGGAACGTCGGCTGTATCTCGCTGAGAAAACCGAAACACGAGATTCTTGGAGTTCGGCAATTGTCCTGTTGGGTGCAAATGTACGTAAGTAACTATGGACGCTGCCGGTATTGAACACAAAGTTGTGTATCCCGATGCACTCATGCCAGATGACCCCGGAGAAGAAAACTGATCTGTACGCATACAGTCTTCGCTCTCCTCACCGTCCCGGTTATGCGGAAAGAGCAAGAGTGCCAACACGACGAAAATCGTGACAATTACCGAGATGGCGACAACAAAGGGTAGCGTTCTCTTCATTGTTTGCATATCGAAAGCACTCCGTACTCAGCCGCAGTCCATCCCATCGCCCACCACTTCAGCCATTCGCCAATCTGTTCAGAACTAAAATTGCTGGAATTCCTCAAGGCGTACGCAAGTCCGAGCATCGACATTGTCGAAAGACTGTACCCTGCTCCATGCATGTAGGCACCTACGGCGAAATTGGCAGTGGGTGTATAGACAGTAAAGAATTGGTTGTGCGCCATATCTCGCTGCAGGTCATATGTGCCACCTTGACCAATTTGGCGCCTTATCTCGTCAATATCACCCCAATACCCCTTTCCGGCTTCAGCTATTAGCTTGAAGTCGGTACCTGCAGGCACGAAAAATGTCTCACCGCCATACTTGCAGGTGCACGAGCCTTCAGGAACGTCCTTTCGAATACTGAGACGGGTTGAGTACGGACCATACGGCCCCATCCTTGGGTTATCCAAGCCACGCGGGTCTATATAGCTCAACGGGTTGCCTTCCACATATGAGTATATCTCAGCCTTTAATTAGCCCCAACCAGGAAAAAATTTTTTTACACAAAAATGGAATAACAATGAACCATTGAAGATAACCGGAAGCAAACGCAAGACCACCAAAAATCAAAAACCCGATCATTCCATCGATTGCCTTCCCCTCCCCAATCAAATGATCACCCAGAAATCCTATCGCGTAAGTCCCAATGGGAAATGAACTCATCATCAAGACTAAGACATCTGCCATCGTACGTTCCCTAGCCTGGGTCATCATTAATTGATCGCCCTCTATTAAGCCGAAAGCACGGACACCGTCGAACAGCCACCACCCACACCAAAGCAGCCATATCAATAAAAAGATGCGCTTGATATTAATATCCCGCATATATTTACTTTCGACATTGAGCCGAGCATCTATCCAAGATTGCTCTGGCATACGTCTGGCACTGCTGCGTATTTTTAGTAGGGAACAGCCATGCACGACCAGCTCGAAAATCATAATCAGGCGGCGACTTATCTAGATCATCGTTAACGCATTTCTCAAAGCATTGGTCCTGGTCCCAAACCTTCTCACATTGATCTGGAGAGACAGTTTTCTCCGACTCAATGATGCCAGTGCCACCAAACATGCCACTCATCCCGTTCTTTGGCCCAAGACCACCACACCGAACCTTTCCTTTCGCGTCGAGAACACAAAGGAACTGATGAAAAAACGGGCCAAGAGAAATACCCTGAAAGCCGTCGATAGGACGACTGCACATATAGGTTTCCAGACCCAAAGGATCTACGTTAGACACGGGGTTTGCCTCCACATATGAGTACGTATTAATCCCCCCCGCCAACCCAATCGGATCACTCTGCGCATACCGCCCCACACCCGGGATGTAGTCCCGGCTCAGGTTGTAGTGCATCCCCGACTCCGCGTCAAAGACCTGGCCAGGGAAGCGCAGGCTGAACGCAAAGCTGCCTACCCCGCTCGGGTTGCTGTCCGCCTTGGTCGTGCCGAAGGGCTCCGCGAACCAGCTCCAACGCATCACGTTGTTGGTGTCCATCACCACGCGTGGCGTGTTCAGGTGATCGCTGTGGATGAAGTAGACCAAAGGCGGGTTGAGCGCGTTGGCCGGGTCTGGCGTGAACACGGCCACGGGCAGGTCGCCCAGCCACACATATTCCCGGATCGGCGTGCCATTGACGTCGTACTCGCCCAACAGGTGGTCCTGGGTGTCGTAGGCGTAGGTGATAGTGGCACCAGCACCCAGAGAGCTACTCTTGCGCACGCGGCGGCCGGCATTGTCGTAGGTGTAGGTGGTGACCGTGGCACCAGCCGTCAATGTGGAGAGGCGCCCACGCAGGTCATAGGTCAGCGTGTAATTACCGTCAGCGGTCGCATTGCCTGCGGCGTCGTAGCTCAGACTCACAGACGGGTTGCTCAGAGCCAGCAAACGGTTACTGGCCGAGTCCACAGTGTAAGGAGCCGGCGTTCCACCATTGAGCGCCACGCTAGTGCGGTTGCCGTTGGCGTCGTAGGTCATGGTCCACTGGGTGCTGGCGGTGTTGGCCTGGGTGATCCGGCCCATGGCGTCATAGCCAAACTGCTGATCGAGTTCGGCGACCGGTGAGCCCGTGCTCGAACCAGGCGCTGCCAGGTAGTGGGTGTAGCCTGTGATGCGGCCCGCGGCGTCGTAGCTGACATCGCGCAGGTAGGGGCCGAGCTGGTAGCGGACCATCAACCCGTTGGTGTCAAACGAGCGCGTGTGACTGACAGTCCCATTGCTCATGACCCAGTTCCAGCTTTGCGGAGCGCCAAACGGTTGATGCTGGATGTTGGCCAGCAACGAGGTCACCGTGGCACCACTTTGGGCAGCCAGGCCCACGCTTGTGGGCAAGCCGTTAGCGCAGGCGACGCTCACCACACGGCCCGAGGGGTAGCGCACGCTGGTGACGTGGCCTGCACCGTCGTAGGTGTAGGCCACAGCCGCCACCAGGGGCGTCGGGTTCTGGTTCAACGCGGCGTTCACGGTTTGGGTACTGGTCAGCACACGGCCCTGAGCGTCATACGCGAACTGGGTGCTGCCTTCAGGGAAGGTGGCAGTGGTCAAGCGCCCAATCCCGTAGCTGAACCCCGCACCGGTCTGGTCATAGGTCCACTGGTAGGTCTGCGTGCCCTGCCCCGACTGGCTGTAGGTCACCGAGGTCGGACGATTGAGCGCATCGTAGTTGTAGCTGGACTGCACACCTCGGCTATCGGTGCGCATGCTCAGGTTGCCTGCCACGTCGTAGGCCAGGGAGGCCACGCCGGTATCCGGGCTATTGAGCTGTTGGACCTGGCCCAGACCATCACGCGGGGTGCTGGTCACCAAGCTTCGGGGATCCGTGGTGCTAGTGACGTTGTCTTTTCCGTCGTATGTGACCGTGGTGCTGCCATTTCCTGGGTTGGTGACGGTCGTCGGCCGGTTGAGCGCGTCATATGCAACGCTGGTGGTCAAGTTCATGCTTCCAGCGCCAGCCACGGTTTGGGTGGGGTTGCCATTGGCGTCGTAAGCGTAGGTAGTCACCAGCGCTGGCGAAGGCTGGGGCACCGGGAGTGCCACAGGAGCTGCGAACACACTGAGGCTAAAAGCCGAGGAATTCGCTGTCGAATTGTTGGCGTCGCCGGCATAGCCGGCCACCAGGGTGTGCTTCCCCGTTGTGGTGAAGGTTGCAGCGTAGGTGGCCACACCACTGGTGAGCGTTGCGGTTCCGAGAGTGGTGGTGCCATCGGTGAAGGTGACGGTGCCCGTCGCACTGCTGGGCGTGACGGTGGCAGTCAAGGTGGCGGATTGGCCCAGCACGGCAGGCGTCGGGTTGACACTAATCGCGATCACGCTGGTGCCCTGCACCGACTGGGTCAAGGCCGTGGAAGTGCTGGTGGCATAGCTGGAGGAGCCGCCGTAGACCGCCGTCAGGCCGTGGCTACCGGTGGTGCCGAAGGTGGCGCTGTAGGTGGCCACACCAGCGTTCAGCGTGGCGGTGCCCAAGGTGGTGCTGCCATCCTTGAAGGTGACAGTGCCTGTCGTGGTGCTGGGCGTGACGGTCGCAGTCAGCGTGGTCGCCTGGTTCTGCCAGACTGGGTTGGTGGCTGATGTCAGCACCGTAGTGGTGCTGGGCAGCGTCACCGCTTCACTCAATGCCGCCGAGGTGCTGGCGGCATAGGTTGAAGAACCCGCATAGAACGCCGTTAGGCTGCGGGTGCCGGCCGTGCTGAAGGTAGCGCTGTAGGTCGCAGTGCCACCGCTGAGCGTTGCGGTTCCGAGCGTGGTCGTGCCGTCCATGAAGGTCACGGTGCCGGTGGCAGCGCTGGGGCTGACGGTTGCGGTCAGCACGGTGGCTTGACCGACGGTCGCAGGGTTGGCTGCAGCACTGAGGTTGGTGATGGTGCTCACCAGGTTGACGGTTTGCGACAGAGCGGCAGAAGTGCTAGAGGTGTAACTGCCCGTGCCGGTGAAGACGGCCGTGAGGCTGTGGCTGCCGGTGCTCGCGAAGGTCGCGCTGTAGCTGGCGGTTCCGCTACTGACAGTAGCAGAGCCCAATGTCGTGGTTCCATCCTTGAATGTCACAGACCCTGTGGCCGTACTCGGGCTGATGGTGGCGGTCAGTAACGTCGCCTGATTCAAAGCGGAGGGATTGACCGAGGAGCCAAGCGTGGTCGTAGTGGCCGTGGTGCTGGGATTGACCGTCTGAGAGACCGCTGACGAGGTACTGGCATTGAAGCCTGTGGCTCCGGCGTAGCTGGCGGTCAGGCTGTGCGAGCCCGTGGTGCTGAAGGTGGTGGACAGGGTGGCCACGCCTGAGCTGAGGGTGCCGGTGCCCAGCGTGGTGCTGCCGTCCTTGAAGGTGACGGTGCCTGTGGCTGTGCCGGGGCTGACGGTGGCGGTCAGCACGGTGGCTTGGGCTGTGGTCGATGGGTTGAGCGATGAGGTCAGGGCCGTCGTGGTGCTGCTGGCGTTGACAGTTTGGGACACGGCTGACGAGGTACTTGCATTAAAGCCTGTGGCCCCAGAGTAGATGGCTGTCAGGCTGTGCGCACCTGTTGAGCTGAAGCTGGTGGCCAAGGTGGCGACACCTGAACTGAGGGTTCCAGTGCCCAGCGTGGTAGTGCCGTCCTTGAAGGTAACAGTACCAGTTGCAGAACTTGGACTGACCGTTGCCGTGAGTGCTACGCTTTGATTGACAGCGGAGGGATTTGTACCGCTACTGAGCGCAGTGGTCGTCGATGCCAATGCGTTAACCGTCTCCGAAAGCGTGGAGGAGGTGCTGGTTGCATAGGTTCCGGAGCCTCCGTACACCGCGGTGAGGCTGTGACTACCTGTTGTCGTGAATGACGCGGTGTACGAGGCCACCCCACCGCTGATGGTTGCCGAACCTAAGGTCGTGGTTCCGTCTTTGAACGTCACTGTTCCAGTGGCAGCCGACGGCGTGACTGTCGCCGTGAGTACGCTCGCTTGTCCAACATAAGCCGGGTTCACGGAAGATGTCAGCGCGGTCGATGTGGTGGCCACGTTAACCGTCTGAGTCAAAGCGGACGACGTGCTTGTTGAATAGGTGGTTGACCCAGCATAAACGGCAGTCAGGCTATGACTGCCAGTTGTGCTGAAGCTCACTGAGAGCGTAGCGCTTCCAGCACTTAGACTTGCGGTCCCCAGTACAGTAGTTCCATCCTTGAAGGTGATTTGTCCAGTTGCAGCCGTCGGTGTGACCTTGGCCGTTAAAACGGTGTTCGCACCGACCTTGCTCGGATTAACAGATGACGTTACTTTTGTCGTTGTAGCTGTCAAGGCATATGCAGGCTGATGCATTGCCAATGAAACAATAAAAAATAAACATACAAACACCCACACGGCAAACTTCACATCAGTAGGCTTGTTATTTTTAATGTTCACTACTCTCTCCCCGTCACTTGTTGTAGGCGCCCCAATCCGTCCAGAACACGACTAATCTGATAAGTCAGGTTTACGCTAGGACCGGTGGTTTCTTCGGCAATGCGGTTAGCCACTTCGAACGCCCAGGATCCGATACATTCATCTCTCTCTGAATTTTCATTAGGAGAAAACAAATGATACATTTGTACCGACAAAGCATAGCACATCATATTCTTGCGAACGGACACATCTGCGCACCACGGGTTGTTGGCCGGACAAAATAGGCACACCAGACCGACTGGACCTTCAAAACAATCCCGCTGGTTCCCCCGCCCGATCCCTGCTGTAAATGATCAGCTCATTTCGCTCCACCCCCTTGGCCCACCGCCCACCTGGTAGTTAATCGGCACTATCTCCATCTGCAGCCCTTCAAAGCAGCGCCAGATATCCGGGCGGTCGTTGATGCTCAGGACGGCCTTGCCCTTGATCTCACGCACTTGCTGCGCCATCGCCTCGTACTAAGCCCACTCAAACAGCACTCCATACCCCTCGGTCTGCCAGTACGGCGGGGCCCTGTAAAACAATGTGTTGGGGCGGTCGTAGCGTTTGATGCACTGCTGCCAGTCCAGACGTTCGATGTAGTGCTCGATAGCCGCAAATGCGCAGCACTCAGGGTTTCCTCGATGCGCAGCAGGTTCAAGGGTGGGGCCGTGGTGGCTGTGCCCCAGGTCAGACCTTGCACCTTGCCGCAGAAGGCGTGGTGCTGCAGGTAATAGAGTCGGGCCGCCCGCTGCAGAGCGGTCATGATCTCGGGCGGAGTGGGTCCAATCGCTCCAGCCGTTCGCTCTGTTCTTTTTTCTGGGGGTCAGGGCGAGGCGTGCACCTCCGCCGGCTGTTCTCCAGGTGAATTCAACGTGTCATACGCAGCCTCACAGGCCTGTCCTCTCACTCGGGCTTCATCAGCAAACGCCGCCAGCTCTCCCGCTCTTGCATCAGCGCGTCTGAACAGCTCGGCAAGCAGATCGACGGCGGGGCTTGCGTCTGCCTGGCACTGGCCGGCAGCGGCGGCCGCTGAGGCGCTGGCACGCTGACGCTCGACGTAAGCGGCAAGCTTGCGCTGCAGCCGCTGGCCAGCATCACGGGCACGGTCCACAGCCACACGCGACTGCGCCAGATCGGCCTGCGCCCGGGTTTCGATTTCAGAGACTTGTTCACGGTATTGCCGCTCCAGTTGACGGTTGGTTTCTGAGGCCACACGGGCCAGGCGTTCTCCCTCGGCCTGCTGCCTGGCTTGCTGGGTCCTGGCCTCGGAGGCTTCGAGCTGGGCCCCGTGAAGGCGCCAGGTTTGAACAGCCGCAGTGCTGGCCAACGCGAGCACCAGGACCTGCAGAGAGGCGCTTTTGAATCTATCGAGCACCAGCATTCGCCACCTCCTGCAGTTGCCCCAGGCACACCTCGAGCTCCGCCCCGCGCCGGTCCACCAGCCCCCGCAGGGTCACCAGCTCGCCCTGCACCCGGGCCTTGACCCAGCGCGAGAGCTGCTCGCACCCGGCCAGGGCGTTGCCCGCATTGAAGAGCCGCGCCAGGGTCGACCCGGCGAGCGCCTCTTCGCCCAGGTTGTAGGTAAAGTCGATCAGGGCGGCCCGCTGCCAAGGCGTGAGCGCCACCCGGATCTGGCGCGACACCGCCGCGTCCGCAATCCTCAGATGCTTGTCGCGCAAGGCATCGCACTCGGCCGGCGTGTAGGTCTTGCCCGGCACCACGTCTTTGCCCGTGATGCCCTCGCACACAGTCAGGATGCCCACCGGGTCACGGTAAGGCGTCAGGCGCCGGCCCTCGTACCAGGTGGCCAGCACACCGGCGAGCGCAATGGCGCCACCGCTGGCGGCCTGGATCAGGCGTTTCTTGAGAAGGTCGTTCATTTGGGAGGTGCTCCTGTTTTGATGGTCAGGAAGGCGCCCCAGGTGACGGCAGCGAGCGCCACCAGCGCCGTGATGGGCTTGGCCAGGGCACCGATCCAGTTCAAGACCTTGAAGGCGCCCTTCATGGCCATGAAGAACTCCACGATCTCGGCGGTGTTGGACTCGGTGCGGATCGTGGCGCTGGTGTTCTCGGCGAGGTCGGCCCGAAGGCTCGCCATGGTCTCGTCCCCAGTGGCAAGGCGCGCGCGGATGGTTTGGAGCTCGGCCTCCACGGCCGCCAGGCGCTGGGCTTCAGTGAGCGGAACAAGATTCGCCATTTCCGGCGCAGGGGGTAAGGTTTGCTCATCCAGCATCACACCCCCTTGGCCCGGTCGCAGTGGCCGGCATCAAGCCGGTCCAGCACGCGGCACAGCACACAACCCCAGCGCCGGCCCTCGGAGCGGGCCCGGGCGGCACGGCTGGACACGGTCTCGTCCTCGTGGCCATTGGCCGCGGCGTTGAACAGTTGGTCGTGGGCCACTGCCAGGCGCCAAGCCCGCTCAGGCGATGTCAGGATGGCCCAGGCCATGCGAAGCCCCGCCAACAGCGAAGCCAGCAGGCACGGCAGCCAGAGCAAGGTCAGGATCAATCGTTGGGGCATGGGCTCAGTCCTGCAGCACGTAGACCGTGAGGCCCGAGAACGCAAAGCCCTGGCCCGCAGGCAGGGCCGAGTTGACGCCCGCCTCGTCGACGCGCCAGATACCCGAGTCGCGCAGGGTCGCCCCAATCGAGATGCGCCCATCCGTCATCGTGGCGAGCAGCACCCGCTCGCGGCCATCCGTGGCCCGCAGGGGCAGGCGGAACTGGGCCGTCAAGGGCAGCACCGCTTCGCCACTTCGCAACTCGGCCGAGACGGCCAGGCGCGTGCCTTCGCGACAGGTGACCTCCGACCAGTCGGGCGCCAGGAGTGTCGTGGGCGCATTGCCTTCGTCAGGCTGTATGTGGGTGATGACGATGCTCGGGCGGCTCGGCGGGGTCACTGCACCTTCTCGATGGAAGGTGCCCTCGGCTTCGTCGTAGCGATCGCCAGCGCTCGCGTCCCCGCATTCGATCCAGCGTCCACCGTCGTCCGGCGCTTCAAGCGCCTCCACCACCAGGGCGGCAGCGCCCTCCATGACTTTTGCAAACCGCTTCATTGGAACGCTCCATACTCTTCGATGATGATGATCCCGGCACGGCCGGCAGAGCCGTCGCCGCCCTTGCCTCCCATGGCGGCGGTGGCCGTATTCCAGGCAGCAGCACCACTGCCCCCCCCTCCCCCATTGCCACCGGCGCCATAACCTGTTCGGGGTGCCGCCGCCGCATTGCCGGCGTTGCCCGCAATCTGTCCGTTGGGGTTTTGAGTCGTCTGCGCCCCTCCAGCCGCACCGGCTTGGGGTGTACCCTCAACAAACGGCGTGGTCCCTCCGAGGCCTCCATAACCACCAGCACCACCAAACACGGGAACGCTGCCATCACCACGGGCCCCACCGCCTGCAGCACTTGGTGTGGTGCCCGGCGTGGAGACCCCCAACACGGCCACATCAGGGCCCATCAGGTACGAGTCGCTCCCGTTGCCACCCACACCGCCAGAGCCCGCCTGCGCGCCCGAGACGTTGGACACGCCACCCAAGCCCGGGGTGCCTCCGACACCGACCACGAAGGGCACCGGATTGCCGGTGGTGAACACGACCTGCGCGACAACAGTCGCACCAGGGCCACCTCCACCGCCTCCTCCGCCACCACCGCAACCTCCTGTCCCACCATTTATTGGGTTCGGAATGCCAAAGGAGCCAGCCGGCCCGCCGGGTGCTCCAGGGATCACGCCGGCCTTGCCGCCCGCGCCACCTGCGCCGCCGGCACCACCTGGCTGCGCCTGCACCCCCGCAGCGATGCCGCCACCGGCACCACCGCCGCCGCCGGCGCCACCACCAGCAGCGATTCGCACGACGGCCCGAGAACCCGGCTCCAAGGGCGTGAAGGTTCCGGCGCCAGAGGGCAGCACCGTGGTGCGCACAGGCATGGCGCCACCCAAGATTGCGTTGGATGTAGAAGTGGTCATCGGCACAGTCCTAGCGTTTGGTTCTCGTAGTTCATGGGCAGGTGCATGAGCCTGGTGTTGAGCAACATGAGCCCCACGTCCTTGCCCTGGAATCGGGTGGCCCCGAAGTTGATATAGGCCCCGCTCACGCCCTCCATCAGGCTCACGCCGATGAAGTCGCCCTGCAGCAGGCCTGCGGGAATGGTCAGCGTGCAGGCCGCAGCGATGCGGTAGCGCACGCCCACCACGGCGGTGGTGTTGATGGTGATCACAGCGCTCGGTGCGCTACCGGTGTCCAGCGCCGTCCAAGCGGCCGAGACGCCAGGTTGCGCTGCCGTCACGTCCGCCAGGTTGTTCAGCAACAACCAGAAGCGCCCGTTGTGCTTGACGCAGGCCGGGGTGTTCAGAGCGCCGACCAGGGCCGACCAATTGCCCTTGAAGTTGGACGAGCCAATGGCCACGCCGGCAGCGGTCTGGGCAGCGTTGGAAGCGCTGGCCGCAGAGGCTGCGCTGTTGGCCGAGGCGGTCGCGCTGGCCGCGGCATCGGCGGCGGCCGCGTTCATCCACACCATGGCCGAGCGCCACTGGGCCAGGGTGGTGTTTTTGAGGTGATCGAACAGGGCCGTGCAGCGCACGGCAAAGGTGGCGCGATCAGCCCGGTCCGGCGTGGCCGGCAGATCATCGAGGTTGGGGGGATTTGCAAGGGCCATTCAGACCATTCCTTTCACATAGCCGC
>Ga0209913_1001113_pt1 | contig 16452 bp, 20 predicted proteins | sample PersoiDNA2013203_FD_185805 | JGI IMG/M metagenome (GOLD analysis project Ga0209913, IMG submission 185805) | Permafrost soil microbial communities from the Arctic, to analyse light accelerated degradation of dissolved organic matter (DOM) -... | ecosystem: Environmental > Terrestrial > Soil >... | reverse complement strand
TGATGGAACAAATTGCGGTCGCGTTGCCAGTCAAGGCATAGGACGAGCGTAGGCACGTGGCAAAGGAAGGGTCATCTCCGGGGTTCTCGAAAGGTTATTCGGCCCGCTAGCCGCACCGCAACCATGACGCCCAACCCGGCGGTCGACCCCACTCCCTTCGGTCGCTGGACGCTGCGCGATGCGGCCGCACAGCGCCGGTCACCTCTACGTTGAACGTCGGCAATTGGCAAAGACGAATGACCGCAGCCAGTCTTCAAGTTGCGTTCGGGCAAAGAGGTTGACCGTCCGCTCCTGGTCGGGCAGCGACTTTCGCGGGTGCAGGACAAATTTTAATTGCGCGGCGATAGCTTCCAATCATCTCTACGCCTTTACCGAGCCAACAATACGTGTATAGGTGCAAAAGTTGACTTGCACAGGTAATCAAGATTGGCCCTGCTGCGCATACAGTCGGCGAGATATAGTTAACCGATGCACATTGCAATACTTACATTTGACGGGTTCAATGAGCTCGACTCGCTGGTCGCCTTTGGCATTCTGAATCGCATCAAGAAGCCTGGTTGGCGCGTTACGTTGTCTTGCCCCACCCCTACGGTCACATCAATGAATGGTGTTACCTTGCACGCGCAGTCCACGCTGGCTGATGCCTGCGAAGCGGATGCGGTGCTTTTCGGTAGCGGAATGAAAACCCGCGACATTGCTAACGACCAGAGCGTCATGGGGCAGTTGAAGCTGGACCCATCACGGCAGCTTATTGGTGCGCAATGCTCTGGCACTCTGATGCTGGCCAAGCTCGGTTACTTGAAGATGATTCCCGCTTGCACTGACTTGCTAACGAAGCCATGGGTGGAAGAAGCTGGGGTTGATGTGCTTAACCAGCCGTTCTACGCAGATGGCAATATGGCTACCGCAGGTGGTTGCTTGTCGTCTCAGTATTTAGCGGCCTGGGTCATTGCTCGATTTGAAGGGGTGGAAGCTGCCAAATCAGCGATGCACTACGTTGCCCCGGTTGGCGAAAAGGAACTCTACGTTGAACGTGCGCTGGCGAATATCACCCCATATCTGCTTGTGAAGTCTTGATATTTCAAGCGGGGTGAGTGACCGCTGCTGGTCGGCAAGAGCCAATGGTCGTCTCAAATTGCTTGCCAGATACCCGATGTTGGGATTAACGTCGAATCGGGATGCTCTGAACCAGCCCGTCGTGACCACGAACTATGTGCCCATTGCAGTCAGTTACTGGAGCCGGAAGCGAACATTCACCGCGTGACATGAACTAGGCGAAGCATTCATTCTGCGTCAGTCCTTATGGAGCTACGCGACCGGTTGATATTGCGCAAGACCGTGGCGTGCTGTGTTTGCAGAATGCTCCAAGAGGGTCTGGTCGAGGCGCTAGGTGCCGCGACTGACAGAACATTCACCCTGTCGCGGTGGATGCTAACATCAACTCCGTGCAGTCGGCCAGTCGCCGGCCAAGTGGACGCAGGGGGGAGGAGAATAGCCATGTCACTGCAGAAAAACTCCGGCCCCGTACGGTGGTTTGCCAGACTGATGAAGTCTGCCAACTGGCTGCAAAACCTGCCAAACAAGCTCACGCCGCCGCCGTTTCGGCTAATGCAGATGGGCTCAGCCTTCTGGCAATCGCGGGTTCTCTTTGTTGCCGCTCGCCTTGATATAGCGTCCGTGCTGGGAGACGGTCAGTTCTCAGCAGACAACATCGCCACCCGCATCTCAGCCCAACCGGACGCAACCTACCGTTTGCTTCGCATGTTGTCAGCGATGGGCGTATTCGATGAAGTGGGGCATCGCATGTTCAGAAACAACGCGCTTTCCAGCTATCTGCGGGAAGACAATCCCAAGAACGTCCGTGCCATGGTCCTGATGCACAACTCGGCGGAGATGAGCCACCCCTGGTATGAGCAACTGGAGCAGGGCCTGCACAGCGGAGATGTACCGTTCAAGCTCGCACACGGGATGGGGATGTATGCCTACATGGACAGCCATCCAGAATTCGACGCGCTATTTACCCGTGCCATGGACAGCGTGGCGGCATTGACCGGCGACAGCTTCGCGACGGACTTCGATTGGGGGCACTTCGAGCGCATCATTGACATCGGTGGCTCCAAGGGAAGCAAATCTCTTGCCATCCTAAAGCGGCATCCACATCTCAAGGCGCAGGTGATAGACCGTGCTGAGGTCATTCAAGGAGCCGCGCAATACTGGGCTGGGCGCGAAACCCCAGCGCTGCTCTCCCGGATGAGTTTCGCAGCAGGTGACCTGCTAGAAGCAGTTCCTGCGGCCGCTGGCGACAAGGACATCTACCTGCTAAGTGCTGTCCTGCACGGCTTCGATGACGACACCTGCGCCAAGGCGCTGCACAACGTCGTCAACGCCATTGCTGAAACCGGCGCCCGCATTGCCCTGATGGAGATGGTTGTCCCTGAATCTCGCCCCGACCTTGCCAGCGCCTCATTCGACATGCAGATGTTCATGGGAACCCGTGGAAGGGAGAGAACCCTCGCGGAATGGAAAAGCCTCTTTGACCGCTGCGGATTGCGGTTGGAAGAAATAGTCAGCCTGCGCTCAATCGGAAATATTCTGGTCTTGCGTCCGAAATAATGAAGCTTCCCTACGACAAACTGCTGCATTTCGCAGTGGGCGCGGCAATAACGGTCCTGGTCGTCATCGTTACCGGCTCGCTCGCTTTGGCTGGAGCCGCTGTGTTCCTGGCCGCTGCCGGTCGAGAGGTCTATGACGCCTGTCACCCGGACACGAACACGGCTGACATCTGGGATGTTGTGGCGACCTGCGCGGGCTGGATTCCGGTGGCGCTGGTAGTGAAGTTAACCCAACTGTAAAGCAGAGCCCAGTGCCGACCTTCTGAATGTCCGGCCTGGGTTAGCTGGCGTACCGTCGTTAATGTCCGTTGTTGGTCGACTGAAGCCGCCCAGTTCAGCGCACTAAGCCGACGGTGGCGATTCGACCTTGAAGTTTGGCATTGCAGCGCAGGACGTGGTCACTTGCGCTTCAAACTGCTTCGCGTCGGAGGCCGGTGGTCAGCGTGTGGGACACGAACGGTCGCTCCTGGTCGAGACGTGCCTGACACGCCCGAGGCCCATTCCGGTCATTGACGAGGGGCTCCTGGAAGTCAAGTACGCAGCGTGACGCGATATCAGCAGGAACCTGAGTGAAAGGTCGGCTAATAGAGACTGCTCGGTAACGTTCCTTTCTTCAGACTTGTCATTGCACGCTCTGCTTTTTTGGCATCCAAGGGGTTGCGCGATTCGATGTCCCACGATTGACACGATGCATCATCGGAACCACTTACATTGGTGAGTCGTCAATCACCAATGAACCATCATGCCAGAACAAATCAATCCGCTCACTCAGATTCGCGCAATCAATGAAACCGCACCCTTCAACCAATTTTTCGGGATTGAAGTAAAGAGTGCGGGGGGCGGTGTGGTCGAGATCTCGATGCCATGGCGGCCCGAGGCGGGCCAGTACTCTGGTTTTCTGCACGCGGGCGTAGTGGGGGCTCTCATCGATACCGCATGCGGATTCGCAGCAGCAACGCTCGTTGGGCCAGTTCTTGCATCGCACTACTCTGTCAACTGCTTGCGCCCAGCCGTAGGCGAAAGTTTCCTCGCCCGGGCTCGCGTTGTTAAGCCCGGAAAGTCACAGGTCTTCACCTCGTGCGAGGTGTTTGCCCTGTTGGATGGCAGCGAGAAGCTTGTCGCCACAGGCGAGACGCTACTTTCAGTCGTGCAGGACAAGACTTAGGCCGTACCTCTCGGCCAAGCAGAGCCCTGACGGTTTCCCGTTTGGTCCGGCTCAGCTCGAATGTTAACGGCTGTATTTAAGCGAGTGGAATGACCGTGTGCAGTTTTTAGAAGCTGAGCGTTGCCGCTCTTTCATTTTCAACAAAAACAATACACTTAGTTGCTGCAGTCATCAATCCAGAGCTGGTGGAGCAACTGGCCATGATTTGTTTTCCGCCGTAGGTGCTGTGAAACTCGCCGTCGCCCGACAACAGGGATACCCGCTCATCAATTACCCTTGAGCCATTAATGAAGATTTTCACATTAGTGAAGTCAAAAAGCTCACCACTGATTTGCCAGGGAGCTGCCGTTGAACCAGCAGAACGATAACCCTGACTTGGAGCCACAGTTGAGCAGGATGAAAGAGAAAGTGCAATTAGCGTGATGGTTGCTGCCGAAATGGCGAGTCTTTTTGACATGAGTTCCCAGTAAAGTTTTAGATTCAGAAAGATAAATACGCGAGTGACCGCTCAAAGAATTATGCGTTGAGCTTGATTTTGCGCGCACCCCTCCAGAGAGCTTCCATATCTGTTACCAACCGCTCATTGCGGTCGCCTCTGTTGGGAGGGTTGTTCGAGCCGTTCCATTGCCTTGTCTTATCGTTCCTGCACAATTAGCTCCATGGCAACCACCTACCTCACAGTCGCATTCAAGGACAAAGATGCTGCCAAAGCACTTGGCGCCAAATGGGATGCAGCCCAGCGGCAGTGGTATGTGCCTGACGGTCGTGAGCTCGCTCCGTTTGCCACGTGGCTACCGGCAACCTCCACGCAAGTATCCGCCTTGACTTCGACCTCTACTGATGTCGCCTCACTGCAGACCGGCAGTTCAGAGGTCTCTGTTCCCGACAAGAAAGGCGTCTCCCTTTCACAGCTATTGGCAGGTGTTTCGCAGGCCGTGTCGCAGGCCTACAAGGTAGGGGTATGGACCATGGTCGAAGTCGTTGAGCTTCGAGCCAACGGCGGGCATGTTTTCCTGGGGGTCTCTGAGCGCGACGCCCATGGCTCGGTTTTGGCCAAGACCAGCGCCGTCATCTGGCAGTCGACCGCCAACACCATCCTGCCGGAGTTCGAACGCGCTACCGGAGCGCAACTGGCGCCTGGCATCAAACTGTTGGTCAGGGCTCGTCCGGTCTTCAAGGCTCAGCATGGCTTCAGCCTGGAAATCGATGCCATCGATTCCGAGTACACGCTAGGCGACCTGGAAGCCCGCAAACGGGAAATTCGTGAACGTCTCCAGGCCGAAGGGGTGTATTCGGCCAACAAGCAGCTGCTAGCACCCTGGGATTTCAATGCCGTGTTGGTGGTGGCGCCTGAGGGTGGGGCTGGGCTCGGCGACTTCCAGGCTGAGGCCAATCGGCTGGAGAATTTCGGCATATGTCGCTTCACTTATGCCTACAGCCGATTCCAGGGGGAGGGCGCAGCCAAGGAGATTGGTATTGTGCTGCAATTGGCTCTGGGCGCGTGGGACTCCACAACTGCGGACCAACCTGATGCCGTTGTCATCATCCGCGGTGGCGGCGCCGTCAACGACATGGCGTGGCTCAATGACTACGACTTGGCTCGTTTCATTTGTGACTTGCCAATACCCCTGATGACCGGAATTGGTCATGAACGCGACAACACCGTCTTGGACGAGGTCGCCAACATGCGATTCGATACGCCGTCAAAAGTCATCGCCGGCATTGAGCAGGTCATCGCCAAACGCACGGCAGAGGCCAAGGCCAATTACCAGCAGGTGTCCAACCTCGCCGCCAGTGTCGTTCAGTCAGTGAAGGCAGGGGCCGGGACACTGGATATGACCGTAAGGGCAGAAGCCCTGCGCCATTTAGCACAAGGAAAGCAGTCGACGGCCGGACTTCTGTCAGGTATTCGCTTGGACGCCATGCAAGCGGTCCGGTCAGCTTCTGACCAATCGGGCGAAACGCTACAGATAGTCAAATCCAAGGCGATGGTTCAATTGGCTGACGCCAAGCGCGATGTGCCCTCGTTCTGGAGTCAGATTACCTTGGGTGCAAAACATGCGATTCGGACTGCTTCAGTCGAGGGCGATGCGTTGATTGGAGTTGTCCTTGAGCGAGCCCAACGGGATGCTGTGCGGGCAAAGCAGGCTACAGAGGATGCACTGGGCTCAGTCAGTGCCTCAGCCAAGCTGCTGGTTCGGGAGGGGGCTACCCGCTCCGAAGCCTTGATGCGGGAAATAGCAGGGCAGGGACCGGAGAAAACCCTGAGTCGTGGCTTCGCCATTGTGAGAAACCAGGTCGGAGTACCGGTTGCCCGCGCTACGCAGGCGATAGACGGCTCCGAAATCCAAATTCAATTCCAAGATGGCCGGGTGACTGCCACCGCTGGAAAACACCTTTAAGGAAATAAAATGGCTACAAAAACATTCAAAGAAGCCTATGGCGTACTGCAGCAACATGCTCAAACGTTGCGTGACCAGCAGGAACCGAACATTGACGACCTGCTGACCATCGTCACGGAATCGGTTGGCGCTTACAAGGTCTGCCAAGAACGGATTGACGCGGTTGAAAAGGCTTTGGAAAAAGCATTGAGCGACACAGTTGCTGAGCCCAAGGCGGCAGCACCTGCGGCAAAGAAGCCGCCGCCATCTAGAGCCTTTGAGGAAGATGAGCCAGACGACATACCGTTCTGACATCCAACCTATTGAACCAGCCACAGCTCAGAATACAGCATGTACGAGGAGTATCAAATTCAAATTCCGAAGTCTTTCATGGCTTTGTACATCGACCCTGGGCGCTCCAAGCCGAACGCACCCCGAGACGTCGTAGCCGCCCGCTATGAGCTGTGCGAAGACTTGGCCACCATGCTCACCGAAACCGCCAAAAACATCTTCTTTAGCTTGGGTATTACAGAGAAGGAGGTCTTGGAGCGGTGCTATCTCGGATTAACCGGCGAGGGTGCGGTCGTCACTGAGCCTGAGGCGGGCTGGGTCATCAGTCGGCTCGATGAGCTGATGGATTGGAACAATCTTTAGATTTCCCTGAATGGCGTATAGCAGGCCGTGTTCTCAAACCGCTGAACTAGCAGTCGTCGCCGCACGGCGTCAAGTTGACCGCGGTCTTTCGAAAAATAACATTCTCAGTGGGCACGTGCACAACGCGGATTTCATGACCCATGGGCTTGGTCATACTTTTCGCTGCCAAGACAATAGCCAGCGCCCGGTCATAAAGGTGATGGAATTTGGAGCCGGCAAGCGGCAACAGTGGCCCCATCATGGGGTAGGTGCTTTCAACACGGTAGGTAGCGTTTGTCATCGTCATCTCCTTTTATTAGTTCTTCTCTGCGTCAACTCTTGAAGCTTATCGTTGGCCTATTACGGCAATGTGACAGTTCGCAAAGACAACGGAAAGCTGCCACTGTCGAAAGTTGACGGTGGTTGGTTGCAGTGTCTCTCTACATTTGGCGTTGAACTCGTATTGAGTTCCGCGGTGCGAACGTCAGCCCAGAAGCTGTCGTGTGTTGACATTTGAATCCGGGCAAAGACGACTGATATGCAGCCTACCTTGATGCCCGAGAAGGTTACATTGTCTCTGACTTCGGCCATACCTGCTCAACTGCGAAATATTGCCCTTATATTTGGGATTGAGATTCGTCGAATAACCTCAGTCAATAACGCACCGCGTTCCAGCGATAGAAGAATAGATTACCACACACCTAGAACGTGAGATTTGGCAAGGACTAAGCAAAATGGTTATTCCTATTTTTCGATTATTGAATTAAACTCCCGCCGGGAGTTCGGAGAGCGCAAACGACAGCGAACTGTACAAGCTGTTGATTCAATTGCACCAATAGGAATTACTGAAAGAAGATAAATGGCAAGAACTCTGGCTGACATTCAACGCAATATCGAGAAGCTTCAAAAAGAAGCTGAAGGCGTTAAGGCGAAAGAAATCGTTGGCGTCATTCAGCGCATCAAAATCGCCATTGACACCTATGGTTTGACGTCAGAAGACCTGTTTGGAACCAAAGCCAAAAAAGCTAGACAACCCAAGGTTGCTTCCGCTGCAAAAGTGAAGAAGACAACAAAAAAGGCAGCAGCGCAAATGAAATTCACGGACCCGGCGAGTGGCAAAGGCTGGAGTGGCCACGGCAGGCGTCCTGATTGGTATCTGAAGGCGATTGCAAGCGGGAAAACTCCCGAGGACTTGGCTGTAAACCCTTAGTTGAGCGCGCGTCATTAAACTGCGCGACTTGCTCACAACCACTTTGCGGTGTCGCGGTCCGGCATGTCAATAGTGATGCGGGTTTGTAAAGGACGGTGCGCTGCGCTGCATGTTCGTCTTGAATGACCACCGCCGCCGGGTCGTCGGGTGGAATTCGACGTTTGAGGTCGTGTCCACTGGCTACCGAGTCAGATGGGCACCCAGAAACTGACCCAGTTCCTGCACGGACTGGTCAGCCTCGCGCATCCTCCCGCCAAGCGTTTGCCAAACATGCCACATGCCAGGGAAAACCTTTACGGTTGCCCTCGACCCATTCGCATTCATACGCTCGGCAAGCAACAATGAGTCATCAAGTAGTGCCTCCAGCGTGCCCACGTGAATGAGCGATGGCGGCAAATTATGAAGCTCTGCATAGTGCGGAGAAACCAGTGGGTGATGCAACGGGGTCGCATCGACATAATGACGTGCAGCGGTCGCAAGTCGGGCAGTTGTCGGGAAGTAGGGGTCTACTGCAGCCTTGGTTTTGTGTGTCTCGCTGGTCAACGCCAAGTCGGTCCAAGGAGACATCAATGCGAGTGCAGCCGGAGGTGCCGTTGCCTGGTCTCGCAAGCTGATACTCAGAGCCAACGCAAGTCCAGCCCCGGCCGAATCACCAGCGATGGCGATAGGTGCACCCGGATTGGCAATTTGCAGCCATTGGTAAGCCGCAACAGCATCGTCCAGAGCGGCCGGAAACGGGTTTTCAGGCGCAAGTCGGTAGGCCAGGTTAAATACCCTGTGTTTTGATGCCAATGCCAGCCTTGCTGCCAAAGAACGATGCGTAACGCACGAACCGCCGGTGTAAGCACCACCGTGGAGATACAAGACCACTCCCCGACCGCTTTGCAAGCCGGGTTGTAGCCACTCCCCGCGGCAGCCGGCAGATTCAGAGACCTCGACGTTGACGCCAATTGGCATCTTGAACAGCAGGGTGGCGGCAACTTCACGAGCCAAGCGATATTCGGGCAAAGGCAGATTTCTCTGTGCCAGCTTTGCCAATTGATACTTCACGACGTGGTACAGCAGACGTGATTTCAGAGATTGCATGATTGAATATTGGTGGTGAGCGCGAAATTATGCGGGGGACGTGAACTGGATTAAGTGTCTTTGTTGGACATAGCTACGGAGGCCATGTAAATCTCGTTTAAGAGTGCAGTATTTGATTGAAAGAGATTTGAGCACAAAGTTTGATGCTGCCGAACATGGCGTTGACAGGAATAAAGTGTTTGTGCTTTGATTTATCGGGTCATGTCAGTCGTGGAACAATGAGCGTCATCATGAAAAAACCAACGTTTGATTGTCTTGCACTTGCCGGCTTAACTATTCTTGCGGCACTTCCCGCGCTCGCGCAGTTGCCCAAGCGCGACTTGGTTGTTGAAGTGCGTGAGGTCGATGTGGGGGAGGGTACCGCCTACACGGTGGGCACCCAGCCAGGCAAGTCTCGACTGGCGTCGCAGCACGTACGTGTCCGCAACGGCGAAAAGGCAAGCCTGAGCGTGGGTAAGTCAATGCCGATGCAATGGATTCAATCAGCTTCAGCACAAAGCTCGACATGGTCATCAAATGGCGTTTCAGCCAGTAGCGGCGGAGGCAGCGTGACGAATGCGGTGACGTGGATGGACTCTGGAGAGCGCATCAAGGTGCAACCGCGCTGGCCTGGCGCGGAGAAATTGGTTTCACTGGATATCGAGGTTCAATCAGCCAGCCTAGAGGCCCGCACTAGCACGGAACTGCCAGACCAGTCGCACAGTCATTTTTCCACCACGGTTAGTGCCCCCTTGGGCAAATGGGTGTCGATTGCATTCACCGGGAAGAGTCCTCAAAGCGGGGTCTATGGGAGCGAGGGAGACAGCGACCCCCGACGCTTGCTTCAGATTCGCGTGCTGGCACCTTGAGTCAAGGTTGCCTTGAATGCAAGGTCCAATATGACACTTACCATGAGAAATTAGGTAAGAACCACAAAACATAGACTGAGGCGCGATTCTGACCCAGTCATCATGGAATTTTCGAAATGCAAGGCGCGGTGGATAAAAACAAAGTCCAAGGCAAATACCCGAAAACCATTGATGAGGCGGTACGTCTGCTTCAGGGTTAGTGCCCGAAGAGGAGCAAGCAAAAATCGCGTATCACCAAACCGAGGAATGCTGGAAGCGTCTACACAGACGTTGAACCTTCACTCAGGTCGATTTTCCCGCCAAATTTAGCCCAATGACACACAGCACAATGAGTCCAATTGACACCAACTTGAGCGGCGGAAGTTGTTCTGAGAACACAAAATAACCAACCAGTGCCATCAGGGCAGTCCCTGCGCCGGACCAAATTGCATAGACGACACTGACCTCCATGCGCTTCAGGGTCAGCGAAAGCAGATAAAACGACGCAGCGTAGCCGACGACTGTCATGCTGGCAGGCAGAGGTCGGGTGAAACCATCTGACGCCTTGAGCGATGCCGTGGCAATCAGCTCAAAAAAGATGGCAGAGCCAAGAAGCAATGCGTTCTGCATTGGGATGCCTCAGTCAGGTCCCTGTGTCCTGTTACTTGGCCGCAGCTTTTGCTTTCTTCCTGGCTGCAGCCTTGGGGTCAACGGCAGCCTTGAATTTCGAGCCCGCAGTGAACTTAGGCACTGTGCCTGCCGGAATCTTGAGCGCAGCGCCAGTGCTCGGGTTCTTGCCGACGCGGGCTGCGCGCTTGACGGATTTGAAAGTTCCAAACCCGACCAGGGTAACCGAGTCGCCTTTTTTGACCGCAACCTGAATGGTTTCAATCAGGGTGTCGAGGACGCGTCCCGCCAGTGCTTTGGAGATGTCGGTCTTGGAAACAAGTTTTTCGATGAGTTCAGCGCGATTCATTTTTTGCAGTAAATAGTTGATGGAGTGAACATGGTACAGGCTTGCTGTAGTGGCTTCCATCGGGGGTTCCATGGGAGTCACGGTAAATTTATTCTCCCGACGTCTCCCAATGAATAGCCTCGCGGGCCAATTCGCATCTTGAATCTGTCTGGCCTTAAAGCGTTGGTCGCGCCAGCCAAAGGAAATAGCTTCGAATCTGGTCAAGATTATTGTTTTCTTGTTAATGGCCTATGCCCTCTACCGATGGCGCAGGGGTAACTGAGGTGACTTCGCACCGATTTGCAAACATCTTGCCACTTTTTGCCGTGTTGGGCTCCGTAACGGCACTGGGCATTGGCACATCCTTCGCCAAACAACTTTTTCCACAGGTTGGCTCACTGGGCACTACCGCCTTGCGAGTGGGTCTTTCTGCCTTGATGCTGCTTGTGCTGTGGCGGCCCTGGCGCTGGCCGCTGTCGCGCACAGATGCGGTGTCCATCCTGCGCTACGGCGTGGCGCTGGGCTTCATGAACCTGCTGTTTTACATGTCGCTGCGCACCATCCCGTTTGGCGTAGCAGTGGCCATCGAGTTCTCTGGGCCGCTGATGGTAGCCATGCTTTCTTCGCGCAAGCCAATTGACTTTCTCTGGCTGGTACTGGCCATGGTGGGACTGGGGTTGCTGTTGCCGTTCGGCCATGACGTGGCCAGTCTGGACCCGCAAGGCGTGATGTACGCACTGGCTGCTGCGATATGCTGGGGCGCCTACATCGTGTTAGGCAAGCGCTTGAGCCATTTGCATGCAGGTCACACAGTGGCACTGGGCCTGAGTGTGGCGGCCATCACTGTGGTTCCGTTTGGAATCTGGCATGCAGGCAGTGCATTACTGCAGCCCCACATCCTGCTCTTTGGGCTTGGTGTGGCAGCTATCTCCAGCGCGGTGCCAATTTCATTGGAGATGGTGGCATTGAAAAGATTGCCGCAGGAAACCTTCGGCATCATGACCAGCATGGAACCGGCGGTCGCCGCATTGATGGGGTTATTGATGCTCAATGAGCACCTTAGTGGCCTGCAGTGGCTGGCCATTGGCTGCATTATGCTGGCGGCAGCCGGTAGTTCGGTCACGGCGCGCCGTGACGTGCCCAAAAGTGCGCTGGCGGAAGTCGTGATGTAGGGGGAATGAGCGAGTGAGGTGGCCGCATAAAGTGGCGTACCGCCATCGGCAACTTAAGTTGCCCCGGCTAAGCCACGCATCAGGAATTAATTTAACGATTTGGAGATGAGTCGTTCCGTACGAGCTTACATTGCATTGAAAGTTACTGCCCACAAGAAAGCGCCCTCAGAAATTGCCTGAGGACGCTGTAAAGGACCCGACCGGGTCCGAGTGCTCGCTAAGTAGTTCGAGTGCTAGTCACCAGTGCCTTCCACCCAGTCCAGGTCAGCATCGCAATGCCGACAAAGGGTAGCGCTACTGCATAGGCTAAGCCGATAAAGGGGGCTGCCAGGAACAGGCTAACATTTTTTAAATACTCTGGTGCATTCCTAACCACTTTTGTTTTTAGCAGCGCCTTGCCGCCAACCCAGGCCAGCATCGACAGCCCAACAAGCGGCAGAAATACTGCATATGCCAGTCCGATGAACGGAGCGGCCAGAAACAGGGCAATGTTCTTCAGGTTGCCTCGTTCTTCTACCTGTTCAACATGGACTTCTTGGGCCGCGACAGCCTTCAGCGGTGTCACCACTACTGGCGCTGTTTCCAGCATGGCGTGAGCGGCGCTTTCCACAATCATTTCGGGCGACAGCGGTTTACGCATGAAGTCCGTTACGCCGGCAGCCTTTGCTCTCACTTCGTTTTCAGTGGTTCCGAAACCCGTAATAATGACAACAGGCGTCCATGGCTGACTGGCTTTGACACGTTCAGCCAACTCAACACCATCCATGCCTGGCATCTTGATGTCAGTGAAAACCAAATCATATTTTTGACTGCGCATTTTTTCAAGCGCCTCTGCTCCACTTTGAGCGGTAATGACGACATAGCCCTTGTCTCTGGTCAGAACACGGTTGAAACTTTTGCCAACAACGGCATCATCGTCGACGACCAGAACTTTACGTAGTGCACCCATGATATTTCTCCTTCAGTTTCAATTTGTTGACAATTACCTATGCCTATGCATAGGTCGTGCCAAGTCTTTAATACCAAGAAATATCTTGTTTAATCAATGGCTTGCGGATGGTCCGGAGCGATGACATGGAGTTTTGGAAGTCGTGCGGAGAAGGTAAAGTACATTGATTTTGTACAAAACGCTTGGGCGTTTTCTTATGACTTCGAAAATCACTCGCTAAATCAATGAGTTACTGGATTTTTGGGGCGGATGGTTTTTTTATGCAGGAGAAGAAAGCAGGAGCGATTTTTAAGATTTCGACACGGTGGGGCTCGAAAATGTTGTCCTGGTGGGGATTTGGGGGCAGGGCCCCGGCGACCTCGTCGGCAATGGTGGTGGTCATGTCTGCTACATGGTTTCCGTCACCCACGACGCACCCGCTTCGATATTTGAGGGGCCGGAAAACTGCACTTGACGCAGGCGGTTGGAAGCAACAACTTGACACCTGTTTCCGACTAAGGTCGGACGGCGACTACCGCCGCGCCGAGTAGCCGTTGAAGACTAAATTCATTCACTCAGGGGTGCTGCTCGAGTCGACTTTTTGAATCGCCGACTATGAGCCTGCATGGTATGTGGCAAGGGTGCGCTGGCTTCATAGGAAGTTCAGGCCTTCACTGGCGGCTTGGCGCGGTACTGGCCCTGCATTGCCAGCATCCATCCTGGGTATTCCGGCGGTAGCGCGCTGACTTCATCAAGTGCCTGCAGCTCTTCTGCCTTCAACTCGAGCTGGGTGGCGCCAATGTTATCTGCTAGTTGCGCCGGCGTCTTGGCACCGACAATTACTGAGCTCACCTGTGGGCGACTCAGCAGCCAGGCCAGCGCCACCCGTGCCACCGACACCTCATGGCGCTGAGCGATTGGGCGCATCGCGTCAACGACTCGGAAAGCGCGCGCCTTATCAACCACAGGAAAGTCAAAGCTCGCTCGGCGTGTGCCCTCCGGCCCTTTACCGTCCGGACCGAACTTGCCGCTCAAAAGCCCTCCAGCCAGCGGACTCCAGACCATCAGGCCAAGTTGTTGGTCCTGCATCAGCGGCAACACCTCACGTTCCAAGTCACGCCCAGCCACGGTGTAATAGGCTTGCACGCTTTCGAAGCGGGTCCAGTGATTCCTTTCAGAAATCGCCAGTCCTTTCATGATTTGCCAGGCAGCCATATTGCACAAACCTATGTAGCGCACCTTGCCTGAGCGCACCATGTCGTTCAGTGTTGATAACACCTCCTCCAACGGGGTCAGGGGGTCATAGCCATGAAGTTGATATAGGTCGATGTGGTCCAGTTGCAGTCGCTTGAGACTGGCATCTAGCTCATTCATCAGGTGGTAACGGGACTGCCCGCGGGCGTTGACTGCAGTCTCGCTCATGATGCCGGTGGCCTTGGTGGCGACCACCAGCTCGTCGCGCGGTAGACCCAAGCCCTTTATTGCGTTGCCAGTGAGCGTTTCCGATTCACCCAGCGAATACACGTTGGCGGTATCGATGAAATTCACACCGGCATCAAAAGCCTGTTTCACCAGGGCGGTCGCGGCGTCTTGGTCCAGGGCGCCCATGACTTTCCAGAAGCCCTGACCGCCAAAAGTCATGGTACCAAGGCAAAGCTCAGATACATACAGGCCGGTCCGGCCCAGCAGGCGATAGCGCATGGCAATCTTTCGAAGTTAAAACATAAGTTGCAAGACTAGCAGTTTTCGGAATTCCCGGTCTGAATGTCGGCTTGGAGCACAGTCCTGACGGGCACCTCCCGACCAAGAGCGGTCGGTCGCGCGTTGAGGCAACGGTTTGGTACATTGAGGGAGGCCCACTCCTATTTATTTAATTACTGGAAACCCATGGAAGAGGAATCAAAAGCCGTTCAAGAAGTTGCGAAGACAACTGGCAAAGCAATCGATGCTGCTCGGGAAGCGGGTGGGTTCATTGCACGCTTTGTCGCTGGTCCACTCGAACAAGGCATCGGCATCTTTGAAGACCGACTCCGATATTCGCGCTGGGAGCGCCAGATTCGTTTGATGTCGCGGGCAGAAGAGTTCTTGAAGCAATCTGGTCTTTCCGGCCCAACAAGAGCAGTACCCCTGAAACTAGCAGTTCCGTTACTTCAAGGTGCAACCCTGGAGGATGACGATGGGCTACAAGACAGGTGGGCGGTGCTGCTGGTGAACGCGGCAAATGCTAGCTTTGATACGGAAATTGGCCGGTCCTTTCTCAGTATCTTGGAACAAATGACCGCACTTGAGGCGCAGATTTTGGATGTACTCTACGAGTTACCCTTCGAGCAGAGTCAGCATGCCGGAGTCCTTACGGCTGAGTTGCCTGGCTCCGCCCGCATTAAGGAAGAGAAAGAGAATGAGAATGAGTCCCCCCTCCCAGGAGAGGAAATCGTTCTAGCGCTAGGCAACCTTGCGCGGCTGGGGTGTATACGCCCCGGAATAACCTGGGGTGGAGGTGAAATTTTCCGTAGGGTCAACCCGACGGTCCTGGGCCGTTCGTTCACTCATGCATGTCATCTGCCGAAGACCTAACATCACCTGGAACGGAATTGTCTGCGGCAAAGAGTGAGGTTTGGCGTCGAGCATGGGCTTTCATCGCGGTCGTATGTCCGCTTTGGGCACTGTCATGACTGTCGCCATCCGACTCTAACCTGACCGCCGCGACACGACCAAGAGCCAACATCCAAACTATTGCTGTCAACTTAAAACCAAACATTCAGGTGGCACTTGACGGGCGCTCGACTCAAGCCTGATGTGCACTGGGTATAAGGCAAACCATGGCACTTGGCGGATTTCGGCTTGATGTTTCACCAAAGCGCCGAGTCACGCATATCCATTAACCGCCTGCGCTGCCGATTGCGCAACCAGACTCCCGCAACCCAAGCGACCGCAATTACGGCGAGTCCTGCACCCATCATGACTCCCGCAGAAAGCCAACCGTTGGTCGCGCCGGATGTCCACAGTTTTACCGCCCCCAAGGCGGCAGTCAAAAGGATTATTCCGAAAGTGAGTCTCATCTCTGAACGTGCCTTCGACATTTCAATGAGGACCATGATAGTCTGACTTCCAGTCCTCGACGCTTGATTGACTGGGTCCTGTCAGTCCTGTCAAATCCGAATCGGAGGCAAGACGATGCATGTCAGGTAGGCTGCTATGACAGCTCAATTTCAGGCGGTCGCACAAGGAGCCGCCCCACCCATGTCATGTCATGCGATTCGCAGCCATTCTGGCGCTTATTTGGCGCTGCACCAGTCTGCACCACTCATCACCGTGACGAACACAAGCTTCACAGTCATCCAGGACGCAATGATGATTGCCCAAGATTTCCACTTCATTCGTGGCACGTTTAGAGTATTCTGCGCAAGCGTGAATGTAACGGCGCAGGCTGCACCGTAGAACAGCCCAAAGACTGATTGGTACAGTTTCTGCAGCCAAAATTGG
>Ga0209913_1001112_pt1 | contig 16454 bp, 20 predicted proteins | sample PersoiDNA2013203_FD_185805 | JGI IMG/M metagenome (GOLD analysis project Ga0209913, IMG submission 185805) | Permafrost soil microbial communities from the Arctic, to analyse light accelerated degradation of dissolved organic matter (DOM) -... | ecosystem: Environmental > Terrestrial > Soil >... | reverse complement strand
ACTGGATTTAATGCCGGCTCCTGACTCCACCAGCACCTCATGTTTGGCTGCAAGCAGTTTCTTGACTGTTTCCGGGGTTGCAGCAACGCGCGTTTCTCCGTCCCGACTTTCGACGGGGATGCCTAGCCTCATTCAGAGCTCCTGTAGTTGTAATTTCTTACCAGAATCTTACACGGAAAGTGTAAACATCAACAACTTTGGATGTAGTGCCCTTTTCCGGCCACGACTCACATCTATGGTGCGGTCCCTGAAGCCTTTGCCCAGCCACGGTAAAATGGCGGCTATTGTGAGTGAAGGAAGATAATGACTGAAGTATGGAAGCCCTCCGTGACTGTCGCTGCGATCATCGAGCGCGAGGGCCGTTTTTTGATGATAGAAGAGCAAGCCGGCGACGGCCTGCGCCTGAACCAACCGGCCGGCCACCTCGACCAGGGCGAAGCGCTGACCCAGGCGGTGGTGCGCGAGGCGCTGGAAGAGTCCGCCCACGATTTCGAACCGACTGCGCTGATCGGCATGTATATGTCGCGCAATGTCTCGTCTGCGCGCGCCGGCGCCGACACCACTTACTTGCGTTTCGCCTTTGCCGGAAAACTGGGTGCGCAGCATGACCGTACGCTGGATACCGGCATCGTGCGCACGCTGTGGATGACGCGCGACGAAATCGCCGCCTGCAGCGAGCGTCACCGCAGCCCGCTGGTCTTGCGTTGCATCGACGATTACCTCAGCGGCCAGCGTGCGCCGCTGTCCTTGCTGTACACCGACGCCAGCGTCATCGCGCCCGTCCACGCCGCGATGGGAGCTGCCCATGGCTAAGAAGAAAGTCGTGATCGGCATGTCCGGCGGAGTCGATTCCTCGGTGTCCGCCTGGCTGTTGAAAGAACAGGGTTATGAAGTGATCGGCCTGTTCATGAAAAACTGGGAAGACGACGACGATTCCGAATATTGCTCGACACGCCAGGACTGGATCGACGCGGCCAGCGTGGCCGACGTGGTCGGCGTGGATATAGAAGCCGTCAATTTTGCCTCGGCGTACAAGGATCGCGTGTTTGCCGAGTTCCTGCGCGAGTACCAGGCTGGACGCACGCCCAATCCGGACGTGCTGTGCAACGCCGAGATCAAGTTCAAGGCCTTCCTCGACCATGCCATGCTGCTGGGCGCGGATCTGATCGCCACCGGCCACTATGCCCGCGTGCGCGAAAATCCGGCCGGCAGCTTCGAGCTCATGAAGGCGATCGACGCCAGCAAGGACCAGAGCTACTTCCTGCATCGCCTGAACCAGGCGCAACTGTCGAAGACGCTGTTCCCGCTGGGCGAGATCCACAAGACCGAGGTGCGCAAGATCGCCGAACAGCTCAAGCTGCCAAACGCGGCCAAAAAGGATTCGACCGGTATCTGCTTCATCGGCGAACGGCCTTTCCGCGAATTCCTGAACCGTTACTTGTCCTATAAACCGGGTCCGATGAAGACGCCGGAAGGCGACATCGTCGGCGAGCACGTCGGCCTCAGCTTTTATACGCTGGGCCAGCGCAAGGGCATCGGCCTGGGCGGTATCAAGGCGCACCAGAACGCCGACGGCAACAGCGACGCCTGGTATGTGGCGCGCAAAGACGTGGAGAGCAACACGCTCTATATCGTGCAAGGCCATGATCATCCTTGGTTGCTGTCTTCGCAGCTCGGCGCCAGCCAGATCAGTTGGGTGGCAGGGCAGGCGCCGGGCATGGCAGCGCTCAGCGCCAAGACGCGTTATCGCCAGGCCGATGTGCCCTGTTCCTTCACGGACGACGGCGCACGCTTCGACCTCCGCTTTACCGATCCGCAATGGGCGGTCACGCCGGGCCAGTCGGCGGTGTTGTATCAGGGCGACGTTTGCCTCGGAGGCGGGATTATCGAGTCCGTTTAAAACCGCTCATGCTGACTGAAAACGCTCCGTCCGCCCTGTGCAACGGAGCGTTTTTCTTTTCTGACAACAAAACCCCTCACCCCGCGTTTCCGGACAAAAAGAAAGTCGCAACAAATGATAAAAGAGCTTGCAATCTTGGATTAAATACTTAATAATCTAAATAAGAATTGTTCGCATTTAATAGGAGGTTATCATGAGCCAACTGATCGAGCACGGAACCGAACGACATGCCAAGCCAGCCACTGCAGCAAATGGCTCCCCTATCACACGCATCAAAAGCCAGGATTTGTTCCGGCAAATGCGCGAGCTCGAGATCGACCATGGCGGCCGCATCTACAAGCTGCGTCTGACGCAACTGAACAAACTGATTTTGACGGCGTAAAACACAAGAAAAATCATCTCAAGGTCTGTTATTTGGATGATGGTAAAAACCCAGCCAGCCGACGGTGATGCCACAGCGTTATACGTTAGCCAGCCAAGCTTGCCGATTAAGGAGAGTTTGATGGTTACCGACAAAATGGATTCTGCTTTCATAGAACCTAATAGTGCGCCGGCACAGCCCGAGCTGCTGGTTTCAGCAGTGCTGCATTTGATGTCTCATTACACTGCCAGCAATCAGGAAACCAAAAGCTGCGTCAAATTGGCGTCAGTGATTGAACGACACCTGAAAGCGTTGGCGGATTTGCCGAACCTGGCGCCGGTATTGCGGGCAACCTGCCAACAATTGTCGGAGCAGTGGGCAACTGTAGTGGAACGTACGATGCCGCCACCCGAGAAATTTAACTTGTTCACTCGCATCGTTTCAGGAGCGAGATCTATCTAAGAGCCTACATACCCAGGCGGCAAGGCGTACAATGATCGTATGTGTTTGTAACAACATTTCCGAAGGCAAGATTCATCAGGCAGTGAACGCAGGCATGACGTCCATGTCCGAGCTTCGCAAGGAGCTCGGTGTTGGCGCTTGTTGCGGCAAATGCCATACCTGCGCCAAACATGTCCTGCGCGAATGCTTGAGCAATTCCAACCAAACACGCAACACCGTGCAAGCCATGGCATTCCACCCGAATGCCGTTGTTGCATAAAGATCATCTATGAACGCTTTATCGCCTACTATGAGTAGCAGCTCGTCCGCCGCCTGGCGCCAAGTCAGAAAAATCGGTCCCCTCGGCTTCATCATCCTGCTGCACATCGCTTTCTTCTATGCCCTGCAAAGCGGCTTGATCCACCAGGTCGCCAACGCGATCCCGAAAGAAGTCATCGCCACCTTCGTCACGCCTGAGCGTGCACCGGAGCCAGCGCCGCCAAAGGCGCCGCCCGCACCACCCAAAGTCGTCCAGGTCGTCAGGAAATCCGTCACGCCGCCACCGCCGATCCCGGTCACGCAGGCACCGGCGCCAACCGCCATCTCCGCACCGCCGACACCGCCGCAACCGGCTGAACCTTCGCCGCCTGCCGCAGCCGCCGCACCTGCTCCGGCATCGCCGCCTGGCCCGCCGCCGCCGAAACAAATCACGTCCGGCATTGAATACATCACGCAGCCGCAACCCAACTACCCTGCCGCCTCCAAGCGCATGGGCGAAGAAGGCGTTGTACAGTTCCGCGTCCTGGTCAATACCGCCGGCAGAGCTGAAAAAGTCGACATCATCAAGGGTTCAGGTTCATCCCGCCTCGATGAAGAAGCCAAGCGTGCCGTCATGCGCGCCGTCTTCAAGCCTTACATCGAAGACGGCAAGGCGATCGTCGTGTCGGCTACCGGCGCCATCACATTCAAGCTGGACCGATGATCGCAACGTACTCGCAAAATACCGTTAGCTCATCAATTCATTCACTATCGTCATCAAAAGGAAGTCATCATGGAAGTTAGTCCGTACGGATTGGAAAGCCTGTGGGCACAAGGGGATTTCGTCACCAAAGGCGTCGCGGTATTGCTGGTCGCCATGTCCATCGCGTCCTGGTACGTGATCGTCACCAAGGCACTGCAATTGCTGCGTTTCCGTCGCGCTTCTGACGCTGCCGGTCATGCTTTCTGGGATACCACCAGCCTGCCCGAAGGCGTGGCAACACTGGGCACCGACAATCCCTTCGCCGAAGTCGCCAAAGCCGGCGTGACATCGATGAGCCATCACACCGCCCACAAAGGCCATCTGCATGATCAGTTGTCGGTCAGCGACTGGGTTACTTTATCTCTGCGCCAAGCCATTGACGAAGCGTCCGGTAAGCTGCAAGCCGGCATGGCCGTGTTGGCGTCGGTCGGTTCGACCGCACCGTTCGTCGGCCTGTTCGGCACCGTCTGGGGAATCTACCACGCGTTGGTATCCATCGGCACTTCCGGCCAGGCCAGCATCGACAAGGTCGCCGGTCCGGTTGGTGAAGCGCTGATCATGACTGCGCTGGGCCTGGCGGTGGCGATTCCTGCCACCTTCGGCTACAACGCCCTGGTACGCGGTAACAAGACCACCATCGCCAAACTGAACAAGTTCGGCTTCGACCTGCACGCCCTGTTTGTCACCGGCGCACGTTCAGCGAATGAAGACGCAGAAACCGGCGTCGCCAAAAACGCCAAACTGACTGCCGTCGGGAGAGCGTAATGGCGATGGGTTCCCTGTCCGATTCGGACGACGATTTCAACCCGGAGATCAATACCACGCCGCTGGTCGACGTGATGCTGGTGCTGCTGATCATCTTCATCATTACCATCCCGGTCATGAATCACGCCGTCAAGATCGACTTGCCGCGCGCGACCAACCAGCCGGATGAAACCAAACCGCAAAACATCAATCTGTCGATCGATGCGGCCGGCAAAGTATTCTGGAATGACGCGTTAATCGACAGCAATCAGCTGAGCCTGCGCATTGCCGAAGCGGCCAAGAAGCAGCCGCAACCGGAACTCCATCTGCGCGCCGAACGCACGACGCAATACGAAAAAGTGGCGCAAGTCATGGCCGCAGCCCAATCGGGTGGCCTCTCCAAGATTGGTTTCGTCACCGATCCGCAAGCGAAGTAGGTTTCGCTGCCAAGGCAGCATTCAGGCCTCATCACAAAGCCTTCACTCTTCATCGAGTGAAGGCTTTGTTGCTGTTGGAAGACGGCCATCCGCATTGCGCGCCGCCTGGTTTGACAGCGTTTTATTCCGCGCCGGCGGCGGTGCGGCTAGCGCGCAACATTGCCTGTTGAAAATAAAGTAAGAATGATTCGCGCTAATTTATGGTGAAGTCTGGAATCGGCTGCGTTATGATCCGTCCGTTCACGCGGCTGAGTCATTTGCGCAGATCCCCTCTGCCCCGCCAGCCTGTCTTCTCCCACTATTTTCAGAGGTTTCTATGAAAGGCGATCCAGCCGTCCTAAAGTTGCTCAATGCACAGTTGACCAACGAACTGACCGCGATCAATCAATATTTTCTGCACGCCCGCATGTACAAGCACTGGGGCTTTGAAAAGATTGCCAAGAAAGAGTACGCCGAATCCATCGGCGAAATGAAGCATGCCGACAAGCTGATAGACCGCATCTTGATGCTTGACGGCTTACCTAACCTGCAGGCCTTGCACAAGTTGATGATCGGCGAAAATACGGCCGAGATGCTGCAATGCGACCTGAAGCTGGAAAAAGCTGCGCACAAAACCGTCAAAGAAGGCATCGCCACTTGCGAACAACATGGCGATTACGTGTCGCGCGAGCTGTTCCAGATGATTCTGGACGATACCGAAGAGCATATCGACTGGCTGGAAACCCAGCTCGACATCATCGAAAAGATCGGCATTCAGAACTACCTGCAAACGCAAATCATCGAAGAGTAAATCGGATACCGCCACCTGCCGCACACGCGGCGGGCAAAAAAAGCGCGACCCTTGCGAGTCGCGCTTTTTTGTTTTTTATCCGGCCAATTTACTGCGGAAAAGTATCCTTGAAGGATGGTCGTTCCGACAACTTCTCGAACAGACGCAGCAGTTCGGGATAATTGTCTTTCCACGGCGTCTCGGGAAAACGGAAATTCAACCAGCCCAGGGCACAACCGACAGAGACGTCGGCCAGCGAATAATGGTTACCGACGCAATAAGACTTCTCACCCAGGCCAACCGACATCGCTTTCAATGCCGCCTCGACCTTGCTCCATTGGCGCTTGATCCATTCAGGGCTTTGTTGACGGGTTGGACGCTTCTTCTCCAGGCGCACCAGCATCGCGGCGTCCATCAGCCCATCAGCCAACGCTTCCCAGCACTTGACTTCGGCGCGCTCGCGGCCCCCCGTCGGCATCAGCTTGCCGACCGGCGTCAGGATGTCCAGGTATTCGGCGATGACGCGCGAGTCGAACATGGCGCCGCCGTCGTCCATCATCAGACAGGGGACTTTGCCCAGCGGATTGGATTGCTGGATCGTGGTCGTTTCACTCCACACGTCTTCCAGCACCAATTCGTAATCAATCTTTTTTTCCGCCATGACGATGCGGACCTTGCGGACGTAAGGACTTGCGAGTGAGGCGATCAGTTTCATAGCGTTTATTGTAATAATCCGGCCCGATTATAGCATCGGGAATTTCGTATCAACGCCCGAATCGTCCGTTGCGACGACAAGCTGCAACGATCGCGGGTACGACCTGCCCGCAATGGTAAAATCGCGAGTCTGTGCAGGTCCGCAGCGATATTGCTCCCTGGCTGCGCATCATCGACTTTTATTTTCAACACTGTTTTCATCCTTCATCCGTCTATTCATCATGTCCCTCACCGCACTTTCTGCTCTCTCCCCTCTCGACGGCCGCTACGCCGCCAAAACCGACAAGCTGCGCCCGATCCTGTCCGAGGCTGGTTTCATGCATCATCGGGTGAAAGTGGAAATTGCCTGGCTGCAAGCCTTGTCGGCAGCCGGCTTTGCCGAAATCAAGCCGTTCTCGGCCAACGCCAGCGCCCTGCTCGACAAACTGGCCAGCGACTTCACCGAAGCCGACGCTGCCCGCATCAAGGAAATTGAAGCCGTCACCAACCATGACGTCAAGGCAGTCGAGTATTGGCTCAAGGAAAAGGTCAAGGATGTGCCGGAACTGGTCGCCGCGTCGGAATTCATCCACTTTGCCTGCACCTCGGAAGATATCAACAACACCTCGCACGGTATGATGCTCAAGGCGGCGCGCGACACCGTGGTGTTGCCAGCCCTGCAAGGCCTGATTGCCAGACTGACGGAACTGGCGCACGAACACGCGGCGGTGCCGATGATGTCGCGCACGCACGGCCAGCCGGCCAGCCCGACCACCCTGGGCAAGGAAATCGCCAACGTCGTCGCCCGCCTGCACCGCGCAGTCAAGCGCATTGCCGCGGTCGAAATCCTCGGCAAGATGAACGGCGCGGTCGGCAACTACAACGCCCACTTGTCCGCTTATCCGGAAACGGACTGGGCGGCGTTCTCGAAGAACGTGATCGAGCAACGCCTGGGCCTGGTCTTCAATCCTTACACCATCCAGATCGAACCGCACGATTACATGGCCGAGCTGTTTGACGCCGTCGCGCGCACCAACACGATCTTGCTCGACCTGAACCGCGACGTTTGGGGTTACATCTCGTTGGGTTACTTCAAGCAACGCACCAAGGCCGGCGAAATCGGTTCCTCGACCATGCCGCACAAGGTCAATCCGATCGACTTCGAAAACTCCGAAGGCAACCTCGGCATGGCCAACGCCGTGCTCAAGCATTTGTCGGAAAAGCTGCCGGTATCCCGTTGGCAGCGCGACCTGACTGATTCGACTGTCCTACGCAACATCGGCGTGGCCTTCGGCTATGCCGTGCTGGCCTATGACAGCTGCCTGCGCGGCTTGAATAAGCTGGAAGTCAACCCGGCGCGCCTGGCCGAAGACCTGGACGCAACCTGGGAAGTGCTGGCAGAACCGGTGCAAACCGTGATGCGCCGCTATGGCATCGAAAATCCTTACGAGCAACTGAAGGAACTGACCCGCGGCAAGGGCATTTCCAAGGATGCCTTGCGCGACTTCATCAACGGCTTGGCGATCCCGCAAACCGCCAAGGATCACCTGCTGGCAATGACGCCTGCCAACTACATCGGCGAAGCGATCGCACTGGCTAAAAATATTTAAGCATGGTGGGCGATGAAGCGGAACCCAAACCCGCTTCGTCGCCTCAAAGCGCGGCAATGCATCGCATTGTCAACGTAAATGGATCAGTGAAATCAGTTTTACTGATCTATTGCGAATCATGAAAAGCCTTTATGCTGTTCCCTCGCCATCCACACGCGATGCGGAATCATCTATAACGATCACAAAGGAACAACATGGCTGCTGCGTCGCGTACCGCATTCACCTGCATGACCGATGTCGCAATGACAGACGGAAAGAAGCAAAGTCGGCCGTTCCTCAAGTAAATACCTGCTCGCACTCCCTCATACCCTCCACCAGCAACCGCCATGGAACGTTATACAAAACCTGCCATTTTATTGCACTGGTTGATCGCCTTGCTGATCATTGCCGCTTTTTCGCTCGGGCTGACCATGGTCAACATTCCTGGCCTGACCCCGACCAAGTTGAAATATTTCTCCTGGCATAAATGGCTGGGCGTCACCGTGCTCGCGCTGGCCTGCCTGCGCTTGCTGTGGCGTCTGACGCATGCAGCGCCGGCCTATCCGGCGCAGATGCCACGCTGGCAACAAAGCGCGGCACACGCACTGCACGCCTTGCTTTATATCCTGATTTTTGCGATTCCTATTTCAGGCTATTTCTATAGCCTGGCGGCAGGAGTACCGGTAGTGTATTTGGGGCTGTATCCGCTGCCAGTTTTCATCGATTCCAGTCCGGAACTGAAACCTGTGCTCAAGCTGGTGCACTACTGGCTGAACATGACCTTGCTAGCCGCCTTTTTCCTGCATGTATTAGCGGCGCTGAAACATCAATTCATCGATCGTGACGGCGTGCTCAAACGTATCTTGCCCTGATAACTTTTCCAAGGAAATTTCATGATCCTGCGCGCCCCCTTCGTCAGCGCCATCGTCGGCAGTATTGCCGTCTTTAGCCTGGCATCCACTGCCGTTGCCGCACCGCTCAAGGTCGATGCCGGAAAAAGTACCGTCAGCGCCGTATTCAAGCAATTGAACGTGCCGGTCGAAGCCAAATTCAAGAAATTCGTCGCGCAAATCGACTTCGACAGCACCAAGCCTGATGCCGCCAAAGCCAGCGTCGACATCGATATCGCCAGCTTCGACCTGGGCGATGCCGAGTACAACAAGGAAGTGCTGAAAAAAGATTGGTTCAATGCCGCGCAATTCCCCAAAGCGACGTTCGTCTCCAGCGCCATCAAGGCCAGCGCAGGCGCACTGGCCGGCACCAAATATGACGTCACCGGCAAGCTGACCATCAAGGGCAAGAGCGTCGATGTGCGCTTCCCCCTGACCGTCAAAAAAGAAGGCAACGGCCAGACTTTTGACGGCGCCGTGCCGATCAAGCGCCTGAGCTTCAACATCGGCGAAGGCGAATGGAAAGACACCGGCATGGTCGCCGATGAAGTCACGATCAAGTTCCACGTCGTCACCGCGCCATAAGTATCGACACGCAATCGCAGCACAATAAAAACATAACCGTTTCAACGCTCAACTGAACATCACAAAGGACTTTTCCATGAAACTGAAATTCGCCCTGATCGCCCTGCTCGCCGCCGGTGCCGCTTCCACATCCGCCCTGGCCGCAGACAGCTACACCATCGATCCTAGCCACACCTACCCAAGCTTTGAAGCTGACCACATGGGCCTGTCGGTATGGCGCGGCAAGTTCACCAAGACCAGCGGCACCATCACGCTTGATCGCGCTGCCAAAACCGGCACCGTGGACATCACCATTGACGCATCGTCGGTCGACTTCGGCCACGCCAAGCTGAATGAACACGTCAAATCTGCTGAAGTGTTCGACGTGGCGAAATTCCCGACCGCGACCTACAAGGGCACGTCCATCAAATTCGATGGCGACAAGCCGGTCGCCGTCATGGGGGAACTGACTTTGCATGGCGTCACCAAGCCGGTGTCATTGCAAATCAACAAGTTCACTTGCATTCAGCATCCGATGTTGAAGCGTGAAGTGTGCGGCGCCGATGCTTCCGCCACATTCAACCGCGCCGACTTCGGCGTCAGCTACGGCGTGCCGCGTTTTGCTCCGGAAACCAAGCTGGAAATCCAGGTTGAAGCGATCAAGAACAACTGATTTCTCTTCTTCCGGAAAGGCCGATGCATATCATGTGCATCGGCCTTTTTTGTTTTAGCGCATAGTCACGCCAACACTTCTGCCGCATAATGGCTCGCGTTTGAAAGCGGCGTCCAGCCTGAGCTTGGCGCAGACGCTTCAGGCCGCTCCCTGCAAACTTTTTAAAAACGCGCTACTCTAGCGCAGTCCCGATTAAGGATAAAAGCAACATGTCGATCGCAGATCTTCGCAAGGATTACAGTCGCGCCAGTTTGTCTGAACTGGATGTCGCCGCCGATCCTATTGCACAATTTTCAACTTGGTTTGACGAAGCCGTCAAAGCAGAAGTCCCTGAGCCCAACGCCATGAGCGTTGCTACCGTCGGCGCCGACGGCAAGCCCTCATCGCGCATCGTGTTGCTCAAGCAAGTCGACACGGCCGGCTTTACCTGGTTCACCAACTATCACAGCCGCAAGGGGCAAGAAATTGCACAACACCCTTATGTCGCATTGTTGTTCCACTGGGTCGAACTTGAGCGCCAAGTCCGCATCGAAGGAAAGATAGAACAAGTTTCGGCAAACGACAGCGATGCTTATTTTTTCAGCCGACCGCGACTCAGTCAATTGGGCGCCATCGCATCTGCCCAAAGCCAGCCGATAGACAAAAGAGAAACATTGGAAGCGCAGTTCGCCGCTGCGGAGAAGCAATATGGCGACCAGGCTATCCGTCCCGCGCATTGGGGCGGTTACCGCGTGGTGCCGGAAACATTGGAATTTTGGCAAGGCCGTCGCTCGCGCCTGCATGACCGCGTGGTGTATACCCGCACTGCAGATGACGCCTGGAGCCGGCAACGCCTGCAGCCCTAAATAGCAATAAAGTCAGGGCGCGTACAGCATCACATCACTTGCACGGAGGGAAACATCGTGTTTTGGGAAAAGAAGCTTGCAACTTGGGTAGAGGAAATCCGTCGCGCATCGGCATTGCCGTTGCGGCTGGAACTGTGGAACGGCCGCCAGTTCGATTTCAGCGACAACGCACCGCAAGTCACCTTGCGCATTCCTCATGTATCGGCCCTGACTTACCTGTTCCAGCCATCGCTGTCCAATCTCGGCGAAGCTTACGTCGAAGGCAAGATTGACGTCGATGGCCCGGTCGCCAGCATTATCAGCGTGGCCAACAGCCTGGCAGCCAAGACGCTCAAAGCGGAAGGCAAGCTGGCACGCATCGCCCGCACCATCCGCCACAGCAAGGAAAAAGATGCCGAGGCGATTCGCTATCACTATGATGTGTCGAATGCGTTCTACCAGCTCTTCCTCGACGAAAACATGGTCTATTCCTGCGCCTACTTTGAAAACGGTGACGAAGACCTGGCCACGGCGCAAATCAAGAAGATCGATCACATCCTGACCAAGATCCAGGTGCAGCCCGGCGATAGCTTGCTCGACATCGGTTGCGGTTGGGGTGCGCTGGTCATTCGTGCAGCACAGAAATTCGGCGCCAAGTGTGTCGGCATTACGCTCTCGAAAAACCAATATGCGCTGGCCAAGGAGCGCGTGGAAAAAGCCGGGTTGAGTGACAGGATTGAAATTCGCCTGCAAGATTATCGCGACGTCACGGGCACCTTCGACCGCATCACCAGCGTCGGCATGTTCGAGCACGTCGGGTTGAAAAATCTGGCGATGTATTTTTCACGCATGAACGCGCTGCTGGCCGACGGCGGTTTGGCGATGAATCACGGCATCACAACGACTGACATCGAGAACGGCGAGTCGCCCTATGGCGGTGGTGAGTTCATCGACAAATATGTCTTCCCTGCGGGTGAACTGCCACATATCGGCCTGGTGCTCAAAGCCATGCAGCAGGGCGGACTGGAAGCCTTCGACGTCGAGAACCTGCGTCGCCACTACGCAAAAACCTGCGCCATGTGGGCCGATAATTTTGAAGCCAAGGCCGACGACATCCGCAAGATCACCGACGAGAAGCGCTATCGCATCTGGCGCGTCTACCTTGCCGGCAGCGCACACGGCTTCAACCAGGATTGGATCTCGCTGTATCAGGTAGTCTGCGGAAAATCCAATCGCCACGCCGACGTCTTGCCGCAATCGCGCCGCTACATCTACGACGCAAAGAACTAAACGGTCCGGGTTCCTACTGGTTCTTGCTTTTCTCGGCAAACACCTCACGGAACTTGGCCAGTTTTGGCGCAACGACAAAGGCGCAATAGCCCTGGAAGGGGTGCTGCTGGAAGTAGTTCTGATGATAGTCCTCCGCCTTGTAGTAGGTCTCCACAGGGCTGAGTTCGGTCACGATAGGGGCATCCCACACCAGCGCCATTTCAGCGATGATGTGCTTGGCCGTGTCATGCTGAGCTGGCGAATCGTAATAAATCACCGAGCGATATTGGGTGCCGGCGTCGTTGCCTTGGCGGTTCAGCGTGGTTGGATCGTGGATGGTGAAGAACACCTCCAGGATTTCCCGGAAACTGATCACGGAGGGATCAAACGTCAACTTCACCACTTCGGCATGGCCGGTGTCGCCATTGCAGACCTGCTCGTAAGTCGGCTGCTTGACCTGGCCGCCGGTATAGCCGGATTCCACATGCTGCACGCCTCTTAGCTGCTGGTACACTGCTTCCAGGCACCAAAAGCATCCACCGCCAATCACTGCTGTTTCCGATGAGGTATTCATGATCACTCCTGCGTCATAGTTCTGAGGTCTACAGTCACAGAACATGACTGCATAGGCGATTTATACCATTGCTGCCGATTAATTTCCTAGCGGCTCATGCTATATGGGGTGCATCCTCATTGAATCAACCGATCCACGCTTCTTCACATGCGCAATCGGAGGCGCCCTCAGCGCCGCCGATGCTATGCTTCCGAGGGATCGGGTTACGACGTGGTGTTTTTTGGGCATAATGTTGCATTGACCAGAATCGACTTCACAGGCTTCAGATGCACTCACGCTCTCCGCGCGCCACATCGCGCGCTTTCGACGCCGCACATTTCCGCAAAGCACTGTCCCAATTTGCGACCGGCGTTACCGTCATCACCACGCGCCTGGCTGACGGCACCCTGCTCGGCCTTACCGCAAGTTCGTTCAACTCGGTCTCGTTGAGCCCGCCGCTGGTGCTGTGGAGCCTGGCCGAACACGCCAGCAGCATGCCGGTTTTTTCAGGCAATTCGCATTATGTGATCAATATTCTGGGCGCCGATCAGGCCGCCTTGGCCGAACAATTCGCACGCAAATCGGGAGATCGTTTCGATGGCGTCGAATACACGCTGTCGCGCACCGGGCAACCGGTTCTGAAAGGCGTCTCGGCCTGGTTTGAATGCCACAACCGCAGCCGCTACCCGGAAGGCGATCATGTGATTTTCGTTGGCGAGGTGGAGCATTGCGAAGTGTCACCGCAAGCGCCGTTGGTGTTTCATGACGGCCGTTTTACCAAAACAGAAATCTGAAAATACCGCGATGACATGACAATAAAAAAGCGCCACGAAGGCGCTTTTTTATTGTCGACGGTACAAAAATTAGAACTTGTAACCGACTGACAGGAAGGTGACGATAGGATTCAGTGTCAGGCTGGTAGCCGACTTGACTTGCGTGCCTGTAGGCAGAGTTGTAGTGATGTCTGCATTCGTCTTCAATGGAATATAGGCAACGGAGAAACCCAAAGACCAATTCTTATCGAAGTTGTAAGTGGCACCAACATTCAACACAGGAGCCCACGAAGAACTCAAATCTGCAGTCGATTTAGCCGATGAGCTCAAACCGCCGGTGAAACGCGACGACAATGCAGCTTGGAATTGATCGCTCAATTTGACATCCGAGTACCAGACATAGGAGACGCCTGCGCCGACGAATGGACGGAACTTGCTCTCGCCGTCACCAAAATACCATTTAGCGACGATCGCAGGACTCCATTGTTTGGCGTTACCGACTTCGCCAACACCAGCGATTGTGCCAGTGCCAGTCAGTTTAAATGTCGGTGGAATACCAACGTCGGTTGTCAGCGCAAAATTGTCTGTAAAGAAGTGAGTGAACGCGACACCCAAGGTATCCGCATTGCCAACTGAAGCGCCGCTACCTGCGATCGTAGTAGGAGTCGGGCTCACAACACGCAGTTGTTCACTCGAATCCTGCGGTGCCAAATGGAACCAGCCCAGATTGACGATATTGCTGCCAGCAGTTTGCGCCATGGCAGGTGCGGCAAATGCGGCAGCGATGGACAGCGCAGCGATTTTAGGCAAAAGGGAAAATTGTTGCTTCATGTGTCGTCTCCAAATGTGAAGGGCTGCGCCCCGTTTTATAAATTATCCCGACTCTAGTTCGGAGTTTTTTGACGACGTTGTGCGTCGCCTGTTTTTATTGAATGCAGAGAGGGAATCAACAACGTTCTTCTTTACACTCTTGATATAAAAAGAACGCGCGTGCTATTCTTTGACGATACTATGCCAGCTTTAATTGGCTTTGTATAGACGTGTATTTTTTTGGCAACTAGAAATAGTTTTAACTATTTAAGCCGTGGAAAGACCCGCAAAAAAGGTCAGTCCACCAGCAGACGAGAGAGGATTCCCGTCGAGTCAAAAGCCGCACGACGCAGGCGATCGTTGATACCTTGCCATGCCGGCGAGGTAGGAGGCGCTTCCACCAGAATGAGATCGGCGTGTTGGTGATCCATATCCCGCAATGCAGCATACAAATCGTGGGCATATTGATCGGCCGCTTGCGACATCTGAAAACTGGCATGCGATGACGTTAATACGACCGTGCGATAAATCACGGCAGGCCTGCGCCCGCGCGCAACCAGTTGCTGCACTGTTTCAGCCAGTTGCTCCGGCGCGACTTGAGCTACCGGCGTATGCGGCGCATAGTGCGCGTCCAGCGTACCCGATGCACGCGGCGCGGCCGCATCCGGCGCCTGCGGTGTAACGCCCAGCACGGCAGCAATCTGATCAATGCTGATTTGGCCCGGGCGCAACAACACCGCGCCATGCGTAGCGACCCGCGACAAATCGAGGATGGTCGATTCAATCCCGACTTCGCTCTGCCCACCGTCGAGCACGTAGTCCAGCAGGCCGTCGGCATCGTCGCCAAACTCTTCACGTACATGCTCTGCAGTGGTCGGACTGACATGCCCGAACTTATTGGCAGAAGGTCCGGCGACACCGCCCTTGCCACCTTTGAATTCGCGCAGCAAGGCCTGGGCTACCGGATGCGAGGGACAACGCACGCCGATCGAATCCTGACCGCCGGATGCCGCCGCCGGAATGTGCGCAGCGCGCTTAAGTATCAGCGTCAACGGACCCGGCCAGAAGACCGCAATCAAAGCGCGCGCCTGCGCCGGCACGTCAGCCGCCCAATAGGAAATATCCGCTTCCGGCGCCACGTGAACGATGACGGGATGATTTGCCGGCCGCCCCTTGGCCGCATAGATATCAGCAATGGCGGTGGCGTTCTCGGCGTCACCGCCAAGGCCGTACACGGTCTCGGTCGGAAACGCCACCAACTTGCCTGCTTCGAGCTTGCGAGCCGCGAGCTGCACTGCCGCCATATCGATCATCGTCATCGCCTCTTACAGCGCGATGCCGAGAATGGCACAGGCCGCTGCCAATTGTGCCTGTGCGGCCGCCATGGTCGGCGCGACAAAGGTCACGTGGCCCATCTTGCGGGCGCGACGGGCTTGCGCCTTGCCGTACAAATGCAAGTGTGCACCCGGCAATGCCAGAATCTGGTCCCAGGCCGGCTCACGCATGCGATCGTTGTCACTGCCGCTGTCGCCTTCGTACCAAACATCGCCGAGGATATTCAACATCACCGCGGCCGAATGCTGACGCACCTCGCCCAGCGGCAAACGCGCCATCGTACGTGCCTGCTGTTCAAACTGGCTGGTGACGCACGCGTCCATGGTGTAATGACCACTATTGTGCGGGCGTGGCGCCATCTCGTTGACGACCAGCGAGCCATCCGTCAGCACGAAGAACTCGATGCACAGCACGCCGACATAATCGAGCTTGGAGATGATCGCCAACGCAGCGTCCTGTGCCTTCTTTGCAACGACATCCGAAACATGATCCGACGGCACGGTCGTGGTAAACAAGATGCCGTCACGATGAACGTTCTCAGCAATCGGGTACACCGCAGCGGCGCCATCGGCACCGCGCGCGACCAAGACGGACACCTCATAGGCCAGCGGCAGCATTTTTTCCAGGAGACAGGTCACACCCTTCATCTCGGCAAACGCTGTCTTCACATCGGCGATGCTACGCACGCGCACCTGGCCTTTGCCGTCATATCCCATGCGCACGGTCTTCAGAATCCCCGGCAGCAAATCAGCTGGAATCGCATCGATATCCGCCTCGCTGGCGATGATCTTGTGCGGCGCAGGTTGCA
>Ga0209913_1001111_pt1 | contig 16474 bp, 16 predicted proteins | sample PersoiDNA2013203_FD_185805 | JGI IMG/M metagenome (GOLD analysis project Ga0209913, IMG submission 185805) | Permafrost soil microbial communities from the Arctic, to analyse light accelerated degradation of dissolved organic matter (DOM) -... | ecosystem: Environmental > Terrestrial > Soil >... | reverse complement strand
AACAGGCTGACTTGCTCAAAACCAAGAGCACGCTCGATATCGTGACTGGCCCATCGATTTTCCAACGCTACATGTCGATGAACGTCAAGCAAAAGCCGTTCGACAATCCAAAGGTGCGCCAGGCTATCAATTACGCCATCAACAAGGATGCACTGATCAAGGTCGCATTCAACGGCTATGCGGTGCCGATGGATGGCGTGCTGCCACAGGGCGTCGATTATGCATACAAGACCGGTCCATGGCCATATGACATCAAGAAAGCCAAGGCGCTGCTGGCTGAGGCGGGTTATCCAAACGGATTCGAAACTGAACTGTGGTCGGCTTATACCCACACAACTGCATTGAAGATCATCCAGTTCCTGCAACAGCAATTGGGTCAGGTCGGCATCAAAGTGAAGGTGCAGGCGCTGGAAGCTGGTCAACGTGTCGAGCGCGTCGAGAGTGCACCTAATCCGGATACTGCACCGGTGCGTCTGTACTACGCTGGCTGGTCGTCATCGACCGGTGAAGCCGATTGGGGGCTGCGTCCATTGCTGGCTTCGGAAGCGTTCCCGCCCAAACTGTTCAATACGGCTTACTACAAGAACGACAAGGTTGACAGTGACATAGCCCAGGCGTTGACCGCAACAGATCGTGCCCAGAAAGCCGCCTTGTACAAAGATGCGCAGACTGAAATCTGGAAGGATGCACCATGGGCCTTCCTGGTCACTGAAAAGGTCTTGTATGCACGCAGCAAGCACCTCAAGGGCGTGTATGTGATGCCGGACAATTCCTTCAACTTCGATGAAATCGAATTGAAGTAAGCCGGATGCTGGTCGCAGCAGCGCAACCTGCGCTTGCTGCGACCAGTCATGATTCCGTTTTATCGCAGCGCAGGCGTTTCGTACTCACGTTGTGCGGCTTACCACGTTGTTGACTGTTTGCAGGAAGCTCCATGTTTTCTTATGTTTTGAAACGCCTGATGGGATTGATTCCGACCTTGTTTCTGGTCGGCGTGATGGTGTTTCTGTTTGTCCATATGCTGCCGGGCGATCCGGCACGGCTGGCGGCCGGCCCTGAAGCCGACGAGCAGACTGTGGCGCTGGTGCGCAGCGATCTCGGCCTCGATTTGCCGATGCATCAACAGTTTGTCCGTTTCTTCGTCAATGCGGTGCAGGGCGATTTTGGTCTTTCCCTGCGGACCAAACGGCCTGTCAGTGAAGAAATCAAGGAGCGCTTCGCGCCGACCATGTGGCTGACCTTGACCAGCATGGTCTGGGCGGTGATTTTCGGTTTGTTCATCGGTATTTTTTCCGCCGTGTGGCGCAATGAATGGCCGGACCGGGTCGGCATGACGCTGGCGGTGTCGGGCATTTCCTTCCCGCCGTTTGCGCTGGGCATGGTGCTCATGCAAGTGTTTTCGGTACAACTGGGCTGGTTGCCGACCGTGGGTGCCGATAGCTGGCGCAATTACATCTTGCCGTCGCTGACGTTGGGTGCCGGCGTGGCCGCGATCATGGCGCGCTTCACGCGTTCCTCGTTCATCGAAATTTTGAAAGAAGATTTTGTCCGTACCGCCCGCGCCAAAGGCTTGAGCGAGCGCATCGTGGTGGTTAAGCACTGCCTGCGCAATGCCTTGATTCCGGTGGTGACGATGATGGGCTTGCAGTTCGGCTTTCTGCTGGGCGGCTCGATCGTGGTCGAAAAAGTCTTCAACTGGCCCGGCATGGGACGCTTGTTGATCGACGCTGTCGAGATGCGCGATTATCCGATCATTCAGGCCGAGATATTGTTGTTCTCGCTGGAATTCATTTTCATCAATCTGGTGGTCGATGTGCTGTATGCCGTGATCAACCCCAGTATCCGTTACAAGTGAGACACCTATGTCGACTTCCATGACCCCTTCGACACCGCCGGCCGCGCAGACCGCGGCGGCACCTGTGATCTCTGCCGGCAAGAAGATCCGCACGCCCTGGAGCGAATTCTGGCGCAAGTTCAAGAAACAGCCGCTGGCGCTGGGCGCGGGCGTGTTTGTGATTTTCCTGGTGGTGCTGGCGTTTGTCTCGCCTTACATCGTGCCATTTGATGCCGAGAATTACTTTGACTATGACGCGCTCAATGCCGCGCCGTCGCTGGTGCATTGGTTCGGCGTGGATTCACTGGGGCGCGATATTTTCAGCCGTATTCTGATTGGCACGCAATTGTCGCTGGCGGTGGGCTTTTCGTCGGTGGCCGTGGGTGCCATTGCCGGTAGCTTTCTCGGCTTGGTGGCCGGTTATTACGAAGGTTGGGCGGATCGCGTGATCATGCGCATCTGCGATGTGTTGTTCGCGTTTCCCGGCATCTTGCTGGCCATCGGCATTGTGGCCATCCTTGGCAACGGCATGACCAATGTCATTATCGCGGTCGCCATTTTCAGTATTCCGGCGTTCGCTCGGCTGGTGCGCGGCAATACGCTGTCGCTCAAGCAGTTGACCTATATCGAAGCGGTGCGCAGTATCGGGGCCAGCGATACCACCATCATCTGGCGCCATATTTTTCCGGGTACGATTTCGTCGGTGGTGGTGTATTTCACGATGCGTATCGGCACCTCGATCATTACCGCTGCCAGCTTGTCGTTTCTGGGCCTGGGTGCGCAGCCGCCGACGCCGGAGTGGGGCGCGATGCTCAATGAAGCGCGCGCCGATATGATGACCGCGCCGCACATTGCGATTTTCCCCAGCCTGGCGATTTTCCTGACGGTACTGGCGTTCAATTTGCTCGGCGACGGCTTGCGTGATGCGCTCGATCCCAAGCTGGAACAGAAATAAGCTTCGATGATCTGATGACCGCGCTACGGCGCGGTAGCCCCATGTCCCTACACGTTCCTTATATTGGCCGCCTGGCCGCCGGTGCGACAGACAGCATTGCCGACGTCGCCGGTGTCACGGTCGGCCATTGCACCTTGAATGACGCTGCCATGCAAACCGGCGTCACCGTTGTGCTGCCGCACGGCGGTGATTTATTCCGTGCCAAGGTGCCGGCAGCGGCGGTGGTGTTGAATGGTTTCGGCAAGAGCATCGGTTTGCTGCAGATCGAAGAACTCGGTGTGCTGGAAACGCCGATTGCATTGACCAATACCTTCGCCGTCGGCACCATCGCCACCGCGCAGATGCGGGCAGCAGTGGCCGCCAATCCCGGCATCGGCCGCGAGCTGGCCAGTGTCAATCCGCTGGTGCTGGAGTGCAATGACGGCTATCTCAACGATTTGCAGGCGTTCGCCATCGAGCAACAGCATTATGATACGGCGCTCGCCAATGCCTCAGCGCAGGTAGCGCAAGGCGCTATCGGTGCCGGACGCGGCATGTCCTGTTTTGAACTCAAGGGCGGTATTGGCAGCGCTTCGCGCCAGGTCAATGTTGCCGGGACTGGCTACACGGTTGGTGCGTTGGTGTTGGCCAATTTTGGCAAGCTGGACGATCTGATCGTCGCCGGTGCGCCGTTGGGGCATGCCTTGACTGCGGTGCAAGCCAGCGACGCCACGCCGGAGAAGGGCTCGATCATCATGCTCATTGCCACCGACGCGCCGCTCGATGCACGTCAGTTGCGCCGTCTGGCCGCGCGCACTGGCGCTGGTCTGGCGCGTACCGGTTCGGTCTATGGTCATGGCAGCGGTGATATTGCACTGGCATTTTCGACTGCGCAAACCGTACCGCATCAAGCCGATGGCGTGCCCATCACACCATTGAACTGCCTGCACGATACCTTGCTCGATCCGCTGTTTCATGCAGTGGCCGACAGTACCGAGCAAGCCATCCTTAATGCCTTGTTTGCCGCTGAAGCGGTGCAGGGCCGCGACCAGCATCAGCGTCGGGCATTGCGCGAGGTGCTGGCGACTATGGAGAACACATGAATATTCTGATTTCAGTCGATATCGAAGGCATTGCCGGGGTCTTTCATCCTGAACAAACGCGTGCCGGCAACGGCGAATACGAGCGTGCGCGACGCCAGATGACGGAAGAAGCTAATGCCGTCATTCGCGGCGCTCTGGCGGCGGGTGCGCAAGACATCGCCGTCAATGATTCGCATGGTGGTTTTCGCAATCTGTTGCCGGACCTGTTGCATCCGGCTGCCCGCATGGTGCTCGGCAAGCCGCGTGAGCTGGGCATGATGGGCGGTCTGGATGAAACAACCGAGGCAGTCATGATGGTGGGTTATCACGCCCGTTCGCAGACACGCGGCATTCTGGCGCATACCATCAACAGCTTTGCGTTCGCGCGGGTCTGGTTCAATCAGATGGAAATGAGTGAAGCCAGTATCTATGGTGCCCTGGCCGGTGAGCATGGTGTGCCGGTGATCTTCGGTAGCGGTGATGATGTGTTCGTGGCGCAAACGCAGCCGATCTTTCCGCAGGCGCAGTTTGCCGAGATCAAGCAGGCGCACGGTGCCAACAGCGGCGCCTCGTTGTCGCAACAGGCTGCCTGCAGTTTGCTGGAGAAGACGGCGTATGCGGCTGTGTCGGCCCATGCAGCGCAAGCAGTTGCCGCTTACCGGATACCGACGCCGTTACGCTGCCGCCTGCAAGTGCAGACGGTGGCCTTGACTGATTTGTTTTGCCAGTTGCCCATCGTCGAACGAGAGGATGCCGTGACGCTCAGTTTCGCGGCGCCAACCGTTGGCTATGCGGTGCGGGTACTCAACAGCTTTTCGGCGATGTCGTTCATGATGAAATAGCCTGTCTATGCGATAGACGAAAAAAGCCGGATCAAGTCAATTGATCCGGCTTTTTTATGGGCGACAGTAGTTAGTCTTTTTGATACTGCGGCGAACGCGGCCCATACAACATGCCGTTCTTGTGTCCCGCCATCAACAGCCGGCTGCTGGCCGTGCCGGCGATTTTGTAGCTGGCATCGGTGCTGGTAGCAATGATCTGATTGACGATTGCGGACACCAGCATGCCGACCAGGCCATTCTGGTTGTTTTGATTTTCACCGCTCGATGCCGTGGCGCTGCCTTGCCACAACTCGATACCGCTGCGCAGATCAATCAGCTTGGCCGAGGCAGTCACCGTGGTGGTGCTGTTGACCACGACGTAACTGGTGCCGTAACTCTTGACATCGATATACAGCGCAGCGTCGGCACCAAAAATTTCACGCAGCTTGGCTGGCGCCACATTGTGGATGTCGTTGGGCGTGGTCAGGCCGTTTTGCTTGAAGGTCTCATCGACCAGCGTCACCGGCAACACGTAGTAGCCGGATTCTGCCAGCGGATAGGTTACGTGCGACAGCATGCCGTAGGTGGCCGCGATGTCCGGGGAGCTGTTGAGCGGAGGCAGGACCAGGATGGACTGCGGTTTGCTTTCTTTGAATGCCGCGTAGTTGTAGGGCTTTTGCTGGGTTGCGCAGCCGCTGGCAAGCACAACCAGCAGCAGGGCAATGGCGATGCCCCTGATTCTGGAAAATGACATGGGATAGTCCTTATTTTTTATATTTGCGCAACAGGAAGTCCATATAGGACGCTGATTCCGGGAACTGCGCCTTTTCGGTCTGCAACTGCTCGATGGCCAGGTCTTCCTTGCCGGTGCTGGCATACAGCAAGCCTAAGTGGGCGTGGTAACCGGGCGGCAGTTTGCTGCCGGTGGCGCGGCTGGTTTGTTCGAACTGCTGCAGTGCCAGGATTTGTTCTTCAGGGCTCTTGCTGCCGTCAGCCTTGAAGTACACATAAACCTGATCCTCGTAATTGCCCCAGCTATACAGCGGGGTTGGCTTCTTGACGCAGCCGCTCAGGGCGAGCAGGGAAAGCGCCGCGACCAGGCTGGCGCGGCGGAGCGATATAACGATCATGTGATGGCGTCCTGTCTGCTTATTGTGCTGGACGCCAGGCGCCAGATTCGATACCCGCGACCAGATTGTCGACGGCTTCACGCACGGCCAGATCGAGTACCTTGCCGTTGAGGGTGGAGTCATAGCTGGCGGTGCCGCCGAAGCCGATCACTTCACGATTGGACAGGCTGTATTCGCCCGCGCCCTGGGCCGAGTAGACCACTTGCGAAGTCGATACGTCGACAATGTTCAGGCTGACCTTGGCATAGGCGATTTGTTCTCTGCCACGGCCGAGCAGGCCGAATAATTGCTTATCGCCGACTTCTTTGCGACCGAATTCGGTGACGTCGCCGGTGACCACGAAGTTGGCACCTTTGAGGTTTTGCACCTGCTTGTTGATCTTGGCTTCCTGGCTGATTTCCGACATGTTGTCGCGATCGAGCACGGTGAAGCGGCCAGTCTGTTGCAGGTGGCTGATCAGGATGGTCTTGGCCTGGCTGCCGAGCCGGTCATTGCCGTCACTGAACAGGCCGCGCATGAAGCTGGAACGGTTGTCGAACTTGCCGACCGAGATCGCACTACGTGGCCCTTGATAGGCGCGTGCAGTGATGGCGGCATTGGTTTGCGTGATTGGCAGTGCGCGTGAACCTTCGGTTGCGCAGCCGGCCAATACGGTAACAGCTGCCATAATCGCCACAGCGCTGGCTGTTTTTTTGAACATAAGGAAACCCCTGAATCATTGTGGTTGAAAAAACATCCTGTGCAATGCAGGACGTGGAAATACAGTCCACTATGCAGTGGCTCTATCGATGTTGATGCGTGTTTTGGTTTGCGTTTGACGTCCGTCACCGGCGCGATGGCGCAGGATGATGATGTCGTTTGAAATCCCCCCGGATTTGTTGCAATTCTTACTGTGACGGTATGCTTCGTTGCCACTGCTAAATTGTTTCGGCGCAGATTGTAGCCCAGATTAACAAGTGTTAAGGGCTTTATTTATGTATTTTCGACATACTTACGAGTAGGCTGATCGCGACGCTAAGTGCCGTGGTGTGGGGGTTTCAGAGCTGATCGAGTTCAATCAGCGCGAGCGAGTCCAACGGCTGCGCGCTGCACAAACAAATGGCAAGCTGGTCATGTTCGATGATGCGGCAATTGGCGTTGGCTTGGTGTGCACCGAGCTTGTAGAGCGCCTCCTGGCAATTCCATAAACGATAGAATGCCGCCGGCAGTAGCGCTTCGCTGTGGCGTGCCAGCCATGCCTGCTGCGGCAGGTCAAACGCCACCGTGGCCAGTGCGCGCAGATCGCGTGGTTGCTGGCGCTTTTCTATATCGATGCCGAGCGGTGCGATGGTGCTGGTGGCGCAGGCGATCCAGTGGTGGCTGTGTGACAGGCTGAAATGCAGGGGCGCAAGCGCGCTGCCGTCGATGCTCAAGGACGGTGCGTTGCCTTCGCGTTCAGTGATGGCAATCTGCTCGTTTCTGATGTTCAGGCGGTGGCGTACGGCATGGCGCAACAGCAGCCTGCCCAATAAGAATTCCTGCGCCCGTTGTGGCCGCAGGAAGCGCGCCAGGCGCGCCAGTTCGCTGGGGCCCAGGGTGTTGGTCAGCGCGGCCAGCCGGGATGCGCTGAGCGAGGCGCCGTTGAGCAGCCAGAATGTGGCTGTCGTTGGCGCATCGCTGGTCAATGCTGACTTATTTGTCGGCCACTTTGGCATAGTCGCCTTTGATTGCGACACCGGCCATGATGGCGCCGGCATGGCATTCAAATTGGCTGTCGCTGGCCATTTCATGCTGGTTGTAATAACTCACCATATTGATGACGGCGTTGGCGCCCAATTCCTTGGCTTTTTCTTGGAATGCGATCAAGGTCGACAGAAAGGCCCAGTTGCAGGCGACGTTGTCGGCCTTGCCAAAGGCATTGGTCTTGCGGTTGGAGACATCCGATGACATTTTTTTCAGCACCATTGGATGCTTCTGACCGGCAAAGTAAAATTTCACGGAACCGTCGAGTTTGGTGTCGGCAGTCGGGGTTTGCATGCCCTCGTCAATCGATAGCATCAATTGTGTGTCGCGTGCCTGCGCAGGCAGTGCACTCGCGACCAGCAGTGCGATGGAGATAGCGATCGTTGTGATTTTTTTCATCTAAATGCTCCTTTGGGGTGGGGGAAGACCTTGCTGCTTCGATTACCGGTGACGCTTGAAAATCAAGGAAGTATTGATGCCGCCGAACGCAAAATTGTTCGACATGACGTAATCGCAATCGATCTCGCGGCCGTCGCCGGTGAGGTAATCGAGATCGCCGCAAGCGGCATCGGCTTCGGTGAGATTGATGGTGGGCGCAAACCAGCCGTGACGCATCATTTCGATGCTCATCCAGGCTTCCAGCGCGCCGCAGGCACCCAGGGTGTGGCCCATGTAGCTCTTGAGCGAACTGATCGGCGTGTGCTTGCCGAACACGCGTGCGGTGGCGGTCGATTCGGCGGCATCGCCCTGGCGCGTGCCGGTTCCGTGGGCATTGATGTAGCCGATTGCGGAGGCGTCAAGTTCAGCGTCGGCCAGTGCCATCTCGATGGCAATCTGCATGGTATCGGCATTGGGATTGGTGACGTGGCTGCCGTCGCTGTTGGTGCCGAAGCCGACCAGTTCAGCATAGATGCGGGCACCGCGGGCGCTGGCGTGTTCCCAGTTTTCCAGGATCAGCGTACCGGCACCTTCGCCGAGCACCAAGCCGTCGCGTTTGGCATCGAAGGGGCTGGGCGTAAGCTGGGGCGTGTCATTGCGCACGCTGGTGGCGTACAAGGTGTCAAAGACGGCGGCTTCGGTGGCGCACAATTCTTCCGAGCCACCGGCAATCATCGCCAACTGGCGACCACTGCGGATGGCCTCGTAGGCATAGCCAATACCCTGGCTACCTGAAGTGCAGGCGCTGGAGGTGGTGATGATGCGGCCGGTGACGCCAAAGAACACGCCAATGTTGACCGGTGCGGTATGCGCCATCATTTTCAGATAAGTGTTGGCGCTGATGTTTTCGGTGCTCTTATGGGCAAACATCATGCTGAAATCGGCAATCGCGCTGGGGGTACCGGCCGACGACCCATAGGCGATACCCATGCTGCCGCTGCGCAGCAGCGCATGGTCGAGCAGGCCGGCATCGGCCAGTGCCCATTCGGTGGCGCGGGTTGCCATCAACGCCACACGGCCCATGCTGCGGGTGGTCTTGCGGTTGTAGCGTTCGGATAATTCAAAGGCCGCCGCCGGCGCGCCCAGGCGGGTATGCAAACCGCTGTATTCATCCCATTCCGGCATATGGACCACAGCATTGCGATAGCTGCGCAGATGTGCCAACGCGCTGTTCCAGTCGTTGCCGATCGGGCTGATGCCGGCCATGCCGGTGACGGCAACGCGATGTTCCTGACGCGTGCGGGTTGCGCTGTTGTTGCTGGTGGTCATACCAGGCCTCCATTGACCGAGATTACCTGGCGGGTAATATAACCTGCATCCTCGTGCATCAGGAAACTGACGGCAGCGGCCACTTCATGCGGCTTGCCGGTGCGGCGCGCGGGGATCGTCTTGATCACCTCTTCGAGCGGCAAATCTTGCGTCATTTCGGTGTCGATCAGTCCCGGTGCGACACAGTTGACGGTGATGTTGCGCTTGGCCAGTTCCAGCGCCAGTGCTTTGGTGGCGCCGATGATGCCAGCCTTGGCAGCGCTGTAATTGACCTGGCCGCGATTGCCAACCAGGCCGGACACCGACGCCAGCGTGACGATGCGACCCGGCTGACGGCGCTGGATCATCGGCATGATGAGCGGGTAAAGCACGTTGTAGAAGCCATCCAGATTGGTTTTCAAGACACTGTCCCAGTCTTCGCCCGAGATCGCTGGAAAGGCATTGTCGCGCGTGATACCGGCATTGCAGACCACACCGTAATAGGCCTCGTGGCGTTCGACATCTTGCAGCAGCAGGTCGGCGCATTGCTTGCGCTCGCTGATGTCGAATTGCAACACGCGGGCGTTGCGGCCCATGGCGACGATGGCTTTGGCAACTTCGTCGGCGGCGTCGCGACGCTGATGGCAGTGCAGTACGATGTCATAGCCGTCGCGTGCCAGACGCAGCGCGATGGCCTTGCCGATGCCGCGGCTGGAGCCGGTCACCAGGATGGTTTTTTTCCCCATTGTGGTCATTCTGTGGTTCCCTCTAGAAATGCTCTGGCGTCTAGCGGCTGGAATACCGAGACGGTGGCCTGCGCCAGTTGTCGTTGTGAAATCTTGTCCTTGATGGTGCAGGAAAACGAGCCCAGGCCGTTGTCGGCATGCAGCAATTGTTGCACTTCAATCAGCAACGTGCTGCCGCTGGCGAACCAGCCGCATTGGCATTCGTAGCGTCGCGCCCCCAGCAGGAAGCCGATCTTGACCGCCTCCCCGCGCCGCCGGCCATGGTAACCGGCATAGGCGGCAATTGTCTGCGCCATGTATTCGATGCCCACCCAGGCACCGACGCCTTGTGGACCATGAAACAGACTGTCCGGCGTAATGGTGACCTCAGCGCACAGGCTGTCGTCGTCGATATGGGCCACGCGATCAAGCAAGAGCATCGGTTTTGCATGTGGCACCAGCGTGGCGATGTCAGGCCAGTTCATGTCAGGCCCTCCCGAATACCAGCGCGGCATTGCTGCCACCAAAGGCAAACGAATTGCTCAGTACATGGCGTGGCGGCCGTCCCAACGACTGACCTGGGCTGACCGTCTGCAACGCTGGCAGTGCCGGATCTGCTGCACCATCCCATAAATGCGGTGGCAGCAGGCCTGCGTGATTGTCATCCTGCATGGTCAACCAGCACAGAGCGGCTTCAATCGCGCTGGCCGCACCCAGTGTATGACCGGTGAGCGGCTTGGTCGAGCTGACTAGCGTGGTGGCACCGTCGAGCAGGGCGTGTATGGTCTTGCTTTCCATGGCATCGTTGTGCGGCGTGGCGGTGCCATGCAGATTGATGTAATCGAGCTGTTGCGGCGTAATGCCGGCGCGTTGCAAGGCCTGCGTGATGGCCAGCGTGGCGCCGACACCGGCTGGATCGGGCGCGGAAATATGATGCGCGTCGGAGGATTCGCCCCAGCCGGCCAGCGTCACCGCGGCGGCTTCTTTGCTCATGATGAACAAGGCCGCACCTTCGCCGATGTTGATGCCGCAACGGTTGACGCTGAGCGGATTGCAACGCGTCGCACTGACCGAATCGAGGGCGGCAAATCCCGCCACGGTGAAGCGGCACAGGCTATCGACGCCGCCGCTGATGACCGCGTCGCACAGTCCCATATTGAGCAGGCGCGCGGCGCTGGCCATGGCTTTGCCGCTGGATGAACAGGCGCTGGAATGGACATAGGCCGGGCCGCTGGTGCCCAGCGTCAACGCCAGCGCGGTCGCCGACGAGCCTAGTTCCTGTTGGCCATAATGAAAATCTGCCGGCAATTGACCATGCGTCAATTGATGCTGGAACGCAGCTTCGGTTTCACCGATGCCGGAAGTGCTGGTGCCAAGGACGATACCGATGCGGTGCGCACCGTAGCGCTCAATCAATAGGTCGACCTGCGGCCGGATCTGCGCCAGCGCGCTCAGGGCAATGCGATTGTTGCGGCTGCGTTCGCGTAAGGGCAGGTGGGCGACGGAACTCAGTTCGTCGTCCGACAGCAGCAGGTGTCCCACGCTCAAGGCGCTCGCATCGCCATGGCGATAGCGCTGATCCGGGCGCACACCGCTGACGCCGTCGAACAGGCGCTGGCGGATGCTGTTGTGATCATGGCCAAGGGCACAGAGCATGGCCAGGTGATTGAGGTAAATCGTCATGGTGCCGTTACCACCGACTGGATGGTCAATTTGTAGTGATAGCGCAGATTGGTCAAAATGACCGTGCCGCTCCAGGCTTTGCGGTCAGGATAATCGATTTGCGTGACCACTTCATGATCTTGCAGCAAGGTGCGGCGCAGGCTGCCGTCATCGCTTTCCTGCAATTCCCAGCCGGGCGGCAGACCGGCGCGAATGGCTGCCACCGGCCACAGCGTCAGTTGTATATCGCGCAAGACATCGTCGCCCTGGACTTGCTTGGGCAACATCAGATGACGCCAGGTTTTCAACTCTTTGCCGTCGTATTGCAGTGTCATGACGCGTTGACCGAACGCCAGCCCGACCAGGTTGAGCTGTTGGGGATCGATTTCCAGTACCGTGTCGAGCTCATCGCTGCGGCCGTAGCGTTCGACCTTGAGATGCTGTTGCAGACTGATCGAGGCGCCCAGCGAAACTGGCGATAACTGTAATTGCAGGCGCGCCGACGCTGGCGGCATGGGCGTGCTGGCGCAGGCAGCCAACAGCAGCGGTAGCAACAATGCAGCGCAGCGACGAAACATCAGGCGCATAGACTCTCCAGCGCGGTCAGGCGGCGCTTGCTTTCGGCCACAAAGGGGTTGCTCAGATCCCAGGCATAACCGGCCAGAATCGCCGCGATCATGCGCCGGATGGCCGGTTGTTGCTGCTCATGGAAAATTACTTTCTGGAAGCCGCCGGCGTACCAGGATTCGACAAAGGTGCGGAACGTGTCGACGCCATGCTTGAGCGGCACTGCGTAGTCGCGTTCCCAGTCCACCGTTTCGCCGGCCAGTTGGCGCCCCAGCAAGGCGCTGGCCATGCTGGCCGACTTCATGGCAATCGTCACGCCGGAGGAAAACACCGGGTCGAGGAATTCACCGGCGTTGCCGAGCAAGGCATAACCCTTACCCCATAGTGACGTGACATTGGCCGCATAACCGGCGATGTGACGCGCCGGGGTATCCCATTGCGCATGCTGCAGCAGTTCGCTCAGTGCCGGATCTTGTTCGACCAGGGTGCGCAACTTAGTGGTTTCGTCACCTGGAATGGTCGCCAGGAAGGAGGCTTCGGCCACCACACCAATCGAGCAACGGCCTTGCGCAAACGGAATCGTCCAAAACCAGACGTCGTGGTGCTGCGGGTGGATGGTGACGCGAATCTTGTTGCGGTCAAAGCCCGGATCGATAATGCCGTCGGCGATATGGGTGAAATAGGCCGCGCGCACCGGAAAGCCGGACGGCCGTTCCAGATCGAGCAGGCGCGGCAGCACACGGCCGAAGCCGCTGGCGTCGAGGATGAATTTGGATTGCACGATATAGTCGCTGCCGTCGGCGGCGCGCACATGGGTGCGCGGTTGCTCGCCGTCCAGATCAACTGCCGTGACGGTGTGGCGATAACGGATTTGTGCACCCTGGCGTTCGGCTTCCTTGGCCAGCAAATGATCGAAGTCGGCGCGTTGCACCTGATAGGTGGTGCCCCAGCCGGGCGAGTGCTTGTCGCGGAAATCGAATGCGGTCTGGCGGCCGCGATGCACGAACGAGGCGCCGTTCTTGAATTGAAAGCCATGTTCCACCACTGCCTGCAGCATGCCGGCCTGTTCCAGATAGACCATGCTTTGTGGCAGCAGGCTTTCACCGATGGAAAAACGCGGAAATTGTTCGCGCTCGATCACCAGCACCTGGTGCCCCTGGCGCCGCAGCAAGGCCGCCGCAATCGCACCCGATGGTCCGGCGCCAATAATCAGAATCTCGTGTTGTTCAGTTGTTATGGTCATTTGAGAACGGCTTCGCGCCGACGGTTGGATAGAGAGGTGCTTGGGAAAAACACGGTGACAACAACCAGATCAAGGCCATGCCGATGAGCATGGTCAAGCCAAACGCATGCAGCGGCGGACTATTGCTCAGCGCCAGCAGGCCGAACGACAAGAGTGCACTGAGTGCCGACAGGCCGATGGTCAGCCAGGCATGGCGGCGTTGCTGGTGCTGTTGTTCTTGCAGGAAGATGCCATAGTCTACGCCCAGTCCCAGCAGTAACAGGCAGGCCAGCACATGGAACAGTTGCAGCGGTTGACCGAGCAGGCCGAACAGTGCCAGCGTGAGCAGGGTGGCGGTCAGCGGCGGGGCGATTGCACGCCAGGCATGGCGGCCATAGCGCAACGACAGTAACACCAGAATGGTCAGGTAAGCGGCCAGCAAGGCCCAGCTCATATATTGACGGTAGTAGCGCAGTACCGAAGAAATGTCGGCAACCTTGTCGACCCATTGGACACCTTCGACCTTGCTGGCGACCGCGGCCAGTAGGGGTAGTTGACGATAGTCATTGACGCCGCGCAGCGCCACGATGGTGGCATATTGACCTTCGATCTGACCCAGCCACAGATGACGCCATGGCACGCCAGCAGCCGAATCGATGAAATTCTGCGGCAGCAGCGGCTGGCTTTGCGCTTGCAAGCGTTGGCGCAGATTGTTTTGCCACTGCTGGTCTTCACCGATGGTGCTGGCAATCGCAGCCAGTGGCGCTGCATTGCCCGCGTTGAGTAAGGTAGCCTGCACCAGATCGCGGTCGGCTTGCTGTTGCTGCAACGACGGCACCCAGTTGGAAATGGCCTGCGCGCCGCTGATGACTTTGGCGGCGATCAAGGGCTGCAAGCCTTGCTTGAGTTGCTCTTCGCGTTGCAGCACGATTTCTGCGCTGGCACCGCGTACCAGATAGAACTGGGCCGGGGTCGGCGCGTCGAGCAACTTGCCAAGCTTGATTTGATCATCGATCAAGTGTTGCGGGGTCTTTTGCAGCGCGCGAATATCGTCGCTGACTTGCAGGCGCGACAAACCGGTCGCGGTGAATGCGGCAAATGCGGCCAGCAAGAGCAAGCCGGTGCGGTTCCATCGAAACATTGGCCACTTGCCGATGCTATTGCCATAGGCAGTTGCCAGCGGTGTGGCACGCAGCGTATCGGCATGGATCAGCGCCGGGAACCACAGCACCACAGTTAGCCAGGCAAACAACAGGCCCAGTACCGAAAACACTGCCATTTGCCGCAAACCGGGAAACGGTGTCGCAGCCATGCCGAGATAGCCGATCACGGCGGCCAGCAGCATCAATCCCAGGCCGGGCAGCAATTGCCGCAACAAACGACGCGAGCTGGTCTGCGCCGGCGCACCCAGCCGCGCGCAGAGGAAGTAGATTGCATAGTCCTGGGCGATGCCGACCAGGCTGGCACCGAACACCAGCGTGAGCAAATGCAGGCGGCCAAACAGCAACCAACTGACCGATAACGCACCGAGACAGCCAATGGCGATCGACAAGGCGATCAGTGCAATCGGTTTGAATGAGCGCAACGTCAACCACATCAGCAGCAAAATCCCGAGCAAGGAACCCGCGCCGATGGTGGACATTTCACTGCTGGCCTGTGCACTGGCAGCAGCGGCATGCAGGATCACGCCGGCGCTGATGACTTCGACGCCGGGCACGGCTTGTTGCGCGGCGTGGGTGGCGGCATCGAGCAGCGGGATGAGCTGTTGTTGTGCGCCGAGCGAAAACGCCGGTTGTTGCAAATCCATCAGCAGCAACACGTAGTTGCGGCCATTGCCCTCGACATACAGGCGCCCGTCACGCGGCCGCACCGGGGTTTCCTGTGCGCGTTGCTGCACCCAGCCGCTGAACAGGCCAAACGGATCGTCTTGCCAGGCACCCAGCTTGGGGCCGCCGAAGGCGCCGTACAGCGTGCCGAGTGCGACTTGACTCCATTGTTGCGGGGTATCGGTTTGCAGCTTGCGCCGTTGCTCGGCGGTCAGCAATAACAGTCGGCTATGGTCGAACGTGGCCAGCCAGGCATCTTGCAGTTGGGCGGCATCGCCCGGCATGGCACGTAGCAGTTGTGGCTGGCGTGCAATCACCGTTTCATAGGCGGTGGCGGCTTTGCGTGCCTGTTCCCAATCGGCGTTGCCGATCAGGATCACGACTTTTTGCTGGGCGCTGTCGACCATATGGGCAAAGGCCCGCTGCACCACGTCATCATGGCGCGCGGTAGGCAGCAGCGCCAGAATGTCGGTGTCAGGCGTGGCACGTTGCACCAGCCACAGCCAGCCGTTATGCCCAAGCAGCAATGCCACGACCAGCAGCCAGACCCAGGCCAGACGCTGACGGCATGATGTCGGGGCCGACACTGGCACTGGCTCAGTCAAGCATGGCTCCTTCGTCGGCGCTCATGGCAGTGGCACCGGTCTGGATGGCAGAAAAAACGATTTCGGTATGGTCGCCTGAGGCTTCCTGCATGATCACCTTGTTGACGTAGGCGCCACCTTCTAGCTGGATATCACCGATGGCCTTGGCTAGTCCCGGTTGGCGCGCTTTCAGTGCGACCTGCCAGTTGCCGTTCTTGATGCTGCCGTCCAGTTCGAACAGTTTGTCGAGCTGCGACAGATCACCGGCCAGCAATGAGAACAGCACATTGTTGATCATCTTCACTACCGGCTCTTGTTGCGCATCGAGGCGCATGGCGACGCGGCCGTCCTGTAATTGGGTGATGGCGTCGCGCGTGATGCGCAGGGTGCTTGGAAACGGTTGCCGCGTCTGCCACAGAATACCTTTGCCGGCCACCACGCAAAAACGGCCGTTCGCGGCTAGCGGCTTCTTGATGCCGGTCAATTGCTTGGTTTGGTCGAAGCGGCCGCACATCACCGCCGGTTTGGCCAGCGCGGTTTGAATTTGTGCCACTGGTGCGGCTGCCTGCACCAGACCAGCCGCAGCGCTCAAGGCCGCAAACAGGACCGGGGCCAGGTAGTGGCGCAAAGAAGAGTTGATCATCATGGTGTCGGGTAAGTTAAGCCAAGTTGTTGCCAC
>Ga0209913_1001110_pt1 | contig 16480 bp, 16 predicted proteins | sample PersoiDNA2013203_FD_185805 | JGI IMG/M metagenome (GOLD analysis project Ga0209913, IMG submission 185805) | Permafrost soil microbial communities from the Arctic, to analyse light accelerated degradation of dissolved organic matter (DOM) -... | ecosystem: Environmental > Terrestrial > Soil >... | reverse complement strand
CTTGATGAAAAACGCGTGCGTGCCGAAGTCCTGAAAGACGGCGGTGATGATCCCGACAACACGCACGGCGCGACGATTTTTGCCGAAGTGGCGCGCAACGATATCGGTGAGATCCGCTTCCTGGCGGCGTCCGGCGTCGGCACGGCGACGCAGCCCGGCTTGCGTGTGGCGGTCGGTGAACCGGCCATCAATCCGGTGCCGCGCCAGATGATGCGGCTGGCGGTGAAGGAAGTACTGGAAGAACTGGGCATGCAAGGCAGGATAGGCTCAGGTTTCGATCTCGCCATCGGTTGCGAGGACGGCCAGAAGATTGCGCAGAAGACCTTTAATCCGCGTCTCGGTATCGTCGGCGGCATCTCGATTCTGGGCACCTCGGGCATTGTGGAGCCGATGTCGCTGGCCTCGTGGATTGCGTCGATTGAGGTGTATATCCGCGTGGCACTGGCCGATGAGAGCAGGCCGAACGGCGTCGCCGCCTGCGTGGCATATCTGCCGGGCAAGATCGGACGGACTTTTGCGCGTGATGCGTTGGGCTTGCCGGAAGCGCGCTCGGTGCAGATTGCCAACTTCCTCGGCGACGCGCTGGACTTCACGCAGACGGCGTTGGCCGAGCAGCATGCAGAGTTGGACGTATTGTGGCTGGCGGGTCATCCGGGCAAGCTGGCCAAAGTGCTCGATGGCGTATGGGATACGCATTCGAGCAAGAGCAACATGGCGATGGGCGGTGTAGCCCGCGTGGCCTCGGAACTGGCGGCGACGCTGGGGTTTTCCGCCGCGCTGATCGCCGAGATAGAAAGTGCAAACACAGTGGAAGCAGCAATCGAACGTTTGAAGGGTGAACCGGGCTCAGCTAGCCTGTGGCGCGAGATCGAAGCGCGCATCGCCGCGCTGGCGCAGGCGCGCATGCCGTCCGTGAAGCGCGTCGAGGTGCGCCTGTTCGATCTCGACGGCAATTTGCTGGGAGGTCACTCATGATTGCAGGCAATGAGCCAGGCATGTTCTGGGGTATCGGCGTCGGTCCCGGTCCGGCGGGGTATTTGCCGCTGGCGGCGATGCAGGCCTTGCAGAAGGCCGATCTGATCTACGTGCCGCGCGCCAGGAGCGCCGACACGTCCGTCGCGCTGCAATGCCTGGAAGGCGTGGCCGTCGCGCCGGAACGTCTGCGCGAAGTCGAGTTCAACATGGACCCCGATCGCAACGTGCTGCGCGAGCACTACGCACAACTGGCGCAGGATATTGCCGCCGAATTGCAGGCCGGTCGCAGCGTGGCCTATCTGACCATCGGCGACACGCTGACGTATTCGACTTACGGCTACATCCTGGCGGCGCTGAAGGATTTGCTGCCGGAATTTCCGCACCGGACGTTTCCCGGCATTACCAGTTATGCGTCGGCTGCCGCTGCGCTGGACTGGTCGCTGGGTGTGGGCAAGGAACGCACACTGATCCTGCCGTGCCCGGATGATCCGGCGAGCCTGCAGCATGAGATCGAAACCCACGACATCGTGGTGTTGATGAAAGTCGGCGCACGCCTGCCGTGGGTGCTGGCGTTGCTCAAGGAAATGGGCATCGCCGAACATTGTGCCTTTGCCCGCCGTATCGGGCTGGACGGTGAAGTATTGGCGAATGATTTGCGCGAACTGGAAGCGGGCGACCGGGATCATGCCGTAAGCGGCTATCTGGCGACCATGCTCATTCGCAAGACCGCATTGGAAAAGAGGCATCAGGCATGAAGGTGAATTTATGAAAGTCTACTTATGAAGGTCTACTTTGTAGGCGCCGGTCCCGGCGCTCCCGATCTGATCACGCTGCGCGGCGCCAAGCTGCTCGGCAGTGTGCAGATGGTGTTGTACGCCGGTTCGCTGGTGCCGACCGAGATGCTCCAGCATTGCCGTCCCGATGCCGAACTGATCGATACGGCACAGCTCGATCTGGAGCAGCAGCAGGCCTGCTACGAGCGCGCAAAAGCACAGGACATCGACGTGGTTCGTCTGCACTCCGGCGACCCGGCGATCTATGGCGCGACCGCCGAGCAGATGCGCCGGCTGGAAGCGTTGGGTATCGCTTATGAAGTCGTGCCGGGCGTGTCCTCGTTTACTGCCGCCGCCTCGGTGGTGACGGCGGAACTGACCAAGCCGGAAGTGTCACAGACTGTGATCCTGACGCGTGTCTCGGGACGCGCTTCGGCAGTGCCGGAGCTGGAGTCGATTGCGCGTCTGGCCGAGCACAAGGCGACCATGTGCATCTTCCTGTCCGGCCCGCATCTGAAAAAAATCGTCACCGACCTGCGCCTGCATTATCCCGACACCACGCCGGTGACGCTGGTCTATCGCGCCACCTGGCCCGATCAGCGCGTTTATCAGGGCACGCTGGCGACGGTGCTGGAAGAGACCAAACGTGGCGCCTGGAACCTGACCACGATGATGCTGGTCGGTGCGGCGCTGGATAAGGGGCAGCAAGTCGAATCGAGTTTGTATTCCAAGGATTTCACGCATCTGTTTCGCGTCGTGAAAAAGAATAAAAAAGACAATGATGCTGCCGACACCGTGGAAATCGTTACCACCGGAGACGAGGTCTGATCATGAGTAATCCCCTGCAAAGTACGCATGCAACAACGCAATCCAATACCCTCGGCATCTGGCTGGTGCGAGCGGAGAGCGAAGCGCTGGCGGCGCGTTTGCAGGGACAGCTCGGTGGAACCTTGTATCGGCCATGGCTCAATGCGGGGATTCCGCAGAAGCAGCAATTCCGTGCCTCCTACCGTCATCAGGGGCAATGGGTAATGTTGGCGGCGAGCGGTGTGGCGGTGCGTTTTCTGGAAGGCTTGCCGCAAGACAAACTGACCGACCCCGCAGTCGTGCTGCTCGATGAAGCGGGGCGGTTTGCCGTGTCGCTGCTGGGTGGCCACGAAGGCGGCGGCAATCGTCTGGCCTATCGCGTCGCCAATGTCGTCGGCGCGGTGCCGGTAGTGACGACAGCGACCGAAGCCCTGAAACCGCTGGTGCTCGGCATCGGTTGCCGCAAGAACGTGCCGGTGGAAAAGATCTCCGCTGCCGTTACACGTGCGCTGGCCTTGTTGGGACGTCCATTGAGTGACGTGCGCGAAGTGGCGACGATTGATCTGAAGGCGGAAGAACCCGGCTTGCTGACCTTTTGCGCCGCCAATGAACTGCCTCTGCGCGTGATCGCCGCCTCCGATGTCGCTGCGCGCGGCTGGGTGACGACACCGTCGGAATGGGTGCAAAAGAATGTCGGCGTCGACGGCGTATGCGAACCCTGCGCGCTGATCGCCAGCCCGCGTGGTGTGCTGGCCTTGCCGAAGACGGCGCTCGACGGCGTCACTGTGGCGGTGGTGGAAGATATCGGCTTGCCGGACACGGACGCGCCGGCAGGCACAGTCTAGACGGAACAATGCAAGTAAATAAACAAGTATCAAAGAGAAAGTAGTTTTATGAGTGGAGTTTTAAACCTGGTATCGGTTGGCCCCGGCTTTGGCGATCTGATCGTGCCGCGCGCCATTGCCGCTTTGCGCGACAGCGACGTGATCGTGGCCTACGAGTTGTATCTGCGCTGGATTGCGTCGCACATCGAAGGCAAGCAGATCTTCACGCCGCCGCTGACGCAGGAGCGTGAGCGCGCCTTGCTGGCGATCGACAAAGCACGCAGCGGCGAAAAGGTGGCGTTGATTTCCAGTGGCGACATCGGCATCTATGCCATGGCGGCGCTGGCCTTCGATGAAATGAAGGACGACGACGACTACCAGGTCAACGTCATCCCCGGTGTTACTTCGGCCAACGCCTGCGCGTCCTTGCTTGGCTCGCCGCTATCACATGACTTCGCCACGCTGAGTCTGTCGAATCTGCTGTGCCCGTGGGAATGGATCGAAAACCGTGCGCGTCACATCGCACAGGCCGATCTTGCCTGTGTGCTGTACAACGTGCAAAGCGCCGGCCGTCAGGAAGGTGTCTATCGCATCCTCAAGCTGATGCTGGAATCGAAAGCGCCGCATACGCTGTGCGGCGTGGTGAAGAACGCCTATCGTCCCGGCCAGGAAGTCAGCATCCATCGTCTCGATGAGTTGCCGTCCCTGCAATTCGACATGCTGACCAGCATCGTCATCGGCAATCGTTTTACCCAGCGCAAGCGCGGCTATATCTTCACACCGCGCGGCTACAACGACTGGCATGACGAATCGACCGTCGCCGCAGAAGAACCGGCATTGCCGTCGCAGGCTGTATGGGTCTTTGCCGGCACCAGCGATGGCAATGCACTGGCCAGACAGCTGGCCGAACAAGGCCATCAGGTAGTCGTCTCGACCGCCACCGAATACGGCGGCGAGCTGGCCTTGCAGGATTGCCCCGGCGTCACGGTCTGGGCCGGCCGTCAAGGCGTGGAAGTGCGCAAGCAGGCCTTGCAGCGCCACGCAGCGCGCGTGCTGGTCGACGCCACGCATCCGTATGCCACGCTGATGTCGCAGCAATTGATGGGCTTGTCGCAAAGCCTGGGCGTCCCTTATCTGCGTTATGAACGTCCAAGTGCAATCGTCGACAACGCGAGCGATGCGCTTGTCTGCGACTCGATGGAGCAGGCCGCCGAACAGGCGATTGCGAAGAGCGAGCGCATCTTCCTCGCCACCGGGTCCAAGGATCTCGCCACCTTTTTGCAAGCGCCGGGCGCGGATCGGAAACAATGGTTCGTACGCGTCACCGCCGAGCCGGAATTCATCCAGCGCGCCATTGATCTGGGTATTCCGCGCAGCCGTATCTGCGCCATGCAGGGGCCGTTCTCGCAAGCCTTCAATCAGGCGTTGTGGAGCGACTGGAACATCGATTGCGTGGTGACCAAGGATTCGGGTGATGCCGGCGGTTATCGCGCCAAGGCGGATGCGGCGAAGGCGTTGGGTATTCCATTGTTGACGGTGCGCCGTCCGGCGCTGGATTATCCGGTGCAGGCCGACAGTCTGGGCCACGCTTCGGCGCAGGTGCAGGCGTGGTTGCACGAGCAGCAACAAGAAGGCAAGCACGCATGACGCCAGCGCAGCCTATCCCCGTCACCATCGTCACCGGCTTTCTCGGCGCCGGCAAGACGACCTTGCTGCGCAGTCTGGTGCAACGCCGCCAGACACGCCGGCTGGCGCTGCTGATCAATGAGTTCGGTGAAGTGACGATCGATGGCGATCTGATGCGGGCGGTGAGCAACAGCGGCGATGACGCGGAGCATGTACGCATCCATGATTTCTCGTACGGCCTGATTGCCTACGGCGACGATGAGCGCTTTGTGCCGACCATGCTGGCGCTGGCCGCGCGTCGTGCACAAGTCGATCATGTGCTGATTGAGACTTCCGGCCTGGCTTTGCCGACGGCGGTGATGGAAAGCCTGCAGACGCCTGAACTGGCGGCGCATTTCATCCTCGACGCCACCCTGGCGGTGGTGGATACGCCTTTGCTGCTGGACGACCGGTTCGCACAAGGAAGCAGCACGGACAACGCCGTTGCCGACATGTTCGGTCGGCAACTGGAATACGCCGATGTGGTGGTACTCAACAAGATCGACGATCTGAGCGAAGGGCAATTGCTGGACGCTGAGCAGCGCGTCCGCGCGTGCGCGCCCAACGTGCGTTTCCTGGAGCTGGCTTACAAGGCGCAGCTGGACATTCGTCTGGCGCTCGGTTTGCGGCTGCATCAGCCGACCTTGCAGGCACATCAGCACACCTACACGCATGTCCGCATGCCGGGAGTCGACGCCAGCGTGCTGGCCGATCAGGGGCGTCTTAACGGCCATGCACATTCCGGCCTGGGTGCGCACAGCCACGGACTGGCGACGCACAAGCATTTTCATGAGCAGGATCCGGGCTGGCTGTCGTTTACGCTGCGTAGCCAGTCACCGCAACCGGCAGACAAACTGAAGCAGGCAATTGCCGAAGCCGCAAAATCGGAGCCCATCCTGCGCACCAAAGGCTTCGTACGAACACTGGAAGGCAAGCGGCCGCAACTGGTGCAGGGCGTGCGCACGCGCGTGACGATGAATGCGGATGCCGCAAACGAAACCGTCGAGACTGATAAATCCGAACTGGTTTTCATCGGCTATCACCCGAGCCGAAGCAAAGTTGCCGCCTTGCTTTCCGAATTAACCGGTACAAACTGGAAGTAAAGCAAAGAGAGAAAATATGAAAACCGATCCCGAATCGCACAAGCGCATGACCCAGCGCCACAAGGAAGGCTTCGAGAAAAAGAAGGCTGCCGCGCAAAAGGAAAAAGGCTTGCTGATCGTCAATACCGGCACCGGCAAGGGCAAGTCCAGCGCCGCCTTCGGCATGGGCATGCGCATCCTCGGCCACGGCATGAAGCTGGGCGTGGTGCAGTTCATCAAGGGCGCCTTGTACAGCGCCGAGCGCGACTTTCTCGGCGGCCACGCCAATTGCGATTTTCATGTGGTCGGCTCCGGCTACACCTGGGATACCCAAGACCGTGATGCCGACATGAAAACCGCCGCCCACGGCTGGGCTGAAGCGGTTCGCATGATCCAGGATCCGTCCTACGACATGGTGATCCTCGACGAGATGAACATCGTGTTGAAGTATCAGTACCTCGATCTGCAGGAAGTGCTTGATGTGTTTGCCGCGCGCCGTGAGATGCTGCACATCGTCGTCACCGGCCGCCACGCGCCCGATGCGCTGATCGAGCAAGCCGATCTGGTCAGCGAAATGCGACCACTCAAGCATCCCTACAAGGAACAAGGCATCAAAGCGCAAAAGGGCGTGGAGTTCTGATCATGTCTGCCTTGCCTTCTGCGAATAATCCGATCCTTTGTCCAGCGTTGTTCATCAGCGCACCCGGCTCCAATCACGGCAAGACGACCGTGACAGCGGCGCTGGCGCGCTGGCATCGCGATCAGGGACGCAAGGTGAGGGTGTTCAAGACCGGGCCGGATTTTCTTGATCCGACCATCCTTGAACGCGCCTGCGGCAGCACCGTGTATCAACTCGATCTGTGGCTGATGGGTGCTGTTGAATGCCGACGCCTGCTGCATGAAGCCGCGCAGGATGCCGACCTGATCCTGATCGAAGGCGTGATGGGCTTGTTCGATGGCGATCCGTGCAGCGCCGATCTGGCGGAGCTGTTCAAACTGCCGGTGGTCGCCGTGGTCGATGTCGCCGGCGTTGCGCAGACTCTGGGTGCGATTGCCTATGGTCTGGCGCATTACCGGCCGGGCTTTCCGCTGATCGGCGTGCTGGCCAACGGCGTTGCCAGTCCTCGCCATGAAGAAATGCTGCGCCAGGGTATGCCGCATGGCGTCGACTATCTCGGCAGCATGCCGCGCAACCTGCAATTCAAATTGCCGGAACGCCATCTCGGCCTGGTGCCGGCGGCGGAAGTCGCCGATCTTGATCAACGTATCGCCGCTGCGGCGGCGGCTATCGGCCAGACTGAATTATCCGAACTGTCGCGCTTGCCGGCGCCGGTAGAGTTTGCCGCCGTCGATCCGCAGGAACATCCGCCGTTGCCTGCATTATTGCAAGGGCAGCGCATTGCGATTGCCCGCGATGGGGCGTTTTCTTTCATCTATCCCGGCAATCTGGATCTGCTGCTGCAACTGGGTGCGCAGCTGACTTACTTTTCGCCGCTGCACGATGCGCGCCTGCCGCCTGCTGACAGTGTCTATCTGCCGGGCGGTTATCCGGAACTGCATTTGCAAGAATTACAGAACAATGCAGCCATGAAGCAGGCCTTGCACGATCATTGCGCCGCCAGCAAGCCTTTGTACGCGGAATGCGGCGGTCTGTTGTACTTGCTGGAAAGCCTGACCGACAAGAACGGCGCCCGCGCGCGCATGTTGGGCATCCTGTCCGGCCGGGCGGTCATGCAGCGCCGTTTGCAAGGGCTGGGCTATCAGACCATTCCGTTTGTTGAGGGCGCCATGCGCTGCCACACCTTCCATTATTCAACTACCGTGACGGCGATGGCGGCGGCTTTTACCGGCGAGCGTCTGTATGACACCTCCGCCGGAGAGCGCGTATATCGTTCACGAGGCGTAACGGCGACGTATCTGCACGCTTGCTTTGCATCGTCGCCACAAGCCACGGCGGCGCTGTTTACCGGGAAAATTGCGATGCCGGAGCCGGCGGGCGACGAGGATACGTCGGCATGAGCCATCGTTACAGTCAAAGCGATATCGACGCCGTCTATCGCGTCATCACTGAGCGGCGCGACATGCGACATTTCCTGCCTGATCCGGTGGATGCCGACTTGCTGCAACGTCTGTTGCGAGCGGCGCATCTTGGCCCCAGCGTCGGCTTTATGCAGCCGTGGCGCTTCATCCGCATTGCCGATCGCAGCAAGCGCAATGCGATTCACGCACTGGTGGAGCAGGAGCGCATCCTGACTGCAAAGGCGCTCGAAGAGCGCGAAGACGAATTCATGCGCCTGAAGGTAGACGGCATCCTCGAGTGCGGCGAAGTGCTGGTGGCGGCCTTGATGGATGGCCGCGAGCGCCACGTATTCGGTCGACGTACCTTGCCGGAGATGGACCTGGCGTCGGTCGCCTGTGCTATCCAAAATATGTGGCTGGCCGCGCGCGCCGAGGGTCTCGGCATGGGCTGGGTGTCGCTGTTCGATGCGGACAAGCTGGCGGCCTTGCTGGCGATGCCTGAAGGAGCGAAGCCGGTGGCAGTGATCTGCCTCGGCCATGTCAAAGAATTTTATGCGCGCCCGATGCTGGAGCAGGAAGGCTGGGCGGCGCGCCAGTCGCTGGACGATCTGGTCTATCGCGATGCTTGGGGAATCAGGGAAGAAAAATAATGAATCAGCGTACTTTGGTATTCGGCGGCGCGCGCTCCGGCAAGAGCGCGCAGGCGGAAAGGCTGGCGGCGGCGAGCGGCAAGCCGGTCATCTACGTCGCCACCGCGGCCGTCGGCGACGACGAGATGGCCGCGCGCATTGCCTTGCACCGGCAGCAGCGCAGCACGCACTACGCGCATTGGCACACCGTTGAAGAGCAAGTTGCCCTGGGCGATGCCATCGCTCAACACAGTACGCGGGACAATGTGGTGCTGGTCGACTGCCTGACGGTGTGGCTGTCCAATCTGCTGTTCAGCGAGCACAAGGAATATCCCGAGATCGGGCGGATTGAAGCGCCTGCGCTTTTTGCCGCCGAGCGTGCACGTTTTCTGCAAGCCTTGTCGCAGGCCCAAGGCGAGGTCGTGCTGGTCTCCAATGAAGTCGGCATGGGCATCGTGCCGCAAGGCGCCATCTCGCGCTGGTTCGTGGACGAGGCTGGACGGCTCAACCAGGCGGTTGCAGCTATCTGCGAACGCGTGCAGTTCGTCGCCGCCGGCTTGCCGCTGGAACTCAAGGGGCGCAGCGCATGATCGGTTTCGACATGACGCTGCTGGCGTTGCTGATGGTGGCAGGCGTTGCGCTGGACTGGCTGCTTGGTGAAGTATCGCGCTGGCATCCGCTGGTCGGCTTTGGACGCTATGTGCAATGGCTGGAGCTTCATCTCAATCGCCAGCCGGGGAGTTATGCGCGTGGCGCGCTGGCGTGGTCGCTGGCGGTGTTGCCGCTGGTGGCGCTGTCGGTCGTGATCACGATCTTGCTGGCGCGGCAATCCTTTTGGCTGGCGGCGGCCTGGCATGTGGTGCTGCTGTATTTTTGCATCGGCTTGCGCAGCTTGCGCGATCACGTGATGCCGATTGCGCAGGCCCTGAAAGCGGGCGATCTGGCTGCGGCGCGCAACCTGACCGGGCGCATCGTCAGTCGTGACACCACGCAGTCGCAGGAGACCGACCTTGCCAAGGCCGCAGTCGAATCCTTGCTGGAAAATGGCAACGACGCCGTGTTCGGCACCTTGTTCTGGTTTGCCGTGGCCGGTGGGCCGGGGGCTTTGCTGTTTCGTCTGGCGAATACACTTGATGCCATGTGGGGCTATCGCACCTCGCGTTTTCTTGCGTTCGGTTGTGTTGCAGCGCGTATCGATGACGGCCTGAACTGGATTCCGGCGCGGCTGACTGCATGGTCGTATGCGCTGCTGGGCAACTGGCGTCAGGCGCGTACCTGCTGGCGGACCCAGGCGCCCGCCTGGAGCAGCCCCAATGCCGGGCCTGTAATGTCGTCCGGTGCCGGCGCATTGGAATTGTCTTTAGGCGGCGCGGCGATTTACGACGGTGAAGTGGAAGAACGCCCGCCGTTGGGCATGGGACGCGATGCTGTCGCCGATGACATCGTACGCGCATGGAAACTGGTGTCGCGCACGGCGATGCTGTGGCTCACAGTGATGTTGACGATATCGATGTTGATGACGATGTTCTATACGACTTATGTCAGTTTGACGATGGGAGGTACGCATGCTTGAGCATGGCGGGAACCTCAATGATGCAGTGATGCGCTACGGCATTGCGCGCGCAGAGTGGCTGGATTTATCGACGGGGATCAATCCGTACGGCTATCCGGCGCCCGTATTGCACGCCGATGCCTGGCATCGCTTACCGGAGTCCAGTGATGCGCTGGTCGTGGCGGCATGCGCCTATTACGGCGCACCGCGCATGCTGGCGGTGGCCGGCACGCAGGCTGCTATACAAGCCTTACCGCAGCTCAGGCTGCGTGAAAAAGGCGTGTCGCGCGTGGTCGTGGCGGCACCGGCGTATGCCGAGCACGCGCATCGTTGGCAGCAGGCCGGACATGCCATGCGTGAAATTGACTATGCGGACTTGCAGAAAGCGCTGGATACCTGCGACGTGATGGTGGTCTGCAATCCCAATAACCCGACTGGTGCGCGCGTCGCTCCGGATGTCTTGCTCGGGTGGGCGCAACAACTGGCGTCACGCGGTGGCTGGCTGGTGGTCGACGAGGCATTCGGCGACACGACGCCCCACCTGAGTGTGACCGGACAAGCGGGCATGCAGCCCGGCCTGATCGTGTTGCGCTCGGTCGGAAAATTCTTTGGTCTCGCCGGCCTGCGACTTGGTTTTGTCGCTGGGCAAGATGCTGTGCTGGAGTCTTTGCAGGAGTGGCTGGGGCCATGGGCAGTCAGCGGCCCGGCGCAGGAGATCGGCATTGCAGCTTTGTGCGATGACGACTGGCAACGTGCTACGCGTACCCGTCTCTTGGCAGATGGCGGGAGGTTGCACCAGCTATTGGCTGACGTCGGCATACAGGCAAGCGGCAGCGCGATGTACCAATGGTGGGCTGAGCCCGACGCTGCCCGATTCCATGACTGGATGGCGCAGCAGGGGATATGGGTGCGTTTGTTTACACGCGGAGCAGGTGGAATAAGGCTGGGTCTGCCACCGGATGAAACCGGCTGGCAGCGTTTGCAGACAGCCTTGCAAGGCTGGAATCAGCACAAAAAACTGGAGCGTGCCGCATGAGCCGGCTCCCCGCGCTTCCTTTTCATACCTTGATGGTGCAGGGGACGACCTCGGATGCCGGCAAAAGTACGGTGGTCGCCGCCTTGTGCCGCCTGCTGGTGCGCCACGGCGTCAAGGTCGCGCCGTTCAAACCGCAAAACATGGCGCTCAATAGCGCCGTCACCAGCGACGGCGGTGAGATCGGCCGGGCGCAGGCTTTGCAGGCGCAGGCCGCGCGCATCGCCCCGCACACCGACATGAACCCGGTGCTGTTGAAACCGTCCAGCGATACCGGCGCGCAAGTGATCGTGCACGGCAAGGTGCGCGCCGACATGAATGCGCGCGACTATCATCGCTACAAGACCAGCGCGATGGCAGCCGTGCTGGAGTCCTATCAGCGGCTGCGCGAACAATATGACGCGGTGCTGGTGGAAGGCGCCGGAAGCCCGGCGGAGATCAACCTGCGCGCACGCGATATCGCCAATATGGGCTTTGCAGAAGCCGTCGATTGCCCGGTGATCCTGGTCGCCGACATCGATCGTGGCGGTGTGTTCGCGCATCTGGTCGGTACGCTCGATTGTTTGTCCGAGAGCGAGCGCAAGCGTATCGTCGGCTTCGTCATCAATCGTTTTCGGGGTGACATCAGCCTGTTGCAACCGGGGCTGGACTGGCTGGAAGAACGCACCGGCAAACCGGTGCTGGCGGTACTGCCTTACTTGCATGGCTTGCATCTGGATGCCGAGGATGCCGTGGCTTCTACGCAGAGTGTCAGAGGGAAATTTCGCGTGGTAGTGCCGGTCTTGCCGCGCATCAGTAATCACACCGACTTCGACGCCTTGCGCGCGCATCCGGATGTGGACCTGCAGTTCATTGGCCCAGGTATGCCGATTCCGCCTGCCGACCTGATCATCCTGCCGGGCAGCAAGAATACCCGCAACGATCTGGCCTGGCTCAAGCAGCAAGGCTGGCCCGACGCCATCAGAAAACATCTGCGCTACGGCGGCAAGCTGATCGGCATTTGCGGCGGCTTTCAGATGCTGGGCCGGAGCGTCGACGATCCGCATGGCGTGGAAGGCACACCGGGCAGCATGGAAGGGCTGGATCTGCTGGCGATGCGTACCGAGCTGACGCAGCAAAAACAGTTGCTGCAAGTGTCAGGGCGATGCGCGTTTATCGACGAGGACGCCAGTGTCACCGGCTATGAAATTCACATGGGCGTTTCGGCAGGCGAGGCCATGCAGCGTCCCGCGTTTTATATCGATGGTCGTCCTGAAGGCGCGCGTTCGGTGGATGACCAGATTCTGGGAAGCTACCTGCATGGCATGTTCGATACGCCGCAGGCTTTCTCTGCCTTGTTGGCGTGGGCCGGTCTGGGCGGCGTCGATGCCGTCGATCTGGACCAGTTGCGCGAGCAAAGCCTGGAGCGCGTCGCCGACGCTACACAGCCTTTGTTTGATGCCTTGCTGAAGGTCAATTACCGCGCTTAGCGGAAGGCGCCGAGAACGTCGTAGCCGATGTTGCCGTTGGCGGCATCACTTTGTTTTTTCGACAATTTTTCTGCAGTATCGTCGCGCCATGTACCGGGCTGAAAGTGCCAGCCGTCGGCATATTGCTGCCAGCATGGTGCAACATACCGTTGACCGGGACGGGATAATTCCCAGTGTCCGGCGCACCAGACAAACCAGTTGCTGGTGAATTTCCAGTAGCCCGGGCTCCAGATGACGCCGTCGCGTTCGCTCGGTGCGGCTTCCGTCTTCGGCGGAGGTGGCGGCATGGTGGCGACGAGCGAGGATTCTTCGGATGCAGCGGGGATGGCGGCCGGTTTCTTGCCGGCGAGGATGGCGGAGACGCAGAGTCGGAAAGTCAGCATGATGGTCTTTCAGGGGCTTATACAGGGCTATGAGTAGGACGATGATCCACTGTATCCCTATCGCCGCCGAAAGCCATCCGCCGAATCCAATTGTTACACCTGTCCTACAGTTCATTACTTGCCGGACAAACTTTGTTACAGCAGCGGCGTGCTTGTCTGTACTTGCAGGAAAGATTGGCTATTTAATTGAGCGCTTCTAGCGCGGCTTCTTCCGGCGTCAGACCGTCATAGAACAAATCGGTAAACCATTCGACTTCTTCCTCGATGTGTTCTTGCGCCTGTGCAAGCGTTGCGCCGCCCTTGACCAAAAACTTCTCGACCTCGGTACACCACTGGATCAGCGCTTCGGTTTCCGGATCCAGCTTCTCTTCTTTTTTGGGCATGATTGTTCCTTGTTCAGTTACGTAGTCGTGCTGGCAGCATAAGCCAAAAGCGCAAGGCGTGCTTGCCTGATAAATCACTTAGCGTATGGCTGTCCATAGCAGCGACAAGCCGGACAGCAGCAACAGCAAATCCAGCAAGCGCTGAAAATTGGCTTCGCTCATCTTCATGACAAAAAACTTGCCCGCGAACGTGCCGGCCATCAATGATGCGCCCACCAGCAAACCTTGCAGGAAAACACTCAGCGGCATGGCGCCGAACTCGCGGAAAGTAAGTACCTTGCTGACGTAGAGAAACAGCGAACTCGCTGCCTCAGTCGACAGAAATGCACCTTTGGTCAGACCGTAAGCCGTGAACACCGGCACGCTCAGCGGCCCGGTGGAAAGCACGATGCCGGTCAGGAAGCCGATCACCGCACCTGCTACCGACAACTGCCACAGACGAACTTTGAAGTCGTGCTTTTTCAGCCAATGGCGGAAAGGCACCATCGCCAGAAAAAATACCCCGAGACTGACTTCGATCAGATGCGCCGGCAAGACCAGGAGCGTACGCGCGCCGATGGCTGCTGCAGGAATTCCGGTGATGGAATAGGCCGCAAAGGCACGCCAGTCGACCACGCGCCACCAGGCCAACACGCGCGCCAGATTCGCCATCAGGGCCGCGACCGCCATGATGGGGACGGCTTGTTTGGGACCAAAGTTGTAGACCAGCACCGGCAGCAACATGATGGATGAGCCGGTGCCGATGACGCCGCTGATCATGCCGGCAGCGAGGCCGACAAGCAGGATGAAAAGATAAGTCGCCACGTGATTTTTTATTGAAAAGGACGTGGCATTGTACGCTGAAGGATGGCCGGGCTTCCGCATCTGAGAAGCCCGACAACCCGATGACATGCTTAAGGACGTTCGCCGGCCTTCAGTCGTTCTGCAATCAGTTCCACCACGGCAGGCAGATCAGCGACGGAGTCGATCACATAATGGGCTCCGGCTTCACGCAGGCGCATTTCTGCCAGCGCCTTGAGCGCCTTGATTTCTTCCGGCGACAATTGCGCCAGCTCTGCCTGGGTGCAGCCGACTTCATTGCCGGACAGAGAAATGCCGACCGTCCACATGCCGGCATTGATGCCTTCTTCGATACCCGGCGTGGTGTCGTCTACCTTGATGCAGGCGGCGACGTTGCTGATCTTCAACGCCAGCATGTTGGCCAACGCCATGTACGGGCCTGGGCGTCCGCCTGAGGGCAATTCATCGCCGGCGATGACGTGGTCGGGGGTGATGCCTTCGGCTGCAGCCAGCGGCAGCAGCACGTCGAGCACCTGACGCGGATAGCCGGAGCAGGAGCCGATTTTCAAACCTTGCTGGCGCAGCCAGGCGAGTGTTTGCTGGACACCGTCGATCGGTTGCGAATATTCGCCGACCTTGGCGATCTGCATCGGCATGAAGCGCGCGTAGAGGGCGTCGACATCGGCATCGGTCGGCAACTGTCCGTGACATTCCTTCCATTGACGGGCTATTTCAGGATTGTCGAGCAGGGTGCGAATGTGCTGCCACTTGGACAAGCCCATCGGGCCACGTGCCTGCTTGAGCGAAATATTCATGTCGAAGCTCTTGAAGGCATCGACGAAAATCTGTGTCGGCGCCAGCGAGCCGAAGTCGACCAGTGTGCCGGCCCAATCAAAGATGACGGCCTGGAGCTCTTTGGGAGCGGTGCTAGTACGGGACATGGGAGTTCCTTTCTGGTTCACGGATGGATGGCGTGTAATGTGTTGGAGGTGTCTTTTGCTGCAGCGATAAAGTTGCGTCCGCGTGGACCTTGCAAGGCGCGTTGCACCAGCGCGTCCCAGGCATCGGCGACGCCGTAATGTGCCGGATCAGTGCTCACACCCAGGCGTTCAAGAAAGCCGGATAAATTGTCGACCGCTTCCTGCGCGTCGACGGCATCGAAGATCTTCAGCAGCAGGGCATCGACGTCGGCCGCGTTGCCGAAGGCCAGCGCCATGACGTGCGGCAGCGAGAACGAGCAGGCAATGCCATGGGTGACGCCGTGATGCAGGGTGATGTCGTAAGACAGTGAATGCGCGAGCGCCGTCTTGGTATTGGAAAACGCCAGGCCGGCTTGCAGCGCGGCAACCGCCATGCGTTCGCGCAGCTGCAGGTCACGCGGATGTTGCAGCAAAGCGGGAAGCGTATCGACGATGCTGCGTGCGGCCGTAGCTGCAAGGCTGGCGGAGACCGGATTGCGATTGACGTTCCAGATCGATTCCAGTGCATGCGACAGCGCGTCAAGTCCGCTGGCCAGGGTCATGTCCTGCGGCAGGCTCAGCATCAGTTGTGGGTCGATGATGGCTGCCTGCGGCCAGGTCCAGTCCTGATGCAGGGAATATTTGTTGCCCGCGGCCGCATCCCAGATGGTGGCCCACGGCGTGACTTCGCTGCCGGTGCCCGCGGTGGTTGGGATGGCGATCAGCGTCTTGGCGCCGATACCCGACAGCGGTGCACCGTCGCGCAAATGTGAAAGCAATTCGTCGAAACGTCCGGAAGGCGTTTTGCTCAGCATGGCCTTGGCGCAGTCGATCACGCTGCCGCCGCCAAAGGCGACGATGCAGTCGACATCGGCATAATCGCGCCATACGCGCTCATACATCGCGGCAAGCCAGCTGACATCGGGGTTCGGTTGCACGGCGTTCTCGATGCCCGCTAGCTGTGGGCCGAGCAATTCAGCGATGCGCGCTTCCATCCCCAGCGAGGCAGCTTGAGGGAAGGTGATCAGCAGGGCGCGCTGGCCGTTCAACAAGCCCGGCAGCTGCGCCAGACTGCCGCTACCGGCCTGTATGGCGACCGGGTTGTGATAATTCCACATGGAGTTCTTTACTAAAAATGTGTCTGAAA
>Ga0209913_1001107_pt1 | contig 16521 bp, 17 predicted proteins | sample PersoiDNA2013203_FD_185805 | JGI IMG/M metagenome (GOLD analysis project Ga0209913, IMG submission 185805) | Permafrost soil microbial communities from the Arctic, to analyse light accelerated degradation of dissolved organic matter (DOM) -... | ecosystem: Environmental > Terrestrial > Soil >... | reverse complement strand
ACAATGCCTTGGCGGAAAGCGCCGTAGGCCGGTATGAACAAGGGCCGCTGCGCCAGGCCGCTATAGCGTTCGATCTCGGGCGGATGCTTGTGCGCCAAGGCTGTTCCATAAATCAGGAAGGCTGGCGTGGCAGTCGTCGATGCGCTTTCATATTGTTCCACCGCAGCGCGGCCGCCGCCGGAGTAGCCCGACACGGCGTGGATGCTGATCGGATACGTCCGTGGCAGTAGACCGGCCTCGATCAAGGGATGCAGCAAGGCGATCGCACCAGTCGGATAGCAGCCGGGATTGCTCACACGCTGAGCATCGGCGATGCGCTGTGGCTGTGCTGCCTGCCACTCCGGAAATCCATATACCCAGCCAGCGCTGGTGCGATGCGCCGAGCTGGCGTCAATCACGCGCACGGTCGGATTGTCGATGGCAGCTACTGCTTCGCGCGCGGCCGCGTCGGGCAAACACAGGACGGCAATGTCGCAGCTATTGATCGCCTCGGCACGACGGCGCAGATCTTTGCGCTCGGCGGCCGGTAGTGTCAACAGTTGCAGATCGCTGCGCCCACGCAGGTGTTCGTGTATGTGCAAACCGGTAGTGCCTTGGTCGCCGTCGATGAAAACAATAGGAGAGGCCATAGTCAGATTCCTTCTTGAAAGAGTTCAGCGTATCTTCGCTCTATTGCTAGAATAGGAAAAGTTGCATTTAATGACGATCATGTTCAGTTTTTATGAATGAGGAGTGCCATGCGTGAAATGAACCTGGATCGCCTGCGTACGCTGGTGACCATTGCCGATCTGGGCTCCTTTGCCGAGGCCGCGCGTATGCTGCATCTGGCGCCGCCGACCATCAGCATGCACATTACCGATCTGGAACAGCACATTGGGGCGGCTTTGCTGTCGCGCCAACGCGGGCAGATCAAGCCGACCGCCATTGGCGAAAGCCTGATCGCGCGGGCACGGCGTTTGTTGGCCGATGCCGAACAGGCCTTGCATGAGGTGCAACGGCAGGTGCAGGGACTGGCCGGGCGGGTGCGGCTGGGGGCCTCTACCGGTGCCATCGCGCATTTGCTGCCGCAGGCGCTGGAAATTCTTGGGCAAGATCATCCTGGCATCGATGTGCAAGTAGAAGTGTTGACGTCTCAAGCAAGTTTGCTGCGCCTCAACGAGGGGAGTTTGGACGTCGCTCTGGTGGCCTTGCCGCAAACGCCGGTGGCCAGGTTGACAATGCAGGCATGGCGACGAGATCCGGTGCTGGCCTTTGTGCCAGCGCATTGGCACAGTCCGGCACGGGTGACGCCGGAGTGGCTGGCGGCGCAGCCATTGATTCTCAATGACAGCGGTACTCGTCTGTCGCATTTGACCGGTGCCTGGTTTGCGGCCGCCGGTCAACGTCCGCTGCCGCGCATTGCGCTCAATTACAACGATGCCATCAAGAGTCTGGTCGCGGCAGGTTACGGCGCGACCTTGCTGCCACATGAAAAAGGTGCACCGCAGGTCGATCCGCGCATCAAGATGCTACCGTTGCGGCCGGCATTATGGCGGCAGTTGGGGATTGCGCATCGCAGCGACAATATCGAGCGCGCTACACAACACGTGCTCGATGTGCTGTGGCGCTTCCGTCTGCAATAGGGAGCAGCTTCTGCTTCAGAACGTCGACAGGTAATCGGTTTTCTTCTTTTCAATGGGAAATATATGCGTGCATTGCTTGCTAGCTGCATTTTTCTACTGGTCGCTCCATTGTCTGGGGCATTTGCTCAATCTCAATTTCAATCTCAGCCGCACCATGCCGGGATTGCGCGTATTGAAGTTCCTGCGGATATACCTTTCGAGGCCCTCATCTGGTACCCAACCGATGTGGTGGGCGGCTCGTGGCAAGCAGGACCGTTCCCGATTCCCGCAACACACAATGCCGTTGTGGCCGATGGTAAGTTTCCGGTCGTTCTGCTTTCGCACGGAGGCGGGCTTGGCGGAGGAAGCCCTCTCGTGTTGCGCGAATTATCGGCTTACCTTGCCCGACAGGGCTATGTCGTCGTGGCGCCATTTCATGGCAAGACAGGTCTTGGCGGTCGCCCCGCGCAGATCAAGCTTGCGTTTGATGCCGTTCTGGCAGACTCGCGATTCGAACCGCATATTGATCCTGCTCGGCTTGGCATGTTGGGCTTCTCGCTAGGAGGCGCCGTTACATTGGAACTCGCGGGCGCCACTCCCAATTGGGCGCACTTCGCATCATTTTGCGCCACGCATCCAGACGACGTGATGTCTTGTGGTCACGCACCAGACCAAAGCAGTACTAGCCAGGCGCCAAGGCATCCTTCGTCGTCAGCAACCGTGCCTCTGCGGCTACCTCTGAAGGCGATTGTGCTGCTGGACCCACTTGCGGCGCTGTTTCAGCGCGAAGATCTTCAGGCCGTGACCATGCCAGTCCTTTTGTTCCGACCAGAGCAGAGCAAGCTCTCCGGTGATGGTAATGCTATTGGCTTGGCGGCGGCGTTGCCGCGTGCACCGCAATATCAGACGCTACCTGGTGGGCATTTCGTGTTTGTGGACGTGTGCCCACCAGTGCTTCAGTCCGAAGCATCTGAAATCTGCAGCGATCTGCCGGGGATTGATCGTGCCGATGTTCATGTCGGCATCGAGTCGATGCTTGCCGAATTCTTCGGCAAGTATCTTTAGCAAGTATCTTTACTTTAAGCCGACTAGACGCCGAGCATCGCTCTGATCACATGGCCTGCGATGCGTGGATTTTCTTTCAGCCTACGCGTGCTATAGCCATACCAATCCTCTCCAAATGGCACATAGATACGTACGTTAAAATCCAAACCGAGCAGCTTGTCGCGTAGAGGTTCACAGACACCGAGCAGCATCTGAAATTCGAAGTGTTTTTTGTCGATGCGTTTTTGGCCAGCCAATGCTATGACCTGTTCGATCAATTCCGCATCGTGGGTCGCGACACCAACGAAGGTGCCGGCATCAAAGCAGTGCGCAACGTGGCTCAGGAAATGGCGATTGATGGCGCGACGGTCATGCCAGGCATCGCTGACAAGATGGGAACGGTCCTCCACATAAATACCCTTGCAGATGCGCAATGTATTTCCAGCCAAAGCCAGCGAGGCGATGTCCTGATAGGTGCGTTGTAGGTAAGCCTGTAATGCCAGACCAATATTGTCGTGACGTGTTTTTAAATCGGCGAAAAGCGCGATTTCTTTTTGCGTACAACTCACGTCCTCCATATCGATGCAAATGGCGTTGCGGTGGAGCGTGGCAACATCAAGAATGCGCTCGATGAGATGTTGGCATTGCTGTGTGTCGAGCAGAAGTCCGATGGCCGAAGGCTTGATCGATATATTTGCCTGGAGAGCATGCTTATTGACCGCATTGAGCACTTCAATGTAGTTGTCGGCCACCGCTTTTGCCTGCTCCATTGTTGAAATTGCTTCACCCAAAACATCGAGGGTGACGGTGCAACCCAGAGCGTTGAGCTGCCGGACACGGGCAAGCGCAGTAGTAAGGGTGCTGCCGGCAATATAGCGGCGAGAGATTTTCTGAATCAGCGGACGAGGAATCAGAGGGATGGCATACGCCACCAACGCATTAAAAAATTGCATCGTTATATCCATGGTGAAGAACCAAATGCTTCCGCTTCCGAGCTAGCGTATCGGAAGACCGGCGAAGCAAAACAGCTATCCCTTATCTGCAGGGATAGCACGGGCAACATGCGCTATCGGTCTCACGGACGGCGATAGCGAACGTTGCGGGTGTTCAGTTCATCAATGGAGGCCAAGCTGCGGCGTGCATATGCTTTTCTTTAAATTCGAGTGGATACTGTTGCGACCTGGTGTCGCTGCCGAGGATTATACGTTCAATCTGAAAATCTCTCGATGGCGTCGAAATGTGCATCAGTCAACCGCTTGACGTCAATTTGATCGGTGCGGCGGAACTGTGAAAGTGCACATATCTATCTATAAATGGAACACAATTTCTCCTTTGCCACGTGCCTCGAATAAAAAATAATGAATCCGACGCACCAAAAAGAGCTGTCTCTAAACGGTCGTAAGACATCGCGGATCCGGACGAGAAAATGGATCTAACGCAGATGCCATGGTCGATATGACGAGATTCATTCTGAGGACGTTTTACAGCGACATCGACGGAAAATATAACGATGCCCGGATATGAGGCAAAAACTGCCTTGGCTCTGCGGCGACGCACCAACATATCTTCTTGCGCATGCAACATTAGTTGTGTAAATTTTACAATTAAGAAAATTACACAAGCCGAAAATGCTCAAGAAATCATCAACCAAGAAGTCTGCCAAGCTTGATGCGCCCAACTCTGCGACGGTCGTGGAGCTAGGGAGGAAACCAGCTCGTGTGCCATCGGCGGCGACAATTTCTGCCCTTGAACTCTGGTTGGGAGAGCGCTTGCGCCTACGGCGTAAAGAGCTGGGACGACCGCTGCAACAGGTGGCTGACGCCTGCAACATTTCGGTTAGTTTGTTAAGCCAGATTGAACGAGGCTTGCGCTCTATCTCATTGCGCACTCTCAATGCGCTCGCCAAAGAACTAAATGTTCCAGCCGAAACACTCGTGATGAATGCCCAACATCGTCCCGAAAGTGAAGAAGAATCGGGGATGGTAACCCGCTCTGGAAACCATCTTTGCATCGAGAAAAATGACAAGAGGATTAAAAAAGAAAATCTAACGCCGGCCTATGCCAGAGGAACGATGGGACTTTACCGGGCCGTCATCGGACCAGGAGGCGCCACCGGCCCGGAGCTATTTACGACTGTCGCAGGCGAGCAGATCGGCTACGTCATAGAGGGGCAACTCGAGCTGTTCATCAATGACCAATTGCTCATGCTTTATGCGGGGGATAGCTTCGTCTATCGAGGTGAAACACCGAGAAAATGGTGCAATCCGGGGCCAACGCAGACCATCGTGGTGTGGGCGATCTCAGGAAGTAAGTAATGATTAGATTTAAAAAACAGGAGTTCCAATCCGCCGTGAGAATGACCTGTTTGATTCACATACGGCAAAAATTTGAAATGTAGGGAGTTCTCATGAAAGCGTCTTCTATCTTAGCCTCCATGCTGGCCGCAGTGACCATGACGCTTGCAGTAACTGCAAGCGCTCAAACGACGATCCGGGTGGGCGGTACACCGACGAGTGCCCCCTTTACTTACCTCGATACCAAAACAAATCAAATTGACGGCCTGATGGTTGATATCGCCAAGGCCGTGGCTCAGAAAGCCGGTCTCCAGTTGCAATTTGAGCCAATGGCTTTCTCGGCCCTGATCGGCTCGTTGACGACCAGTCGCATTGATTTGATTTCTGCCGGTATGTTCATTACTGACGTTCGCAAGCAAGTTGTCGATTTTTCTCAACCGGTCTTTTCCTTCGGAGAGGGACTTATCGCCAACAAAAAAGACAACACTGCCTACACCAGTTTTGCAGACATGAAGGGAAAACGCATTGGTGTAGCCATCGGAACGGCAACCGTAGAATTGGTGAACAAGGCGAACGAGCAGTATAAGTTCGCCGAAGTGAAGCTCTATGACACTACCGTGGAAATGCTATCGGACCTGAATAACGGTCGTATCGATTTGATGGCCCTGGACTATCCAATTTCAGTACTGGCAGAGAAGTCGGGTAACTATCCGAACATCAAGGTAGTGCGCACATATAAACCGGCAAAGGTTGGCGACGTAGGCCTGGCCACTCGCAAAGGCGACACTGTGTTAATGAATAAGGTCAACACCGCTATCACCCAAATGAAAGCGGATGGGAGTTTGGACGCCATCCTCAAAAAATGGGGGATTTAATTCACTGACGATCAATGCGCCAGTCTGAAAACATGCATATCAATTCACCTTCTACAGTGGCCAAGAATGTCTCTCTTTATTGAAAAGTCAATTGAATTTCTCCCTCTGTTATTTGATGGATTGAAGCTAACCATTCTTGTGACATTGGGAACGTTGGTGCTGTCCACCATACTTGGACTGATGTTGATGATGATGCGGATTTCGAACATCCGGATTTTGAAGTGGACTGCCATCATCGCGATTAATATAATTCGCGGAATCCCCATCATAATCGTACTGTTCTTCATCTACTTCGTTTTGCCGGACTTGGGTGTTTCTCTTTCTGCACTTCAAGCAGGGATTATTGGTCTTTCGATCAGCTATTCGGCCTATCATGCCGAGAATTTTCGTGCTGGCATCGAAGCTATCGACCGCGGTCAGATAGAAGCAGCTCAGTCTATGGGGATGGGATGGGGCTTGACCATGCGTCGGGTACTTCTGCCGCAGGCCGTCAAAATCGTATTGCCTTCTTACGGCAACATGATGATTTCCACGCTGAAGGATTCATCGCAAACGTCAACGATTACCGTCGCAGAGCTTGCGCTGAAAGGAAAACTGATTGCCTCAGCCACCTTCCAGAGCGGCATCGTATTTGCTCTGATTGCCCTTCTTTATCTTGCCATGTCCATTCCGTTGACTTTGTTAGTCGCACATCTCGAAAAGCGAGGCCGAAAATGATTGATATCCGTGCATTGCGTAAGTCCTACGGCAGCAATGAAGTCATCAAAGGGGTATACGCAGAGATTGCTCAAGGCGAAGTTGTTTGCATCATTGGTCCGTCTGGTTCAGGAAAATCTACAATCCTGCGTTGTATAAACGGACTCGAAACATACAACGAGGGGCAGATCTCTATCGGTGGTCAATTGGTCGATCCGAGCGCGTCGACGATCAAAGACATCCGTCGCGAAGTGTCAATGGTGTTCCAGCGGTTCAATCTATTTCCGCACCGTACGGTTCTGGAAAACGTCATTGAGGGACCTATTTATGTTCTCCGTGAATCGCGTGCGTCTGCCATCGCACACGCAAAAGAACTGCTCGCGAGTGTGGGGCTGGCGCATAAGGCGGATGCTTATCCGCCGCAGCTTTCAGGAGGTCAGCAACAGCGTGTCGCGATTGCACGTGCGCTGTCGATGCGGCCTAAGGCCATTCTGTTCGATGAACCGACCTCCGCGCTCGATCCTGAGCTCGTCGGGGATGTTCTCGATGTGATGCGCAAGCTGGCGGAGTCTGGCATGACGATGGTTGTCGTCACACATGAAATGCAATTCGCCAAGGAGGTCGCTGACAGAGTCCTGTTTATCGATGGCGGCGTTGTGGTCGAAGAAGGTCCATCAAAGGAAGTTCTGGAAAATCCCCAGCATCCGCGAACCAAGGACTTCCTGAGCCGGGTGTTACACCCCATGTGACTGATCATTTTTAGGATAACGGAAGTGCTAAAGAAATCATGATGCAATTGAAACAACCCCTCGAAAGAATCCACGCTGATCAGCTCTTGCCGAACAAAGTCGATGTCGTCGTGATCGGTGCCGGCATTGCAGGAACTAGTGCAGCGTGGGAATTGAGCAAAAAAGGATTAAAGGTCGCGCTGCTGGAGAAGGGCATCGTAGGTGGCGAGCAATCTAGCCGAAACTGGGGATGGTGCCGTCAGCAGGGACGCGCGCCGGATGAGCTTGAACTGGCCAAGCTAAGCCTCGAAATCTGGCCGACCTTGGCGGCAGAACTCGGTCGTGATCCTGGTTTTCGCGCCACAGGCGTCACTTTCCTTACGGACAAAGAGGAAGAGTTGGAAGGATGGCGTCAATGGCAACAGCACGCAATGCCTCTGGGCATCCGTAGCGAACTTCTAGGCGCTGATCAAGCTAACAGGATAGTGCCGGGCGGCTCTACCAAAAAATGGCTTGGCGCACTCACGACCAAGAGCGACGGTCGCGCTGAACCATCGCATACCGCACCTTTCTTAGCAATGGCGGCACAAGCAAACGGTACTGTTGTGGTCGAAAATTGCGCAGTGCATTCGCTGGAAAAGACAAACGGCAAGGTTAGTGGCGTCAATACGGAACGCGGTCGAATTATTTGTGATTCCGTGATTGTCGCCGCAGGCGCCTGGACATCGCTCTTCTTGCGTAAGTGCAATGTGGATTTCCCACAGGCCTATGTCCATGGCTCGGTCTCGTATAGTGCGCCTTTCGAAACGCAGGTGCAGAGTTGCATCTCCACACCCTATTTTTCGTTCAGATCTCGTGAAGATGGCGGCTACACGGTGGCAAAAAGCGGTCGTGGAACCGTCTATTTGACGCCTGCTCTTCTGCGCTACGCAATCAAGTTCTGGCCGACATACCAAATTCGCCGTAAGAACGTAAAGCTGCAATTGTCAGGGCATTTCTGGCAAGAGCTAAAACGCGAGTTCGACTATCTGTACAGAGACATCTCTCCGTTTGAGCGGAATCGGATTATCGATCCAGAACCGGACATGGCGCTGGTCAGTGATGCAATGAAGCAGCTGGGAAATGTGTTTCCCGAACTATCGGATTTAAAGATGGCTGGTGCCTGGGGAGGACTCATCGATTCGACACCTGATGCTGTCCCTGTCATCTCACGCATTGACGCAGTCCCTGGCTTGATTGTTGCTGCAGGATTTAGTGGCCATGGTTTTGGGCTTGGCCCAGGTGTCGGGCGTGCACTATCGAGCCTGGTGACAGGAGAAGCCGCACCTATCGACCTGAAACCTTTCCGCTATTCGCGGATGATAGACGGCACGAAGCTTTCTCCCTACATCCATTTTTAAGCTTCTGTGTGAGGGGGTTGAGCGCCACAGCATACTCGACCGAAAGAAGAACAATACCGAACATGCGTGCCAGGCGAATCAATTGGCGATGTCCGCTTCTGCCATTGCGATCAGCGTGATCGATGGCATTGCTTTCCAGACCAATATCCTGGTGTTGCACGTACCGCAGACGGTATCGATTTTGTACGACATTACATGCGTCGCTGTCAGAATCCGGCTTTGCCAGCATGGCCGGCAGACCGATAAGCGCCTTCAACCCAGGCCGTCGCGCTGGCCATGGTCAGCTTGTAGTTCGGCAAGACACGCACCTGGGCCAGTTCGTTACCATCGCCATCCTGCGCCGTCAGCAGCGCATAAGGATCATCTTCATCGGGCACGATATCGAGGCTGACATGGACGGTGGCCGTGCGTGTGTTGACGGTCATGCTTTTGTGCAACATGGCGTGCAACTGTTGCTCATGCCGGCGCAGCACTTCCGATGCGGTCTTGACCAGGGTCGTAAAGGCGGCGGCGTCGAGCGGCTTGGGGTTCTTTTTGTCGCGGCCCATGGTCCAGGGGCCGACCAATGCCGGTTCTGATTCACCATCCTTGCACATCGCTACGGCCCAACCTTCGTCGTCTTCATTCTTGATGACGCGCGCGGTCCAGCCGTTGTCCTGCCATAGACGCGCTTCCTGTATTGCTGGTGTATGTTCTGTTTCAACCGTTTCAATCGTTTCAACGGCGGCAATGGTCTCCGTTGTGTCAATGATGTCGATGATCTCGGCGATGTCTTGCGTTGGTGTCAGTTCAGTCATGTTGATCAGGTCCGGGGCCGGTGGATAGTCGAAGATGATCGCGCTGGCACGGCGAGGTTTGCGCCTGCTTGGCGCGGCGTCCTGCTCCGTGGCGAAATTGCTCCCAACATCTGGGGGAAACTCTTGAAATGGCAGCGCGAACTGCATGGTGCTCTCAGACATCGTTGCGTTATCGCGCCCGCGACAGCACAACCAGCCATTTGCGCAGCAACAGCAACTCCAGGTGGCCGGGCTCAAGGCCCGTGCGGCAATGGATCACGGGGTGCACGGGCGAGTAGTGCCGACGGTAGTCGCGGCTGATGAAGATGGCACGTTTGCCAAGCCGCAAGGTGACGGCTGAGGGCAGGTGAGCCATGCCGAAACGGCTGTCGTTCGAGTGGTAAGTTGCCATGATGGAAGCTCCTTCTTGAAGAGTCGACGATGTATGGCAATGTATCATAAATACTGTATGAATAAACAGTGTTTATTTGAGTGGAAATCAGAATATATTTGCAGTCTTCCGTCGCGGCCATCGTTCCGAGGGACTTCAGCATGTAATCACCAACGCTCTTGCGCAGATCATTTTGAGGCTTTGCATGTCACGGTTCACGCCGAAGCTGCTATTGGTTGCCAGTGCTTAATTTTCTATCAAGCAAATTTTGCCGGTCAATCAGTCTCATAAATCGAGAGCGCAGATGCCAAATTTGGCTGTGTAGAATATCCATCGCAAAAAAAGGATTCATGATGACAAGCAAGAAAGCGCCGACATCGGCCGTTGCGCGAACTTTGCACCCCAAGGTGGATGCCTATCTCAGCGCCGCGCCAAAGTGGGGGAAAGAAGTGGCGCAATTGAGAGTGATCCTGCTGGACTGTCAATTAAACGAAGAATGGAAGTGGGACAAGCCTTGCTACCGCTACGAGGATAGTAACGTTGCCATCATCCAGCCGTTCAAAGAATACTGTGCGTTGATGTTTTTCAAAGGTGCTTTGCTCAATGACGTTCACGGCATGCTGGTCAGTCCCGGTGAAAATAGCCAGGCTGGCCGTCAGTTGCGCTTTACCGACGTGCAGCAAATCCTGGCCCAGGAAAGCGTGCTCAAAGCTTATATCGCGCAGGCCATTGCGGTGGAAAAAGCAGGATTAAAGGTGCATTTCAAGAAGAGCAGCGAATTTGCCCTTCCTGAAGAATTGCAACAGCAATTGGATCAGATGCCGGCCCTGAAAAAAGCCTTTGCGACATTGACGCCGGGGCGGCAAAGAGCTTACCTGCTTTATTTTTCAGCCGCCAAACAATCCAAAACCCGGGTCTCAAGAATTGAAAAATGTCGGGAACGCATTCTCAGTGGCAAGGGTTTGGACGATTAGTGCGCCGCCATGACGGATGCCAGCGCATCCATGTGTGAGCGTGCCTTATCGTTGCTGCGTTCGAATCTGCGCCGGAGAAAATCCAAAGCGTTGACGGAAGCGAATCGCAAAGCGCGATGCCGATTCATAGCCGACCTCCGCGGCAATCAAGGCGATGGCTTTATCGGTCGACTGCAGCAGCGCCAGGGCCAGGGACATGCGCACATCTGCCAGTAGAGCCGAGAGCGAGCTGCCTTCTGCGGCGAGGTGACGACGTAACGTGGCTTCACTCATGGCCAGTTGCTGCGCCACTTTTTGCGCTGGCCATGGCGACCCGGGTGCGGCGCTCAGCAGTTGTCGCAATTTGCCGGATAAGGAGCTGGTGTCGATGCGCGTGAGCTGTCCATTGTGCAGGTTCAGCCAGATCAACAGCTCATGCATGCTGTGCCTGGCGATGGCGTCGGGTACGTTGTCGGCATCGCCAATGACCTGTATGGCACGGTTGATCGCACTCATGAATGCGGCAGAAACCGGGCGCAATGGCAGCGCTTCAGTAATGCGTCGCGCGAGCTGGGCCGATGGTTTTTCCGACACACTTTCTCTGGTCTGATATGCCGCGATGAGCGCAGGATCCCAACTGAGCCATTCGGCCTCGTACACCCCTTGCGGTGAGGGGTGATTAATCACATCGAAGGCGCGGCCGCCGGCGATGACGATCGCTTCACCGGCGCGTACAACACATTCCATGTCTGCTGAGCGCAGGGTCTTGGCACCTTGCCGTACGACGATTAGCATCGGTTGCTCGATGACCAGTCGCTTGAACACCAATTCCCGCCGTTGCAGCACATGAGCGCTGGCGCCGATGCCGGCTCGTATGGCAATGCTGCGTTCTGCCATGGCTTACTTGCTGCGTCCGTAGCGGACCGTGAGACTGGCCGTGCCCAGGCTATTGCCGTTGGCCATGAAGGCGACCAGCGCCGGGGTGGAGTTGGCGTCAACGTCGAGCTTGTCCACCTTGAGTGCATTGACGGTAATGACGTAACGATGCGCCGGGCCAACCGGTGGGCAAGGGCCGCCGTAGCCGGCTTTGCCAAAGTCGGTATTGCCTTGGACGGCTCCTGCGGGCAATTTGCTGGCATCGATGGAGATGCCTTTGGGCAGTTCGGTGATGTTGGCGGCAATATTGGCGACGACCCAATGGGTCCAGCCGAGGCCGCCGGTCGGCGCATCCGGATCGTGGATTGTCACCAGAAAACTTTTGCTGCCTTTGGGCGCACCTTGCCAGACCAGGTGCGGTGAGACGTTGCCGCCGCTGCAGCCAAAGCCATTGAACACTTGTTCTTGAGCGACGCGGCCGTGCTTGAAATCATCGCCGTGGACTTTGAATTCAGCCGCCGCTGCCGTTGATGTGGCAACCGACATGACGCTCAACAGTGCCAATACCGCCACTGTTGGGGAAATTGCTTTGTGCATTTGAGGCTCCTTTGATTCGACAGAGGAGAAATTATTGCACTCAATGTTAGCGTTAAACATGCCAAAACGATTGATTTTGGTGCTGATCCGATCAAATGTGCTGTTCTCGACTCTGCGTACCATGGCAGAAAACACGCGGTATTTGACATGCCGGTATTTGCTTGCCTATACTGAGATCATGCAAGAATTTACTTGCATGTTGTTTTTCAAACTCAGGATAAATTTGTGCAGGAGATCGATAAGGTATTCAAGGCATTGGCCGACCCCAGCCGCAGGCAATTACTCGATCGCCTGCATGCCGAGAGCGGCCAGACGCTAGGTGAACTGTGTGCAGGGTTGGAGATGAGCCGGCAGGCTGTCACTCAGCATCTTGCCTTACTGACGGCAGCGAACTTGGTCGTCGTTCAGTGGCAGGGCCGAGAGAAGCTGCATTACCTTAACCCTGTCCCGATTCACGATATCTATTCACGTTGGATTCAGAAATTTGAACGGCAAGGGCTGGACGCCTTGCATGACCTCAAAACCAAGCTCGAAGGAAATCGCCATGACTGATACTGCCACCACCAAGTTTGTTTATGTCACCTTCATCCGCACGACCCCGGACCAGCTTTGGTCGGCATTGACCGAACCGGAGTTCATCAAGCAATACTGGTTTGGCATGCACATTGAGAGCGACTGGAAGCCAGGTTCGCCATGGAAATTAGCCTTCACCGACGGACGCATTGCCGATTTCGGCGAGATCATTGAGTTCGATCCGCCTAAGCGTCTCGTGCTCAAATGGCACAATGAATGGAATCCGGAAATGAAGGCGGAGGGTTACGGACGTTGCACGATGGAGCTGGAGCCGCTCGACGGCGCGGTGAAGTTGAGCATCACTCACGAGATGGCGCGGCCGCAGTCGAAATTCATCCAGGCCGTTTCCGGCGGCTGGCCGCGCATACTTTCCAATCTGAAATCCTTGCTGGAAACCGGAGAGATTGTGTTGAAGTAAAAACGGGCGCTATCGGTCGATGAAGATATTGCACCGTGCGCTAACCTACATATTGCCTGATAAACGCCTCGATAGAACTGGCCAAAAAAACCGGCGCCTCCAGCATGGAGTAGTGTCCGCTTTCCTGGCAGACCTTGATCTGAAAATTGGGATAGAGCGGCGCGAAGTTCTTGCGCACGGACTCTTCCTGATAAAACGGCAGATCGTACTTGCCGGTGATGGCCAGGATCGGCGTGGACAGTCCGCGTGCTTCCTGGGAAAAATCGGTCTGTGTGAACATGTTCAGGTAGCCCGCCATCGCTTCCTTGCTCATGGCGTTGCGCGCCAGCTTCAGTTTGAAATTGATCCAGGTATCGCCATAGCGGCTGCCGCCGCGCGCGGCAATGGCTCGCTTCAAGGCTTCGTCGTCGTCGATGATGGCGCGTAGTGACTGCAAGCCCTTGTCATCCACTTTGAAACCGGAGGCTGGCACCGGGCTGATCGCGACCATGCTCTTGACCTGCTGCGGTGCGTTCAGGGCCAGACGTTGCGCGACCATGCCAGACATGGAATGGCCGACCACGTGGTAACGCTGGAAGCCCAGATGGCGCATCACTTGCGCGGCATCCTGGGCCGCTTCATTGGCGCTGTAAGCGCCCTGCACGGCCTTGGACCAGCCGTAGCCACGCAGGTCGACGAAGACGAAGGAATATTTTTCTGTATTGAGATAAGGCCAGACCGGTTCCCAGTTGTTGTGGTCGCCCAGCCATTCATGCATGACCAGAACCCCTTCGGGACCGTGACCGATCACGCGATATTGAATCGAAGGCGCAGCCGGATCTGCTGCGACTCTGGCATCGGTGGCGCAACCGGTGGCAGATAAGGCGGCCAGCGACATCAGCAGTTTCCGGCGTTTGGGATGGAAATCTGTGGTGTCCGGTTTGGTAGCGAGTGCCATGTGCTTGTCTCCCGTTTTGGTTTACGCTTAAGATACAAGCTACCCGGTCATCTGAAAAATGATTTGTCAGGATGGCTGCCATCACTATTTGAGATGACCACTTGGAACTCGTCCATCTGCATACCTTTCTCGCTGTCGCCGATGCGGAGTCAATCACGCAGGCAGCCCATCGTCTGTCTTGCGTGCAGTCGAATGTGACCACCCGCATCAACCGGCTAGAGCAGGAGTTGCAGGCCAGTCTGTTTATCCGTTCGCAGCGCGGCGTCAGTCTCACCGCATACGGTCAAGCGTTTTATCCCAAGGCACGCAAGATCATCGATCTGGTGCAGCAATTGCAATGTCCGGATGGTGCGGATCTGGTGCGCGGCAATTTACGCATCGGCGCCGTTGAGACCGTTGCCGTGCTTGGCATGCCCGCCGTTATCGCTCAACTGAACGGCGCGTATCCGGCACTGACGGTGGAACTGAAAACCGGGACGTCGCAGGAACTGATCCGTGCCTTGAAAAACTTCAAAATCGATGCTGCCATTGTCTCGGGCATGGTCGATGATGCCGCACTGTCTACCGTCGTCTTAAAGGAAGACGCGCTGGTGCTGGTGCATTCGGCTTATTTTGATGCCGCCGCGATCAGTCGCAAAGCTCCGCCCGAGTCCCTGTATGTGTTCCGCCAGGGATGCGCTTTTCGGGCTGCTCTGGAAGGGTGGCTTTATGCCATCAAGGCGGTGCCGCAGGTGATCAACGAAATCAGCAGTCTGGACGGCATCATGGCGCATGTGGCCTCCGGTCGAGGCGTGACGGCACTGCCGCGGCGCACGGTGGAACAACATGCCTTGCACGACAAATTACGCATGTCACCTTTACCGGCGCGTTATGGAAAAATCAAGACCAGTCTGGTGCGCTTGCAGGACAACGATGACGATGCCAGGGTTGATGCTTTTCTCAAGGCGGTGCGTGCGGCATTTGAGTGAGCTTGCTTGCCGTAGTTTGGATGGAATTTTCCTGAATTTGCCAATATTTCCTTTTGGCAATTAAAAATAGGGCTTATTGTCAATTACGCAAGCCTGAATTCCCCATGCAGAACGCCTTCTCGGGCGTTTATCTTTTAAAATGCAGGCATGCAGAATATTTCCAGCGACACCCCCTCTTTACCAGACGATGAATCATCCACCGCCTTACAAAGTTACTTCCAGGACAAGGTTTCCCCTGACGACCTAGAGCAGGTCTTTCTGCTCAAAAAAGCCCAGCCGCTGCTACAGGCTTTCACGGCGCTGTTCCATGGCGGCTTCAATGGCGTATTGGTGCGTCTGCTGGTGTTGCGCGAGTTGCTGGCCGACACCTCGTCCTCGACCATTTCGCGCGCCGACATCAATCTGAAATTGTCTTACCTGGATGCCGACAGCCTGGAAACTGTGCTGCTGCGCCTGCGCACCCATGGCCTGCTGGCTTGGGATCCCGCTCAGAGCGTCTATCGTGTCACGCCGCTGGCACGCAATATATTGGCCGCAGTTGACAGTTTGTTGCTGGCCGCCAATGGCAGCGACGACGATGCCGAGATGGGTTATCTGTTGTCTCAGGTGGCTGGTGCGCAAGCGGTCGGTGGTGTGTCGGCGGAGCAGTTGCACCATTTGCTGGGTCGTTTGATTGAGCTGACCGATGAATTTCGCGATGCCATCGCCTCCGGCTCGGAATTCCGATTGCGCAGCGCCCAGGAAAAATGGCATAGCGCCTGTGACTGGGTGGAGAAGGGTTCGGCCATCATCCATGCCATCACCACCGACAGCGGCGCCGATGCCAACACCCATCGCGCCGCCCAGGCCATCGGCCGCGCCCAAAGTGCCTTGCTCAATATGCAGGGCATGTTTTCGCGGGCGCTCAATCAGATTGAACGGCAGCGCGTGCATCTGGGCCAGTCCGGTTTGTCCACCACCGACATTAAATCCTGGCTGCTGGCGCACGACGATCTGGCCATGCTGGCGCAGGATGCGATTGCGGCGCCGGTCAGTTTGTTGTTCATCACGCCGGCCGAAATGGTCGACGTGGCCGAGGCCGAGCTGTTGCAGGATCGCGTGGCAACAGTGGCGTCGAGCTTGCCGCAGGGCGAGGATGCGCCGCTGGCGATCAATGAGTCCAAGGGCAATTCGGCCCAGTTGGACGACTGGATTTCCCGGCTTGACCAGATTGTAAGCGGCATCCAGAGCGCGCAATCGATACAGCAGGCGGTCTTGCCGGCGAGCTTTGCGATCGCCTCTTATCGCGCTTCGCTGCTGCCTTTGCTGGGCGATGAAAGCGAGGCGGTGCTGCAAGGCGGTACCGCGACCATGGCGCGTCTGCCATTGGAATTCACCACGCAGGATGAACTGAT
>Ga0209913_1001105_pt1 | contig 16541 bp, 13 predicted proteins | sample PersoiDNA2013203_FD_185805 | JGI IMG/M metagenome (GOLD analysis project Ga0209913, IMG submission 185805) | Permafrost soil microbial communities from the Arctic, to analyse light accelerated degradation of dissolved organic matter (DOM) -... | ecosystem: Environmental > Terrestrial > Soil >... | reverse complement strand
GGGGACAACACCTGCGATCTCGGCGATGGCGAAAGCGCCGAATCGATCGCTGCCACGCTGACTTCGCTGGGCTTCGACGAGGTCGACACCGCTACCCAGCGCGTGCTGGCGACACTGCAATCGCCGCGCCTGCAATCCCTGCCGGAAGCCAGCCGTGCGCGCCTGATCGCGCTGATCAACGCTGCCCTGCCGATTATCGGCGCCATGCCTGACAAGAACTTGCCGACCTTGCGCCGCCTGCTCGATTTCTTCGAAGCAATTGCCCGCCGCGCTGCTTACCTGGCTCTGCTGACGGAATATCCTCACGCGCTGACACGCCTGATTCGCATGATCGCTGCCAGCGACTGGGCGGCAAAATACCTGACGCAGCATCCCATTCTGCTCGACGAGCTGCTGGATGACCGCAACCTGAAAGCACCACCCGACTGGCCCGCTTTTGCACAAGATTGCCAGCGCCAGCTCGACATCGCGCCGGGCGACACAGAACGCCAGATGGACATTCTGCGCGAAGTACACCATGCGCAGTTGTTCCGCCTGCTGGCGCAGGATCTTGAAGGTGATCTGAGCGTCGAGCATCTGGCCGACCATCTGTCCGCACTGGCCGACATTCTGGTGGCGGCCACCATTCAGGCCGTCTGGCAAACCGTCGCCAACCGCCATCGCGAAACACCGCAATTCACCGTCATCGCCTACGGCAAACTGGGTGGTAAAGAACTCGGCTATGTCTCCGACCTCGACGTCGTATTCCTTTACGACGACGACGATCAGGAAGCGCCCGGCCTGTACGCCAAGCTGGCGCAGCGCTTCATTACCTGGATGACCTCGCACACGCCCGCCGGTACGCTGTTCGATATCGATATCGCCTTGCGTCCGGACGGCGCCAGCGGCTTGCTGGTGTCATCCTTCGCCACATTTGAAAAGTACCAGCGCACCTCAGCCTGGGTATGGGAACACCAGGCACTGACCCGTGCACGCTATTGCGCCGGCGACAGCACTATCGGCAATCGTTTTGAAGCATTGCGCAAAGACCTGCTGCGCCAGGAGCGCGATCCGCAAAAGCTGACGCAGGAAGTGCTCGGCATGCGCCTGAAACTGCATCAGGCGCACCCCAACCATACCCAGTTGTTCGATCTGAAACATGACGACGGCGGCATGATCGATATTGAGTTCATCGTGCAATTTTTAGTGCTGCGCCATGCGGCACAGTACGAAGCGCTGACCGACGACATTGGCAACATCGCGTTGCTGAAGCTCTGCGGTTCGCTGGGTCTGATTGACGCCGCATTGGCTGATGAGGTTGCCAACGCCTATCGCTTGTTCCGCAAGCTGCAGCATCAGATCCGGCTGCGCGGTGAAGAACGTGCCCGCACCACCATCGAGCGCGTGCAAAAAGAAAGCGATGCCGTCAAACGGCTCTGGACGGAAGTGTTCGGCGGATAGAAATGAAAACGGCTGGTCTGTAAAGACCAGCCGTTCGATGCTGCTAGCGACACCTACCCTGAAAACAGTCGTCAGAGCGCAGGTTTGACGGCCACCAGATTGATCAGGGTTTCTTCGCGATCTGCTTTGGGCTTGATGCCGAGCGCACGCTCCATCAGGCCCAGATCATCGCGGCTCCACCACAGATACGGGTAGGAGATCGACTTCGGCGCGACCTGAAAACCGGCGCTGCGCACCAGTGCCAGATATTCTTCCGCCGTCTTTTGCACTTCCATCGGATGACGAAACAGCAAGCGGATCATCCATGAGTGGATATAGCGCTTGGTCGACTCGGCAAATAACAGAATACCGCCCGGCTTCAATACCCGGAAAAATTCCTGGATCGCTTCTTCCTGCTCAATCAGGTGATGGAACGTCTGATGGCAAAACAGCAAATCGACGCTATTGTCTTCCAGCGTCATGTGCGAGCTTGAGCATTGAATGAATTCGGCCTGGATGCCTCCCGCACTCACTTCCCTGGCTGCGGCTTCCAACATGGCAGGATCGATGTCCATCCCGATCAGACGTTGCGGCGCAAAGCGCTCATGCAGCTTCTTCAGGGACCGCCCCCAACCACAACCCACATCGGCCACTACCGGATAGGACGGCAGGCGATTTGGAATCAACGGCTCCAGATCCTTGAACGCACGCTCCAGTACATGCACCGTCCAGGTATGCGTTTGCAGAAACCACATGCCGAAGGCGGTCTCGGGAACGTGCGGATGACTCTCGGGAGATTTGACGATCAGGGGTGCGTTCATGTTTTTGTTGTCGTGCGTGAAGACGTGCATGATGCACTGCCTTACCGGGAAATGCAAAACATGCGCCATCATTCTGATCAGCATGTCGGTATGAGGGCCGCGTCGCCTTTCCCCGATGTCCGGCATCGCCATGAAAAACGCCCCGACTGGCGGGGCGTCATGACAAAACAGCCGGCGGATCAGTCCCTGGTCAAATGCATCTTGTCGATACCAAGGATAGCCTGCTTATTTTTTGGAGGAACCGTCGTCGCGGTTTTTCCTGCTGCTTTTGGAGTCGCTATCGCTATCCTTGCTCTTGGAGGCGTCCTTGTCCTTCGATGCATCCTTGTCTTTTTCGGCTCGCTCGCGTTCGCGGCGCTCACGGCGCGCGGCGCGGTCATCTTTCGGCGCATCCTTGGCTGCATCCGCATCGGCATCCGGCTTGTCAGCCGTCACCGGCGGAGGTGGTGTGACAGTCTGGATATTCTTGGCGGCCATGTATTCGTGCATATCCTTCCAGCCGGCGAAGATACCCGCCTTCAGGCTGTCCGGATTGCGTTGATAGCAGTCTTCCAGGCTCTGTCCGGCCTGACGGCAGCCGGCGCCCAGGGCGATGCCTTCGGCTTTGGCTTCTTCCGGTGTCTGCTTCGGTTTGCTGAAACTGGCGACATAGTCGCACGCGCTCAGCGCGAGGGTCAGCCCCACGACGGCAATCAGTTTGAGGCCGCGACTACGCGCAGTTGCTGTTGAAGGTGACGATGGTGACATTACATCCCTCGGTTATTTATTGTTAAATCGTCAATAAAAAAGGCTATCGCAAAACGGAGTTTGCAACAGCCTTTCCGGTACTAGGCAAGTCTTGGCAAGTCCCTGGCAAAGTCCGGCTATTGATCCGCCCAATGTATTTTCTTAGACAACGCCTGACAAGCATGCGATGAAAAGAAGCCCAATTAGGCCGGATCAATGAGAAATGCCCGGAAAATTCCCAGTTAAATGCCTGCCAAACCCCGATTATTTTGCCGAAACCAGCGCCACAGTCGTATCCAGCATACGGTTCGAGAAGCCCCACTCGTTGTCATACCAAGACGAGACCTTGACCAGACGACCGGAGACCTTGGTCAGGGTCGAATCGAAGTTCGACGATGCCGGATTACCATTGAAGTCCACCGACACCAGCGGCTCAGTGTTGTAAGTCAGGATACCCTTCAGCGGGCCGGCTTCGGAAGCAGCCTTCATGATGGCGTTGACTTCGTCCACAGTCGTGTCGCGCGCAGCGATGAACGACAGGTCGACGATCGAGACGTTGATGGTCGGAACGCGAATCGCGTAGCCGTCCAGCTTGCCGTTCAGTTCCGGCAGCACCAGGCCGACTGCAGAAGCAGCACCAGTCTTGGCCGGGATCATCGATTGAGTAGCCGAACGCGCGCGGCGCAGGTCTTCGTGGTACACGTCAGTCAGCACCTGGTCGTTGGTGTAAGCGTGGACGGTTGTCATCAGGCCGTTGACCAGACCGATTTTCTCGTGCAGCGGCTGAACCAGCGGTGCCAGGCAGTTGGTGGTGCACGATGCGTTGGAGATCACGGTGTCGCTGGCCTTCAGCACGCCGTGGTTGACGCCGAACACGATCGTCGCGTCAACATCCTTGCCGCCTGGTGCGGAGATGATGACTTTCTTGGCGCCGCCCTTCAGGTGAGCGCTGGCTTTTTCTTTTGTCGTGAAGAAGCCGGTGCATTCCAGCACGACATCAACCTTCAGTTCGCCCCATGGCAGTTCTGCAGGGTTACGCTGCGCCAGCACCTTGATGCGGTCGCCGTTGACGACGATGGAGTCGCCGTCGACTGTCACGGTGCCAGGGAACTTGCCGTGGGTCGTGTCGTATTGGGTCAGGTGAGCATTGGTTTTTGGATCGCCCAGGTCATTGATGGCCACGATCTCGATGTCGTGTTTTTTACCGCCTTCGTAATGAGCACGGAGGATATTGCGGCCGATACGGCCGTAGCCATTGATTGCAACGCGGATAGTCATGTTTTCTCCTTAAGAAACAGTAGTAATTTTTCCGATGGATTGGATGTCACGCCAGCCGTAGGCGACTTCAATCAAATCCAGCTCGTCCCACTTGAAGGTCTGTTCTGCCAGCAGCTGCGCATCCAGATGCGCGTAAAAATCGCGCGCCTTTTTGTTTTGTGCCAGCACCCAGACCAGCATGTTGGGCGCACCTGCCGCGCCCAGTGTTGCGGCCACTTCAGTCAGCAGGCGGCGGCCGATGCCGGCGCGCTGAGCCGAGGGTAAAACATATAACGCCGTCAGTTCGGCATCGAAATCGAGCTTGCGTTCCGCCAGCGTGATACCGGCGGCGAAACCGACCAGCTCACCGTCAACTTCCGCCACATAGGTGCAAGCCGCATCGGACGCTGCGCTCAGCACACGCGTCCACATGCGCGTGCTGTCGTCCACCTTCATACCATCCAGATAACTATCCGGAATCATGCCGCGATACGCGGCACGCCAGCTGTCAATGCGCACCTGAGCGATCAGGGCCGCATCGTCGACCGTCGCGCGCCGGACCGTTACCGGACCGACGACGTTGGTGATGTCTTTGCTCTGAACTTTGCCGGTCACACTCATGCCAGGACCAGCTTGGCCTTGGCGACGACGTTTTCGACGGTGAAGCCGAAATGCTTGAACAGCACGCCTGCCGGAGCCGATTCACCAAAGGTGTCGATACCGACCACAGCGCCTTCCAGACCGACGTACTTGTACCATGTCGAGGTCACGCCGGCTTCGATCGCCACGCGCGGCACGCCGCGTTGCAGAACGCTTGCCTTGTAAGCCGCATCCTGACGGTCAAACACATCGGTACATGGCATCGACACGACGCGGGCCGCGATGCCTTGTGCTGCCAGTTCATCAGCTGCCTTGACCGCGAGTTCAATTTCCGAACCGGTAGCGATCAGGATCACCTTGGCGTCCTTGGCTTCTTTCAGGATGTAGCCACCGCGCTTGATGTCGGCGACTTGTTCCGCAGTACGTTCCTGGTACGGCAGGTTCTGACGCGAAAAGATCAGCGTGCTCGGACCGTCGTTGCGCTTGACTGCCTGTTCCCACGCGACAGCCGATTCGACCGTGTCGCATGGACGCCAGTTGTCCAGATTCGGGATCAGGCGCAGGCTCGAAACGTGTTCCACAGATTGGTGCGTCGGGCCGTCTTCGCCCAGACCGATGGAGTCATGGGTGAACACGAACAGTGCGCGGATCTGCATCAGTGCAGCCATGCGCAGCGCATTGCGGCTGTAATCGGAGAACGTCAGGAAAGTCGCGCCGAACGGGATATAACCGCCATGCAGAGCGATACCGTTCATGATCGCGCTCATGCCGAATTCGCGCACGCCATAGTTGATATGGTTACCGGCGACGTCGGCACGCACGGCCACGGATTCTTTCCAGTTGGTCAGGTTGGAACCGGTCAGGTCTGCCGAACCGCCGAGGAATTCAGGCAGCACTTGCGCATACGCCTGAATCGCGTTCTGGCTGGCCTTGCGGGTAGCGATGGTTTCTTTCTTGTCGATGGTGCTGGCGATATAAGCCTGCACCGCCGCGTCGAAACCGGCCGGCAACTCGCCCTTCAGGCGGCGCACCAGTTCAGCGGCTTCGGTTGGATACTTGGCCTGATAGGCCTGATACAGCTTGTTCCACTCGGCTTCCAGTTGCTGGCCCTGGGTCTTGCCATCCCAGGCGGAATAGATGTCGGCAGGAATTTCAAACGGCGCCGAAGTCCAGCCCAGCGCTTCGCGCACGGCAGCAACTTCCTTCTCGCCCAATGCTGCGCCGTGGACCTTGTCGGTGCCGGCCAGATTTGGCGAACCCTTGCCGATCACGGTCTTGCAGCAGATCAGGGTCGGCTTGTCGGCCAGCTTGGCTTGATGGATGGCGGAATTGACCGCTTCGACATTGTGGCCGTCGACGCCGGCAATGACGTTCCAGCCGTAAGATTCGAAACGCTTCGGGGTGTCGTCCTTGAACCAGCCTTCGACCTTGCCGTCGATGGAGATGCCATTGTCGTCGTACAGCACGATCAGCTTGGACAGGCGCAGTGTGCCGGCCAGCGAGCAGGCTTCGTGCGAGATGCCTTCCATCAGGCAACCGTCGCCGACGAAAGCGTAAGTGTAGTGATCAACAACTGCCAGATCCGGCTTGTTGAATTCTGCAGCCAGCAGCTTTTCAGCCAGCGCCATACCGACGGCGTTGGTGACGCCCTGACCCAGCGGGCCCGTGGTGGTTTCCACGCCTGGGGTGATGTGGACTTCCGGATGGCCGGCGGTCTTGGAATGCAGTTGGCGGAAGTTTTTGATTTCTTCCATCGACAGGTCGTAACCGGTCAGGTGCAACAAGGCGTATTGCAGCATCGAGCCATGTCCGTTCGACAACACGAAACGGTCGCGGTTGGCCCATTGTGGATTGGCCGGGTTGTGGCGATAGTGCTTGGCCCACAATGCGACTGCGATTTCCGCCATCCCCATCGGCGCGCCTGGGTGTCCTGAATTTGCTTTTTGTACTGCGTCCATTGCCAGCGCGCGGATCGCGTTGGCCATCTTGTCGGTAGGGAGTGTGGAAGTCATGTCGATGTCAAAGAGTTGCGGATTGCGGTGCCGAATCATGTCGTCTTGACGGTTTCCACCAGATAGCTGCGGTTTGCCGTCATTAACGCGCATTTCGAATGCCTTGCCGGTCGACCCGGATGAACTCCCGGACCAAGCCAGACTGAGCCAAGTATTTTACCAGACAGAAGCCCGAAGAATTAAAATCAAGCGTCGCCGCCAGGGCCAGAAAAGCATGCCGGAAGGCAATTCCCGCTGATTTTCCGCGAATTCCCCTTTGGTTTGCACTGCCTTGATCCAACGCCGCGGCACCCAAGAATTGTTCATTTCACCGTTCTCACTCATCAGGACCTGTTGATCATGCCCCGCTTTTATTGCCCCGACCCGCTCGCCATCGGTACGACGCTTGCCCTGCCCGACCAGGTCGCGCATCACGTCCAGGTGATCCGCATGCAGGTTGGTAATCCGATTACGCTCTTCAATGGCGAAGGCGGCGAATACACCGCCGTCATCACCCAGATGGAAAAGAAGCGCGTCTACGCCGAGGTAAAAACCTTTTCCCCGCGCGAGGCGGAGCTGTCCTACGCCATCACGCTGGCGCAAGCCCTGCCGGAAGCATCCAAAATGGACTGGATCATCGAAAAAGCCGTCGAACTCGGCGTCACGGCGATCCAGCCGCTGGCGGCCCAGCGCTGCGTGGTGCGCCTCAACAGTGAGCGCGCCGAGAAGAAACAAAGCCATTGGCAAGGCATCATCCACGCCGCCGCAGAGCAAAGCGGCCGCAATCGCCTGGCGCAGCTGTCGCCGCTGACCGAGTTCAACAGCTGGATCGCCCAGAGCGACCTGCACAAACGTATCCTGCTGTCGCCGCGCGGCGAACAATCGCTGTCGGACTGGGCGCGCCATCATCCGGCGCAGGCGCTGAGCCTGATGGTCGGCCCGGAAGGCGGCTTTACCGACGCAGAAGAAAACCTCGCCTGCGACCATGGCGCGCTGATGCTATCCATGGGCCCGCGCGTGCTGCGCACCGAAACCGCCGGCCTCAGCGCGCTGGCGGCGATCAATGCAATCTGGGGCGAGATGTAAATAAGGGTAAAGGGAGAGCGACGAAGGAGGCATGGATGCACCGAAAGCCGGGGCATCTCGACATCCTTCGACAACGCCGGAGAGCGACAAACCGTTGTACCAGCTTGTTTTAACGCCGTTTCGGCCATCGCTTGCGAGAGTGCCGAAACGTATCCCTCATCACTTTGATTCCGGAGAATTTCATGGGCTTACTCGACAGCGTACTTGGCGCACTCAATAACAATGCAGGCGATGCCGCCGGTGCACCCGCCGATCCCAAGGCGGCATTGATTCAGGCGGTTTTGAGCATGCTCGCCAACAATAACAACCAGTCCGGCGGCGCACTGGGTAGCGTGGGTGGTCTGGGTAGCATAGGTGGACTGGGCGGCTTGCTCGGCACGCTGCAAAACGCCGGTCTCGGACAGATCGTCGACTCCTGGATCGGCACCGGCCAGAATCAGCCCGTGTCCGCCGACCAGGTGTCGCAGGCGCTGGGTGACGATCAGTTAGGCGGTCTGGCACAAGCCACCGGCATTCCACAAGGCGACATCGCCGGTCATCTGGCGCAGATTCTTCCGGGACTGGTCGATCATCTGACCCCGAACGGGCAGGTGCCGGAATCCGTCGGGGGCGATCTTGGCTCTGAAATCGGCAACTTGCTGGGTGGCTTTCTCAACGGCAAATCGGCTTGATTCGCTTCCCGATTACCGATAGGGAGACACCCGTGACAATGTGAAGCCTCGCCTGCACCGAAATCTGGTGCAGGCACCAGTTTGGTATCACAAGCTGCGCCAGACGAAAGCATTTGCGCCAGTTCGGATCACCCCGCCCCTCGTCCTCCGTCACCTTCGCCGTCCTCCCCCGCTTCGCGCAACAAGCGGCATACCCCTACAAAACCAGCCACCACATTGCCTTTCAGGCATTTCCACCTTCATTTACGCTTAATTTAAACACGCCAAAATCTCTCCTGGCACAGTATCTGCTTAATGTTCTCAATCTTGTATTCAAGAATGAATATAAACATGTCAGCAAATACTCTCCGCCAAAATTCCACCCAATCCCCACAACGGACGATCGCCGACGTATTGGCATCGTACCGGGCCGGCAGCCTCACTCCCGGCAAATTGATTGGTGACCTGCTCACGCAAATAGACCACGCCGATCGCGACGAAGTCTGGATCAGCCGTGTGCCTGCCAAGACGCTCAGGCAACAGGCGGCAGCGCTTGATCTGATGCTGCGAATAAAGGGCGAAGCGGTGTTCGAATCGCTGCCGCTGTTCGGCATCCCATTTGCGGTGAAAGACAATATTGATGTCGCCGACATGTCCACCACCGCCGCCTGCCCTGAATTCAGCCACGTGCCAAAAGTCAGCGCCACGGTGGTCGCCCGGTTGCAACAAGCTGGTGCGCTGCTGGTCGGCAAGACCAATCTGGATCAGTTCGCCACCGGCCTGGTCGGCGTCCGCTCTCCGTATGGCGCCGTACGTAACTCGCTGCGGCCGGAATATGTTTCGGGCGGCTCCAGTTCCGGCTCGGCGGTTGCAGTCGCGTTGGGGCAAGTGCTGTTTTCACTCGGCACCGATACCGCAGGCTCCGGCCGCGTGCCGGCCGCCTTCAATAATCTGGTCGGACTGAAACCGACGCGCGGCCTGCTCAGCGCCAGCGGCATGCTCCCGGCTTGCCGCACGCTGGACTGCATTTCCATCTTCGCGCATGACGTCGCCGACGCCTGGCGCGTGCTGCAAAGTGCGGCAGGATTCGATGCCGGCGACGCCTATTCGCGCAGCCCGGTGATGCTCGGCGTGAAGCGCCGCGGCTACCGCATCGCCGTGCCGCAAAAGCCGGAATTCTATGGCGACGACAACGCCAGACTGGCCTACGAACAAGCGCTGGAAAAGATCACCGCCATGCCCGGTGTCAGTATCACGCGCATCCCTTTCGACGCCTTCACCGACGCCGCGCAGTTGCTGTATCAAGGCCCGTGGGTCGCGGAACGCCGTGCGGCGCTGAGTGACTTCTTCGACACCCATAAAGACGCAATTCATCCGGTGGTCAGAGAGATCACCGAGCAGTCCGACAAGTTCGATGCGGTCGATGCTTTCAACGGTCAATACCGTCTGGCCGAACTGCGCCGCGAAGCCGAAACCTTGCTGCAAAACACCGACCTGCTGCTGGTGCCGACCACCACCACCATGCCGACCATTGCGGCGGTGGAAGCTGATCCCATCGTGCGTAATTCGCAGCTCGGCTACTACACCAACTTCGTCAACCTGATGGACATGGCCGCGCTGGCGATTCCCGCCGTGTGGCGCAAGGATGGCCTGCCAGCAGGGATCACGCTGATCGGTCCGGCAGGATCCGACCATCTGCTGGCGGAAGCGGGCGCGCAGTTCCAGCAATTGCTGGGCGGTGCAGCACAGGCCGATGCCGTCGCTGCCGCGCCGCTACCTTTCAACGAACCGACCGTCAAAGTCGGGGTGGTCGGCGCGCATCTGAGCGGCCAGCCGCTGAACTGGCAATTGCTGGAGGCCGGTGCACGTCTGCATGCCAGCACCACCACCAGCAAACACTATCGCCTCTATGCACTCGCCAACACGACACCGGCCAAGCCGGGACTGGTACGCACCAATGGCGACGACGGCGCCGCCATCGTCAGCGAAGTCTGGGAAATGCCGCTGCGCAATTTCGGCAGCTTCGTCGCTGCGATTCCGGCACCGCTCGGCATCGGCACGATGGAGCTGGCCGACGGCAGCAGTGTCAAGGGCTTCATCTGCGAACCGGCGGCACTCGACAACGCACGCGACATTACCGGTTACGGCGGCTGGACTGCTTATCTCGCCGCAAAGATCTGACCACGTTTTCACACTTATTTCCGCCCCCACCTCACGGAGCCAGCATGAAAAAGACAGCAAACCCGGACACGACAAATAACAGTGCAGCACAAGCTGAATTGCAGGCTGAATCGGGGGTTGAACAGGGGGTTGAGTCCAGGCAGCGCCGCCGCTTTCTCGGCACCGCCGGTACCGTCGCGACGACACTGGCGTTGGGCGGCGCACCGGCCATTTTGCGCGCGCAGACTGTTCCAATCCGCATCGGCTACTGGCCTGTCGCAGCAGGCCTGCCCTTCTACGCTGCTGTGGAAGCCGGTTACTTCAAGGAAGCCGGTCTCGATGTGCAGCCGATCAAATTCGCCGGCGCGCAGCAAGTGATGGAAGCCATGCTGTCGGGTCGTGCTGATGGATCGGCCAACGGCACCGGCGCCGGCAACCTGGCCATCGGTGAAATCGCTCAGCCGGGACTGTTCAAGATCTTCGCGACCAATCCGAGCAATGCACAGTACGTGCTTGACGAATTCCTGGTGCCGAAGGACAGCACGATCAAATCGATCTCTGAACTCAAGGGCAAGAAGATCGCCTCCGGCCCCGGCATTCAGAATGTCACGCTGGCCAAGACCGTACTTGAACGCGCAGGAGCAACCGGCGCGACCGTCACCGAACTGCCGATCGGCCAGCATGTCGCTGCACTCGCCGCCGGCCAGGTCGACGCCGTCTACACGCTGGAACCGACCGGCACCGTCGGCCGCATGAACAACTCCACCCGTGTGCTGGAAGCCGGGGTCATCGCCAAGTACATCCTCGGCAATCCGAGCGCGCCATGGCATGGCGGCGCAGCGGCGCTGACCACCGACTTCATCAAGAAGCATCCTGCTGAAACCAAAAAATACATCGCCGCCTACACCCGCGGCATCGAGCTGATCCGCAAGACACCGGACAAGGCGCGTCCTTACCTCAAGGGCTACACCGCCATCGAAGGCTCGCTCACCAATGAAGTGCCGCTGGCGTCCTACATGCTCTACAACGAGTTCAAGGCCAGCGACGTTGCCTACTTCCAGAAGTTCTACGACCTGTTCGTCGACAAGGGCATCTTCGCCTCGCGCGTGATGGTGGATTCACTTCTTTACAAGGGTTGATCATGGCTGACTCCCTCACTGCTAACGGTGCCAATGGTGCAACCAAGCCGGATACCGCAGCGGCTCCGGCGGCTGAAACCAAGCTTGCGCCGGTTGTCAACAAACGCCGCACGCCGCCGTCCTTCGGCAAGCTCCTGCCCATCGTCGGCCCGATTGTTTTGTTCATCATCTGGGACCTGGTGGTGCGCGCCGGCTGGATCAAGGCGATCCTGCTGCCGACGCCTGCGGCGACGCTGATCACGCTGGTCAATGGTCTCGCCGGCGGCCCGCTGCTGATGGATTTTCTGGTGACGGTGATGCGCACGCTGGAAGCCTTCGTCATAGCCGCCGTAGTCGGCGTGCCGCTCGGCGTTCTGCTGGGCAGCAATGAGCGGGCCTATCGCAGTGTGGAGTTCCTGATCGACTTTTTCCGCTCAACGCCTTCGTCGGCATTGATCCCGCTGTTCCTGCTGATCTTTGGCGTGTCGGACATCAACAAGGTCGCCATCGCTGCCTTCGGCGCGCTGCTGATCGTGCTGTTCAACAGCGCTTACGGCGTGCTCAATGCGCGCAAACAGCGCGTCATGGCGGCCAAGGTCATGGGTGCGTCGCGCTGGCAGATCTTCAAGGATGTGCTGCTGTGGGAAAGCCTGCAACCGACCTTCGTCGGACTGCGCAGCGCAGTGTCGATGGCGCTGGTGATCGTGATCGTGGCCGAGATGTTCATCGGCTCCGAAAACGGTCTCGGCCACAAGATCATCGACGCTCAGCAGGTGTTGAACGTACGCGAAATGTATGCCGCGATCCTGGCTGCCGGCGCGCTCGGTTATGCGCTGAACGTGGTCTTCATCGTGATTGAAAAACGTATCGTCCACTGGAGCGGAAGATGAGCGTCGTCATTTCCCCAAAACTGAAATATGAAGAGCCGGTCGTCCCTTTCGTTCCCGGACCGCCCGGCACGCACATCACGATACGCGGCCTGACCAAATATTTCGCCGGCTGGCCGCTGTACGAGGATTTCAATCTCGACATCCCCAAGAACAAGATCGTCTCGGTGTTCGGCCCCAACGGCTGCGGCAAGTCGACGCTGATCAACATGATTGCCGGCTTGATTCCCATCGACTCGGGTCAGATTCTGTTCGACGGCAAATCGCTCGCCGACACCAAGATCGGCTACGTCTTCCAGAACTACCGCGAAGCTATGTTTCCGTGGTTGCGTACCATCGACAACATTGCCTATCCGCTGAAGCTGGAAGGCAAATCCAAAGTCGAGATCAACCGCCGCGTGGAAGAACTGGTCGCCTCCTTCGACGTCAAGTTTGACCTCAATCGCTATCCATATGAAATGTCCGGCGGACAGCAACAGACCGCCTCCATCATGCGCGCGCTGGCGCCTGGGCCGGAGGTGCTGTTCCTCGACGAACCGTTCTCCGCGCTCGACTTCGAGATGACGTTGTTCATCCGCGAAAAGCTGCAGGAAGTTTTCATGCAGACCGGCACCACCATGATGCTGGTGTCGCACGATCTGGAAGAAGCGGTCTACCTCGCCGACGAGATCCTGCTGCTGACCAAGCGTCCGACCAAGGTGGCACACATCCTGCATTACGACGATGCCCGTCCGCGCACGGTGGAAACGCTGACCCAGCCGCGCTTCATCGAAGCCAAGAAGATGAGCCTGGAAATTTTCCAGACTGAAGTGCGGCGCGAGGCCACGGCCCAGCCGCCCAAATAATCCGCTACAGAATTTTTTGCACCACTTTGCCAACAACACTACCAACGTTTCCCTTGACTGGAGCCAAAGATGAACAACCGTCGTGACTTTCTCAAACTGACCGGCGCTGCTGCACTGGGCGCAGCATTTCCGCTGGACCTGCTGGCTGCTGCACCGTTGACGGTCGGCTTCATCTACGTCGGTGCGCGCGACGATTTCGGCTACAACCAGTCGCATGCGCAAGCTGCCGCGATCATCAAAAAAATGCCGGGCATCAAGGTCATCGAAGAAGAGAAAGTGCCGGAAACCGTGGCCGTCCAAAAAACCATGGAAGCCATGATCCAGCAAGACGGCGCATCGCTGATCTTCCCAACCTCGTTCGGCTACTTCGACCCGCACGTCCTGAAAGTCGCAGAGAAATATCCCAAGGTGCGCATCGCCCACTGTGGCGGTCTCTGGACTGCCGGCAAGCATCCGATGAACGTCGGCAGCTTCTTCGGCTACATCGAAGAGTGCGAATACCTGTCCGGCGTGGTCGCCGGACACATGAGCAAATCCAAGAAGCTCGCCTTCATCGCCGCCAAGCCGATTCCACAAGTGCTGCGCAATATCAACGCCTTCACGCTGGGCGCGCAGTCGGTGGATCCATCCATCACCACGCATGTGATCTTCACCGGCGACTGGTCGCTGCCGGTCAAGGAAGCCGAAGCCGCCAACAGCCTGATTGATCAGGGTTGCGACGTCATCACCTGCCACGTCGACGGCCCCAAGGTCATCGTTGAAACCGCAGAGAAACGCGGCATCATGACCTGCGGCTATCACGCCAGCCAGGCTGCACTCGCCCCCAAGGGCTACCTCACCGGCGCCGAGTGGAACTGGGCCACACCGTACACAGAAATCGTCAAGGCCACGCTCGAAGGCAAGCCGATGATCAACTTCCTGCGTGGCGGTCTCAAGGACAACTTCGTCAAGATGTCGCCTTACGGCGCCAACGTCAGCGCAGCGGCCAAGAAGAAGGCCGACGATGTGAAGGCACAGATGCTGGCCGGTAAATTCCAGATCTTCAAGGGCCCGATCAAGGACAACAAGGGTGCAGTCGTGATCCCGGCCGGCACGACGCAGGTGCAGACCGATGTCGCGCTGGAGAAGATGAACTATCTGGTGGCGGGCGTCGTCGGTCAGGTATGAAAACTGCTTAGTGCAATGTGAGCCGGCAGCGCGTCGCTACGACAGAGATTTATCACTGCAACGCGCCGCTGCCGGCTTATTTTCTCGTCCTTTTCTTGCCCTTCATTGTTCATCATCGTTCATAGATCGCCATGACCACACACGACCGCGCGGAAAACAGTGCTTTCACTTTACGGCTCAAGGCCCGTGTCGCCGTCACGCTGGCACCGCTATTGCCTACGCTGTGCGCACTGAGCGGCGCACTGTTGCTGTTCGTGTTGTTTCTCCTGGTGCAGGGCAAGCCCGCTACCGAAGCTTGCCTGCTGATCTTCCAGGGCGCCTTTGGCTCCCTGTTCGCCTGGCAGAATACCTTGCAACGCGCCGCGCCCTTGCTGTTGACCGCACTATGCGTAGCGCTGCCGGCACGCGTCGGCCTGATCGTCATTGGCGGCGAAGGTGCGCTGGCGATGGGAGGATTGTTTGCCGCCGTGCTTCCCTCTTTTTTGCCCGTTCTGTCTCCTTGGATCATGCTGCCGGCCATGGCCATCGTGGCCATGATCGCCGGCGGACTCTGGATCGCGCTGTGTGGCGCTCTGCGCCAATGGCGCGGTGTCAACGAAACCATCTCCAGCCTGCTGCTTTCCTATATCGCGGTGGCGCTGTTCAAACATCTGGTCGAAGGCCCACTGCGCGATCCGGCCAGTCTCAACAAACCATCAACAGTGCCGCTGCCGGACGCCTATCTGATCAATCCTTTGCCCGGCCTCGACGTGCACTGGGGATTGGTGTGGGGTGCGCTGGCTTGCGTGGCGGCGTGGATATTCCTGCGCCATAGCGTGACCGGTTTCGCCATGGCGATTGCCGGTGGCAACGGCCGCACAGCACGCCTGGTCGGTCTGCCGGTCAATCGCCTGGTCGTGATTGCCTGCGCCATGGGCGGCGCTGCGGCAGGTCTGGCCGGCATGTTTGAAGTCACCGCCGTACACGGCAGCGCCAACAGCGCGCTACTCGCAGGCTACGGATTCAGCGGCATTCTGGTGGCCTTTGCGGCGCGCCAAAATCCACTTGCCATCATCGTCTGCGCCGTCGTCATCGGCGGCGTCGAAGCCAGCGGCAGCTTGCTGCAACGCCGCCTCGATCTGCCCGACGCCACCACGCTGGTATTACAGGGACTGCTGTTCTGCAACCTGCTGGCGTGGGAAGCAATCACGGGCCGTCTCGGCGCACTGAAGACGCGCTGGCAGCAACAGGCGCAACCCTTGCCGACCACTGTCGCGGAGACCAGCCATGTCTGATTTCGACTTCACCACGCTGCTGCTGGCTTTATTCGCCGGCGCGATCCGGGTCGGTACACCCTTCCTGTTTGTGAGTCTGGGCGAATGCCTGACCGAAAAAGGCGGCCGCGTAAACCTCGGTCTGGAAGGTATCCTTGTTTGCGGCGCGATGACCGGTTACGCCGTGTCCTTCTTCTCCGGCTCGGCATGGCTGGGCGTGTTGGCGGCGGGCGTGTCCGGCATGCTGCTCGGCACCTTGCACGGACTGGTGTGTTCGCTGCCGCGCGTCAACGACATCGCCTTCGGTATTGCGTTGATGCTGCTCGGCACCGGCCTCGCCTTCTTCCTCGGCAAACCCTTTATTCAACCGCAGGCGACGATGCTGCCGTCGATCGATCTCGGCAGCTGGAGCAGCAATCCGCATCTGCATCACGCGCTGGAAATCAATGCACTGTTTCTGATCGGCGTGTTGCTGGCGGCCGCCTTGCAATGGGGCTTGTCGAGTACCAGTTGGGGATTGGCTTTACGTCTGGTCGGCGACCATGCCGAGACCGCGCGTGC
>Ga0209913_1001104_pt1 | contig 16542 bp, 14 predicted proteins | sample PersoiDNA2013203_FD_185805 | JGI IMG/M metagenome (GOLD analysis project Ga0209913, IMG submission 185805) | Permafrost soil microbial communities from the Arctic, to analyse light accelerated degradation of dissolved organic matter (DOM) -... | ecosystem: Environmental > Terrestrial > Soil >... | reverse complement strand
TGCATAGAAAAGTACATCGCCCTTGGGGATGGTACGACAGTATCGATGAAGAAGATCGCTTCAAAGTCAAACGAATCAACGTCAAACCGGGTGCCAGCTTAAGTCTGCAAAAACATCATCATCGTGCGGAGCACTGGATTGTTGTCAAGGGCACGGCTGAAGTTACTTGTGGGGAAAAAGTGATTTTGCTCACTGAGAACCAATCTACCTATATTCCTCTCGGCGAAGTGCATCGATTAAAAAATCCGGGCGCGATTCCTCTGGAAATTATTGAGGTTCAGTCGGGAAGCTATTTGGGCGAGGATGATATCGTGAGGTTTGAAGATACTTATGGCCGGACAAGTGCATCTTAATTATGAATAAACAAGAAAAAATTTATGTTGCAGGGCATAGAGGAATGGTCGGTTCTTCCATCGTGCGACACCTGCAAAGTCAGGGGTACACCAATATTGTGACTCGTACTCACGCGGAACTCGATTTGACCAATCAGACACAGGTAAGAGATTTCTTTGCGCAAGAAAAACCTGCTCAGGTTTATCTTGCTGCTGCAAAGGTTGGCGGTATCCATGCCAATAATGCGTTTCCTGCCGAATTCATTTATCAGAACCTGATGATGGAAGCCAACATTATCCATGAAGCATTTTCTGTTGGTGTTCAAAAATTATTGTTTCTAGGTTCCAGTTGCATCTATCCAAAAATGGCGCCACAGCCTATGCCTGAGGATGCACTCCTCACTGGAACTTTGGAAGCGACGAATGAACCTTACGCGATTGCAAAAATAGCGGGAATTAAATTGTGCGAAAGTTATAACCGTCAGTATGGTGTCAGTCATGGCGTTGACTATCGAAGTGTTATGCCGACGAACCTATATGGTCCTGGCGATAACTATCACTCAGAAAATAGTCACGTTATTCCTGCTCTGATTCGTCGTTTTCATGAGGCAAAATTATCGAACGCTGAAACGGTCGTTATATGGGGAACAGGAACACCGCGTCGTGAATTTTTATTTGTTGACGATATGGCTGCGGCCAGTATTCACGTAATGACAGTTGATAAGGCGACGTACGACAGTCACACTCAACCAATGCAAAGTCATATTAATGTTGGTTACGGTGCGGATGTGACTATTGAAGAGTTGGCGCATACCATCGCCAGAGTTGTCGGATTTAAAGGGCAAATAGCGTTCGATAGAACCAAGCCAGACGGTACCCCAAGAAAATGGATGGATAGTGCGCGAATTTCAAACTTAGGCTGGAAGCCAGTTGTGGCTCTCGAAGATGGTTTGAAGGTTGCGTATCAAGACTTTGTTGTAAATCAAAATTTGCTGCGTACGCAGTCTTAAATTTAGCGAATATATATTATGAATACTAAACAAAAAGTTGCGTTAATCACGGGTGTTACTGGTCAAGACGGTTCGTACTTGGCAGAATTTTTATTAGAAAAAGGTTATATCGTTCACGGCATCAAACGTCGTGCGAGTTCCTTCAATACGCAGCGAGTAGATCATGTGTATCAAGATCCGCATATTGATCACCGCAATTTCGTTTTGCATTATGGCGATTTAAGTGATAGCAGTAATTTAACTCGTATTATTCAGCAAACTCAGCCAGATGAAATCTATAATCTGGGCGCGCAGAGTCACGTCGCAGTTAGTTTTGAAAGCCCAGAATATACGGCTGATGTCGATGGTATCGGCACTTTACGTATTCTCGAGGCTATTCGTATTTTGGGTTTGGAGAAAAAGACGCGTTTTTATCAAGCATCAACCTCTGAGCTCTATGGTTTGGTTCAAGAAATCCCACAGAAAGAAACAACGCCTTTTTATCCAAGAAGCCCTTACGCCGTTGCAAAGATGTATGCATATTGGATCACTGTTAACTACCGTGAAGCATATGGTATGTACGCTTGTAACGGTATTTTGTTTAATCACGAAAGCCCACGCCGTGGAGAAACTTTTGTTACTCGTAAAATTACCCGTGGCCTCTCCAATATTGCACAAGGTTTGGAAAAATGTTTGTACATGGGGAATATGGATGCGCTTCGTGATTGGGGTCATGCGAAAGACTATGTACGTATGCAATGGATGATGCTGCAGCAAGATCAGCCAGAAGATTTTGTTATTGCAACAGGCGTTCAATATTCTGTCAGACAGTTTATTGAGAAGAGCGCGACACAGCTCGGCATCACTATCTCCTGGAAAGGTGAGGGAGTTGATGAAAAAGGCTATGTCGCTGCCATCAATGGTGATAAAGCGCCTGCTTTAAAAGTGGGTGATGTTTTAGTTCAGGTTGATCCACACTATTTCCGCCCTGCCGAAGTAGAAACCTTGCTGGGTGATCCAAGCAAAGCAAAACAAAAATTGAATTGGGTTCCTGAAATTACACTTGATCAGTTGGTTGAAGAAATGGTCGCGCATGACCTCGACAAAGCGCGCCAACATGCGTTATTGAAGCAAAGCGGATATGACGTTGCAGTAAGTGTTGAATAGTATTTTTAAGATGACTCACCTTCGGATCGATACACTTGTTAAAGAGCATCGATCCTTAGCACTTTTTAATGAGCTAAAAGTACTAAATTTTTTATTTCAAGAGAAGCTTAAATGTTGTCGTCATATCCCTTGGTAGTATTTTTCAATTCTATAGTATTGGGCTTTTACTATGCAGGGTAATTTAGTTGATGTTGATTCTCAACATCATACGAGACGTCGTCAAATCACGAGAACCGCACTGACAGGGATTTTGGCAAAAGCAGTCATGTTTTTGCCAACTTTCTTAATTGCCTGGATTGCGTTACCTCATTTAGGTTCGGAACGCTACGGTGTCTTGATGACCGTGCTTTCGTTACTTGGTTTTTTAAGTATAGCTGATTTAGGCGTCGGCGGAAGCTTGATTACCGCACTCTCACGCGAATCAGGAGCAGGAAATTACACTAAGGTTCGTGAGTTGCAGGCGAATGGACTTTGTATAAGTGTTGTTATGGCCTTGGTTATTACGTTTATTGGAATAGCTGCCTACAATCTCAACATCGGATCATATATTTTTAAGTCTAGTATTGCAGAGGTTCAATACGAGGCTTCACTAGCCGTATTAGCTTTTGGTACTTTATTTGCACTTACTTTACCTTTGACGATACTGAACAAAATTCAACTCGGCTTACAGTATGGGCATATATCAAACTACTGGCAGACAGCTGGTTCTTTATTGAATTTCATTGGAGGCGCGTCTGTCGCGTTTTTCGATGGCAGTGTTCCTGCAATTATCAGTGCGATGATGGTGGGAACTATCCTCTGTGGATTAATGAATGCCTATTATTTTTACCGTGGAAATATTAAATATCGCCCGGATCGAGAAGATATCTCTGTGATGGGATTTAAGAGTTTGCTCAGTGATTCTCTTTTTTATTTGGTTTTACAAGTTATATTCGCAATTAGTTACACAGTAGATACCTTGATTGTCGCAAGATTTTTGGGGGCAGGTCAGGCTTCTGTATATTCGCTGTGTGAGAGAGTGTTTAGCATTGTAGCGGTAGCTGTTGCCATTGTGACTGGACCACTTTGGGTAGCTTATGGAGACGCGCTCGGTAGATCTGATCGTCAATGGGCAATTTCGACCTTACGAATTAGCACACTGAGAATATTTGGGGCTGCATGTGTTATATCGTCAGTGATTTTAGTTATGCTTCAGCCTATGATTCATTTACTTTCAAGGGGTAAATTAATTGCGCCGTTCTCATTGGCATTGGTTATGGCTTTGTGGCGTGTCATTGAGTCTGTTGGGGGGTCTGTTTCTGTCTTTATGTATGCGAGTCAGGCTAACAATATTGTTTTAATTACAGGTTTTATTACAGCGATTGTTTCTATTGCCTTAAAAGTAGTGCTTGCGCAATCTATTGGATTTGTAGCGATACCAGCAGTCTCAAGCGTTTGTTACGTGACGCTCTGTTTGATCCCATCAATTCTGTATATAAGAAATCGGTTATATCAATAGTCAGATGAATATAGCGCAGCATGATTTTTTACTGTAACTTATTCTCCACCATAGATTTTTATGAGCCAACATGAGCTGGAAAAAAAATATACCGCTGTCTCTAAGAATTAAATTAGCTAATTTAAGGCGATTAAAAAATCCGGCAAACATTTTGGGCCGCTATTTTGCGGGGGCACATCAATGTTATGTTGCTGAAAGCGCTCACTCCAACGAATGGACAAAAGTAGCTTTAGGGAGAAATGCCCAGATACAACGTGGAACTTCATTTCATATTAATAATGTAAATGAAGACAAACAGATCGTTGTTGGAGAGCGTGCTTTCATTGGACAAAATTGTTTTTTCTCCTCTGGCAATTTAATCGACATTGGACGCGATAGCTTAGTTGGTGCTTCTTGTAATTTTTTAGGGGCAGGACATGAATACCACGATCCGACGATGCCCTATGCGAAAGCCAAAGTCGTTTCTTATGGACGGATAATTTTAGAACCAAATACCTGGATTGGCACGGGCTCAAGCATTATAGGGAATGTGCGAATCGGTTTTGGTACTGTGGTCGCCGCCAATTCAGGTATAAGAAAATCGCTTCCGCCGCTTTGCCTGGTTGCGGGGAATCCGGCAAAAATACTGAAGCTATTCAATTGGAATACGCGTGAATGGGAACCAGTGAATTGCCAGGAAAGTGAGTTAGATGCTTTGATACAGACACATTTGCAGCGCCTGCCGACACTAGAAGAATTCACTAGTGCCCTAGATACTAACCTTAACTGAATACTCATGGTTCTTGAAAATTCAAACGCATTGAACAAAATAGCCGTTGTTACTGGCGCGGCTGGTTTTATCGGACGAGCCGTATGTAAAAAGATGGCAGCAGCGGGCTGGACTGTCTATGGAATAGGGCATGGCGATTGGCCGCCTTTTGAATTTCAACAGTTTGGCGTGACGAAATGGCTCAATGCTGACGTAAGCTTGGAAAATCTTCAATTACTGGTCGGAGAACAATATCCTCTGAGTATCGTTCATTGTGCTGGCGGTGGGGCGGTTTCTGCATCCTATATTGACCCCTATAAAGATTTTGAGCGCACAGTAACCAGTACAGCGATAGTTTTAGAGTTTGCTCGGCTGTCCAAAGTTGGTGGGGTGCGGGTTGTTGTCGCATCTAGTGCTGCCGTGTATGGCGATCAGGGGGATGTGGATTTTTTTGAGTCGTCACCACGCATGCCGATATCTCCTTATGGATTTCATAAAATGGCCTCTGAAAATATTTGTGAATCGTATAGCAAATATTTTGGATTGAGCGTCAGCGTCGTCCGGCTCTTTTCCGTGTATGGCGACGGTTTGAGAAAGCAACTGTTGTGGGACGCACTCAATAAGTTTTCAGCAGGTCGGTGTGACTTTTTCGGAACAGGAAGCGAACTTCGTGACTGGATTCACGTTGATGATGCGGCTGATTTGCTATGCAAAGCAGCAACGCTGCAGCAAGAAAGTTTTGCGGTCTACAATGGTGGTAACGTGCATGCGACAACGAATGAAGTATTGACGATGTTGGCGCAAATGAAAAATTCGTCACTTTTCCCGAAATTTAATAACGAGGTGCATACAGGTAATCCGAAGCGCTTGACATCCAATTGTTCAACGGCGCATGAAAAGCTTGATTGGTATCCAACAGTTAATTTGCAAGATGGCCTGTCTCGTTATGTCGGGTGGCATAATTCAGAAGGAAAAAAATAATGATTCGGGTTGCAATTGCCTATAATTTTAATGATCAGGATTGGCTGGGTGGAAAAAATTATTTCGCCAGTCTTTTTGGCGCTTTGCGACATATTGAAGACGCCGGAATTAAGCTGGTTTTTATCACCGGAAAAAAAACTATAACATCGTTGCCAGAAGAGTTCCCTGAGTTGGAGGTCATTCGTACGCCTCTGATGGATCGCATGCATCCTCTATGGTTATTGCGCCAATTCACGATCAGAAAACTTGATTCAGATCCCTTGTTGAAGCAACTTCTTGGCAAGCATCAAATAGATATTCTTTCACACTCTGGTCATCTTGGTCGTAACTCTCCGATCAAATGCTTACCCTGGCTTTATGATTTTCAGTTCATGCATTTACCAGAATATTGGGAGCCAAAGCACATCAAATGGGCGGAACAACGCTATCGTTCCGCATGTAAAAACGCAGATGGAATTATTGTCAGCAGTAACGATGCATTGAAAGATTTAGACAACTTTGCTCCTTGGTGTCTAATACCCAAACACGTCTTGCAATTCGTTTCAAATCCGGTTGATTTTGCCAGGATTCAGCCCCAGGAAATTATCCGCAAAAAGTATGATCTGCCTGAAAAGTATTTTTATTTACCCAATCAATTTTGGAGTAACAAAAATCATCGCTTGGTCATAGACGCTCTGGCTATCTTAAAAGAAAAAGGTATCGAAGTAACGGTGGCATGCTCTGGCAAAACTTTTGATGGGCGCAAGCCTGAATATTTTCAGCAACTCATGGACTATTGCGAGCAGCGTGGTGTTTCTAGACTTTTTAAAGTGCTGGGGATGATTCCCTATTCAGATCTGCAATCCTTGATGCGCTATGCTTCTGCGGTCATTAATCCGTCTAAGTTTGAAGGTTGGAGCACCACCGTTGAAGAGGCAAAAACATTCCATCAGAAATTATTGTTGTCAAACATTGGCGTCCATAATGAACAGGCTGCACAGGTTGGGGCATTTTTTGATGTTGATGATCCTGAAGCTTTAGCTGCTTTACTCAACGAAAGAGTGCAGCAGCAAGTAGAATATGCGTCAGAAGAAGTAATCTCTTCAAGTTATCTGGAGCGTCTTTCTATGTTTGGGAAGCGATATGTCGACATCGTCACAAATGCTGCGAAGAAATAATCGGGCTCATTTTTTTTTATTAACTGGGCGTTGACTGTTTAGGGCTCCGGTCATCAAAGTTGGTGGATTAGTGGTTTGTCAAAGGTAAAGAGAGTTTGAAGATGCTAGGTTTGGACGCAATTATTTTTTCACTGCAGAAAAACGGTGGAATCACTGTTTATTTCAGGGAGTTAATAAACTACTTGATTTCACAAGATGTCGAAACCACTTTGTTTTGTGAAACTCAAGTCGGAAAGCGTACAGAATTTGGAGCGCCAGTAAGCCTTCGCTTGCAACAGCATAGGACCTTGGAGCGTTACCGTTCTTGTTTGATTGACGATGATATATCTGTTTTTCATTCTAGCTATTATCGTAAGCCAAGTTTGTCGGTTCCTACTGTCGTGACAGTACATGATTTTGTGTATGAGCGTTATTCTTCGGGTGCGAAAAAATGGGTACATTCGACGCAAAAAAATGCAGCGATAAGATCAGCGCAAGCGATCATCTGTATTTCCCAGGCAACCAAGGATGATTTGCTGGAATTTGTGGGAGAAGTGCCTGATCAAGAGATTTACGTTGTTCATAATGGCGTGTCTGATCATTTTCATGTTTTGGATCAAAAAAATATATCTACGCCATTTATCCTTTTTGTAGGACAGCGTGCTGGGTACAAAAATTTCCAATTGGTGCTGCAAGCCATGAGTTTTTTACCTGATATGGAGTTACGTTGTGTCGGAGGTGGCGCGTTTGAGGTGGCTGAACTTGATGGCATCACTAGCGATGTGAGAAATCGCGTAAGGCATATGGGTTTTGTCGACGATGTAGCACTCAATCTCCTCTATAACCAAGCTGTATGTCTGGTTTATCCGTCAAAATATGAAGGATTTGGCATTCCGGTGGTTGAGGCGATGCGAGCCGGATGCCCGGTTGTTAGTGTTGACTGCAAAGCAGTCACGGAAGTTGGTAAAGACGCATTATTACTTGTTCCCGAATCTGATCCTAAGCTCGTCGCTGAGGCGGTCAATTCTGCCAGGTCATCTGAGCGATCCGCATTTATCGCCAGAGGACTTACCGTTGCTCATAACTATTCGTGGGACAAAACACACCAACAGACCCTCGCAATATATCGAAGTTTAAGTCAATAATTGAGAACAATAAATGGTAAAAATTTCTGTAATTACGGCAGTCTATAACTGCCAGAAAACAATCACCCAAGCAATAGAATCAGTGCTGTCTCAGTCGTATCCAGAGGTTGAATCTGTCGTTATTGATGGGGCATCAACTGACGGGACGCTCGCTATTCTGGAATCGTTTAGACCTCGTTTGGGTAAATTGATCAGCGAAAAAGATCGTGGTATTTACGATGCTCTTAACAAAGGTATCAGTGAAGCAACAGGCGACGTTGTTGGTTTTTTACACTCAGATGATCTTTATCAAGACGCGCATGTGCTCGAGAAAGTTGCTCGTGCATTTGAAGATCCTGAGGTCGACGCGGTATATGGCGATTTGGTTTATGTGAAACACGACGACATCAAGCAGGTCGTCAGATATTGGCGCTCTGGCGCCTTTAGCCAGGATGCTTTGTCCAATGGTTGGATGCCCCCGCATCCGACTTTTTATGTCCGTCGCTCGGTGTATGAAAAATTGGGCGGTTTCGACACTCGCTACCGGATTGCGGCAGATTATGATACTGTCTTGCGATTTTTAGGTGCAAATAAAATTAAGGTTGCCTATATCCCTGAGATTTTAGTTCGTATGCGGGTTGGTGGGATCAGTAACCGCTCATTGAAGTCGATTTGGATGAAGACCAAAGAGGATTGTTTGGTAATGAAAAGAAATCGAATTGGCGGCTATTTTGCAATTTTATGGAAAAATTTAAGTAAAATTTCTCAATTTTTAAAAAAATAAGCTGGTATTGAATTGCGATGCTCGGTATCTTCTCCAAGGTTATTATCTTTAATTCGTTGATATTAAGTGCGTTTATAATTTAAATTGAAACCTGCAAGTAGTTAAGGTTTTGCAGGTTTTGTAACTATTGGGAATACTTTTAGATTCTTAAATCAAATATGGCGATACTCTTTACATTAAATCTCTTTATCGCTATTTTGCTTTTGCTTGTGCCATTATGGTTTGCGCGGACAAAGCTGAAGTTGGAATTCATTAACCCAATTACTATTTTGCTGGCTACGTCCTTACCGGTTCAGCTAATGAAATTGATCGGTGGACCATTGATTTTGATTGATAGTGGCCTGTACGATGAGGGCTATCAATTCGCTCTTTTGATGACGAACGTACAAACAATTACTCAAACCTTGAGTTTAGTTTTCTTCTTTCGTTTTTTTTCAAGAATCAGAATTGATCGTTTGATGCCATTGAAGAAATTAGTTTTATCAAGATTAGATTTAAATCGGGGAAAAGTTTTTTTTCTATTTGTTTTTGGGATATCTCTTTTTTTGGTTGCAAACGCAGAGTTTGGACTATTAAATTGGCTGCAAAATCCACGTGAGGGTTATCAGTTATATCGGACCGGCAATGGTCAATGGTATGCCTTGGCCGAGTCGGCTTTGTCCGCGTCATTTCTTTTTGCGGTTTTAGCAAACCCCTCTCCACCGTCTGTCGTTATCAGTACCATTATTTATATCATTTTGGGATTTTTTCTTGGTTCCAAAGGAATGCTATTGTCCTTTTTTGTTACGGGACTGGTATTTCTATGGTTTTTAAAATGGAAGCATTTGAATCGTGTAATTATTTTGGGAATGCCTGTGCTGTTCACGCTTTTGCTTTTTAATTTATACCTGGCATTAGCCGATCAATTTGATTTGCAAGCTATTTTTGAATATTTTGACTACTACAAGAACGCGGCGGACTACTATCGCGGATATTTGAGTGGGGAAATAAACCTTTTTCATGGTGATGTTCTATTAACTTCACTGTGGAGTTATGTTCCAAGGGGGATTTTCCCAGATAAACCGATCGTTTATGGGATTTTGCATGTCAATGAAATTTTCTTTCCAGGGCAAGCAGAGCTGACTAATACGCCTGCATTTGGCGGCGCGGTAGAGACGTTTGCGGATTTCGGTGTATTCGGCGTCATACTTTTTGGCGTTCTGAGCACGCAATCTATCGTCTACGCGCTTTTTTCATACCTCATATTTAGAAAACCTGGGGTGAGTTTCCAAAGAGTGACACTCGCTAGCGTCCTGTTATTGCTTGTTCAATTTGTACCTACCTTCGGGGTTTATTTCCCGGGAGGTTTATATCTGATTCTATTATTGTTTGTAATCTTGGTGATGCGAATAATAAGAAGACGAATTAAGAAATCGCGCTTTGCCAACTCTGAGTTAGTGACAACATTAGGGTCCAAAAATTGAATCTCTGAGAAATAAATAGAATTCTCGAAGATTTTTGAAATGTTTGTTGGTTTAATTTGAACAATTTATGCTGAAATAAATTGCTATAATTGAAACTTTTCTCTCCTGGCTTCAATGTAAGCATTATAATTCGCAGAAAGTAAAATCAAATTTATGATTTGCTGACGTGCTAGCGTTGGTTAAATTTCGGAGTCGGATAAACGGTGCAAAGGCTATTTGGGGTCTCACTTTTATGTTTGCGCTAGCATGTGCGCTGTTAATCAATTATTGGGAAGTTTTCAATGGAATAGTTGATAAAATATACAGTATTGCTATTAATGGTGATGAGAGTTCTGGCGGTGGAAGAAGTATTGGTTTGTTCATTGAATACTTGAGCACTTTTCCCTTGGGCATCGGATACAGCGGCAGTTCTTTGAGAACAGCGCCTGGGCTGGGGGAGATTAATTCTGGGTTGTTTGCTTTTATTTCTCAGCTTTCTTTGTTGTCTATTGTTATTTTGGTAATTTATTTTAATGTTGTCAGGCGCACTTTACGACGGGCCGGTGTTTCGAAAGCAAATTTATTGCTGAATAAATGCCTTACAATAAGTATTGTATTGTCAATATTAATTTTTTATTCAGATATTTTGTGGTTTGTACCCACAATGTGGTTGAGTTTTGAAATGATATGGGCAGCAAATAAGATGAAATATGGGATATTCAAATTGGAAAATGCTTAATTTTTTTGGTAATGCTTAGATGAATTATCGTCAGATCCATGAGACTTCAATGTCCTTTTTTGATTTGGATAAATTGTCAACAAGGCGCTAGGCTGCAATGCATTACCAGTTACATCAGATATTTGAGTTGTGAAGTTCTTTTTTCTGCAATTCCATTTAGTTCTGATAGTTATCGGATCGCTTATTTTTTGTTGGGTCATGTTGCTCTAAATAAGATGTTAGACGCAATTACAAACATTTTGGATTAAATGTGTAATTGAATTTAACCTTTGATGTTAAGTATTAAAGTAAAAGAAGATTTCTATGATTAAAGTGCTGTCATCTTCCATTGTTTTTTCTTGGTTGCTATGCTTTGGACTTATTGTTTTTAAACATACCCACCAGCATGTTACTACTGACCACGTAGGCTCATGACCACAAAAAATGCACCACGGCGCAACGCCCCGGATAGGTGGTGTTCCTATTTTTGGTGGGGTACTGGTTGGTATGTTAATTTTGTATTTTGGTGAGTGGAAAATTGATAGTTTGCCGATGATTTTGGCTATTCTTCCTGTATGGCTTGCTGATATTGCAGAGGATCTTACGAAAAAGGTCAGCCCATTAAAACGCTTACTAGCTGCCTTTTTCGCTGCATTGCTAGGCATGTGGTTACTTGACGCGAAATTAGTGAGGCTTGGAGTCCCGTTATTTGATCATTTAGTGACCACATATGTTTTTTTGAATGCGATCATGATTATGCTTGCGGTGGGTGGGATTACCCATGCGACGAATATTATTGATGGCTTCAATGGTCTTGCGGGTGGCATCGTCTTGATGATTTTGACAGCGCTTACTTACGTTAGCTATCAAGTACACGATACTTTTCTGATCGGACAGTGTATTGCGCTAATTGGAGCGACTATCGGATTTCTTTTTTGGAACTCTATCCAAAAGGAACTATTTTTGCGGGAGATGGCGGAGCTTACTTATGGGGCTTTATGGTGCCCGAGATTTGTGTGATGCTCGTTTACCGTAATCCATCGGTTTCGCCTTGGTTTCCCTTACTTCTGGTCAGTTATCCAGTCTGGGAAACGGTATTTTCCATTTATCGCCGAAAGGTAATTCGCGGTTTGCCTGCCGGTTTGCCGGACGCAATTCATCTGCACTCTCTGGGGTATAAGCGCATGGTGCGTCACATGATAGGTTCTAAAGAAGCAGAGCACATGATCAGACGTAACTCGTTGACTGCACCATATTTGTGGGGTTTGGCAGCATTTTCAATTATTCCTGCTGCCATGTGCTGGTCAAACACACCGATGATTTTGTTTTTTATGTGTGTGTTTATTTTGTGCTACTGCGCTTTTTATGCCATGATTGTGCATTTTAAAATTTGGCGCTGGATGACCGTTGGTGATAGCAAAGCATGTGCTGTCGAAAAAGAACGGGTGACATCAGAAATTTGATGTATTGAAATCGAATGGGCGTGTATGGGCACCGACAAGGTTCGGTGCCTTTATTTTGTTATATAAATTCCGTAGCTGATTTTTTTTATTTTTACTCTCTTTAAAAGTACTTACCTATGCATCGAACAATGAAGAGTACGCTTCCTATTTTCGCTATCCTTGTCGCGACCAGTGTTTTTGCGCAGCAAGTTGATACCACTAATCAAGATACGAAGAATTCTGGCGATTTTCCTGCCAATACGCCAGAGATGGTCAGAACGCCTCGTATTACCAATCAAGGTCAAAACCAATACCAAAACCAGAATTACAATAACAATGGTGTTGATGGCGCGAACGGAAATGGCTTAAATCCTCAATCTAATATGAGAGATAACGGCCAATATGGTAAAAATTATGCCAACCAAAAGCCTGAAAAGAGTGAATTCCAAAGTTTTATTCAGTACGCAACAGGTAAGAAGTTAACACAATTCGGGGCTGACTTTTTCTCTAACACACCGTCTAGTTTTGCTCCTCTACAAAATACACCTCTGCCATCCGATTATGTCTTGGGTGCCGGTGACGAGGTCATGATTCGGGCATGGGGTAGCGTAGATATTGATTACAAAGCGACGGTGGATCGCAATGGTGTTATTAATATTCCGACTATTGGCTCGGTTGTGCTCGCTGGCGTCAAGGCTGGTGAAGCTGATGCCGTCATCAAGTCCTCTATTGGCAAGCTGTATCGCGACGTAGCGGTGAGTGTGACCTTTGGTCGTTTGCGTGCAATTACTGTCTACGTTGTTGGTCAGGCTAAAAAGCCAGGTTCTTATACGGTTTCTGGTTTTTCTACTTTGGTGACTGCTTTACTTGCTAGTGGCGGGCCAAACGCCAATGGCTCTATGCGTAATGTTCAGGTCAAGCGCGATGGCAAAATTGTTGGTAACTTGGATATGTATGCGTTCATCGCCAAAGGTGATAAGAGCCATGACGTTAAGCTGCAAGATGGCGATACGATCTTTATTCCCGCTGCGGCTGGCCATATTGCGTTGGTAGGCAAAGTTAATACACCTGCGATTTATGAATTGAAATCAGCAAACGAGTCCCTTGGCAGTATTCTGGAAATTGCAGGTGGTTTGCCTGTTGTTGCTGATCCGCGCCGTGCATTTTTAGAGCGCATTGATCCAAGTAAATCACAACCGCGTAGCGTTGAAGAATTTAACTTGAACAAGGTTGGATTGAGCAAGACTCTAAAAGATGGCGATACGTTGACGGTATCGTCCATTACGCCTGAGTTTTCTAATGCAGTAACCTTGCGTGGTAACGTAAGTCAACAGCTACGTGTGCCATTTACACCCGGTATGCATGTGCGTGATTTGATTCCAAGCCGTGATATGTTGGTCACCAGGTCATCGATTGCTCGTCAAAATTTGGAAGGTAGAGATCTTAAAGATTACAAAGATGCAGCGGATAACACTGAAGGCAGAGAGATCCCTAAAGACGGGTTGAATATGTCTGCTGATGATAATCTGTACGGCGATAAAATAAAAAAACAAAACGCAAATTCCATTGCTTCTAAGATTGGCAGTGCCGTCGATGAAGTCAATTGGGAATACGCGTCGGTCGAGCGCGTTGATCACGATACCCTCAATGTAAGCTTGGTATCGTTTAATCTTGGCAAAGCAATGGCTGACGTAAATAGCTCGGAAAATATTGCTTTGCAGCCTGGCGATACGGTCACGATTTTCTCTCAAGATGATATTCAGGTTCCCTTAGCTAAGCGTAAAGTGTTTGTGCGTGTGGAGGGGGAGGTTAATGTGCCAGGCGTGTACCAGATGTCACCAGGCGAAACATTGCCTTCTTTGATTGCCAAAGCAGGTGGTACCACTTCGAACGCTTACTTGTTCGGTACTGAGTTCTATCGTGAGCAAGTGCGTAAAGAACAGCAAGCTAACTTAGAAAAAGCAATTCGCCGTTTGGAATCTCAAATGCGCTCTGAAAATGCTAAGGCGGCAGCCAATGACTCTGGTGGGCAGGATGCAGCAACCATCGCCGCTAAATTAAAAGCAGCGCAAGAATCCAGTGCGCAGGCAATTGTTAAAATGCATGAGCTTAAAGCCACAGGACGTATTTCATTTGGCCTCGCAGCCAATGATGAGAGTTTTGATAAATTACCAACGCTGAAATTAGAAAACGGCGATCAGTTGATCATCCCAAGTCGTCCTGATTTTATTCATGTGTTTGGTGCGGTCAATCAAGAATCTTCTATGATCTGGCGCAGAGGCGGTACGGTGTATAAATATTTGGAAGATGCTGGTCCTACGTCAGAAGCAGACATGGATAACATCTTTGTGTTACGTGCCAATGGTACTGTGCTGTCAGCCACCGGCCGCGGTTGGTTTTCTAGTGTGAAATCTTCGGAATTGATGCCTGGCGATAGTATCGTTGTGCCTGAGCGTTTAAACAAAGAATCCGCTTATAAAACCTTCACGAATGGTTTGAAAGATTGGGCGCAAATTCTTTCCGGATTTGGTATCAGTGCAGCAGCAATTAAGAGTTTGAGACAATAAGTATGACGACAATTAATCACGAGCAGCCAACATACGTCAATGAAGATGATGAAGACAACGGCATCAGTATCATGGATATTTTGCTGACGTTGGCTAAGCATAAGAAGAAAATTATTGCGTATCCGATTGCCTTTGGCGTCGCAGGCTTGGCGATCAGTATGGTGCTGCCAAATAGTTATCGGGCGAACACAAAGATCTTGCCGCCACAGCAAAGCCAATCAACAGCGTCCGCAATGTTGAGTCAGCTGGGCGGCTTAGCCGGAGGAGCAGGTGCAGCATTAGGCATTAAAAGTCCAAATGACCTTTATATTGCCTTACTGAAAAGTCGTGCTTTAACCGATAAATTGATGCAACGTTTTGATTTGCAAAAGCGATATGAGGCGAAATTTGTTGATGCCACAAGAAAGGAGCTGGACGAAAAATCGACGATCGCTGCCGGTAAAGATGGTCTTATTTCCATCGATGTTGACGACAAAGATCCTAAAGTGGCAGCTGCAATGGCCAATGCATACGTTGAAGAGTTGACTCTTTTAACAAGTAAGTTTGCACTCACCGAGGCGTCACAGCGTCGAGTATTTTATGAAAAACAACTCGAACTTGCTAAAGACAAAATGATCGCAGCAGAAACTGCGCTGTCTTCAGGGATTGATATCAAGGGCATGACGAGTGTAGATGCGCAAAGTAAGGCAGTGTTGGAGACAGCAGCGCGTTTACGTGCGAATATCTCTGCTAAGCAAATTCAGCTCAAAGCGATGCAAGCATTTGTTACGCCGAATAACACGGAGTACAAGCGTGCTAATCAAGAGTTGCTAGGGATGCAAGATGAATTGTCAAAGTTGGAGAATGGTTCTAACATGCAAGGCGTATCCAGATCTGACACAAGTACAAACTTGCCAGCGATATCCACGATTGCAGGCAAGTCAACTGAGTCAGGGGCTAGCAATATACAGTTATTGCGTGACGTCAAATATTATCAAATGCTTTACGAAATGCTAGCAAAGCAATACGAGGTGGCGCGGTTGGACGAGGCGAAGGATATTCCTTTAATTCAGGTATTGGATAAAGCAGTGGAGCCAGAGCATAAATTTAAACCACAACGTGCATTAATTATCATTGCTGCGGCTTTTTTGGGTTTGGTGCTAGCGCTTGTCGCGTCTTTTGTGTCTGAGGGACTAAATCAGCCTAAATCCGAAGAAGAGACTGAAAAATTGCGTCAATTGAAGCGCTATTTGAAATTTTCTTGATCACATTTAAGAATATTTTTGTAAGACCAAATCACCATATAATGAAAGCCTGCTAACAAATAGCAGGCTTTTTTATGTCTAATAGCGATTAATTGAGTTTTTCCTTACTTAGTTGAATGTTATGATGCTTTTAATTTAACTGTTTGGAGTTTAGGAATGATTTTTGTAACTGGCGGCGCAGGTTTTATCGGCGCAAACTTCGTGTTGAGCTGGCTGGCGCAGTCTGATGAGTCAGTCTTGAATTACGATAAACTGACCTATGCTGGAAATTTAAATAATCTCACCAGTCTGAGTAACGATGATCGTCACCTGTTTGTGCAGGGTGATATTTGTGATGGTGAAAAGTTGGCAGCCTTGTTTGCTGAACATC
>Ga0209913_1001103_pt1 | contig 16548 bp, 11 predicted proteins | sample PersoiDNA2013203_FD_185805 | JGI IMG/M metagenome (GOLD analysis project Ga0209913, IMG submission 185805) | Permafrost soil microbial communities from the Arctic, to analyse light accelerated degradation of dissolved organic matter (DOM) -... | ecosystem: Environmental > Terrestrial > Soil >... | reverse complement strand
TGCGGGGATCGGGATAGTCGAATTTTTCGCCGTGCTTGCGCTTGCAGAAGTCGGGAATCAGATCCATCGGGCCCGGACGGTACAAGGCGACCAGCGCGATGATGTCTTCAAAACGGTCGGGCCGCGCATCTTTCAGCATGCCCTGCATGCCGCGCGACTCCAGCTGGAAGATGGCGACGGTTTTCGCTTTCGTCAGCAGGTCGTAGGAGGCGCGGTCGTTCAGGGGCAGCTTGGCGAGATCAAAATCCGCCATGGCCGGATCGAGCTGCTTGATGTAGCGGACCGCCCGGTCGAGAATGGTCAGGGTGGTCAAGCCCAAAAAGTCGAACTTGACCAGGCCCACGGCCTCGACGTCGTCCTTGTCGTACTGCGAGACGACGCCGGAATCGCCGCCCTGGGTGTAGAGGGGACAGAAGTCGGTCAGCTTGCCCGGGGCGATCAGGACGCCCCCCGCGTGCATGCCGATGTTGCGGGCGATGCCTTCCACCTGCTGGGCGAGGTCCAGCAGCTGCTTGACCTCGTCCTCGTTTTCCAGGCGCTCGGCCAATAACGGTTCTTCGGCGATGGCGTCGGCGATCGTCACCGGTTTGCCCGGCTTGAAGGGGATCAGCTTGGAGATGCCGTCGCAGAAGTTGTAGCCGAAATCGAGCACGCGGCCCACGTCGCGGATGGCGCCCTTGGCCGCCATCGTACCGAAAGTGGCGATCTGCGAGACCGCCTCCTTGCCATACAAATCCTTGACGTGCTGGATGACCCGGTCTCGCCCTTCCTGGCAAAAGTCGATATCGAAGTCGGGCATGGAGACCCGCTCGGGATTCAGGAAGCGCTCGAACAGCAGATTGTATTGGAGGGGATCGAGGTCGGTGATCAGGAGCGAATACGCCACCAGCGAGCCCGCGCCCGAACCCCGGCCCGGGCCGACCGGCACGCCGTTTTCCTTGGCCCACTTGATGAATTCGGCCACGATCAGGAAGTAGCCGGGGAATTTCATGTTGCAGATGGTATCCGTCTCGAATTTCAGGCGGGCTTCGTAGCGGGGCCGCTCCGCTTCGCGCCTGGCTTCGTCGGGATAGAGCTGGAGCAGGCGCTGTTCCAGGCCCGCCTTCGATTCGGCGACGAGGAATTCGTCGATGGTCATGCCGGGCGGCGTGGGGAAATTCGGCAGCTGCGGCTTGCCCAGGGTGAGCACGACATTGCAGCGCTTGGCGATTTCCACGGAATTGGCGAGCGCTGCCGGCATGTCGGCAAACAGCTCGCCCATCTCCGCCTGCGACTTGAAACGCATCTCTTCGTTGAAGCGCTTGACCCGCTTGCCGTTGGCCAGCATCTCGCCCTCGGCGATACAGGTGCGCGCTTCGTGGGCGATGAATTCGGCCTGCGACAGAAACTGGATGGGGTGGGTGGCCACCACCGGCAGGCCCAGGCGGGCGGCCAGGGCGACGGCGTTGCGCAAAGTCGCTTCCTGGTTGGCCTGGCCGGCCCGCTGCACTTCGATATAAAAATGGCCGGGGAAGATCTCGGCCCAGCGGCGGGCGCAGCGCTCGGCCAGTTCCAGGTTGCCATTTTCCAGGGCCATGCCGATGTCGCCGAACTGGGCGCCCGACAGCACGATCAGGCCGTTCGCCTGCGGCCTGTCCGGGTGCAGGCTGGAGGTGCTGGTGGCCAGGGCGGCCAGCCACTCGGGGCGGATTTCCGCCCGACCCTTGTACTGGTTGGTCAGCCAGGCTTGCGACAGCAGCTCGCACAGCTGCAGATAGCCCGTGTGGTTCTTGGCCAGCAGCAAGAGGCGCGAGGGACGCTCGCGGTTGTCGTCATTGCTGATCCAGGCATCGACGCCGATGATGGGCTTGATGCCCTTGCCCCGCGCAGCCTTGTAAAACTTGACCATGCCAAACAGGTTGGCGAGATCCGTCACGGCCAGGGCCGGCTGCTTGTCCTTGGCGGCGGCGGCGACGACGTCGTCGATGCGCACCAGGCCGTCGACGATGGAGTATTCGGAATGGACACGCAGGTGGACAAAGGCGGGCGCCAGGGGTGCTGCCGGGCTGGCTTGTTGCGTTGGCGCGGCCGGGGCCGCGTGATCCAGGACATCCATACTCATAGTGGGGGCAATCTGTGGTGCTGTGCGAAGCGCCTATTTTAACCCCTGGCTGCCCGGCAGTTGAATGGCTTCCCGGCCGGCGTCGCGCGGACGCGACTGTAAGAATATGTAATCGTGTCAACCGGCATGATTTGCCCCGCGTTAAGGAAGGGCAGCACAAGACGCCACACGCATTTGATAAACACAACCACTTAGGGACACACCATGAAAAACGTACTCGCCGCTCTGCTCGTCACCATCTGCGCCACCAGCGCCTTCGCCCAGACCGCACCAGCGACCACCGCTGCCGTGAAAGCCGATGCCAAGGTCGCCAAGGCCGAAGTCAAAGCCGACGCCAAGGTCGCCGCCGCCGACGCCAAGGCTGCCGCCGTGGATGCCAAGGCCGACAGCAAGGCCGCTGCCGCCGACGTGAAAGCCGACGCCAAGGTCGCCAAGGCAAAAACCAAGGCCAAGGCCAAGAAAGCCAAGGCTGCCGCCAAGGCCGAAGCCAAGGAAATGGCTCCAGCACCAGCTGCCAAGTAATCCCTCAGCAAGTTAGCTAAAAAGGCAAGATGCGTGCATCTTGCCTTTTTTTCGTGCATGGCCTGGGACCGCCGGCCCGTTTATAATGCTGCCTGTTCCGCTTTTGTTCCTCTCCCTGCCATGTCCGCCAGCACCGCCCCCTTCGTCAACATCGCCGCCTACAAATTCATCACCTTCGACGACACCGAGGCGATGCGCCCCCTGTACCAGGAGCGCTGCCTGGCGCTGGGCTTGAAGGGCACGATCCTGCTGACCCCCGAGGGCATCAATATGTTCCTGTCGGGCACGCGCGAAAACATCGACAGTTTCATGGCCTGGGTGAAAAGCGATGAACGGTTCGCCGACCTGGAGGTCAAGGAAAGCTTTTCAGAAGAGCAATCCCACAAGCGCATGCTGGTGAAGATCAAGCAAGAGATCATCACCATGCGCATGCCCCTGATCAAGCCGGAACTGGGCCGCGCCCCCGCCGTCGCCCCCGCCACCCTGAAGCGCTGGCTGGACCAGGGCCACGACGACACCGGCAAGCCGGTGGTGATGGTCGACACCCGCAACGCCTTCGAGGTCGACGTGGGGACGTTTGAGAACACGATCGACTACCGCATCGACAAATTCACCGAATTTCCGGAAGTGATCGCCGCCAACCGCGCAGCGCTGGCCGACAAGACCGTCGTCACCTTTTGCACGGGCGGCATCCGCTGCGAAAAAGCCGCCATCCACATGCAGAACATCGGCTACGACAGCGTGTATCAGTTAGAGGGCGGCATCCTGAAATATTTTGAAGAAGTGGGCGGCGCCCACTACACGGGCGACTGCTTCGTGTTCGACTACCGCACGGCCCTCAATCCCCAGCTGCAGCCGAGCACGACGGTGCAATGCTTTGCGTGCCGGGCGGTGGTGACGCCGCGCCAGCAGTTGGATCCGCGCTATGTGTATGAGGTGTCGTGTCCGGCGTGTCATGGGATAGCTGGGGCGCTGGCGCAGCCCTGATCGCGGGCGGTCGACGGCAGGAAAATCCGTGGCGCCGCCGCAGCGAAGCGCTGGCGCACAACGGCGATCCTGCTGGCGGGCGCACACCCTCCTTGATGTTAAACTGGCATAAAATGCAAGCCTGGGCGGTGTACCGCGGCCCAAAGCAAAAGGAATTGAATGCTTGGAATGTTGCTAAGCGCGTGGCGCTACCGTTTTTTCATATTTTCTTCAATAAAAACCGAGTTGCGGAGCAAATTCGTCCGTAGCCGGCTCGGCGGCGTTTGGATGATCCTGAACCCCTTGTCGCAAGTATTGATATTCGCTTTCGTCCTTTCATCGGTGTTGTCCGCCAAGCTCCCTGGCATCTCCAATCGCTATGCCTATGCGATCTATTTGATGGCTGGCACACTGAGCTGGTCGCTCTTTTCTGAAATCGTCAATCGATGCCTGACCTTGTTTATCGATAACGGAAATATTCTCAAGAAACTGGTATTTCCCCGCATCGCCCTGCCCCTGATTGTTACCGGCAGCGCGCTGGTGAACAATGTGCTGCTGTTCGTGGCCATCCTCCTGATTTTCGGCGTGCTCGGCCACGCACCCGGACTGGCCCTGCTTTATCTGCCCGTGCTGATGATCGTGAATATTGCACTGGCATTGGGCATCGGCCTCGGTATCGGGGTGCTCAATGTCTTCATGCGCGACATCGGCCAGGTCGTTCCCGTGCTGATGCAACTGCTGTACTGGTTCACCCCCATCGTCTATATGGCCGCCATCATCCCGGCGGAATACCACCGGCTGATTGCACTCAATCCGCTGCTGCCGATTATCACGGGCTATCAGAACGTCCTTCTGTATAACAGTCCGCCTGACTGGAGCGCACTGGGTGTGGCGGCGCTGGTCGCTGCGGTATTACTGGTGTTTTCATTGATCCTGTTTCGCAAGGCGAGTCCGGAAATGGTGGATCAGTTATGAGCGGCGAACTGCATGTCAAAAATCTGGGCAAGGCTTACCGCCAGTGGGGCGGTGAACTGCGCCGTATCGCCGCATGGTTCTTCCCCCGCGTGAAGCCGCGCTCCGAGCACTGGGTGCTGCGCGACGTGAATTTTTCCATCGGCCCCGGCGAGGCGGTGGGCATTGTCGGCCAAAATGGCGCTGGCAAAAGTACTTTATTGAAACTGATCACAGGCACCACGCAGCCGACGGCTGGCAGCGCCCACATGCGCGGGCGCGTTGCCGCCATCCTCGAATTGGGCATGGGCTTCAATCCCGATCTGACCGGCCGGCAAAACGCCTATCACTCTGCCGGTTTGATGGGCTACACCCTGGCGCAGATTAACGCCGTCATGCCCGAAATCGAGGCCTTTGCGGAAATCGGCGCCTATTTCGATCAGCCCGTGCGCACCTATTCGAGCGGCATGCAGATGCGGGTGGCGTTCAGTGTCGCGACCGCGTTCCGGCCCGACCTCTTGATCGTCGACGAGGCGCTGTCCGTGGGCGACAGCTATTTCCAGCACAAGAGCTTCGACCGGATTCGCCAGTTCCGCGCCGAGGGCGTTTCCATCATGCTCGTCACACACAGCATGAGCGATGTGCGCACCCTGTGCGACCGCGTGATTCTTCTCGAAAAAGGCCGGGTGCTGCGCGACGGTGCGCCCGATGAAGTGGTCGATTTCTACAATGCGATGGTGGCTGAAAAAGAAAACGCCAGCATCACCGTGGAGCAGAAGCGCGCGCAAAATGGCTGGCTGCTCACCAAAAGCGGCACCGGCGAAGCACGGGTCAGCGCCCTGCATTTGCGCGATGCGGCCAGCGGCGAAGAAGTGGCGGTGGCGCGGGTGGGCCAGGCAGTGGAGCTGGTGCTCGACGCTTCCATCCATGCGGACATCCCCCGCCTTGTACTGGGCTACATGATCCGCGACAAACAGGGCCACGTGGTGTGGGGTACCAATACCTGGCATACCCGGCAGGTCGAACGCGAATTGCACGCCGGCGAAGTGGTCACCTTCCGCCTGCCATTCACCTGCACGCTCGGCCCCGGCTCTTATTCCGTCTCGCCGGCCCTCGTCAGCACGGACAATCACCTGACCGACAACTACCAATGGGTCGACAACCTGCTGGTGTTCGATGTCCTCAATGTTGAGCACGACTATTTTATTGGCAGCAATTGGCTCGACGCCGATTTCACCATCACCCGCCGCACCGAGGTAGAGCAGGCATGAGTATCGTTTCGTATGCCCAAAACTTCGAGGATGTCATCCTGTGGCGCGCGCTTGGACATGTGCAGGGGGGCTTGTACATCGACATCGGCGCGCAGCATCCGATTGTCGACTCCGTCAGCCTGGCCTTTCACGAAGCGGGTTGGGAAGGCATTCATTTCGAGCCCGTACCCGCTTACGCTGCCATGTTGCGTCAGGCGCGTCCTGGCGACACCGTGCTCGAAGTCGCGCTCGGCGCGGAGGAAGGCGTGCTACAACTGCACGTCATCGATGACTCCGGACTCAGCACAGCCGTAGGTACGATTGCGGAACAGCATCGGCAAGACGGTGGGCACGATGCGCACCGCGTCACCGTGCCCATGTTGACCCTGACGTCGGCCCTGCGCCACCTTGCCGGGCGCGAGGTGCACTGGATGAAGATCGACGTCGAAGGTTTCGAAGAGCAGGTGCTGCGCGGCTGGGATAGCCGCACCCTGCGGCCCTGGGTGCTGGTGGTGGAAGCCACCGTTCCCGGTTCGCCCAGGACCGAATACAGCACCTGGGATCCCCTGGTGCTGGCAGCCGGTTACCAGTTCGTGTACTTCGACGGTCTGAACCGCTTCTACGTCGCGCGCGAACATGGCGAACTGGTGGACGCATTCGCCGCGCCACCGAACGTGTTCGACGGGGCGCAGCTTAGCGGCTTGAGCAGTTCAGCATGGTGCCATCGCGTGGCGTCCCAGGCCGCCCAGGCGCAACAGGAGAGCGCCAGCCAGGCAGTGTGGCTGCGCAACGAATGGGATGCCGCGGCGGCGCGCGCCGACCACCTTGCCGCTGAGCTGGCGCGGGAGCATGCCGCGGCCGAGCACACCTTGCAGCATACGCATGCCGCGGCAGAGCAAGCCTTGCAGCAAACGCGGGCCGAGTACGAGCAAGCCTTGCAGCAGCACCGCGACGCTATTGAGCAGGCCCGGCAAGCCCACGAGGCGATCGAACACGCCTTCCAGCTACAAGCGGTCAAATTGACGCAAAGCGAGTTCGAACGCGATGCCTTGCAAAATTCGGCGCAGGAATTGGCAGCACGCCTGGCACAGACAGAGAACGGCGACGTTGCCGCAAAACGCACGCTGCAGGAAAAGATCGATGAGCTGCAGCACTGGTCGCATCACTGGTATCTGATTGCCGAAGAACGCGAGGCAAGCCGCCGGGACTTGCTCAATAGCGCTTCCTGGCGCTTGACAGCGCCGCTGCGCAAGACCTCGGCGGCACTGCGTTTCAGCAAACGCAGCCTGGTGCAGCTGCCCGCGCGCAGCAGACAGGCAAGCCGCTCCTTTGCGCAACGTGCCGCGCGCTGGGCCGTCCGGCGCGTGCTGAGCAATCAAACATTGAGCGAAATGGCGCGCAGCGTGCTGGCCTCCCACCCTGCCCTGAAGCGCCGCCTGCGCGGCATTGCCAGCTCAACAACCTTGCCGCCACATGCCAGCGCCCCAGCCGGCAGCGCGGCAGCATCGCAGCCGCATGCGCTGAACGAACGCGCTGGCCGCCTCTATCTGGCGATGCGCAAGTACAACCTGGAGAAACAAAAGTAATGCGGATTGTGATCGACATGCAGGGCGCCCAGGCGAGCAACCGCCGCCGTGGCATTGGCCGTTACGTGATGTCGCTTACCGAGGCCTTGTTACGCCTGCGCGGCGAGCACCACATCATGCTTGCCTTGAACGGCGCCCTGGTCGATACCATCGAGCCCATCCGCGCTGCCTTCGCCCACCTGCTTGATCAGGCCGACATCCGCGTCTGGCAGGGTGTCGCCGACGTGCCCGGCATTGCCGAGGCGGCCGGCTGGCGGCGCGGGGCTGCCGAACTGGTGAGGGAAACTTTTATTGCCGGCCTCGCGCCCGATATCGTGCTGGTCTCCAGCCTGTTCGAAGGCCTTGGCGACGATGCGGTGACCAGCATCGGTGCGCTGGGACGGGCCTTGCCTACTGCAGTCATTCTTTACGATCTGATTCCGCTCATTCATCGCCAGCCCTATCTCGACAATCCTGCCATCGAGAGCTGGTATGAAGCCAAGTTGGGTCACCTGCAGCGTGCCGATCTGTTGCTGGCCATTTCCGAATCCTCGCGCCAGGAAGCGCTTGCCTTCCTCGGTACGCCGGCCGGCCAGTGTGTCACCATTTCGACTGCTGCCGACAGCCATTTCACGGCGGGCGCCGTGCCGGCCGAGACCGCGGCTGCCTTGCGCCAACGCTACGGTCTGCGCGGCGAGTTCCTGATGTACACGGGCGGGATCGATCACCGCAAAAATGTGGAAGGCCTGATCAGCGCCTACGCAACACTGGCGCCGCGCCTGCGCAACTCGCACCAGCTCGCCATTGTCTGCTCGGTCGAACCATCCGCCCGCCAGGCACTGGTCACGCTGGCGCGGCGGCTTGGTCTGGCGCCCCATGAAATTGTGCTGACGGGCTATGTACCGGAAGAAGATTTGATCGCGCTTTACCGGCTGTGCACGGCGTTTGTCTTTCCCTCCTGGCATGAGGGCTTTGGCCTGCCCGCGCTCGAGGCGATGTCCTGCGGGCGCGCCGTCATTGCTGCCCGGGGCTCGAGCTTGCCGGAGGTCGTCGGCCGCGACGACGCCCTGTTCGATCCGCGGGATGAAACCGACATGGCGGCGAAGATTGCCAAGGTGCTGGAAGAGGCGCCGTTTCGCGCCGAGCTGGAGCGGTACGGACTGGAACGGGCCAAGACCTTTTCCTGGGACAGCAGCGCGCGCCGGACCCTGGCAGCCCTTCAGGACTGGCACAGCCGGGCACATCAGCCCGCGTCCGCGCCGTCGTCGTCGCCCTTGCCGGCCCCGGTACGTCCCAGCCTGGCGTATGTCTCGCCCCTGCCGCCGGCGCGCAGCGGCATCAGCGACTACAGCGCCGAACTGCTGCCAGAACTGGCGCGCCACTACACGATCGATGTGATCGTCGCCCAGGACCAGGTCAGCACGCCATGGATCCGCGCCAACTGCAAGGTCCGCACGCCGGACTACCTGCGCCAGCACGCGTCCAGCTACGACCGGGTGCTCTATCATTTCGGCAATTCCGACTTCCACCAGCACATGTTCGGCCTGCTGGACGAGGTGCCCGGGGTCGTCGTGCTGCACGATTTTTTTCTTTCCGGAATCTGCGCGCACATGGAAGTGACCGGCTATCGTCCTGGCTACTGGGCGCGCGCCCTGTACGAGAGCCACGGCTATGCCGCCGCGCGGGAACGCTTCCATGTTGCCGACACGGCCGACGTGGTGTGGGCCTATCCCTGCAACCTGCCCATACTCCAGCGGGCCCGCCAGGTGATCGTCCACAGCGAAAATTCGCGCAACCTCGCGCGGCGCTGGTATGGCGCCGAAGCGGGACAGCGCTGGCCCGTGATTCCCCACCTGCGGGTGGCGGAGCTGCAGCCGGACCGGCGCGGGGCACGCGCGGCGCTGGGGCTGGACGAGCACGATGTGGTGGTGTGCAGTTTCGGCATGCTCGGCCCGAGCAAATTGAACCATCGCCTGCTCGAGGCCTTCCTGGCGTCCCCCCTGGCCGCCGACCCGCGCTGCGTGCTGGTGTTCGTGGGAGAAAATCCGGCCGGCGCCTACGGTACCGCACTCACGGCCGCCATCGCCCAGTCCAAGCTGGGCAAACGCATCAGGATCACGGGCTGGACCGACACCGCCGTGTTCCGCCAATGGCTGGCTGCTGCCGATATCGGCGTGCAGCTGCGCACCCTGTCGCGCGGCGAGACCTCGGGCACCGTACTCGACTGTATGAATTACGGCATTGCGACCATCGTCAACGCCAATGGCAGCATGGCGGACCTGTCTGAAGATGGGGTGTGCAAGCTGCCTGACGAATTCGCGGACCAGCAGCTCATCGATGCATTGACAACGCTGTGGCGCGATCCCGCAGCACGTGCGGCGCTGAGCAGGCGCGCCATCGACATCATCCTCGACCAGCATGCCCCGCGCCATTGCGGCGACCAATATGCCGCAGCCATCGAGGCAGCCTACGCCAGCGGCCCCTGCGAAACCCAGCTGCTCGACGCCATTGCCGCGCTCGACCATCCGCCAGCGGACGACGCACCCTGGCTGGCGGTGGCCGCCGCCGCCGCCCAGGCCTTGCCGCTGCGCCCTGCCCGCCGTCAATTACTGGTGGACATTTCTGAACTTGTGCAGCGCGACGCCCGCAGCGGCATCCAGCGCGTGGTGCGCAGCATCCTGCGCGAATTGCTGCTCAATCCGCCTGCCGGCTACGCCGTCGAGCCCGTGTATGCGGCGCTCGACCATGGATACCGCTATGCCCGCCGTTATACGCTGGGCATACTCGATTGTCCCGGCGTGCTGGAGGATGCGGCCATCGAGGCGCGGGCAGGGGATGTCTTTCTCGGCCTCGACTTGCAGCCGCACGTGGTGGCCGCCCGCCGTGACGATTACCGGACATTGCGGGCACACGGCGTGGCAGTGCATTTTGTCGTCTACGACCTGTTGCCTATCGTGCTGCCAAGCGCTTTCCCCCACGGCGCAGCCGAACATCACAACGAATGGCTCGACGTGGTCGCCGCGAGCGATGGCGCCCTGTGCATTTCCCAGGCGGTCGCGACGGAACTGCAGCATTGGCTGGTCCAGCGCAAGGTGGAGCGCGCCCGTCCCCTTCAGGTTGAAACATTCAAGCTGGGCGCTGATATTGCGGCGTCGGTACCGACCACCGGCATGCCTGACGATGCGTCGGCGGTGATCCAGCAGCTGCGCGCCGCCCCCAGCTTCCTGATGGTGGGCACGCTCGAGCCGCGCAAGGCGCATGGCCAGGTCCTGGCAGCATTCGAACTGTTGTGGGAGGCCGGTTGCAAGGCCCAGCTCGTGATCGTGGGCAAACAGGGGTGGCTGGTCGACACGCTCGCCAAACGCTTGCGCGGCCATCCTGAACTTGGCCAGCAACTGTTTTGGCTGGAATCGATCAGCGATCAATACCTGCACGAGGTGTTCGGCGCCTGCGCTGCGCTGGTGGCGGCAAGCCATGGTGAAGGTTTCGGCCTGCCGCTGATCGAGGCGGCCCAGCAGGGACTGCCTATCATTGCACGCAACATTCCGGTATTCGTCGAGGTGGCAGGGGAGCATGCCTTCTACTTCGACGGCAGCGAGCCTGGCGATCTGGCCCAGGCGCTGCAGCAGTGGCTGCGCCTGCACGGCGAAGGCAAGGCGCCAGGTTCGCAGGCGCTGCCCTGGAGCACCTGGTCGCAAAGCACCGCCTCGCTGGTATCAAAGCTGCATTTGCTGCCCTGAGCGCAGCAGCGCCCTGCGCTCAGTGCATGCCGGGCCACAGGGCCCAGGCGCAGGCGCCCAGCCACGCCAGCACGGTCGCGCTCAACTGCCAGTCGGTGAACAGGGCGTCGGTGGGGGACTCGCCGCCGTCGAGCTGCTCGACGACATACCAGTAGCGAAACAGGCCGAACAGGACCAGCGGCACGGTGAACACCATTTGCGGCTTGGACGACATCACAAACATGCTGTAGAACACCAGCGCGCCGGTGGCCGACATTTCAGCGTAGCGGTCGATCAAGCCCACCGAATACTTCTGCAGCACGGCGCGCGCCTCGTCGCCGCTTTGCAGCAGTTCCTGCCGCCGCTTGACGGCAGCAAGGTACAGCGCCAGGCACAGGGTCGTGATGAACATCCATGAGGACACCGGCACGCTGAGCGCAGTGGCGCCTGCGTACACCCGCAGCACAAAGCCGATCGCAATGGTAAAGATGTCGACGACGGGCTCGTGCTTGAGCACGAAGGTGTAGGCGATATTGAGCACCATATAGGCGCAAATGACGGGCGCTACCACGGGCTGGATGACAAAACCCACTGCCAGGGCGCCGTAGAGCATGCCCAGCAGTATGAATGCGGCGCGCTTCGAGACGATGCCCGCGGCGAGCGGCCGCGACAGCGATTTTTTCGGATGCAACTGGTCGCGCTCGATATCCTTGAGATCGTTGATGATGTAGGTGGCGGACGAGGCGATGCAAAACAACAGCATGGCCATCAAGGCGCGTCCGGCAGAGGCGGTCTGGGTGAATTCCCCCGAGAAAATCAATGGCGCAAGAACGAAGACGTTCTTGACCCATTGGCGCGGACGCATCAGTTTGATCAAGCCGCGTGCGCTGCGCATGGCGGAGGAACCGGTGTGGACAACTTGCATAGGATGGGGGCCTCAGTAGTACGGAGCGGGTAAGCGGTCAGGCAAAGTGCGCGGCCGTTGCGCCGACTGCGCAGCCGACAATAATGCCGGCAACAATTTCAATGGGCGTATGCCCCATGCGTTCGCGCAGCAGCGTGGTCTTGGCAAGCGCATTGACGGCCGCGGCCTGCTTACCTACCTGGCGGCGTAAACTCGAAGCGTCGAGCATGACGATAAATGCCAGGGTCAGGGCCACGCCGAACGCTGGATGATCGACCCCTTCATGGAAGGCAATCGCGGCAGCCATGCTGCTGACGATCGCACTATGATTGCTGGGCAAGCCGCCGTAGCCGATCAAGCCGAATGCCGGCTTGCCTGCCCTGAGACTGTTGACGATGAATTTCAATACCCCGGCGACCAGCCACGCCAGGAAGGGCGTCACCACGTAGACTGGAATGCTCATGCTGCAGGTCCCGGGCCCGCGGCCTCTTCGAACACGGCCGCGAACTTGTCGAGCGTGGCATCCTGGGCATACAGGCTGCGCGCTGTTGCAGCCCCCGCCACGCGGTCGATATCGGCGCCGATCAGGGTCGTCAATGCCTGTTGCACCGCGGCCGAGGAGCGCGGCGCCACGATGGCCCCCATGCCCGTGGCCAGCACGGGCTGGCGCACGCCTGGCAGATCGCTGGCGATCACGGGGATTCCCCGCATCATCGCTTCGACCTGCACGATACCGAAGGCCTCGAACGGATTGATGGACGGCAGGGCGAAAATGTCGAGCGACGCATAGAAATCGTCGAGGGCGGCATTGGGCAGGAAACCGAGCAGTCTGATGCGGGGATCGTCACCGATACTGCGGCGCACCCGGTCGATCACGGAACCACCCGCCACGCCCTGGAAATCACCGGCGATCAACAGGCGTGCCGCCGGATGATCGAAGGCGCGGAATCCTTCCACCAGATACTCCACGCCCTTTTCTTCCACGATTCTTCCCAAAAAGCCGATATGGGGCCCGGGACCGTCCCGATAGACGGGCGTCCCGCCGGTGCGCACCTTGCAGGTGGCCGGGATCACGCGGCGGCGCCGCGACAGCGCCTCGCGCATGCGCGAATGGTCGGCGTAGTCGTCCGACGTCACGGTCACGAAGGCGGATTTGCGGGCCGCCAGGCTGGTCGACAGGTCGAGCATGCGGTTCTGCAGCCGGCCCAGCAAAGTGGCCGGCAGGCTGATGTCGCATTGGTAGGTCATGACGACGGGCGCCAGGCTGGCGCGCGCGATCAGGCCCGCTTCCAGCATGGGGGCGTGCAGGTTGAGCAAGCGCGACCTTGCCGACTCGCGCCGCACCGTGCCGATGAAGGATGGGCTGATGACGCCCTTGCCTATGCGCAGCGCGACCGGCGTACGCACTACCCGGACGCCATTGATGTGCTCTTCGAGGGGCAGTTCGGGGGCGTGCTGGGACGCGACCACCGTGACGCGCCAGCCGCGGGCGGCCAGGCCTTCGGCGACGTCGCGCGCGACGTTGGTCAAGCCGCTCACATAGGGGCTGTAATAATTGAGCGCGATCAGCAGATCGTTGACGATAGGGGGCTGTGCAGTCATCTTAATTGCGGGCGACAAGAATCACGCCGCCGATGATGATGAAAATACCCACCCAGCGGATGAAAGGGACCGGCTCGTGCAGAATGAAGACAGCCAGCAGCGCCGACAGCACATAGGTCAGCGAAAGCGCGGGCTGCAGCACGGTCAGGGGCATGGTACGCAGCAGCCAGATCCAGATCGCGGCGGGCACAGCGTACAGGAAAATCCCCGCCATGATCAGGGGATTCATCAGCACCTGCCAGACCAGGCCGGGCAGCCCGCCCTCCCATTGCTGGGGTAGCTTTCCTGCGCCCCACTTCATGCACAGGGAACCCAGCGAGCCCAGGCCGATGCCGAGCGCCACCAACAACCAATTTTGCAAGGGATACATCAGTTACTTTCCATAATGAGAGAATCGGTCCGGTGGCGCATCACAAGGGACAGGCGGGCATCGCCATGCGCGTGATCGCATAGCTGAGCGGACGGGTGTCGCCGCCGCCCAGGGCGGACGGAGCGACAGCGTCTGCCGCCGAGCGCAACAGCACTTTGCTGCTATTGGCGGGAATATCGAAGTCGATCTCGCCGCGGCCGTCGTGCAGTTCGAAGCGTTTGCTCGCAGCGCCCGCCGAAACGATCAGCGCATCCTCGCCCTTGAGGTTGGCGTAGCGGTGATCGACGCTCACGTGCAGGGTCCGGCTGCATGTGCCGCGCAACTCCAGCTCGGCAGTGCCTGCCATCCAGCGCCCCCACCCTTCGTGTCCGTGAAATCCGGGGCCCAGCGTATAGGGAAGCTTGTCCACCGGCAGCACTTCGAAACTGCGGTTGCGAAACACCGCACCGTCCTTGCTGCTGCCTTCGCCCGTGCTCGCTCGCAACACGTGGGTGACGCCAGCGGCCCGTTGCGGGTAATTGGCATCGAGGCCATACAGGTAGCCGCCCTGCTGCAGCTCGGGCGGGTAGACCAGCGCCACGTCGCGCAACTGGTAGGCGATCCACCGGCTGGTCAGCAGGGACGCCGGGCCGAGTTCAGGACCGACCTGCACCACCGCGCCGGCGGGCAGCCGCGCCCGCAATGTGGACAGTTCAGCCAGTTCAGGGGTGAGGCGGAACGTGGTGCCGTTGGCGTGGTAGCGGACCGTGTGCTGCACTGCGATCAAAGCCAGCGCACCCACTCCCAGCAAGGCACCGGCGGCCAGCACGGCCGGCCCGCTGCGCCACCCTGTCTTGTTGCGCTGCCAGCCCATGGTGGCGGCGCGGTCCGCCGCCGCACCCAGCAGGGTGGCCAGCGGCAGGGCCAGAAATTCAATGGCTTTCATGCCGCCGTAACCGTAGTGTTGCATCCAGAAGGCGCAGAACACCGCCGCGCAACCCAGCAGCAGCCCCAAGGTGGCAGCCCAGATCCGGCGCGGCGCCCAGCCGATGGTCACAAGCAGCAACACGCCGACCACCGCCGGCGCAAATCGGCCCAGCTTGCTCAAGGCATTGCCGTCGAATACCACCGTGGTGGCGATGAAATTGAAGGCGGTCAGGGAACTGAACAGCTCCGGGAAGATCGTATTGGGGCCCGCAGAAGCGGCAGCGCCGGTGGTGAGCACGCGCACAGTATCGAACACGGCCCATGGGGCCACCAACACGCCCACCAGGGCACACATCAGCAGCGTGCGCGCTGCACGCCACCATGTTGCCGGGCGGCGCACCACATGCTGCACGTACAGCACCACGCTGGCGGGCACGGCGATGGCCAGCATTTCGGGATAGGTCGCCAGGATGGCGCCCAAAAACAGTCCCGCGGCAATGATCTGGGCACGGGGCGACACCTCCGCCGTCGGGTCCAGCGACGCGCGGGCATTCCAGAAATAACCACTCAGAAACACCAGCCCCCACATCGTGGCGAAATTACCGTTGTAATAAATGAATAGCGCAACGGGCGACAGGGCAACCACGGCCAGCGCGACCGGCAGGAAACGCCAGTCGCTACGCTGCTTGTCCACGTAGGCGTAGCTGGCAGCGAAGCAGAACAGCAGGGAGGCAAGGGCAAACAGGACGGGATAAACGTGCTCGAGCGCCCAGCCACTCCAGCTTGCAAACGCCACCAGCAGGGTCTCGGCGCCGATGCGCGGCAGTTGCCCGATATTGACGCCCGCAGCGGCCGAAAGGGGATAGGCAGGATCGCTGACAAACGCTTGTGCCAGGCTGTGATGGCGCAACCAGTCCGCGCTGAAGATGTACCAGAGTTCGTCCGCATTGCCGGTGCCCTCGATCGGCACCGAGGCGCCCGCCTGTAACTGGGGCCACAGCCGCCAGACCAGTATCACAACCGCGAGCGCAGCGGCGCTGGCGCTCAGGTAGCGCGGCGCGCCGGGCACGCTGCGATGGGGCCAGCTGGCCAGCAGCAAGGCGCCCAACACCAGCGCCAGCAGCCATGCCGCGCTGTTGCCGGGTACAAAACGCAGCAAGGCATTCATTGCGCAGACAAGGAAGGCGCAACCCGCCATGAGGCGGGCCGCCGGCGCCATGAAGCTACCGTCCGTAAACAGACGGGGCAGGAGAATGTGGCTTGTTCGCCAGAGAGAAAACGCGACTACGACCAGTACTAGACCTAATTCCACTTGAACTCCACGCTGTCGGTGCCCGGCCAGGCAAAGTTTATTATTATACTAAAGTGTCGCAGCGCAACACTCATCGACAGGGCGAGACGGCGGGCGCAGAGGGCGCGCCGTTGCGCTTCAAGCTTTGGGACCGCCACCCAGCAAGGCAGCAATCTTTGGACGTGCCGGTTTCGTGCCGGTCGCCGCGGCCTGCTCGGTGCTGACAGGCTTTGCGCTCACCGCCGGCTCATACGGCTTCAAGAACCACGGATCGACCTTGTCCCGCCGCGGCATGGCGCCAGGCGCGCGCACGGGCCGCTCGCTGCTGCGGGGGCCGGCCTCGCCTTCCGGGCGGCGCGGACGCGCTTCCATACTCCGGGGGGCACGTTCTTCGCGCCCGC
>Ga0209913_1001102_pt1 | contig 16574 bp, 14 predicted proteins | sample PersoiDNA2013203_FD_185805 | JGI IMG/M metagenome (GOLD analysis project Ga0209913, IMG submission 185805) | Permafrost soil microbial communities from the Arctic, to analyse light accelerated degradation of dissolved organic matter (DOM) -... | ecosystem: Environmental > Terrestrial > Soil >... | reverse complement strand
TCAAGGGCAATGTGGAGGCGATCCTTCTCACCGGAGGAATGGCCTTCAACAAGACGCTTGTTTCGGAGGTCAGTGAGCGCGTTGGATGGATTGCTCCTGTCAAGGTTTATCCGGGTGAAGAGGAGCTTGAGGCACTGGCCAGCGCCGCCTTGAGGGTCCTCAGAGGCGAGGAGCAGGCAAAGGAATATGCCTAGGGGGATTGCATGATTACGACGTTTGCGGAGCTATTTGAGCAGCTGAAGGGAAAAGGAAGAACCAGAGTGATTGTTGCTGGCGGAGAGGACGTCGATGCCCTGCAGGCAGTTGAACAGAGCTACAAGCTCGGTTTTGGCGAGGCCATTCTCATCGGGGACAGGCAGCAGATTGACCAGGCTCTCACTTCCTTTTCCGACACGAGCTTTGTCAAGGACATCCTGGAGGCAGGTTCCGAAGATGAGAAGGCGCGCATAGCAGTCGAAACCGTAAAGCAGGGTGGCGTCCTGCTCAAAGGGACGACAAAGACCAGCGTCCTGATGAAAGCAGCCTTGAACAAGGAGTGGGGGCTTCGTACCGGGACAACCATGACAAGCGTCGCAGCGTACGAGGATGAGCGTGACGGCAACAAGAAGCTGGTCCTCATGAGTGATGGCGGTGTCGTCGTCGCGCCCGACCTCAACATGCTGGTCGCAATCATCAGCAATTGCGTGGAAGTCGCGCACAAGCTCGGCAACCCGAAGCCGAAGGTGGCAGTTCTCTGCGCAGTCGAAGTCGTCAATCCCGACATGCCGGAGACCATCAACGCCGCGATTCTCGCGAAGATGAGCGAACGTGGCCAGATCAAGGGTTGCATTGTTGACGGCCCCCTTGCTCTCGACAACGCTGTTTCGAAGTATGCAGCCGAGAAGAAGGGCATCAAGTCGCCAGTCGCCGGGGACGCCGACATTCTCATTTGCCCAGGTATTGCTGCAGGCAATATCCTTGGAAAGTCGATCGAATACTATGCACACCGCGCTCTTGCGGTGGTGATAGTAGGTGCAAGAGCACCGATCATGGTTCCTTCCAGGTCGGACAGAGCTGAAACCAAACTGAACTCGATCGCACTGACGATCCTTTGCTCAATGCAACAGTAGGTTCGTAGGTAGAAAACTTCCATCAGGGCACCCGCTGTTTCTGCCACGGGTGCCCCTTACTTTGCAGACGCTATCGCAGTAAGGTGAGGCAGTAGCTACATGTTGGCTTCGTAGTGAGCAGTAGGGTCGTGACTACTCGACTGCACGGCTCGTATAAGACCAGCTCCAATGAGGCTTCTCAGATGCCGTTGTAGGGTACTGCGACTGATATGAAGCTTGACTGTGAGGGCCGATGGCGTGTTGATGCCATCCCTGAGGATGGCCGAAAACACGCTCAGAGCAGTACCCGAGAACCCCACAGTTCCTGCTTTGATCTGCAGGACGCCAGTCTTGATGACTTGTTCGCCCTTGCTCTGTACTTCCTGCATCTGTGTGGCCAGACCTCCCACGTAATATTCGAGCCAGCCGGACATATCCATGTCATGTTCACGCACGCGTTGCAGGGCTGCATAGTATGCCGAGCTATCCCGGTCATAGAATTCGCTCATGGTAAACAGGCGCTTGAAGTCGTAGTTTCCACGGTACATCACGAGCGTGGCCAGCAACCGGGCCGTGCGGCCATTGCCGTCGATGAAAGGGTGGATGTGCACCAGCTGGAATTGTGCTATGCCACTCACCAGAACCGTATTGATGCCCGTGTCTGCGTTGAGCCATTCCACGAGATCGGTCATCAACGGTTCGACTTCATGAGCAGGCGGAGGAGTGTACACGGTTTCCCTGGTCACCGAATTGACGATCAGATTCTGTCCCAGTCGATACTGGCCGGGTGTCGCCAAGCCTCCACGTACATCCTTGACCAACCGTTTGTGGATCTCGCGGATCAATGCCTCGGTAATAGGCTCGACGCTGCTGACATATTCAGCAACCAGCTCAAATGCGGTGCGGTAGTTGAGCAGTTCGCGGACGTCGTCCGGGTCGGCCTCTGGTATGGTCTGTCCAGCCAGCAGCTGTGTGGCTTGCTCAAGCGTCAGCTGCGTGCCCTCAATATGCGTGGTATGGTGTGCTTCCAGAGTCAGGGCGTTCGCCTGCATGTCGCGGATCCAGTCGTCCGAGAGCCGTGCAGCCGACATAAAACCAACGGCACGCTCGATGCGTGTCAGACCTGCAACAATTGCATTGTTGATCGTGAATCTTGGTTCAAACATAGAGGCCTCCTTTGTCCAGTATAGTCAAGCGGCGGACTGGTGACAGCCCGCTGATTCGTCATGCCTGCCCGTCGGAATGGCACATTGCTAGTCTTGATGGTGTCGGGGGTCCCTCTTGACATGTCGCTATCTTCTGGCATTATTCTAGTAGAATAATTCTAATGGATAGTGACGGAGGCCAATGATGCGGAACCCTTTCACTGACAAGATTGCAGCCGGAGACCAGTTTTGTGACCGCGACCAGGAGCGGGCTGAACTGTCCCGTCTGGTGCGCGGAGGGCATAGCGCTGTGCTGCTCTCCCCGCGCCGTTATGGAAAGTCATCCCTGGCTCTGGAGACGCTCACGGACATGCGTGGTCAGGGCCTCCTGACAGCGTACGTTGATGTCATGCCCGTGTCGTCCGAGCGCGAACTTGTCGAGCGACTTACACGAGGAATAGCGCAGGGGTTTGGCTGGGGCATGGCCCTCAGTCAGCTGCCACGGCAACTGGGCCGGCTGTTTGCCCATGTTCATCTCGAATTCTCTCTCGACGCCACAGGCCCGAGTGTGTCTGCGATGCTGGATCCCCACACCGGAGTGCCTCAACTGCTGGAGGAAGTGCTGGAACAAACATGCAGATACGCTGAACAGAAGGGGCGTGGAGCATGCGTCGTTCTGGACGAGTTTCAGGAGATCACGCAACTTGAGCAGTCTCGTGTCATCGAGGCCACCATGCGTTCAGTCATCCAGCGACATCAGAGCGTTGCCTGGCTGTACGTTGGCAGCCGAAGACACCTCCTGCGGTCCATGTTTGCCGACCGCAACCGACCGTTCTTTGACAGCGCATCAATTATTGAGCTGCACGAACTCCCCGAAGAAGCCGTGGTTCCATGGATCACCGCGGTATTTGCCCAGACAGGCAAGGTATGCAGTGAGGCGACGGCTCGGCTCATCCACAGTTACAGCAGAGGATATGCCTACTATGTTCAGCGGCTTGCCTCGACGGCATGGGACCTGACCGAGGAATTGTGCACGGACGGTATCGTGGATCAGGCCGATGCCATCCTGCTGCGTGAGCTGTCTTCAGGTTTTGAGATCATACTAGACAGCCTTTCGCTGGCTCAGAAGCGGCTGCTGCAGGCACTAGCGCAGGGGTCGACCGACCAGCCGTATGCGGCGGACTTCCTCAGCAAAAGTCAGCTGTCCGTCGGGGCAGTCCAGAAGGCGATCCGTGCACTCATCGACCGTGACCTGGTCGAACGGAGGCTGGACCAGAACTACCAGCTTGTCGATGCCTTGCTCGCACAGTGGCTAACGCAGCGACCGCCGACGTGGTAGTGCGTGACGTAGAAATCTGCAAGAGCGATCATGGGGTGAGTCCAACACTCAGTCTGGGAGGAAAAAATGGAAGATAGAAAGACTCCGACATTCAGGAAGTTCCTGAACCCCAACTTCATAGTGCATCCTGAAGGTGATTACTGGGAGAAGTTCAAGCCGCTGAAGGACAAGACTGCGCTGCTGATCATCGATACTCAGAAACATGATCAGGACCTGGCTGTCGAGCTCAGGAATGCAGGCAACAGCTACCTGTACGACCGACTGAAGGAGACGGTCATTCCAAATGCCAGGCGGCTCCTCAGCTTCTTCCGTGAACAGCAGATGGTCGTAACGTTCGCAACGCTGGGAAATCAGCGCGAAGACGGCCGCGACCGTTCACCCACCCAGGCCAGACCGGGCTGGAACTATACCTTGCTGAAGATCGGCTCGACGGAACAGGAAGTTGTCGATGACCTGAAGCCCAGAGATGGCGAGGTCGTCGTCTGCAAGACCACAGACAGCACAGTGATGGGGACACAGTACGGACACATCCTGAGATGGATGGGCATCGAGCACGTGGTGGTCGGTGGCCTGTTCACGGATCAGTGCGTTTCCAGCACCGTGCGCGACTTGTCGGACTGGGGCTATACAGTCTTCCTGGCGGAGGATGCCACGTCGGCCATCAACGCCGATCTTCAGGTCTGGGAAACCAGGATCCTGAACCAGATCTACTGCAAGGTGGTCTCAACCGAAGAAGTGCTCCAGGATCTGGCGGCCCAATAAGAAGCGTACCGAGTTCTTCCACGTCACACCTCCTGCATATCGTAACACGTTCCCCTCCTGGGTCATCAGACTCTTGATTTACACCTCATGCTATGTACAATGTCTGCAGGAGGTCCACAAGATGAGTATCGTCGTTCACACGATTCACGGAAGGCAGTATGCCTATGTCTCTCGACGCGAGGGTAAACGCATGGTTCAGACCTACCTTGGTGCCATGAGCAGGCCGGACGTTCAGGCTGTTGTCGACGGCTTGTCCGAGGAGAAGGGTATCCCTGAGCGCCTGCGCCGCCTGTTTTGGGACACAGATCCTGAATCGCTGGATCCGTCCAGGTATGCAACGGCCATTATCGAACGCGTCCTCGAGATGGGGGATCTGCAGGACGTGCGATGGCTGCAGCATCGTTATACCGGCACCACGATCGCGCAGGTCCTGACGCTTTCGAGAGGGCTGTCGCCACGCTCGCGGGCATTTTGGGACCTGTGGTTTGGCAGGGAGGCGCCCTGTGCACCCTGAATGTCTGCGGCCCGAAGCCGCACGCCTCCTGCCCGTCGTCGCCAAGGCTCTCCAACCGTTTAGCCCAGTCCTGGCAGGGGGTACTGCTCTTGCATTGCAGGTGGGTCACCGCGTATCCGTCGACTTTGACTTCTTCGCCGGGAACGAGTTTGACCCTGCTGCCATCCTTCGGGCTGTGCAGGCAACCTCAGCAGAGGTCCAGTCGCTGAAGTTGGAACCGGGGACGGCGGTGATGATCGTGGATGGGGTCAAGGTGTCGTTGTTCCAGTATCCGTACCCCTTTGCCGAGCCCATGGAATTGTTCAACGGAACGAAGGTTGCAGGCATCGTCGACATTACCGGGATGAAGCTCATCGCCATCATGCAGCGTGGGGCCAGGCGCGACTTCGTTGATCTCTACACAGTGCTCAAGACGACACCATTTCGCGTCGTCGCACACAACGCCATCCAGCGCTTTGGCCCGACCCTCATCGAACCGGTCATCATCGGCAAGGCGCTTGTCTGGTTTGCCGACGCAGACGAGCAACCCGATCCCGTGTATCTCGGAAAGCCCCTGCAGTGGTCGGCCATCAAGCGGTTCTTCCGCTCCAGTGTGTCGCAGTTTGTCCTTGACCTTGAGGCAGAACGGGTAGACTCAGCGCGCGGGCAAGTATAGAAGACGTTAAGACGATATTTCAGAACGAAAGGGAGTGTACATCTATGAATGAGGTAAACGAGGTTATCAAGCAGCTCCGGGAGAGAAAGTCAGTACGCGTCTTTGAGGACAAAGTCGTGCCCGATGCTGTCAAGAACGAGGTGATCGCCGCGGCCTTCGAAGCGCCGACTGCCGGCAACATGATGTTCTACACGATCATCGACGTGACGGATCAGAAGGTCAAGGATCAGCTGTCGGTGCTGTGCGACCATCAGCCTTTCATCGCCAAGGCTCCGCTCGTCCTCGTTTTCCTGGCCGATTATCAGCGGTGGTACGAGACCTACCGGGCGGCCGGACTGACGGTGCGCAAACCAGGCGTCGGCGACTTGATGCTCGCATGTGCTGACACGTTCATCGCCGCACAGAACACCGTGGTGGCCGCCCAGTCACTGGGGCTCGGTTCCTGCTACATCGGCGACATCCTCGAGAACTGTGAACAGGTGAGGGCACTGCTCTCGCTGCCTGAATTCGTGATGCCCGCGACGCTGGTTGTCTATGGGTATCCTACGAAGCAGCAGCTTGATCGCAAGAAGCCGGTGCGCTTCGGCAAGAGCCACATCGTCCATGAGAACGGCTACCGGAAAATGGAACCTGATGAGCTCCTTGGGATGCATAGCGAGCGGGGCGACAAGGAGAGCATCGATGATCTCTGCAAACGGAAGTACATGTCCGATTTCAGCGCCGAGATGACCCGGTCGGTGGCAGAGTATCTGAAGAACTTCAGCAACCGGTAACACTCAGGCGGTCGATCCGTCACTCCCCCCGAGCCTTTTTGTTCAAGGTGAGGGGTGTTTTCGGCGCAGGCGGGAGTCCAGTTTGTCTCATTTTGCGCTACAATGCTTGACATAGAAACGTTCGGTGGACCCAGGGAGGGGACATGACGTTCAGGGCATCGGTGGAAAGGTATCTGGGGGCGGTCGCGCAGCAGTATCACCGCGGCGACGCACGTGAGGAGTCATACTATGACGTGCTCAAGCAACTCTGGGAGGAGCTGGGGTCGCAGCTCAGCAGCGCACACGCGACACTGACTGTCCTCCCTCGTCAGACCGAGGCTGGCAACCCCGACATGCGTGTCTGGAGTGGCCAGCAGCATGTCACCGGCTACATCGAGGCCAAGGAGCCGGGCGTCACTAACCTGGACCACGTCGAAGTCAGCGAGCAGCTCAAGCGCTACCGCGCCGCCTTCCCCAACGTCATCCTCACCAACTTCCTGGAGTTCCGCCTCTACCGCTTTGGACAGCCGATGGGCCAGCCCGTGACCATTGGATCCCTGCAGGCGCTGCAAGCCGGCATGAAGGTGCCCTTGCAGCACGAGGACCAGTTTCGTGAGCTGGTGGAACGCTTCTTCGACTTCCAGCTGCCCCGTGCCTACACAGCCCAGACGCTGGCAGTGGCGCTGGCTGACCGCACGCGTTTCTTGCAGCGTCAGGTGCTTGACCAGCTGGTCAAGGATGAGCAGCAGAATTCCAGCAGTGATCTGGTAAGCCTGATGCGCGAGTTCAAGCAAGTCCTCATGTCCGACCTGACCAGCGACACCTTTGTCGACCTCTACGCGCAGACCATCACCTACGGCCTGTTCGCAGCGCGCATGCGCGTGACTGGCCCTTTCACGCGCGAGACTGCGCTCAATGGCATCCCGGCGACCATCGGCATCCTGCACAAGCTGTTCAAATACATCTCCATCGGCGATACTCCGGAACGCCTGCGCGTCATCATCGACGACATCGCGGACGTGCTGGCAGTTGCCGACACGGATATGGTGTTCAAGGGCTACGACAAGAACGGTCGCGACCCGGTGGCAGATTTCTACGAGACCTTTCTTGGCGAATACGATCCAGCCAAGAAGAAACAGCATGGCGTCTACTACACGCCTCAGCCCGTTGTCAGCTACATCGTCCGCAGCGTGGACCAGATCCTGCGCGACTCCTTTGGCAAGCCCGACGGACTGGCCGACCCCAGCGTCACCGTCCTCGACCCTGCGGCGGGCACCATGACCTTCCCTGCCACTGCCGTGCGCCTGGCTGCCGAGACCTACAAGGCCAAGTACGGCGACGGCAGTCTGGACAGCTGGATCAAGGGGCATGTGCTTCGCGACTTCTACGCCTTTGAGCTCATGATGGCCCCGTATGCCATCGGTCATCTGCGCATGGGCACCCTGCTCACTGAGCTGGGCTACACCATGAGTCCCGACGACCGCTTCAAGCTGTACCTCACCAATACGCTGGACATCAGCACCGCCGAGCAGAACCCCATCCCCGGCCTGTCGCCCCTGGCAGACGAATCTCACATGGCCGACGCCGTCAAGACGACCCAGCCGGTCCTGGTGATCATGGGCAATCCGCCGTACTCAGTGTCATCATCCAACAAGTCCGCTTTCATTGAAAGAATCATGCAGACTTACAAGGAGGACGTGAAGGGCGAAAGGAACATCCAACCGTTGTCGGATGACTACATCAAGTTTTTTCGGTTTGCACAGTGGAAGATCGATCAGGCGGGCTCTGGAGTGGCTGGCTTCGTGACGAATCGGTCGTACTTATCGGGCATCATTCATCGAGGGATGCGCCACAAGTTGCTCGATAGTTTCGATTGCATCTACGTGCTCGATCTTCACGGAGACTCTAGGGGCAGTGCCCGTCATAATGTCGAACATCCGGTTGACGAAAACGTGTTTGACATCCAACAAGGCGTGGCAATTGCCATTCTCGTGAAGTCACCACCGAGTCTGGCACCATCAGAGCATTTGGTGGCATACGCCGACCTCCGAGGTACGCGCGAGCAGAAATACGAGTACCTCTCGAGCAACTCCGTCTCGTCTGGGACTTGTTGGCTACGAACCAAACCAATTGCCCCGGCATACAGTCTCACGGGTCAAGCTGGCGATGGCACGGATCCATATTGGACCTGGAGACCACTAGATGACATCTTCATGGAGTCGACCAACGGAGTGAAGTCGCACAGAGATGCCCTCGTTCTTGGGTTTGAACGTGAACCGCTAGACGCAATGGTGCGACGAATGACTGATAGCAAAGAGGACTCTTCCGACTTGAGGGCGGCCTATGGAATCAAGGATACCGCAACTTGGCACTTAGATGCCGCGCGAGTTGCTCTGTCGAGAGACATCAGATTGCGGACGGGCGTTCAGCGTATTCTTTACCGTCCGTTCGATGAACGATGGATTGCAGACTATGACGCTCTCGTCGAACGTCCGCGTCGCGCAATCATGCAGCAGATGAGCAAGCCGAACGTGGGATTGGTTGTAGTCCGTCGAGGGCTGGGCGACATGGACTACTCATGGGTTCTCGCCGTCAACACAAGTATCAGCCATGGAGTGTTCTTCATTGGCAACGAAGGCAACGAGTATCTGTTCCCTCTGTACCACTACGATTTCGGGTCGTACTCTGATCTGGATGCATCGAATGCAGGGAACGAACCCCATCCGGCACGTACAGTGAACATGTGGCCCGATCTCCTGCGTCTGTCGGCTAATGGACTTGGATTGAGGCTTCTCCCCGATGGACACGGTGGCTTAGCCGATGGCTCGATGGGTCCAGAAGACCTGTTTGCCTACATCTACGCCGTCCTGTACTCACCGCTCTACCGCGAACGCTACGCTGAGTTTCTCAAGACAGACTACCCGCGCATCCCGTTCACCAAGGATCGTGACACTTTCTTCAAGCTGGCTGACCTGGGTCAGCAGCTCATCGACCTGCACCTCATGCGTTGCCCCGACCTCGACAACTCCATCAGCCGCTTCTGTGGCAAGGGCGACAGCGCCGTCACTAAGGTTGAATATGACGCAGGCCTCGGTCGCGTCAGCATCAATCCTACCCAGTACTTCGACGGTATCACCCCCGGCCTCTGGACCTACCAGATCGGCGGCTACCAGGTTCTCGCCAAGTGGCTCAAAGATCGCAAAGGCCGCTTCCTCACCAGCGCTGATACTCAGCACTACTCGCGCATCGTGACTGCGCTCTCGAAGACCATGAGTCTGCAGCTCCAAATGGACGAGCACATGAGTGGTCTGTTTGTATAGGGCCTACCAGGCGCCGACATCCGAAAAGGGCCAAGACATGTGGCAGATGGACAGGACTACAAGTGGCACCAGCAGGGGGGATGGCAATCCCCGAGGGACGCGTGGAGGTGACAGGACCAACGGACGATTCTGGCCGACAAAGCCTAATAGGGTACTCAAATGGTTGCTGGTTGCTGGTGGGCTTCAACTACCTTTGCCAACGAACCTTGGACAGGTACCCAAATGGTTACTAGAGGTCTTCAGTGATCTACTGCAACGCACTTTTGGTCAACTTCAACTATGGGCATTCCTGTTACTGATACTGATGAAAGAACTTGAACCTAGGAACCCAGAATCGACTTGGTTTATCTACGTCTTCGCAGCCGACATCCTGATCACGATATTGTCCACGCGCGCATGTTGGCTGGCCGCCCGTCGTAGCCGATTTTTGGCATTCTTGGTCTTGTTGCCGGCTGCGGCTTTCAGCATGTATCTTCTCCCGATTGTTCCTCTCGGCGTGAGTGGGCGTCTGGACTGGTTCTTAGCGATCATCCCAGTTTCTGGAATCGTGGCAGTTCCGCTCTTTCTCGTGGCGACGGGCTTCATTAGCCTGCCGCGCAGTTTTTGGTCGTTCACCATACGTCAGCTAGCTGGGTTTGTCACCGCCACACTCGTTCTTCTCATATTTCTCGGAGCATATGGCAGAAGAGAGAATCTGTTCACGCCACACTCCAGTGTTTGGGAGCTGACCAAGTCATTTGGTCCACTGCTAGTCCAAGGAGTCAAGAATCTCTTGTCGGGAGAGACACTTGGTGCAGGCGCAGGAACTGCTGACGTTCTGGCGTATATGCTTGGATGGATTGTCTTCGTTCTGATTGCAGGTGTCGAAGTATCTATCGTTGCAAATCGTGCTTCCGAAGAGATGGCGAAGATCGAGAGTGACAGAAGACGAATGCGCAGGCCTCCAGCCAGACCTATGGCTGGGTGGCATTGGCTTCGAAGAGGCGCTGACTAGGTTAGACGTCATTCAGGTATTCAAACACAAGTTCATTGCCGTAGTAGAAGCTGGCCACCAAATTGTTCCATGTTGCTGTATCGACAGTGCCGTCTACCCTGAACAATTTCTTGTAGAAGCCGATCCGTTGATTGCAGTGGCGAATGTTGTTGCTGCACCTATAGTCGTATTGCGATTGGTTGTATATCTTTATCGCGCCATCAAGATGAGAAAAGCATCTCTTACCGACGTTCCACCGTGCGTGGATATAGCGATTCATGACATACCCAAGCTTCTTGTCGAAGGGGCATAGCTCCTCAATCTGGATTGTCTTTGCACCATCCCGTGCCGACCATAGTATCTCTGTAGATTCAAGAGGCATCATTAGGCATAAGAGTGGGTAGTCATTGGTTCTTCTATGAACAGTAACAGTGCCAGACGGATTCTCTGGAAACCTGGCATCCTGCAGGTGTTCCTCCGAGAAGCCTCTGGGGCCATATATATAGGCTTTGGTCTCATACCGGGCGTAGTACTCTGGATCCAGTAACAGGTCTTCGTTCAGTGCGACACTGACGAGTGATGCATCATCTGCCAAGTGAGCCAACTCCGTGAACTGCTCCAGGAAGCCGCCAGACAGAGCGAGGTTGTACCTCGCCAGCTCAGGAGCGTATTTGGCGTAGTGGCCGTCGACCAGGACTCCCTCTTTGTGTGGTTGGATGGCCCTGCTGTTTGCAATACTAGCGAGCCCATCTTCGTCGAATTGCAGGGTCACGCAGTCTTCACGAAGAATCGAGCTACCGGTTTTGATGCCCACCTCGAGGTCAAACAGCAGAACAAGAGCCTCCAATATCCAATCCTTGTATATCCAGCCATTCTTGTCGGAGAGTTGCTGGCAGTAGTCCTCAATGATGCTATTGGTAATACCGATGATCTCCAGACGCTTCTCGAGATGCCGTGTGGCTGGTAGATCAAGCTGTCGCAAGTGGTTGGCGAACATGAACTCGGCAAGATGCCACAAAGGTGCAGAGAGTACGGGTTCGGCGTGGTGCCATAGCGCATCGCGGGGAGAGACACCGACAAGGGCATGCCGAGCCTCGCTGACCCTTTGTCTCAAGTCATTCCACAGAGGTGTGTTGATCATCGGAGTTCGGTCCCGAGACGCAGCCTCTCTGACTCACACGTCATGCAAGAAGTTGGATCCACGGTAGTGTGGATGCAGCTTGGTCAGGTGGCACGTGCATCAAGGGGCGCAAATGGGCACTAGGAGAGATGCCGACCCGCTATCACTCAGGGGGCCGCAGACGGTCGATCATCTAGGACCGGTGTGCAGCAAGATTACGCAGCCATCGCAGTCCTTTGTCTGTCAGTTGCATACGGGAATCAACCCATCCCTGACGTCTCAGATCGCTAACGAATTCGGGGAGGAGCTCTGGAGCGACTATGTCAAGACGGTGTCTGATTTCGGCAGGACTTGCCGTCAAGATGAAGTCTGAAGAAAGGGGATCAACGATATGTTCAGACGCGTAGGCAATGAATCCCGAAGGAACCGGGATCTTGGAGGTGTCTGCCGCCATGTCATCGAGGCTCTCTGCCCTAACCAAGCGGTGGCGCAGGAAACTGAGCTGGGCTTTCCCGTCGTTCAATTGCTTCTCTTGGTCCTGCATTTGCGTCATGAGACTCTGCTTCTCGTCATCCTGAAGTTTTGCTCTCTTCATCAGTCCGTCGAGCAAACGATCACGCTCCTGTTCTGCCTTCTTGATGGCGTCTTCTCCAGTCTTGACTTCTTCCTTGACGGTTTGGATCTGGCCACTCCCGTTCACTTTGTCGGCGATGCCAGCATATCCATCATCGAGATGCTTCAGCCGTTCACCAAACCCAAATTCAATCCGAGCTAGAATCTCTGACATACTCTGGCTGAAGTGGTAGGTGTTGTCATAGAAGGCATTGCTCGTCTCGTTCGCCTTGAAGTAGAACAGTGCTGACATCAAGACAGCGAACAGGGCCAGCCCCACCGACAGTATGTCAGCGAAACTGAATCCTGTGAGGTCGATCCTCCATTGGGAAGTCAGTAACTTCCATGCGACCATGACGGCGAGAACAGCTAACAGGACAAGTCCAATCCAGCTTCGTGGATCGTGACTTGTTCTTGAATCAACCCTTTTTTCCATCTCGACCTCCTCTACTGCATTGATGTTGCCACTGGTTCACGTTGTCCAGTCTTAGCAACAGAACAGGGCCATCTCCCAAAGGTATCGGGCCAGCGTCCCCCAAGTACTGCTTTCGAACCGGCAAGTCCTTTGCAAGTCCCTGCCGAGTCGGTGTTTCAGAAGAGAAAACTAGAACCTGATACCAAAAAGACCGCCGGACTCTGGATCATCGGAGAGATCTACGTTCACGCGGTGATCAGCTACGAAGTCATGTGTGAGTTCTGCTGGAACGTCGTTTGAGTTGATGGTCGCCGTGTATTGGAATCCTTGGTCACGAGTCAATCGATCGGCAAGTCTCAGCACTGCTGCAGTTTGACGACTGTCAACCCCATCGAATGCGTGGCTGTCGTGTAGGAGAAACCCTGGTCCGGGCTTCACGATATCCATGAGGGTCAAATCGAAGCAGAGGATCTTTGCGAGCGTTATCCCTTTGCTGCTGGATCCCTGGATGTCTATGTTGAGGTCGAGACCGTTCGGCGAGTCCGCCACGTGGAGCGAGCCAGGATTCGCCTCATACAGATACCGGGAGACATTCGAGAAGACCACCATTGCTCTCTTGACTCTGTCAAAACGGTCATGGAGGTCCTGCTGAAGACGTATTTGAAGTTCAGCTCGATTCGCTCGGTTCTGTGTGCGTTTGGTCTCGAGAGCCTCCGCCAACTTGAGTCGCTCACGCAGCAGGGCTGTCTCTTCTTCACAGCGTGTGAGATCCTGCTGCAATGCTGAGTACTGATCGAATGCTTTGCTCGCAGTGAGTGTCCGCATAGCATCCGAAAATCTCGATTGTAGCACAGTTTCTTCACCGGTCATTGCTGCAATGCTGGTTTCGGTTTCCTGCAATTGCTGCTGCAAGTAACCTCTGCGATTAGTTATTACCGACTCGTGGAAAATACGAGCTTCCTGGAATGATTGAACTACGGCTTCGGGAAGCTGGACCATAGCGGCGTTGTACAGGTCAAAAAGGTCGTCCGTTGTTGGGGGATTCTCTGCCAGCAGGGAATTCTTGAGTTGGGTATGGAAGCGTTTGGCGGCCACTCTCTCACCGCGTATTTGCGCCAATCTCTGCGCCATCTCATCCGCCTGTTGCTCGCGCTCGCGGTAGTCTGGGAGAACTTGGAGATTGTCCAGCCGCGTCTTCTTCGAAAGGCACTCGTCTTCGTGCCTCGCCACATCCGAGCGCAAGTCAGCAGCCTTGCCGACGAGACTGCCTAGCACCCCCTTGCTAGATGAACGCTTAAGTGCATCAATCTCTTCTTCTTCGTCGCGGACGACTTGGAAATCGCGAGCCAGCGTCCAATCGAGCCCTAGAAGGAATGACATCGACATCTGCGTGTCCCAACGCTTCTGTTGAGCCGCGTTCCGGAAGGGGTCGGCATAGGCCCCCTTGGAGGCACGGCGTGCGAAGTAGCTTATCAGCGCGCGATATGTAGGCGCGTACTTCCCACGTTGACTGCTGTCGGGAAGACCAAACGTCAGCCGCCCCAGCATATCCTTCCAAGCGTCGTTGGAGACTTGCGCCGTCTTGCCGGAGAACTGTTCTTGCAAGTCTGGAGGCCACCCCTCTGCGTCAGTCTCGATACAAACCTTGTACGGCTCGGCGCCTGAGCGTTGAACGGTCACCACCGCAGAACCAACGTCAAGTCTCATTGAAAAGCTGAAGTCTGCCAAGGCCGCTTTCCTGAAGATTGAGTCAGGTGGGCAATTGGCACCCAGAAGGAAATGGACGATCTCCAAAACGCTGCTCTTCCCAGATCGATTGCGAGTTTGCCCTTCGGTGGCATTCGGCCCCATGTCCACGACGATGAGATTGATCCCAGGAGACAGCACGAGATTCTTGAATGTCGGGAGGCTGCTGGAGATTGAGTAGATCATCTCGTCCTCTTGGACAATTCGCCGTTTCGGAAATCGATGGCACCTAGCATGAAGAGTAGGTCCAGGGCAAGGATGTACCAGTCAAACGCAAAGCGTGTCCGTTCGCCACGGTTTCGCCTCAATTGTCCAATAGCATGCCACATACCTGAGACTGTCTTTGGCTGGTCAAGCAGCGAAAGAACCTCGCCTCCAACGTAGATGAGAGCACGATCGGGAGACATGTGTTTGGTCGGAGTTATCATAGATTCGTTGCCTCACGCGATGTACGCTCGAAGATGCCGCACCTCTCGAACAGGTACGCAATTACTGCCAGTATGCAGCACGTGCGCGGGGCGGAGAGTATGTCTGGCCCCCCAGCAAATCGCCACAACTCAACGAGGATATCGTCGGGCGACAGGTTCTTCTGACGCAACTCGAGGTATCGTTTGCTGAATGCAGCTGCGAGTCTGTCTCCATACCGTGGGTCTTGGTCCAAGTCGAGGCACCTCTCCACCTGCTTGACTTGTTCCAGACCCATTTCAAGAAGCTTCTGAGCGTAGCTCGAGAGGCAGTTTATCTGAATCTTGTCTGGTGGCACCGGTCGAAGGTCTGAGGCGTCAGAGGGAGCCATCTTGGCCACACGGTCCAATATGCTCTGAAGGAGGTCAAAATCCAAATTGTCCATACCCTCCCGACTAGGAGGAAAGCCAAGTAGTGTCTCGAACTTGCTTTGCGGAAGCGTCTCGCACATCTGTGTCCACAGATGATATGGACCCCAAACGGCAATCACAATGCCTGGGTTGGCTTGTTCGAGAGCACTTATCGTCTGTGCTACCCTAGCCGAAACACCGCGGTACGAATTGTGGACAAACGTCCATCCCCTGAGGCTAGTGTTCCAATGATTAACAGCTCCTCTGAAGTCCGCGCCAATCTTGGCAATGGTTTCTGCCTCGCCCAAGTCGTTAGGGGCATAGACCTGGAAGACCGTCTTCGAGTACAGGAAGTAGCCATCGCATTTCTGATCGCCCTCTCTTCCCCAAGGCACGACAGGCACAAACTCGCCCTCTGGATAACACTGGGTCATTATGCTAACGAAGAAGTCCTGGTATTCCATGCCCGTCTTCTGATGCACCATATCTTTGAACTGCAGTTCGAACCAACTCCTATTCCAATCGTCCAAAGCCGTCTCCTTCGACAAGCAGCGCCGTGCCGCCGTGCCTAGAATCCTCTATCACCTCAGAACTTCCCCGCAAACTCTCTTGCTGCCTTGTCCAAGTCCTGGTCGTCGACCTCTTCGCCACGGGTGGCCCAGGCGGGGAGGGGGAAGTTGATGAGGACGGGGGCGGGGATGTCGGGCTGGTGCACGATCATTGTGCCGGGCTTGATGATGGTGCTGCGCAGGCGGAAGGACTCGGGCAGGTAGTCGTACTCGGGGCTCTGGCTCTCGGCAAAATCGAGGCGCCCGTTGACGCGGATGCTGGCGTTGCCGGTGATGCGCTTCTCGACCCGGCTGGCAGACTGCTGGGCACCGATGAGGATGACACCCAGGGAGCGGCCACGCTCGGCGATGTCGAGCAGGATGTCCTGGATCGGGCTGTGCCCCTCGCGCGGGGCGTACTTGTTGAGCTCGTCGAGGACGACGAAGACGTAGGGCTTGCGGCCCTGGGCCTCCTTCTGCGTCATCAGCATCTTGAGGGTGCTGCCCACGATGAACTTCTGCGCCACAGGCTTGAGCTTGCTGATGTCCACCACGGTGACGCGGTGCTGGTTGAACTCGAAGCGGTACTTGTCGGGGTGGTCCACGTCGCTGCGGATCACGCCCTTCATGGCGTCGGCTGCCACGCGCAGGCGGCGCAGGAAGGCCAGCTGGGTGCCCTGGTTGTCAAAGGAGGTGAACCAGCCGCCGGATGACGGTCGCTTGCCCTTCTTGCCCTCGTCCTCGGAATCGGCCGGTCCCATGATGTCGGT
>Ga0209913_1001101_pt1 | contig 16587 bp, 11 predicted proteins | sample PersoiDNA2013203_FD_185805 | JGI IMG/M metagenome (GOLD analysis project Ga0209913, IMG submission 185805) | Permafrost soil microbial communities from the Arctic, to analyse light accelerated degradation of dissolved organic matter (DOM) -... | ecosystem: Environmental > Terrestrial > Soil >... | reverse complement strand
CCTTTTGTAAGGTCTCCTCGATGATTTCGCAATGCGAGCGTGGGTTGGGGGAGAACAGCGATGCCTCGCCACCGCCATGCCGTACGCTCATCCCTTTGATGACGCCCAAAATATGATTGTTGTCGGCGACGGCATCTTTCATGCGGCGCAAACAAACCAGTCCCACGCCATCGCCGAAGAAATGCCCGCTGGCTTTCTTGTCGAAAGGCCGTATCTGCTCTTCACCGGTGAATAAGCCGAGCTTGCGGTTGTAGATCATGACATCGGGCGCGAGGACGAGATTGATGCCGCCTGCGATCGCCACATCCGCATCGCCGTTACGCAAGCTTTGTATGGCGGAATACATCGCGCTGAAGGAGCCGGCACAGGCGGAGTTGACCGCCGAAACCGGACCTTTCCAGCCAAAGAAATGCGACACGCGATTGGCCAGCATGGAGTGCGCATTGCCGACGTTGAACTGGGGATCCGCCGGATAGCGATGGAGCTTGATCAGATCAAGATAGTCCTGGCGCTCGGCAGCGACGAAAAAGCCGACCTTTTTGTCCATCCAGTCTGCTTTTGCGTAACCCGCATTTTCCAGGGTCTCCCACGTCGCTTGCAGCAGCAGGCGCTGTTGCGGATCGATCAGGTCTGCTTCTTTGGGCGCGATGTGAAAGTGCAAGGGATCGAATTGATCAACATCGTCAATGAAGGCGCCGTGACAGCAGTCTGTTTTGTTGGCCTCCTTGACGTCGCCAAAATAGTCTTGCCAACGCCAACGCTCTTTTGGAATTTTCTTGATGATCGGTTTTTCGTTGAGCAAATTCGACCAGAATTCAGGGATATTCCGAGCGCCGGGAAAGCGGCCGCCGATGCCGATGATCGCAATATCCTGATCTTCCCATGTCTGAGTCTGCGGGGATGGGCGTTGGGCGGGCTCGGGCGGGGGCTCGGGCGTCAGGCGCAGTGGCGGCTCCTGTGCCGGAGCCATGGCATTGGCGGTGCCTGAGTCAAAATACGAGGTGTAGAGATGGCGGCACAGCGCTCCCAGCGAGCCGTGTTGCATGAACGTGGTCGCTTGCAGGTGGATATTGGGATACTGCGAGAGGAGTTTTTGCGAGAACTCCGTGAGTAGTATCGAATTGAATCCATAGTGGCTCAGGGGTTCGTCGGCCGCGACGATCTGAGGTTCAACCCGCAGCGTCGTCGCCACCAGGCCTTGAACCGCCCCGAAAAATTCCTCGTAAGGGATTGCGGGATCCGGTGACGTGAATGGTTTTTTTGCGCCGTTCTCTTTGATGGCCACATGCAAGGCTGCGATCTTTTTGAGCGCTTCCTGTTCCGACAGCTCGCCTCGTTGGACACGCAAAATAATGTCGCTCGCATCGTGAATCATTTCACAGATCCATTTCAGTTAATGTATTGATGAGGGTGCGGCTGTCTATTTCGCCATTTTTGACGCCAAGGTAAAGCTGCTGGTAGGCGTGGCGCTTGCGATCTTCGGCGTGCGACTGGTCCGCTTCGTCCTGTTCGCCCATCTTGTCCGTCCTGCCCATGGTCATGAATTGAAGCGACCAGTCGAGACGCAGGGGATTTTCAAACGCCCCCTGCGCGCCGAGGAACTCCTCAGAGTTAATCTCTTTTCGCGCGAATAGAGATTGCAGCGTTGCCGTGCCCAATCCGGCCAGAATCCGATATTTGATTTTCTGCAACTCCGGATCGTGGCGATCGTCATGAATCAGCGAGCGCCGCTGGCACTCCTCGAGGCGCTGCTTCGCATGGGGATCGGCATGATCGCCGGCCAGTCGATAGATCATCGAAAACGCGGGTGAATTCAGGATTTTCCAGAACTCCTTGAATTGCTCTTCCGGTCTGGGCAACAAGCCCAGCTTCAGGCCGAAGAGTATGCTGGCGATGGGCGCGACCACGATATGCTGGGGATGGTTGCGATAGCTCAGCTCCTCCGCAGACAACTGATACGTGCCGGAAAGGATGCGTGCGTACCAGCGCGCAACCATCTCTAAAAATGGAAATGTTCCGACCGTACCGATATCGAGCAATCCGTACAGGTTCACGAGTGTGGGATCCTGCTCATAAAACAGTCCCATGGAAAAATCTTTGTCCGGATCGATTTCTTTCAGGAATGGATAATTGTGCTTATACGCATAGCCGGTACAGAACACGATCGCATCCACCTCTTTGAGCGAATTTTCCTCGTTGGAAAACTGGCAGGAATTCTCACCAAGCGAGACGATCTCATCGTGGATAGGCGTGATTTTCCCGCTGGCCACGCAGGACAGCACGCCGTCGTTTATCAGGATGAACGGATATTTTCTGAACTCATCCAGGCTTGGAAACAGGCCCGTGCTTTGATAGAGGGCATGGTAGTCGGGCATGGACAAAGCCAGGTTTTCAAGATTTCTCCGACTGCGGATTTCGTCGGGCATGAGCAGGTTGGCGGGGGAGACATAGTCGTTAGGCAGGAAACCGACCATGCGAGGCAACACCAGCCGTAATGACCGCATGCTCCAATACACCTTGCGCGCAACCTGGCTCGCTTCTTCGGCGATGTCCATGCCGCTGACGCCATTACCCACGACCAGCACGCGCTTGCCGGCCAATCTCGCGCTATCAAAATACGCTCCGGAATGAATGATCTCGCCACGAAACCTGTCCAGGCCTGGAATCGCGGGCATTTTCGGCACGCGATAGCGACCCTGGCACATGCATACGCCATCGAAATAATCGGTTTGCATGAGCGGCGCCTTGTCCGCTCCCTGGTTTGTTTCTACGACGACTTTCCAACCCGAGCCGGTTTTTTCTATACTCTTCACCTGACTTTGGTAATGAATAAGGGATCTCAGCCTGAAGCGATCAGCATACTGTTTGAGATAGGTATTGACCTGAGCAAGACTCAGGAACGGCTCATCGACATCGGGATAAAAGTCCGAGAAAAAGCTGGTGTCCTTGGAGTTTTGAAAGCGTGTTTTTTGATACGCACCGGCCTCCTTTTGTTGCTTCATGTTCCAGACGCCGCCCAACACCTCTTCTTTTTCGAAAATCGTTGGCAAATGACCTTCTTCCAAGAGAGATTTTGCAGCCACCAAACCTGCCGGCCCGGCGCCGATGATGCAGATGCGCTTGGAGTGTTTGGGGTGTTTTGCCGTGTCGATCGCTTGATGGGGCGCCGGGTTGGATCCCGAATTGGATGCATTTTTTAGCGTGTACCAATAGCGATCGGTCGAAAATGGGTAGGCAACCAAGGGGATGCGTTGTCCGGAAGAGGAGGCGAGATAGACGCCAAGATCGATGTCTTGCCCCTGGACCCAACGTGCGATGGCATCTTGCATCGAGGCGGCCGCAGTCGGAGCACCAGCCGGAGAACCCGGCTGCGCGACGCCGTACACAACATGTTCTGAAATGAGGGCGTCATTCGACAGGTAGGCATGCAGATGCCCGATGATTTCCGCGACATCTGCCGCGATGAGGGCAAGCCGATGCTTCATGGCCTCTCTTCCAGACCACAGCGTACAGGCAATATCCGCTATCGCGCTGGCAGGATGTTGCTCCAGGAATATGGCAAGACCGGATGCCAGCAGGCGTAGCTGTTCCGGCGTTCTGGCCGATATCACGATCGGCAGCTTGCCTGATGTCTGAGGTATTTTTATCGGCGACGGATATTCTTCGATGATCGCGTGGGCGTTCACGCCAAAGCCATATCCGTTGACGGCGCCGCGGCGCGGCAAGGCTTTTCCGTCTTCGCCCGGGAGAGAATCCCACACGCGGTTGTGCGGTGAAAACGCAAATGGCGTATCGATGATCTGCGGGTTGATATTTTCCGGCGTGTACCTTGGCAGACCGGGAAGGATCCGGTGTCGCAACGCAAGCGCCACTTTGAAAACCGCCGCCAAACCGGACACGACTTCGCCGTGTCCTATGGTGGTTTTCAAACTGCTGATGCTGATTTTTTCCTGAGGAAAAATGACAGGCTTATGTCCCAATCCACTAAGTGCACTGTCCGTCATGCCGGACAGACTCTCCTCCAACGCGCCCATCTCGATAGCGTCTGCAACGGGCGCGGCAATGCCATGCGCTTCAACATAGGAGATCGTGCGAGGATCGATCGATGCCTCTGCGTAGGCTTGCGAGATCGCGTCTTTCATGCCGCGAGGGTTCGGCGCGGTCAAGGAAATGCCCCGACCACCGTGCGCGACGCCAGTCCCCTTGACCACAGCGTGTATGGTGCAACGATTGGCAATGGCGGTTGCCAGCGGCATGAGCACCATGGCGCCGACGCCTTCAGATCGGACATAGCCCTGGCCGCAACTTTCAAATGGTCTCGCCGTCCTTTCAGCGCTGAGCAGGCCCATTGCCTCGTAGGTGGAAAACGCATCGGGACTCAGCAACAGATGAACCGCCCCGACAATGGCTTGCTCACATTCGCCGTTGCGTAGCGAGTGCATGGCACGGTGCAGTGCGACCAACGAAGAGGCACAGGTCGCCTCTATCGCCTCACTAGGTCCATGCAAGTCAAAAACACTGGAAATCCGATTGGGAATCATCGACGCGAGCGCGGCGGTTTTTGCGTAAGCGCTATCTTCTCCCGACAAGGCGACGATGTGCTGATAATCGCTTTGCCCGGCAGCGATGAATACGCCGGTTTTCTTGCTGCTGAAACTGCCGGGCTTGATTCCAGCGTGTTCCATGGCCCACCAGGTATGCGTCAACAATAATCGCTGTTGCGGATCCATGACGCTTGCTTCACGGGGTGAAATATCAAAGAACAGCGGATCGAATTCATCCACGCCTTTGAGGAAGCCGCCCCAGGTAATTCTTGTTTTTCCGAATCCGCTCTCAGGGCTGCCAAACATGTCGCGCGAGTCCCAGCGCCCCTTCGGTACGTCGGATATGCAATCCTTCCCTTCGACGATAAGCTTCCAGAATTCATCAAGATTGGCTGCGCCGGGAAAGCTGCCTGACATGCCGACGATCGCCACATCTTGTGCCGAAACCGGGTTGGCCATGTCCGATTTTTCATGCGATGTTTCATGCGAGGGCGGCTGACGTGCGGAGCTTGCGTCAGAGGCGTCAAGAGCATACCGGGTGAGCGCGCGAATGCTGACATGTTCAAACAGCGCGGTGAGGGGGAGGGGAGACTTGAGTTGGCGATTGATTGTGGTCATCACGTCATAGGCGGACAGCGAGTCGCCGCCTATGCGAAAGAAATTGTCGTCCAGGGCAATGTCATCGAGCCGCAAGTGGCGCTGCCATGCGTTCAAAATCAATTCCGAGACCTTGGCTGGATTCGACTGATTGTCGAGTATTATTTGCTCCGATCCTGGACGTTGTGGCGACAAATTCAGCGCGCGCAAGGAGACTCGGTCGACTTTTCCGCTGCTCAGATGAGGGATCTTTTCTACCTGCCAGAAAGCCGACGGGATCATATAGTCGGGCAGGGACTGTTGAAGAAAATTGACCAGTTCATCATGCGCGAGACTTGTCTGCCCAGCCTGTGGTTCGTAATACGCCACCAATTGGGTCGTATTCTCCAACGGCTTATCCAGCACGACTGCAGACTTGATCGATCCATGCGTTTCCAGCACTTTTTCGATTTCGCCAAGTTCGATGCGAAAACCGCGTATTTTTACCTGTGTATCGATTCGTCCAAGATATTCAATGTTGCCATCGGCGCGCCATCTTGCGAGGTCGCCGGTGCGATACAGCTTTTTTTCATGCGGCCTGAACCACCTTGCAAATGGATTCTGCACAAATTTTTCTGCGGTGAGCGCGGGCCGGTTCCGATAGCCGCGCGCCAGTCCCGGGCCCGCAATGCAAAGCTCTCCAATCACGCCCAGCGGCAACGCTTGCTGATGAAGATCGAGAACATAAAGCCTTGTGTTGGAGATGGGTTTCCCTATGGGCGTGGTCGATGCCGTGGAATGAGCATGTGCCTGGTTGCAACTGAAATACGATCCATAAATCGATACTTCTGTCGGGCCGTAGATATTTTCGACTTGCACTCCCTGAAAATGCTCTTGCGCGAGTTTCACCACCTCAGGCGGAAAGGCTTCCCCTGCGACCATCAGATACTTCAGCGCCAAATGTGCTTTTGAAATCGCTTGATTGCGTACGCTCAGCAAAAATACCCTGAGGGCGGAGGGCGCAAAATTGAGGTGGGTAATGCGCTGCGTCCGGATGAATTGGAAGAGCAAGTCCGGTTGCTTTTCAAGCAGCGGCGGCAAGATCTCCAAACGTCCGCCGCCGAAGAACCAGCCGAATAATTCAGAGAGGGAGACGTCAAAGGTGTAGTGCGTTTTTAATGCGTAGGCATCCTCCGGTCCGACGGGATACTGGCGCTGCAGGAAATAGAGCGTATTCATGATGCTTCGATGCTCTATCTCGATACCTTTTGGTTTTCCGGTGCTGCCGGACGTATAAATAACGTAGGCCAGATTATCGGGTTTTGCGTGACGAACCAAGGCAGGCTGTTTGCTCGATCGCCCCATGAGCTCGTCGAAATCATGCAAACGAACTTGGGCGGACTCAGGTTGAGAGAGCGGCAGGGCGGTCTTGCTCTGCCGGATACACAGGCCGACCTCACTGTCCTTGAGGATATAGGCGACGCGTTCGCCTGGGGCATTCGGATCAATCGGAAGATAGGCGCCGCCGGCTTTGAATATCGCGAGCAAGGTGATGACCATCTCGAATGATCGTTCAAAGCATACCGCGACGAGAACCTCAGGGGCGACGCCCATCTCTTGCAAAATGAGTGCGAGACGGGTGCTCTGCTCATCGACTGCTTTGTAGCTCATGGTGACGCCGTTGAAAACCAGCGCTACCGCGTTCGGGGATTTCCTGGCTTGCCGGCTGAATACCTCGTGTACCAGCTGGACATTGGGAAAATGACAGTCAGTCTGATTCCCAAAGCTTAGCAGGCGCGATTGTTCCCGAGGGCTTAACAGCGGATAGTGTTGCACCGGCTGACGCGCCCGGCTTAGTCCATGCGACAAATAGTGGTTGAAGTGTTTTTCAAGCAGGAGAAAACCCGCTTCCGCAGGCGTTTTCGAGTGGCAATGCGTTTCCAGCTCGTAGTGCGAATCCATCTGCCTTATCACCAGGCTGAGCGATCTGTTTTCTTGGCGGGCTGCTTGCAGCACTTCCTCATTGACGCCGAAATACCAGTCAAGTTGGGTGGCAGGGGAAGAGGTCGTTGGCTGAGAAGATTTGAGTTGCACCAGCAGATCGAACAAGCTCGTCTCTTTAGTGAATGAGACCGTGGCGTCGACCAGTTTCACGATGCCGATATTTTCCATCGACAAACGCAGTAAAAACGTCGCCAGGCTTCCCAGGAAAATAATCGGGACCGGGATAGCGTGGGAGTGCGAAAAATGATCGACTTGACGACTGATTCGCTTCTCGGTTTGAACACGAATGCGATGGCGCCCATTCCCGGAAAGATCCACCGGTTGTGCATGTTCTTGCGATGGGCAGACACGTGGAAGATCGGTATGCATTTTTTTTATAATTTTCCCAATATTTGTCAGTGTCGAGATTTGAAACACTGGCAAGAACACAGCACAAAAAAGCCCTGATTTCCTCTTATCAAGCGCAGCTGATGACCAGTTCACCTGGGCATTGGGATGGCATCACACATGTTCCCTTGAACCAGTTTTGTCGGGCTTGCCATCCGCCTCAGATGATCAGTCATCGGTCCGACAGCGCTATGTCGTTTGAGCCGGGACAAGATACTGAGCGGACGGTTTTACTGAGAAAAGATACTAAGAAGATTATTTCAGTCTTGTTACATAAATCCTGTAGCTGCGAGTTGTTCTTGGTTTACGTACAACAGGTACTACGGTAACGCTGCTTACTTGATGTCGAATTGGACGCATCGCCCGAATTTCCCGTCCCTGGAATATCTTAGTCTTCAGATTGGATTGATGCACAACGCCATGCACAACGGTCAATAATTTCAGCGTGAAATCGATGGCGACGATACCGCTATTTTGATGATTTCATCATACGGCTTGGGAACTTGGCTTGACAATACCTTTCTCTTTCTCTTCGGGAGAAAATAGCATCAGAAGAAAGGGCTGTCGGCACACAGGGATGCGTCATCCCGTGTTTGCCGCAATAGTGTCGGACGCAACACGGTTTCGTCCAGATGCGGCCGGCAATGGTGTACGCGCAATTGCAAAGGCTGCTCTTGCTGAGCGCACACACTGAGCAGGTGATCGCTACCCATCGACAGTAGAAAAAACTGCCACGTTGATGCTTGCGCCACCAACTGCGTTCGCAAGCTCACCCGGCCCTCTGTTTCCAGATCCATGCTGAACTGGTCCAGAGGGATTGACAACCCCAGACTGCGCGCCTTGATCCACGCTTCCTTCAAGGTCCAGTATTCAAAAAAACGCTGACGACGCCGGACAAATTGCAGCGCGTTCAGGCCTGCCACCTCGTCAGGAGAGAAAAAACTGTCAGCCACATCCAGCGGAGCAGTGCGGATGGCAATGTTTTCTACGTCCACGCCCATTTCCTGGGCTGCGCTGACTGCCATCACCACCAGTCCGGCAGTGTGCGAGAGATTGAAACAAAGATGCCGTGCTGCATCCTGCACGACCTGTGGGCGACCGTGACTACTGGCAGAAAATTCCCACGCCTCAGGTGCCAGCGCGGCATAGCGCGAGAGCACGCTGCGCACCAGTGCCCGGGTGATGACGAACTGCTTGCGGTCACGCTCGAAATGAAAACGCAGCTCGCGCTCGCGCTCTAGGGGACTGAGCAGGGATTGCCGGTACCAATGCAAATGATCGTCACTGATACTGTCGTTAAAACAGCACCACAGATCAATCTGATGCGGCAAAACAGCAATCTTCCCGGGGCTATCCATCGTTTTCGTTGGCGTTCAAGTGCAGTTCAGCCGGTAGTGTATGCGCTAAATCATGGCAGGAAAATTTTTTTAACAAGTGAGACGCACGGTATAGTCGCTGAAAATACCGGTGATAGCATAAGAAACAAAAAAACTCGGAAGCCAATGCCCATCAGAATTCCCAAAGGTTTGCCCGCACTATCCACGCTGGAAATGGAGGGGGTCATGGTGATCGATGAGGAGGGGCCGCTACTCCAGCATCACCGGCCGTTGCGCATTGGTTTGCTGAACCTCATGCCCAACAAGATCAATACCGAAATCCAAATTGCCCGTCTGCTCGGAGCCACGCCATTGCAGGTCGAACTGACGCTCGTCAAGACTTCCAGCTACGTCCCCAGGAATACATCAAGCGAACATCTCGCGTCGTTTTACCACGATTGGTATGACGTCAAAGAGCAAAAATTTGACGGTTTCATCATTACCGGCGCGCCGATAGAAAAGATGCCTTTTGAGGAAGTCGCTTACTGGGACGAACTCACGCATATCTTCCGATGGACTCAAACCAACGTCCACAGTTGCCTCAACATCTGTTGGGGAGCCCAGGCGGCGATGCATTATTTCCACGGCATGCCGAGATATTTGTTGAATGAAAAAGCGTTTGGCGTGTTCCGTCATCACGCACTGGATAGCAGCTCACCATACCTGGAAGGTTTTCCCGACGATTTCCCTGTTCCGGTGTCGCGCTGGATGGAAATGCGGCACGCCGACATTCCGCCGGACAGCGGCATTTCGGTACTGATCGATTCGACGGAGACGGGGCTTTGCCTGCTCAACGATCCGCGCCATCACGCGCTTCACATCTTCAACCACATCGAGTACGACGCGACCACGCTTGCCGACGAATATTTCCGCGACCGGGACGCGGGGAAAAGCATTCATCTTCCACGCAACTATTTTCCCGATGATTGTGAAACCCGGCATCCCGGAAACCAGTGGCGTGGCCATGCGCATCTGTTGTTCGGCAACTGGATCAACCGGATTTTTCAGACTACATCAGCGGATCTGGCCACGGTTGGTAATGATCGCTGAAAGTGGGAGAGGGGCGATTCTGCGGGCAGCTTTTACTGCGTTGGCCGCCTTCTGGCGTCATCAGCCCCATTCGCGCTGGCCCACATAGCTGTGCAGGTACTGCACGAATGCCTGGGCGGCGGGTTGCAGGCTGACATGTTGGCGTGAATAGACAAAGAAGCGGCGAAGGATTTCCGGGCTGCTCAGAGGCCTCAGCCGCAAGCCATACAAATCGACCAGTGAACGTGCATACGGCATGCAGACCGTGATGCCTAGTCCGGTATGCACCATGCTCAAGGCCGTACTCATGAAGGCGACACGATGGGTCGGCTGTATTGCCATGGCAGAGTGAGAGGCCAGCACCTCACGACTGAGCTGATCGGTGAATTGACCTTCCAATGTGATGAGCGGATAGGCGGCCAGGTCTTGCCAGCCGATGTCCGCATATGCCTCAAGCGCATGACCGGCCGGAAATACCACCATGAAGGGTAGTTCAAACAGGGGATCGACCGCCAGTCCGGCCACCGGGGCGCGTTGCGGCCCGATACCGATATCGACTTCGCTGCTCAGTACATCACTGATCACATTCTCAACTGCACAGTCCTGCAAATGAATCTCGACGTCCGGGTGCATCAGGCGAAAATCTGCCAGGGCGGATGGCAGCACCGTGCTGGCCAGGAGTTGCGGTGCGGCAATGCGCACTACGCCACGGCGCAGGCGCTTGATGTTGTCGAGATTTTCCAGCGCACTATCGAGGTCGCGCAAGACTCGTACAGCGACCGCATGGAATTCGGTTCCCAACTCAGACAGGTAGACGCGGCGCGTGCTGCGATCAATCAACCGCAAGCCAAGCTGGCTTTCCAGCTCCTTGATCAACCCACTCAGCGCCGATTGCGTGATGTGCAAGGATTCCGCCGCCCGTGTGAAACCGCCGGTTTGCGCCACAGCGACAAAGGCACGCAATTGCCTGAGCGTTATATCCATAAGATAAGCCTATAAAACGATTTGAAAAAACTGTTGGAATGATAAATCGAAAACGGTTTTAATTCATGGCTGCCAGCAGTATCGATGCGAGGGCAATTTCCCTATTAACTCACCCGCGTCGCCAGAGCCACCTGATCAGTTGCCTGTGACCGGCACGAGAAATCATGAGCATCGTTCTCTGCGCAATTGCTGCTTGCAACAGGTGGCTGTAGTTCACCGACGACATAAGGAAATCCTCTTGAAACTCAATGAAACACACGATCCGGCATTGCGCAGCTGGCTCGTATCCGCAAACCTGGAAGGGTGCGACTTTCCGATTCAGAATTTGCCATTCGCCGTTTTTCGACGTCTTCAAAGCAGTGAAGCCTGGCGTTGTGGTGTGGCCATCGGTGATCAGGTGCTTGATCTGGCCGCGCTTGGCGCAAGTGGTGCTTACGCTGCTGCTGACGAGGTCAATGCCGTGCTGCGTGCTGCGGCTAGTGACTCGCTCAATGACATCATGGCGTGTGGGCTGGCGGCGCTTTCTGCGCTGCGCCTGACGTTATCGCGCAGCCTGCGCGAAGGTGCTGCTGTGCAAGCTGCGCTAGCGGCCTGCCTTGTAGCGCGGGCTGATGTGGAGTATCGGGTGCCGGCCAAGATCGGCGACTATACCGACTTCTACACCTCGATCCACCATGCCACCAATATCGGCAAGCTGTTCCGGCCCGATGCGCCGCTGTTGCCGAACTATAAGTGGATTCCGATCGGCTACCACGGACGCGCCTCCAGCGTTATCGTATCCGGCCAGAACTTCCGGCGTCCGGCAGGGCAAATCATGGCGGCCGGCGCCAGCGCTCCGGTGATGCAGGCGACACAACGCCTCGATATCGAACTGGAACTGGGGGCATATATTGGCGTGGGAAACACCTGGGGCGAAGCCATCGCCATCGACGACGCCGAGTCGCATGTTTTCGGATTGTCGTTACTCAACGACTGGTCTGCGCGGGATATCCAGTCCTGGGAATATCAGCCGCTCGGACCTTTTCTTTCCAAGAGCTTCGCCAGTTCGGTTTCCCCCTGGATCGTGACGATGGAGGCGATGGCTCCTTATCGCCTGGCGCCACCCGAGCGTGACAGCGCCGATCCGCAAGCGCTGGCCTATCTGGATGGCGCCGACAACCGCGCTGCCGGCGCCATTGACCTGACTTTGGAGGTGTTGTTGCAAACCACACGCATGCGTGAACGCGGCGAAGCTGCCGTGCGCATTTGCTGTACCAATTATCGCCATGCTTACTGGACGCTGGCGCAGATGGTGGCACACCACACCGTCAACGGCTGCAACTTGCAGACCGGCGACTTGCTGGGAACCGGCACCTTGTCCGGACCTGCCGCGACGGAAGCGGCGGCACTGATCGAACTGACCGCCGGCGGCAAGCATCCAGTCGCATTGCCGGGCGGCGAACAACGAAGCTGGCTGGAGGATGGCGACACGGTCGTGTTGCGCGGCTGGTGCGAACAGCCCGGCGCGGCGCGGATCGGTTTTGGCGAATGCAGCGCGACAGTGCTGCCGGCTCGCCGGCTCCAGACAGCACCGCCGGCAATTGACGAATAAAAATCATAAAGAGGAGACAGATCTTGAGTATTGCCCAATTGACGGACCAACCGTCCACCTTCAGCAGCAGCGACGAAGCCATCTTTTCCAAGGTCGCCTGGCGGCTCCTGCCTTTGCTGACCCTGTGTTACGTGGTTGCGTTTCTGGACCGCATCAATATCGGCTTCGCACAACTGCAGATGCAGAAAACACTGGCGTTCAGCAACGAAGCCTTTGCTTTCGGCGCTGGTGTGTTTTTCGTCGGTTATTTCATGTTTGAAGTACCGAGCAATTTGTTGCTGGAAAAAATCGGTGCACGGAAGACCTTGTTGCGCATCATGTTCTGCTGGGGGCTATTGGCCTCAGCCATGATCTATGTACAGAGTCCGTGGCAGTTTTATACGCTGCGTTTCTTGCTGGGCGTATTCGAGGCCGGTTTCTTCCCCGGCATCATCCTGTACCTTACCTATTGGTTTCCGGCCGCCAAGCGTGCGCGGATGATCTCGATCTTCATGACCGGGACAGCGATTGCGCAACTGGTCGCGGGCCCGCTCTCGGGTGCGACGCTCAAGTACATGGACGGCTTCCTGCATCACCAGGGCTGGCAGTGGTTGTTCGTCACTCAGGGACTGCCGGCGACCTTGCTGGGCGTGATTGTCTACGTGGTGTTGAAGGACAAGCCTGAAGATGCTCCGTGGCTCTCTGCCGCTGAAAAAAGCGCGTTGCGGCGGCACCTCGACAATGACCAGCACGGTGTGGCTGCGGCCAGCCACGACAAGTCATACAAGTCGCTGCTGCGCGATCCCAAGATATATCTGCTGGCCGTCATCTATTTCATGTTCCTTGGGGCCACCTATGGCATGAACTTCTGGACACCGATGCTGATCAAGAGCTGGGGCGTTCCGGATGTATTCACCATCGGCCTGCTGACCACCATTCCTTCCGCCTTTGGCATCGTCGGCATGATCTGGCTTGGCCGCAGCTCGGACCGCAGGGCAGAGCGGCGCTGGCATTTTTTCGTCTCATCGGGCCTGGGGGCTGCGGGCATCCTCATGACCATTTTTTCCCTTGGCAGTCTGGCGTGGTCGTTGGCGGGACTGTGCGTGATGTCGGTCGGAAAACTGTCGCAGACGCCACTGTTCTTTACGACCGTCAGCGAATATCTGCCCAAAAAGACCGCTGCCGGAGGTATCGCCCTGGTCAGCAGCCTTGGCGCGCTGGGGCCTTCGGTAATTCCCTATCTGATGGCATGGATCACCAGTCGCACGGGCTCGCAGGCCAACGGCCTGTATGTCGTGATGGTCTTGTATCTGCTGTCGGGCTTCTTGCTGCTGGCGGTCGTGCGTGGTTCACGCAGCAATAATCAATAATCAATGACCAATCACCGGTTACCGGCGATCGGTAACCGCTACCCAAGTCAAATCGCTGCGGATACGCCGGCCATGCTCAATCTTTACTCCTATTTCCGCAGTTCCGCCTCATACCGTGTGCGAATTGCACTGCAACTCAAAGCGGTGGCGTTCAACACCATCCCGGTTCATTTGCTGAACGACGGCGGACAACAACACAGCGTGCGCTATCTTGAGATCAATCCGGAAGGGCTCGTGCCGGCGCTGGAAGAAGAGGGGCATGTGCTGACGCAATCGCTGGCAATCATCGAGTATCTCGACGAAGAGTACGGCGGTCCCAGTTTGCTTCCCAAGGATGCGCTGGGACGCGCACGAGCGCGTTCGCTGGCATTGCAAATTGCCTGCGAGATACACCCAGTCAACAATCTGCGGATTCTGGACTATCTCAGGCAATCCTTGAAACTCGACAAGCTTGAAGTGCAGCACTGGTATCGCCGTTGGATCAGTGAAGGTTTCCGTACGCTGGAAATACGGCTGCAATCGCCCGAGACAGGTTCGTGCTGCCACGGCGATGTCCCGGGAATGGCCGATTGTTGCCTTATTCCCCAGGTCTACAACGCGCGTCGCTTTGAAGTCGATTTGTCGCCATTTCCCAATATCGTCCGGGTAGCGGACCATTGCGAATCGTTGCCGGCCTTCCAAGCCGCCCATCCGGACCGGCAGCCAGATGCGCCGTGAGTAATTGTTCTGGCTTGCTGAATCAGGGTGTCTTCACACCTTCGGTGCCCGACTGTGGGTCAATGTCAAATGTTTATAAAGGCCAATTTTCTTAGCAGCAGAGCGGGCTGTGAGGGTGCTAAAAGCAATTTTGTTCACAAAGAAATTGTTCACGGATAAGGCTGATATCGGCAGCCCGGGGGATGATGCTTTGACGATTACGGCGCCTGGAACGGCTGCGACGTACACATTGCGACTGTCAAAAATCACGCCGATTGTTCTGCGCGCTAATGCGGTCAGCGCCGGCAAGGATCTGTTCTGGTTTGCGAATGGCGGTCTCATCGGCAAAGCAAGGGCTGGCGACACCATCAATTGGTTGCCGAGCGCAGCGGGACGTTACCAGATTCGAGTCATTGACCAAGAGGGACGTTCGGATGGCCGCGAGGTTGAGGTTGAGTTTGTTCCTTGAGTCCGGGGTTTTTACTTCAATATGCAATTTTACATAATGTAAATTATACGAATATAAGGTACTGCCAAACCAAGCCGCCTCCACGGCGTGCGCCGCTACCAAACCGGCTAACGTTATGCCGATGGCTGGCGGCAACTACAAGACGACTGGCATCGGCGAATCGAAGGAAGACGCGCTTAAAACCGCCCTGGCGTCCACAGAATCGACCTGCGGCAAGCGCAGCATGCGCCATGTGATCAGCAACGAAGAAACTACGTACAAAGGCGTCGTTTCCGAAGGTGCGAACCGACCCTTAAACAAGGTCGGCGAGCTGGCGTCCTTCGCTGGTGCGTGGCTGCCGTCGCTTGGCGGCGATGACGATTACCATGTCACCTTGGCGTTCACATGCGAATCTTGAATGTCGTCTTACGAACTTTTTTGTATCAGATCACTGCGAAATAGCCTGATCTAGTCCTTGGCAACACTTTTCCATCTTACTATTGGATTTCATTAAATCTACATAAGGGGGTGATCATGGAAACGTTGCCAATCTTAGCTATCGTCTTCGGTCCAATTCTGGCCTTCATCGGCGCAGTGATTGGAGCATTCATGGCAAATTTTCTCGGAGAGGATTTTAAGCGGTTCCGAGATGGCTCCGCATTAGCCAGCGCATTGTCAGGAGAGCTGAAAAGTTACCGAATAGCTTCCGCAAGACTTAAGGATCGACTAATTATTCTTCAAAATGAAGCAAAAAGTGGAAATGCGATTGTGCTTGCAGAACCTCCGCCGTTCAAAGATTGGGTATTCGAAAAAGCAGTAGAGAAACTGGGATACCTGGGGCCTGACTTACCTGAATTGGTTTGTTTGACTTATGGAAAAATAGCCGGTTTCAGAACACTGTTCCTACTCATAGCGCAGAAAAAACTCCCCTCGGATGCGGCCACGCTATCTAGACTATATCCAGAGCTACTTGAGTTAGTTAATGATGCCGCTAGGTCAGGTGGCATTGCAATTGCAGATTTGGAAACCAGAGCGAATCAAAAATACTCAGATTATCTTCGCTCAAACTGGGATAGTTTTCTGCATAAATGTACTTCCTAAGTTGGCCCTTTTCGCTTATTTCTTCCGCTTGCGAAATTGGCCGTTCGACTTGCGGGGCGGCGTGCGTCGTCTCGTCATTTCAGTCTCCGATCAAGAATTGTATCAATGCGCTTATGTGCGCTGTCAGCCGTCTTCAATGCGCGGTCGGCTTTTTCCCGCAGTGCCTTCATATCGGCACGAATCCCGCCGTACACGCCGCCACCGGTCGCGATTGCGGCAAGCACCTGGCTAACGAGTTCCGGCGTGAATTCCATTACTTGCTCTCAGGTAGGAAGATGGCGAACAGCGAGCAGACGCCAGTGACGACAGCGGCCACGGCTTCTACAGTCGTCTTCGGCACGCCGACGACTGTTGCAACGGTAACCAGGGAGGCGATACCGGCTTGGGTCGAGGGTTCTTTGATGCGCTTGATGATGTTGAAAATGGTTGCTCCTATGGTTAGAAAAGAATGTTGCCGGTGTCGTCTTTGACGGTTACGCATACGGCGGCGAAATCTGTTCCA
>Ga0209913_1001098_pt1 | contig 16656 bp, 20 predicted proteins | sample PersoiDNA2013203_FD_185805 | JGI IMG/M metagenome (GOLD analysis project Ga0209913, IMG submission 185805) | Permafrost soil microbial communities from the Arctic, to analyse light accelerated degradation of dissolved organic matter (DOM) -... | ecosystem: Environmental > Terrestrial > Soil >... | reverse complement strand
GGTTGGGTCCTTTGGTAGAGCTATACCAAAATCAAGAATGGGGATTCCGTCAGCGCGACAAGGCAATTCGAGGCATGCATTACTTTGACAAGGTGTTGCAGCAACAGACTTACGTCGCGGGTGAAAAATTTTCAATGGCGGACATTACTGTCATCGGAGGCTTAGTGTTCGCAGCCATCGTCAAATTAGAGATTCCTGCTGAATGTAAAGCATTGCTATCTTGGTTTGAACGGATGAAACAGCGCGAAAGCGTCGCATCCCAACCGGCTTTTTCCAATCAGTAACTTAAAGCAGTGATTGAAGCGGATGGACGTTTGCCACTACGACGTTGGCAAATCTCCGCTTCTGGCCGATTGCAGACTTCAAAGTCAAAGAGAAATGTCAATCATGTCATATTCGACGGTAGCGCATTCATGTCCGACACTTCTTTGTGTATCTGCTTCTGGCTAACTGCGGCATTAAAAAAAGAAACAGTAAATCTAAGTCAGCCGCCGCTACCATTGCGAGAATGGGGAAGCCAGAATGTGAAATGTAGGTAACGTTTCCCCCGAAAAATAAGGAATTTTCTGATAAGAGAAACTTACCGAAATATATAACCTGTCCTAAATGCGTGGGGAGGAAGAATAAAAATGGTTATGCGTCAATACAACACAGCATCTCATTTTGCGAAGATTATTCGTACGCTTGGATATTTATACGAGGATGGAGAGGACGTCGACGACCTGCTCCACCTAATTGTAAAAGCCGGAATAAACGCGCTAAATGGCCGGCATTTAGAGAGAAAATGTTCGTCAAATTTTTTGGTAGATGCATTGATGTTTGAACTACATAGTAATGGCCCCGTGACCAAGGCGTCAGCACATTTTCTGTTAAAGGCTATCGATTTGGCAGAACAATTACACCAGGTCCATAACGCAGCAAGATAATTTGATTATCCGAATGTGGATGGCTTTGACGCCGGCTAATTCCGCACGCATGTTTTCGCTGAGGTCGTGATTCATCAATTCATCCTTTTCCCATTTTTATAATCATTCGCTTTATGGCAGCATTCCGTCGATGACTTTCTTTGCCTCATCTGCTGCAAAACGAAGAGCATCTTGTCTGTAAACAAGTGGAGAGCACTTAGGAATTTGCCGAGAAATGCCATCTATTGAAACTCGCCACAACTATCTGCCAGTGAGCGGCTGCAAAAGTTGAATAGCGACTTTCGACCTTTATATTCAAATTCCTCTTCTGTCATCGGAACCTCCCATTTTCCGAAGAATACTCAAGATAGAACAAACTCTTTCCGCATTCGGTACGGATGTCATCGCTGAATTTGCGGCCGAGGCCATTTAATGCAAAATTTTCCGTACGGAAAAACAAATCACACCATCTGCGTAATTTTTAGTTTTCCGCTACATTAAATATAGATGAGCCCGCTGAGGCCAAGATGATGACTGGGGAAAAATATGTCAAAGACCGAGCAACACTTCCTTGTTGTAGATGATTTCTCGACGATGCGTCGCATCGTCATGGGGCTTCTTAAAGAACTCGACTACACCAAGATGACCGACGCCGATGATGGTTCAAGCGCCTGGAAGCTTCTGGAAGCTGGGACGGTACCAGTCTCTTTCGTTATTACAGACTGGAACATGCCTGTTATGGACGGGCTTACGTTGCTGAAGAAAATTCGCGAAACGCCAAAATTTGCGCATTTGCCGGTGCTGATGATTACTGCCGAAGCCAAGAAGGAGAATATTGTGATGGCAGCGGAGTCGGGTGCAGATGGCTACATCGTCAAGCCATTTAATGCGACGACTTTGAACGAGAAAATTGAAAAAATTGTGGCCCGCAGAGCGCAATTGGCTTCATGACACGCCACTAGCGAAGAGACCATCATGCCTGACGATTTAGTCCCCCAAGTTGCAGTGCTTCGCCATGTTTTGCTCAACACGACCATCAACGGCACAGAGTACCTGCTTGAGAGCCGCGTAGTTAAGTTGAAAGGCGAAAGCAGTCGCACAGAATATAGAGTGCTCTTAGGTGAGACGGTCATCAAAGACTGGACTGAAGGCAATATCGACCAGCATTTCATTTCTGGAAAATGATGACGCTCGAAGCGTACTTAGACGCCTGCTCTTGGTCGGAAGTAGCATGTCGGGTCTGCCTGCGATAGCCCCAAAGCGGCCTTCCATAATGCGCCGATGTTATCGCGGAGCGAACGTTTTGCACATACCGCCTTCTGATAACTCAAACCGAATTCCACCGGGAATGTTGTAGAACAAGGCGCCTCGGTATGGATTGCCGACAATTTCCAGAATTATTTTTCTGAAGTTCATATGCTTGCTTCCGTTATAGCACTGGCGTTGAGCGCCAAGATTATGCACTGTAGCCTGACGACTGCTTATGACCGATGACAGGCATCCGTCCGTTACATGGAAATAGACGGGTGCGAGACCACCTTCAGCATGAGTCTCTCTGCTTAAGGTTTTTTTATTATCTATTTATCGGTGGAACGCCGGCCGACGTCTGTGCCAACAGCACCCGCTGATATCGTAGTAACTCTTGCGATATCAGTAGCATGACATTTTCTACATTCCCGTTGGGAACTGGTAAATGAGCGACATTACTCGTCATTTTCTGAATTAGGCCAAGCGCACCCGAGGCCTTGGATGCATCCAGTTGCGCGCACACTGCCATTAAAACAATGTCCATCGAGTGCATTTTTGCAAACAAATACTCTATTTCATTTTCTTTCATGTTGTACCCTATTCTTAAAAACTCAACAATTTGCGAGGGAAATATGGAATGTGTATTAGTAGATATGCAGAAATATACCGCGTTAAAGGGCATGGTCGACCAGTCGGCAAAGGCATACGCAGCCGCTACTTCGCTCATTGACGCACTCAACCACGCATTTGCAGGTACCAATTCAGCTTTAGGGGCTGGAGCGCTGAAAATTACCCCCATTGCCCTGGAGTCATTTGAATTTTCAGTTACGAGCGGAGTGACACAGGGAAGACTGACCTACGAGGCGGAAATAATTGAGGGTGCATATGTCGGCGCTCTCACATTGTGGAAGAGAAGTTTTAATGCCGAAGGCGCTCGAATTTGGACGAAAGCATGGAAAGTGTATCTTCCAACAAACGACTCCCCGTATTACTTTGATGGTCGACAACGACAGGCACTAGAGATTATTGGACCACGAGGCGACAAGACAATAGTTACAATCGGCACCACGTTCATAGTGCGATTGATGGAAGAGTAATTCTTCTCTAAAGCGAGATATCGAGGGATAGTCAAAGGACAGCTCGAGCTATTCAAACGGATGCTTGACTTTGTCCTGCCCCGCTCATGTCATCCACGCTTCCTTCCACACCCTCTGGCCTGTGGCTAACCAGATTTGCTTCCTCCGCCCCATGCCGCAATCGCTTAGTTTTTATGCAAACTCTGGCATTACTATTGAAAAACCATCTTCCGCTAGCATGTCTGTGGATGTCTAAATCAACACATCCAGGAACCGACGGTGAGTAAAGAAGTTAAAAGCCCTTGTGTCTCACTTTGTTATCTGAAGCACGACGTCTGCACTGGATGCGGCCGCTCCAAATCTGAAATCAAGGATTGGAAAAGCATGAAACACAAGGAACAGAAGGTGACCGTGGAGCGCGCGGTGGTAAGGCTGAAGGAAATCCGCAAGAAAGAAGGGAAGCGATAGGCTAGTCGTCGGCGTCACTACCGTGCCACACAAAACCAGTCAACGCTTCATATCCGCGATAGCGACAGATGGCTGGTTATGCAGGGTCAGGATGCCCGCGAGGTCAGGCAACTTCTGATGCTTGACGCGCATTATCACGGTCCCATCAGCCAGCTGCGAGAACGTCAGCTTGGCACCAGGCTCAAGGCCGAGACTGGTACGCAGCTCTTTAGGTAGCGTGACCCGCCCCTTGGATGTCAATGTGACTAATTTGGTCATAGCGCTACCAGGCAGGGCCGCCGGGAAATGTCGACACGCCTTTTGGCCCCTCCGTTTTGGCCCGCACGACAATTTCTACACCGAGCACGTTCAATAACTTCAGCACCCTCTCTGTGCTGACCGGCCCGGGATTGCGTTCCAGAGCAGAGAACGCCTGTTGAGTAATGCCCAGGCGCCGAGCGGCCTCGCTTTGAGTCATCCGCGCCTCCTTCCGGTATGCCTGCAGCAGCACGCTAAGAGTGTCAGGACCTTGCACCGTAAATTCGCTCATACAATGTTTAAGTTGTATTCCGTAATTACTACGAATATTGAGTATTTCTTTTTTTCACAACCGTGATGGCGCACCGCATGCGGTAGCTCTCGCAATTCAAAGCCCATCCTAGACAGAGCCATCGAATCAGTTTAGTCGTCAGGCATAGAGAATCAAGCCTGAGAATTTACACGACGAAGGGTCTCCTAACTACCTGAGCATAGATTAGAGTAGATTTGGTGGGATGAACCAGAGAGTCAAAGACATCATTGCGAGGTTGTATCGGCCGCCAAGACAAGGTCGGCAGCTCATCGCGCTTTCCCGGGCGGACGCCGAACGACTCCCGCTCGTCGCCGGCGCCGCTATGATTTCAATCTCAGCTCCTGAAAAAGCCCCCGCCCAGGTACGAGAGTACAAAAATCTCCTGCGACTGAGCTTTGCAGACGTCGACTTCTTGTCGGAATCGCTCTCTGTCAAGTCTGCAGTAAAAATTGCGGCTGCAATGACCAAGGAAGACGCAAGGCAAATCCTCGCGTTTGTTGAGGCGCTACCTCCCTCGGTACACACGCTGCTGGTCCATTGTGAAGGAGGCTTTTCTCGGTCATGCGGCGTGGTGACAGCACTCCATCAGTTATACGGTTATGACGTGGAGGAAGCCAGGCTGGTCCAGGCGAATCAAAGTGTGGTGAAAGTTCTGTTGGAGGTGGCGCAGGCCACTCAGGGCAAGAAGATACTTAGGCCCCGCGAAGATAAGTGATGGGCCACACTCGAAACCCAGGAAACAAAAACATTTATCGACACCAGCAGGCGCAGAAAGAGAAAGCAACTGCAACGGACAAGAAGGCGGATGTAAAAAAGAAGACTATCCTAGAACAGGTTAGTTATTCTGAGTCAGATTGCGTCAGCGCCCAGAACGGTTAAAAGATATTTTCCAAAATAAATTTCCATCAAAGCTAAACATGAACGATTCGCCACTGACACCATTTTCGGCACGCATCAAAGGCACACACCAAAAAATCGACCGCGAATTTCCAGATACGGCAAGAACGGGGCTCTTCTATCTGCTAATCGATTTGGTCGAACGGAGATATGTCCAAGACTGGGGGGTCGTGGCAAGGGAGCTTCAGCGGATTGCTCGGTCAGCACCAGTCGATTATGACAGCTCGAAGGTTCCCGATATCCAGAAGGCTCGAACCAGTGCGAGCGCTGTGCTGCATGAGATGCCTTGGGACAGAGTCTATGATTTCTGCGAACGGCTACATAGCCGGTTGGCTCAAAACGTCACGGAACCAACCGGCTATGGCAATGACTATGAAGAGGTCGTCAGTAGAACCGAAGTTCAGTCATATATCGAGGCCGAATTACAGCGCCTTTTCGCGGAAGAGGGACTTGCCTTCGAATACTCAGACGGATTGGTTCGACGCGGTGGACGCAAACATACTGTTGATTTAGCAACGAGAGCACAAGTCGTCCTTGGTGACCCGGCGCTACTCCCTGCGCGAAAACACTACGATAAAGCGCTACATTTCTTCCGCAATCGTGCTACCCCGGACTATGAGAATTGCGTAAAAGAAGCCGTTTGTGCTGTGGAAGCAGCTGGAAAACTGCTGTTCCCCACAGCAAAGGCCTCAACTTTGGGTGACTTCACGAAGTGGCTGCAAAAGACCAAGGAAGTCTCCGTGCCACAGAGCTTAATTCAGGTAGTGAATGGTATTTATGGCTTCCGCAATGGCGGGGAAGGCGTCGGCCATGGCGCATCTGAAGGCGGTGTAGCGACGCTAGAGGTCGCCGAGTTTGTGCTTGCGGTTTCCGCTTCGCAAATTATCTATTTTGTCGACCTCGCAAACAGCAGGGAGATTGAGGCACCGTTCTGAGTCGAGGATGAGACAATCAATTCCGAAAAGTTGGCGAGGGCTAACAAATTTCTGTAGTTGACCTCTAGGAAGGCTTTGCATCGTGCGCAGCTAATGCATCACTTATACGCTGCAAAATAGGCCCAAAACTTGAAAAATCAATGCTCGCTTGGCGCTTCTTTACTACGTACTCAGCAAACAGGTGCTTGCCATACTGGTTAGGCCCAAACTTGTCTTCCCCGCTGAATTTCTTCCCCCCCAGTTCTATCTCAAGAACCTCCTTAGGAAAAAATTGTTCAATTGTTGTGTCTCCGTGCGGTAGCTTTGGTAGGGCGACTACATAAAGGTTGTCTATGACATGGTAGTAGGACTCACTGCCATTAATCCCGCCTTTCACCCCAGTAAGGCTTGCGATAGTTGAGAATATGGAACTAGAAGCTTTGTCATTGTCGACGACTAGAATTACAGGGCGTCTCTTCCCCTGATGGCTGAACTTAGACATTGCAGCGCTATAGTTTGCAACGAAGTTTTTCATATCACCCCCCCCTCCACGCAAATACAAAAGGCGGTCAGAAGTCTTTGAGTAATTGAAGAACTTCAGCTTCAATTTTGGTGGCTTGTTGTCCTCCTTCAGGAACAGGTTAGGAAAATTCTGTCCGATTTGACGAAGGGCGCATCTCAGATAAACATTATCTGTTTTTCCCTCACATAAAACTAGCGGAGCCGCTGGGCGATAGAACTGGGTGTACAAGAGAAATTGCCGATAGACACGCGCATGTGCGTCCATGCTCTTGAAGTCGACTCGAGGTAACCAACCATCATCAGAATTACTGGAGGCTTCGCGGGACACACGCAGCTTCTCAAAATGACGAACCGAATCAATATGGCTTAAAGCGCCCCGTAAGCTCGCCTCAACTCCCTTTTCCTTTTTTTCGACCCATTGCCCTTTTTTGTCCCGTACTTTCCAATGACACCAAAATTCGCCTTTCGTAATTAACGAATGCACCATAGCTCGTGCCTTCCGAGCATATTCGGCCCGGACATTCAGCTTCGTGTTGACAATAATTCCGGTGACGTCTTGCCGAAATTCCTTGTATTGCATCCGGGTTTTGTTGGCGTTGAGCTCAAACCCACATCGACGAATTTCTCGAATTAGATTTCGGGAGGCTACCCATTGCGTAGTCTCATTTACTCGCTGAGCTATCGCGTTAGGAAAATTGATATGGTTGGATGAAAACGTGAGGTCATCTGCGTATCGCGTGTAGTGGCATCCCGCTCTGGCGGCGATTTGAACCATACGAACATCAAGAATGTGCGCAATAAGATTGGAAATGACGGGCGACGAGGGGCTGCCTTGAGGTAAAAAGGTTCGCTTTTCGCTATTGGGAAGTATTTTCCGATGACATGCGATTTGAGCGATGAGTCGTGCCGTTTTCGGATGAAGATTGAAGTCTTTGTTTTTCTGGAAGAAGCCGAGAACTCGTCCGAAATTGATGGTGCCAAAAAAATCAGAAAGGTCGATATTGAAAACGTAGCGGCTACGGCGGTGTCGGGCAGCGTTTGTCAGAATGGAATGGCCTGGCCGGAAGCCGTGCGAAAGAGTATTAACTATTCCGTGGGCATCATCAATGTCACGACTGCAACTCTCCAACACCTTAGCCAAGGCACTTTGCAGCCTTTGAAGTTCGGGTACCGGCGCATTGATTTCCCGCATGCCTCCAGACCGCTTGGGAATTTCAAAATTGGTGTACTTGTGTTCATCTTTAATCACGAACAAGATGTAAGAAAGGCCGTTCGGCGAATAATCAAGAGCTGACGCGAGTTCTGTAACCGACGCCGCTTTTTTCAATAAGTCAAAACGCCTATTCACCATGCCCTCGCTATGTATATTTATTATGAGGTGGGTTCTACGGATACTCTCTGGCATTCCACCATTACGCCCCATCACGCTACGGGTGCAGCGAGCAATCCAATCTAGCAATACTTCCATCTACCGCGAAACACGGTAACAAATCTATCCGTAGACCCGAGGAAAGAATAACACGACGATTCAGATGTAGCACGCGGAACGAGCTAGGATTATTCAACGAACGCTCGCTAATGTGCTTAGGGGGAGACCACAAGGAGGTCTCCGTCCTAATGACAGTGCAGGACCACTGTGACTACTGACGGACTTCGCGCCTACGAGGGCACCAACGGAGCTTAAGTCCAAGCCGAGGGAGAAAAAACGACGACAGGTTCGGCACTAAGCTCAGCAGAAATTAGCCGCCTATTACGTAGCCACAGGCCTTCAGTTCTTTCTGGACTTCGATTTTCCAAGCACCGGGGGTGTCTAAGGCAACATATAGAACACCACTGATGTCATTTGGAATTTCTATTTCTCCTTTTACTAACGCACAGACGTTTTCCCGACCGAGTTTGGCCATCAAATAGCCGTGTTCGAAGACGACATTCTGTCGGGCACGAAGGCGCGGATGCACCTTTGGCTCATGAACACCGCGGCCATGGTCGCACGGAGTATAAAGGACGAGCGCAAAATCAGCATCGCTGGTGTAGTGCTCAATTTTCTCGATAATCGTCATTCCGGAGCTCGCCTGCTCATGAAGAATGATTGGCTCCAGGCCAAGGCTAGAAATATAGCGAGCGACTTCTTGCTTAGCCTCGTTATCGCGTCCATGAACTATGAAAACCTTACGCTTATTACGCACGTTAACAGGCACGGCTGCAGCGTTTTCAATTTTCTGGGGTGCTGTGGCAGCGGATAGCGCCTGAGCGTCACCAGCCATCACCACGGGCTTTTTTTTGAACTCTAAATAATCTAACAGGGGGGTGAATTCAGCGGCAATAAAGTCTCTACGCTCCTGATACGTCTTGAATTTCGGCTGAATGAAGTGCCAGAAGGACGTCAGGTCACGATGCAAACGCACAAAGGATGGCACAAGCATCTCGATTTCCGTCATCGACAGTAATTCCTGTCTCAGCGCCACATACTCGGTCACCTCGGCTTTTCCACTCGTTGCATGGGCAGTGAGCAGATTCGCGAGGTAATGAGCCTTTTCAAAAGGCGTATGGAGAAAGTCTAAGCTCATGACTCTGCGCTAGAGATTATTTCAAGTGTACTAATGCTGGGTACCACAAACTCAGCATTGCAGCTCCAATTGCGTACTACCCTAGGAGTTAGAAGATAGAGTTGATAGCAACTTATATATGTACACATAGACGTCCTTACTTACTGGGTGCATTCGGGTCTACCCCCACTTCGTCATTTACCCAATAGCGAACCAATGGTGGAAACTCCTTACTTCCGTTCATCATGTGACGAACTGTCAAGTCAAATTCAACATTCAGAGGTGGCGCTGTAAATTCGTTATCGATGATGACGAACTGGGTATTCTTTAGCTCTCCGTCTGCGAGTTCATACACGTACTCATAGAAAGCCTTAACGACCTCTGGGTTTTCCTTAGAGCTCACGTTCTTCGTAGGAGTGTCGATGATGAGAAGGTTCGGCAACTCCGAGCCGATTTCACGGCCAAGCCTATGGAGAGCAAGCGCATAGCAAGTTTTGAATAAGGCTTGCATACCACCACTGCCAGCATTTGCAAATGAGAGAAAAACAGGGTCACCGGTTTCACTCAACATGACCTGAGGGTCAAAAGTATTGGGGTCGATTTTAACGCTAAAGGATGGACTCACGTCCGGGAATCCAATCCTGATTAGACTCTCCAATAGCAATTCCCCCAACCGGAGAATGTTTCTACTATCGCGGTAAGCAGTTTTGCGAGCGTCATCCAACTGCAAGCGAGTTTTCGTTTCATCACCAGCCAACTCTTCCGCCAGTCTGCGCTGCTCTTCCAAGACATCTGGAAGCTTGCGACTGTGAAGAAGGTTGTTCAGCTTCTGCTCCAAGGTGACAACCGCGCGCTCATGCTCAAGCGCTTGCGACATATATACTGAATCGTATTCACGCATCTGCACATCTAGGGCATGCTCAGTTTGAGCCTTGTCCTCTCCCATTTCGCGAATGCGACGCATAATTCTGCTTAGCTGCGTCTGCATACGCGAGACAGTCTCGCGAAGCTCTAATTGCCGAGACTTTATGTCCTGATTGAGAACTTCTTGGCTCAAGGATTCACCGGCATTAGTCACATGTTCAGGCTGGCCGCAGACCGCGCATAGTTCTTGGGGGCGCGGGGGAAGAGATTGAGTACAACGAGGGCAAGACTTGAAGTCAACACCCCCGACAATCGACCTGGCGGCCGCTGTACGTTGGAAGCGGACAGAGAGCATCTGCAATTCGTTTTCATGACGAGTCAGGCTCTCAAGTTGCACCTTGAGTTCGCTGGCTGCATTCTCATTTGACGCCACCTCGTTCGCCAGACTACGAGCCTTTTTCCGTAGACTGTCAACTGCATGCGGCAACTCAGTCCTGCCTGCTCGTGCCAACGCAGCTGCGCGGCGAGCGTTATCCATATCGGCTTTAGTCCGCTCAATGTGCGCCTCTAAGGACATAACATCCTCGAAACCCGCCTCTTTCAATGCGACAGCCAGTGCATCGGCACCTGCTTGGCGGGCCAAGCGCTGCTCTCGCAGTGTTTGGAGCTTAGTTTCCAATTCCGCCAGTCGCTCCTGGTGATAACCCAAGAGATAGCGAATTGCATCCACGCTCTTCTTCTGAATAGCGAAGTTGTCGGAGTCCAGTCTGAAAAGACTGTTGTCCATGGTCTTCTGGTCCAAGTAGCAAAAGATGAGCAGGTCTCTCAAGCTGAGTCGCTCGAGATGCTCCTCCGGAGCACCTTTGCGCCGACGAACTTTTGGAGGCGTAACTTTTGCAATATAAAAGATTAGGTCAGACACCACCTCGACATCAGTATCAGGAATCACTATCCCATCAGGTGCCTTTGCCGGCACTGATACTTCCAGTTGCGATTCCCCCTCAGCCCATCCTGCGATTATTCGATTGGCCCCGTGGTCACGGCGAAGCGTCAGCGGGATATCGTTCACCTTAAGGTCCAAAGTCGCTGCGACGAACTCTTTCTGTAAAGCTGGAGTCCAATCGACATGACCGCCAAGGCAATAGTCAACTAAGCGAGCAATACTCGATTTTCCGGAACCAATCTTTCCGTAAAAATAGGATACTCTAGGAAACTCAATGACTTCTGTTGATTGGCGAAACTCAAGGACAAGTCTCTCTAATTCAAGCCTCATAACGCAATTTCCTCTCCCCACTTCATATTCGTCAGCTCTGGGAATGTTTCATACACGAAGTCCTTAAGCGCCCCCCCCGATTTCGAACCAAACCTGACATTAATCAACTCTGCTCGTTCGGCTGTCAGTTGATATGCTTCTGTCCCAGCGACAGCGTCTGCGACCTGATGCCCCTCCTCAGTCAGCCATATTTTCACTGTCTTCTTAATCACGCCCACATGAACCAAGCCACGTGCGGCCATAAGCGATATCCAACGTCGATAACGGTGGTCCCACGGCCCATAACGGAAACGAATCATCTTGCTTTCAATGGTCGTTCTCTCGAAATCTTGAATCTTCGCTTTGTCTACTGCCTTACCCTCTGCAATCAACGCGCGTTCAAGGCAATTGGGATAACGAAGCAAGAAATCAAGCTTGGCCAGCTTCGTGAACCCATCCATCGACTTCTTCCCATCGCGCCCTGACCCAGCTTCTAACAGAAGTAGAAGGCGTGCAATGTGGAAGTCATCGCTAAGCTCCGTAGCTGCCAAAGCGCGCACAAGTTCAAACGCCATTCTCTTCTCCGTCTATTGGAATACCCCAAGCGAACTTGCAACTTCCCGATAACATTCCCGCCATACCCATCAGCGTATCTTTCGACTCGTTATGTACCCGCTCAGGTTCTTTGGCTGAAATTTCTTTCATGCTCGCCAATACAGTTCTATATATGAGGGCCCCGCGCTTACGCTCGTCTGGTTCATGTGATGCCAGTGCCTCAGCATCCGTGCACTCGACTAGGACCGTCGATTCAATTTGGTTCAGTAATTCATCTATGACTTCAGGTTCTGCCAGTGCCATTGCCATCAACCGCTCCTCTGCAGCGATTGCGCGTTTCCACATGGGTTCAAAATACTGGTGAATGTATGCATTACGCATCTTCCTCTGCAGTACCGCCTTCTGGCCGCGCATCTGACCAAGAAGCAGGTTCTCTCCACATCGAACATAACGAAATACTGATTGACCGGCTTGTTCGACGATGGTCTTTGCCGTGCTCAAGAGAATGCACTTACCTCGTATAGATACTTCCGGCCGACCGTTCGACGCGATATAAGCAAGAACACCATCTGACCCTCCGCTAGGGATGCCACATGCCGTTTCTACAAGCCGCATTAACTCATCGCGAATGGCTTGAAGACGTTGGGGCGGAAGAGTGCCGCAATCTGGAAGTGACGGAATCGTCTTTGCAATTAACGTATCGAGGTAGCCGCGCAACGGTGGCCCCAACCTGAAGGTCAATTTATTCAAAACAGAGAAAAGCGTTGTTCGATTCTTTTTTATCGACGCGCACATGGTTTGAAAGGCCTCCGCATGTGGCGCCTCAATTGAGGCATCGTCAGGCGCTTTTGTGCATGCATCGCGCAGGCGTAGCGGGCTGCTTGCTTTGGTTTTATCGGACTCAGCACCAGCACCTGGGACGTAAGGCAGTGCATTCGAACAAAATTCGTAACGCGATATCTGGGAGCCGTACTTCTCCTCTAGGTCACAGAACCTCTGTATGGAGCTGAGGAATGCACTATCGGTGACGCGCCATTTAGCGTTCTCTGCGGAGTCGGTTTTCACCTGAACTGCAATGAAACTGCCAGATGGCTCCTCGACCAGAAAGTCATCATGGTGCTCACACCAAAGCGCCGTGCAGGGATTTTTACCGTTGAGACCCACAGCAAGAAGAACAGCACCAATCGCCCATTGATATCTGAATCGGTCTTGAACTTCATCGCCGCGGTCCAATGGCGCAGTAGGCATGCCATCAATCTGCCCAGGAATGCCAAGTGCGATAGCGACGTCTTTAGACTGAGTGGTCGTCTGAACATTATTCGATGAGAGACTGAATGTCTGCTCGTCCCATGTCGTAACAGTGGTTGCTTTCGGCACCACCATCAGCATGGACGATTGCTGCTTACCGTCCGGCTCTTCATTGGCCATTTTTTACCCAGCAGTTCTTGCCTTGCACTAACCGCGTTCCAATGTAACCGTTCGCCTAAATGAACGCGACTCAACCAGGCATGTTCCCTCGAGATTGACTCAAGAGGATTTCGGATATGTCGCGGAGCCAAAGAATATTGCCATATTGCAAATACCAGCAAAACCCTCCCTTTTGCCTCCAACGCCCCATTTAGATGCACCCGGCACCTTTCACAAATATTAACTTATCAGCTTATAAATCGTTTACCAAAAGTTGATTAACATCACGCTATTTACTTCCTTGGTATTGCTCCCTCGTACTGCTTTAGCTGCCATATGGGTACCAACGAAATCGAAGAGGTAGCTGGAAATGGAATGATTTAAACACCCCCCCGAAAAAGTAGCCACCTGGAAACAGTGTTGCAGGTCTCGCACAATTGGTTGCAGCAATTGACTAGCATTGAAATGATAGGTTACTATGTGTTCACACTGAACCCACTTGATAATTATGTTCTCGGTCCGATTAAATCCTACTCAAGAAAAGCACTTAGAATTCTTAGCCATGTCACAGGGGCTATCAAAAAATCAATTGGTGATTGCTGCAGTTGAGCAATTTCTGAAGCTTCAGGACATGGGAGCCATTCCGTTGGCAGAAAAAGTGCAAGAGTCTGCTTTCGAGACCTTCGCTTATCGGCAAAAAAATCGAGAGCACGAATGGCCCAAAGCGGCAAAGGCGGCTGACTGGGCGCAACGCTGTGAAATTTGGAGTGCTAAACCGGAGGGCGTGTCCGGCAATGTCACCGGCGCGATTTATGGCCGGAATACTGTCGTGGGCTATGTCTGGCCAGATGACGGCAATATCCAGGTCCTCAGCAAGCACTTGGGCCCTCATGCACGAGTCGGCGTCGCCGCCTATGGGTACAACTTGATGGACTTTGATGATTGGGAACGTCTCATGAAGACATACCCCACGGCGTTGCCATATTGAGGGATTGCAAAAAGACAAAAGCCACCCGAAGGTGGCTGTATGTCTCTATTGCAAATAAGGTCATCACTGCTTTAGGTACCACAAGGGTGCAGGAGTGGGGTCCTTATCGCTTACAGGGCAAAGTTTAGTACATACTCAAAAATGATGCAAATGCCTTTACCTCTGAGTATAGATAGATTTACATAACCGTTAAAAAGAAGAGACACTGCCGTTATCTTACATAATAGGCGAAGCGAGTTTAAGCCTCTATAGCGCAAAAATTACTTTTATGCAATATTCGCCATTATCTCAGTTGCCAGACTCTCCGCTGCCGAATGCTCTGGCAACATTATCCAAACCTCGCATTGATGCGTATAGAGACTTCCTAAAACTCAAAACCGACGAGTCTGTGCTTTCTTTTTACTTGTGGTCTCAAGCTATGGCAGCGGCGTTTTCCCCGCTTATTGGTTTCATTGAAATCGCTTTACGCAACAAAATTCACGAAGCGCTTTCGCTGCACCACAGCGCTGGCTCGTCCATTTCAGCCGCGTGGTATGACCAAACACAAACCTCCTACACTCGGCTAAAGGGCAAGACACTTGCGAAAGTCGATGAGCTTCTCTATGACTCTTCGGACCCACAAAATATTATCTCTTTGACGCCCACTCCCGATAAGGTTGTATCCGAACTTAGTTTTGGAGTTTGGTCAGACATTTTGCAACAAATCCGGGCCGATGAGGCCGCGCATGTTTTCACTCACGTCTTCCCTAATCATCCTAAAAGTAAAAAAAAGCATTGGAGCTTTTCCCATAACCGAGAGCCCCTAATCCGGGCCGTCAAACGGGTGCAAGCTTTACGAAATCGCATTTGCCATTACGAACCTATTTGGAAAGCTCATTTCCTTGATATCGAGGTAGCACATTGGTCAGGTTCAGTTCAGGCATTGCGCAACATGGGTGACGAATTCATAGAGCTTTTGGATTGGATTTCTCCTGAGCTTAAGAAAATCTTTTCCAACAGTTTTGCCTTTGATTGGTTCAACAAGCTCTGTTCGACTAATGCTGTGTTGAGCTTTTTAGAAAACAGCAGTGACACAGGAAAGCTTGAAAAGATAATCAAGCCAGCCCTTCTTGTCGAGAAGGAGCAACCTCAGGCGGAAACCGCGGCCAAAACAACTGAAGCTATAAATGAAAAAGCTGTATCGTTGACGTCGAGCGCTCTTGGCGCGCTTCCTGTCTCCCCAGGCCATGACATAGCAACTGCGGCCCCCAAGGTACCTTTTGCAAATAATCCCGAAGGCTCTGCTAGTCAAAGCTGATATCGAATCACGCTAAGCCTAACAGTGCCGGCAACTTGGATAATTGTGAAAAGATAGGTCACAAAGAAAAGGCCCCTCGTCATTAGAGCCCTGCTGCTGTATCGAACACTCCGTGCATTCTAAATCTTTAGTTTTTTTACAGCTTCTTCATAGATTCCCGGATTCAAATCTTTCTGCAATTTCACATACAAGGCAATCTTTTCATCCACACCCACGCATTCGTTTAACATGCCGTCCATCGCAAGTACCTGTTTACCGCTAATCTTTGAAAAATCAACAACATAGATAAGGTCGCGTAGCTCCTCGGGTATTTTTTCTGGAAATTCTGTGTCATAAACAGTGGCGCACAAAAATCGATAGCAAACCCCGACTGCCTTCTTCAGAGCCTCCTTCTGAGGGAGGCTCTCTTTCCCGCCGAAGAATTTGACGGTGTTAATCAGCATATCAATCGCTTCCTGTAGTTCGTTCTGTTCCTTCGTGCTTTGTCCCGGTAAATCATCCATAGAAATCTCCAATTAAGAAATACACAAGCAAATTTATGATTGGCCCGTCTTTAGAAAAAATGCATGTACCGATATGCACTCTGAGTGCTAGAGCATCGTATCGTCTCATAGGACATTTGCGGTTCGACATCCGTATTACTCATTATCAACCTCTTTTGGCACCCAATGATTTTGAGATTAGCTCGGATGCGAAATCTGAAATTGCTGATTTGGTGGCCTATGAACAGATAGTCCCGGCCAATCCCTATTTTGTTGAAAGACTAAAATCTGGGGCCGCTGGGCGGCGGCTAACAAGGTCGCTTACTTCGGTGGAGACGCTGTAGGATACGTCGGCTATCCTACCGTCATGCGTACAAGCATAGGCCCTGTGCGGCGCATTTACTGAGCGGAAAATCAGGGCCAAATGCGCACCATGCGCCGGTCATTCCAAAAATTAGCTCAACTGCGACGATTTCAGCCGTTTTTTATTAAGCTCACACGCTGTTAAGTCATTGAATTAGTGATGATTGTCGGTGAGCGCAATTTTGGTTATGTCCAATCAGGGAAAAATCTCCGGCCCTTTGCTGGATCGCATCGACATGCAAATTCAGGTCGGCGCACTCGCGCATGACGAATTGCTGCAGCAAGCCAACGGCGAAACATCGGCAAGCATCGCCGGACGCGT
>Ga0209913_1001096_pt1 | contig 16715 bp, 26 predicted proteins | sample PersoiDNA2013203_FD_185805 | JGI IMG/M metagenome (GOLD analysis project Ga0209913, IMG submission 185805) | Permafrost soil microbial communities from the Arctic, to analyse light accelerated degradation of dissolved organic matter (DOM) -... | ecosystem: Environmental > Terrestrial > Soil >... | reverse complement strand
ACGGTGGCTTCTAGCCAGTTCGACGCCGGCTGAACGTTGTGCGACTCGGCTTCCTGCATGTACTCGGCAAAGTCAATACTGTCGTCAATTAACTGCATATGGCATCCCTGATTTATCGCGTCGGTAGATCCTCCCGACGACGTAGTCTGTGTTTTGAAAGTCCATCCATGGAAGGAAATCGAGTTCAAATTTCCAAGCGCGCAGTGGCTTCCCGATGTCGTCGGCGCGCGGCAATAGATAAACCGCGGTACCCCATTTTCCCTCTTGATCCCAAAGGCTTAGGTGCTCCGGGCGCTGGCGAGCGATGTCAAAAAGAAGCGCCTGCCAGTCGATGCCATCGGCCATGTACACGCACACGTCGAGGCCTCGGACCCATCGCCAGTCGTATGCCTGATCTGCCTTCGCGAAAACCACAGGGTTATCGCTGACCACCGGCCCCACCAACGACACGATCACCATGTCCGCCGGTTTCTTGCCCTTCATCCGAGCCGCGATAATCGGCGCTGCGAGATCGGCAATCATTCCCAATCCTTTTTCGGTTGTTCGGCGAGGCCGCGGTCCTCGGGTTTGATCCAGCCAGCTTCGAAACCAGTCCAACCCCGTCTGCAAGAGATCGTCAAAGCACGCTCCAGCGAAAGGCTGGCTTTGTCGGCTTCGGCGATGATGTCCCGCACGACTGTCGCCGTCACCTTGGCGCGCCGGTCTTTGCGGAACCTGATCCAGTCGGCAGCGGTCTGTGCGCTCACCCCGCGCTTTGCAAGCTCAGGCAGAGGATCGAACGGCGGCGCAGCCGCCGTGCTTTGCTTTTCCTTCGAAGATGAAGAAGAAGATGAAGAAGACGGGGCCGCGCGTGACGCCTGCGTACATGAGAAAAGTGAAGGGTCGGGTGCGGGCTCTGGTGCATCACCAATGCCTTCACCAATGGGGGGCTTTGGTGCATGCTTAGATGCTTCCCCTGTCTCGCCCCGCGCGATGCGTTTGTGCTCGTCGATGACCATCCGCGACGAATACCAAACAGGCCCGGGCTGCTCATCGACAAGGACCACGGGCGCACCTAGCTTGCGGCCGGACCGCGGCGTGTACACCATGGCGCCGCAAACCTGACCGCTGTCCGCACCTTTCAAAATGCCCTTCTCGACCAGGCCCTTGAGCTTGGCCGGCGCGCATCCGATCGCCTGGGCCAGCTCGCGCAAGGTCCAGTGCGCGACACCATATGTCTCCTGATCGTGCAACAGACAGATGACCTCCAGCCACAAGCCCTTTTCTTCGAAGCTGCAGCGGCGTAGGTTGCTGTTCGCCTGCCAATCGGCGGGGTAAAACTGGAACGACGGCCGCTTCACGAGATCACCGAATAGCAGCCCGCCGGATTCAGTGCTGGCCCGGTTGCCAGCGGTGCATTTTGATCGTCCAACCCGTGATACACGCCGCCCAGGCCGCGTAGCTGGCGATCATTGCGAATGGCGCGCTCCCGTAGCAGCTGCTCGCGATCCAAGCGCGCAGCCTCGTCGTCGGCCTGACTGCGCGTGCTGCAGTCGCAAGCCACGGTGGGCACGAAAAGGCCAGGGGTTGGGTACGTGACTAGAAAGCGGCCGTCGGCGGTGGGGCCTGTCACTTGGTGGATTAGCATGGAAGCCTCTTCGATGGACAGCAGACAGCGCCACCCGCCTGCGCATTGAGGCGCACCGCCTTACGGCAGGCCGTTTGAAGACGACGACGGACGTTGTACGCATTCTTTTTGGCCCGCTGCTGGGCTTTGTACTCGGCCGCGCTCGCCATGATGATATCGGCGTGTTCTGGGTCGAGAGGATTCAACCGCCCTTCCAGCGCGCCAAACTTTGCCTCAGCGCGATTGAGCGCCTCGATGTAGATGGCGTGAGCCTCGACGACCGCGGCTTGGGCCTGAAAGTCTTGAATAGCTAGGGCGGCGATTTCGATCAGTAAGCCAATTTGGTCGGCCGACACGCGCGGCGCCTGTGCTGCCTGCCCCGCATTTTGCTTCGTCGCTGTCATTTACGCCGCCTGCTTTCGCGCTTCGTGGATACTGATGACCAGCGCGCGGATTTCATCCTCCGACTTGCCGGCAGTGCGGGCGGCGACCATTGTGTCGATCTCCTTCTCAGGCCAGGCAACCGCCCTCTGGCCGATTGCGATACCGCGCGGCCAGATGCCTTTGGCGATGTGCGCGTAGATCGTAGGTTTTGCTATGCCGAGCCGTTCGCTGACGCCGGTGATGCGGTGGAACTGGTTCATGGTGCTCTCCAAAATTTTGGCGTAAAGGGGCCTATGCGCTGCGGAAACAGCGCCGCAAACCAATAAACGGGGTTCTTCGGGTCGGCAATCCTTCTATGTGGCCAGATCACCCTGCAACAGCTGATCCGATGGAGCTGTAGGTGTGCCTTGTGATTTCACTTCGGCTTTGGGTAAGCGCGGAAACCAGGATCCAACCATCGTGGAACGACTCCACAGGAACTCTTCCCGATAAAGCTCAATGTATCACGGTGCTTTATCTTGCGTCAAGCACGGTGATACATTAATTTAACGCAGGCGAAAAAAAACCGGCTCATCACCGGTTGTGTCTTGCGTGTTCAATCCTCTCTAAGTTCGCTATCAAACACCTCGTTTTGACGTTTGCTTAACTCCTCAGCCTGCTTTTCCAGCTTCATCAACTCTTCGTATTTCTCAATATTGCTCGAACTCAATTTTTTGCCATCGAAGATATCCTTACCGATCATAACTGTCGCAGCATCGATTGCAGCTTTTAAGCCAGGCAGAGTTGCCTCAACTACAGAGCTTTTATTAGGAATTTTTTCGACGTATGAAGCCAGTACTTGCGCAGGGCGCGCGAGAAGCGCAGTGAGGCGAACAAACGACGCCTGCATGAACTCTGCTTTGGCGGCTCGCAACTCGCTCTTAGTAATGACGGCCAGAAGTGCATCAGGCGTCGACTGAAAGGACTGGCGAAGTCGTTCAACAGTTTCAGCAGTAGTCGTGCGGTTGTTCCGCGCCGCAGCAGCCTCAAGCTCCTCTTTGAGTTCGACGGGCAATCTTAAGTTTAGTTGGGGGTCTGTGCGGGCCATGCCCTAATAATAATACATCACCGTGCTTGACGCAACTAAAGCACGGTGCTATATTGAGCTCCATCAAGCACGGTGCTTTACAGAGCTAAGTAGAGTCCTATCTAACGAAGGAAAGAATATGAGCCTCAAAAAAACAGGGCGTCGCTCGGATCAGTTCACGCTTCGCTTCCCAGACGGCATGCGCGAGCGGGTTAAGAAAATCGCAGAAAGTAACCGCCGCACTGCAAATGCCGAGTTGATCATTCTCATCGAAAAAGGCATGGCAGGAGAGGTTGAAAATACAGAACTGAACGTGGCCGGGGCAATCAAATGAACGCACCGCTCCGCAATTTCCTTCCCGCACCAGCACACCCCGAGCTGGTCATGCTGCTCGACGGCCTGGCAGTCACCACCACGATCGCGATCGCTGCAGGTACTAACACCAAACACAAAAACGTTTTAGAGCTTGTGCGCACGTACGGAGGTGATCTGAACGAGTTTGGCTTGGTCGCGTTTGAAACGCTACCAAGATCGGCCGGCCAGCACGGCGGTGGCGACGTCGAATTTGCAATTCTTAATGAAGAGCAGTCGGCCCTGATCCTGGCGTACATGCGCAACAGCGATATCGTCAGGAGTTTCAAAAAGTCGCTGATCCGCGAATTTTTCAAAATGCGTTCGCGTCTTGCGGGCCCGTCGTTGCCGAACTTTGCCGACCCGGCCGCCGCTGCGCGCGCTTGGGCCGATGAGGTCGACGCGAAGCAGGTAGCCATAGCGAAGGTAGTCCAGCTGCAACACCAGGTGGACGAACAGGCGCCGGCCGTTGAGGGGTTGAAGCGTATCGCTGACGCCGATGGCACGATGTGCATCCGCGACGCTGCCTCGGCGCTGAAGATGCGCCCGATCGACCTGACGAACTGGCTAGTATCGCACTACTGGATCTATCAGCGGCCAGGCAAAAAGGGATACCTCGCCTACGGTGCGCGACTCCAGTCGCTCGACCTGCGCTACAACGTTTTCCCGTACGACGACAAGAGCACGGGCGAGAAGAAGGTCAGCGAACAGGTCCGCATCACCAAAAAGGGGTTGACCACGCTTGCGGTCGCAATCGCGGCTCCGGACAAACGAGCCGATCTCCCGCCTTGGCAGCAAGGCACTCTAATCCAGCAGTAAAAACCAGCAGCAGAAACAACAAAGGCCACCCGATGCGACCAACACCGGATGACCCCCTACGCCCATAACCTTTTGGAGAATTAGTATGGCGCATTCGAATAGTATCAAATCCACACCGTCAAGCGGAAATATTTTGCCGCCGCTACCCGTAAAAGTTACCGTTTCTCCCCAAGACGAAGATCTGAATGCGGATTGGGTCGACGGCCGCTATGTTGGCCCAGTCCGTCCGTTGTCCCCAGACGAGATAAAGGAAATGATCAAGGGGCTGTGCGTTCACGTCACTTATCTCGATTCGTGGTTCCGAAATCATGAAACCTGGCTGGAATCAGTCGAGGGCCTGCCTGTTAGCTCAGTGCATGACCACTTCGTGGAAGCCTTTGCTACTGCGAAGTCCCTGGCAAGAATTAATAGCTATGAAATCGACTTCGCCGGGATCATGGCGCGTGATTGGACCCCGAAGACGAGGCCCCAGCGGCCCGAAGTTGGGCCACAAGCGCAATACAGACTGGTTGGTCATGACATCGGCATGGGCAATGGCGATGCCACTGTTTTCCTCAAAGAGGGAGAGGGAGAAGGAGCGGCAGGACTGGAATGGACCCTGCGACACCTCGAACGTTTCGACGAACCCAGCCGGCACATGATCCTGGCCAGCACCGCCGTCCTCTTCGACATCCCGTTTGATTTGATGATGAGAGGTGTGCTGTGAAAAATCCAGCATTCAACCACGCTGGTCGCCCCGCCTACGAACTTCCGGGTCTGATCAAAACCATTGGCGGCATCGACAGCCGTACTCCGCTCGATGCAGACGCGCGCAACGCGGTGAACGCAGCATCTTCGCATGCTAACAACGCGAAGGAGACCTTGCTGATGGGGATCGAAGCTGTGGGTAGCATGATGATGCAGCTTTCCCAGATCCCTGATCCTATGGAGCAACACGAGATCCTCGGCATCGGCGGCCTCATTCGCCATATGGCTGTCGAGCTGCAGTACCTAGTCGACGTCGAGGACGAGATGGATGGCATCGTTAAGCGCGCTGTGGAATCCAACAAAAAAGGCGGCGCGATATGAATGCGCGCAGCCTCCCCGCCGGCCCATTGTTCGACATGTTCGACCAGTTCGGCCAAGCCCTCGCGGTAGGCCTTGATCACAGCACTGCATCTCGCAAGGCGCATGATTTGATATCGCGCCCGGGCTGGCTCGGCGACATCATCATCCGTAGTCAGCGCAAAAAGTCTCTCGTCCCGCCAGGAGAACAGCTGTGGCTTGTGTCGGATGGGCTGGATCAGCCGGCACCACAAACCGTGCACGTTCGCAGCCCATTCGGATACTTCGGTCTGACGCTCGAGCAGGCTCTGTACCGCATTGAGCAATTTCACATGGCCGATCAATACCGACTCCGTGCCGCAGTCGAACACCACTTCGGCGTGGGCCCGGCGCCAGTCGTCACAGGTCGTCAACCAAATCCGGCGACAGGCCGCTCCGCCACCACCAAACGCACCAAAAAGGAATCGTAATGCTGAACAATGAAATGAATGCTAAGTCCACGGCCGCCATCACCGCAACCGACTTAGTCAAAATGGCACGCGCGCTTGTTGATGCGCAAAATATCGGCGACAGCAACGATAGTCCCGTGGGGAACAACGTCGGCAAGAACCAGCAGTGGTTCCGCGCCGGCTTCAAAACTGGTATCACAACGATGTGCATGGCGGCGATGAACGCTATCCCGACCGTGCGGGGCGAAGCTGAGCCGCCCTACCCCGTGCACGGAAACGATCATCTGATCCTGAGCGATATACCTTGGAACGTGACTCGGGACGGCGAGCGTAAGGCAGGAACCCTTATCGACATTGAATCGGACGTCATTTACGACCTGATGCTCATCCCAGGCGAGCTGGCTGATGTCACGTGGGACGAGGCGAAATCGAGTTTGACAGCGGCCGGCGGCGACCTGCCGAGCCACTACGAAATGCAAGCGCTGGCGAAATACCTTGGCACCGCAGCCTTTGAAAATGATGCGTACTGGACTAACGTAAAAATCAAGTTTGACGGTGACATCGAGGAATCGGTTTCCTACTATCTCGACGGCAGTTCCGACTTCACGGAGTTGAACGACCAAATGCATGCGCGCGGGGTGCGCCGCGTGGCTGTTGACTGCGCGCCAACTGGAGGTGAGCGTGGCCAGTTTGCCGCGCTCGACGCTAGCGCGCGCCAGGCAGCCGACGCAGCTATGGCCCAGGCAGCGGTCCTGCAAAAGCTCGACGGATACATGGCCGCCAGCGGGTATGATGACGATCACCCATGGCGCCGCGAGATTGCCAAGGTAGTGCCGATGCGCCCGGCGCCAGCAAGCCGCGGACATGGCCCAGACCTCTCCGATCTGCCAGAAATGCAGCAGCTGCGCGCGGCGCTGCTCAAGCCGGTGCCGCCGGTGACCGCTCGCGATGTCGTGGAAGTCTTGGAGCAGCTGGACGCGCTCGCCACTGCCGGCGACCAGAAGAACGTGTGCGAGTTCGCCATCGATGTCATCAACGGGCTGATGCTAAGCGTCGACGTGGAGCGGTTGGCATGAGCAGACAATACGTTGCTGCGCTGGGTCCACGATGGGCGTATTCATCCACCAGCAAAAAAGATGGCGCGAGCTTGGTGGGTAGCGCCGGATGCAGAATACATCTGCGATTAGACAGATCGGACTGATGCAAAACTTTGGCCGCAATTTGTTCGTCGTTGGGATCGCAGGTCGTTGGACAAAAACCAGCAGGGCGCCATCCAGGTAAAGAGAGTGAGAAGATAAACGCTCTCCCCGCCAAAACGACCCTCCAATGACCTACCAGTTCGACCACCCTGATCTCGGGATCTGTGAAGTGACGGCTCGGACAAGCGGAAGGTTCGGTTTTGCCGTGCCGAAATCGTATGTCATCAGTGTTGTAGGAAAACCTGAGCGCGGGAAATTTACGATATCGTTTCATGATCGCACCCTCCATCTTTTCGAAAACAATGTCCCACGCGACGCTGTACGATTACGTCAGGCGATTGCTCAGTTCATAGGTAGTGGCGTGAAGGATGGCTCAACTCAACTGGACGAATCGTTAGCGCCGTTCGCCGGCGAGGTTCTAACCGAGGCTGGGAGGTTTATGAGTCAGACAAGCTACCATTCGCGACGAGTTGTGCGGCAGTAGCGCCTCGGCCATATCTATCTCGCAGAGTTCTGACGTTCCCGCTTGATACCGACGGCGCCATAACGCATGCATATTCGAAAGCGCTCATGATTAAGCGATACCCGGCTCGTTTAGGAGGCGGCGTTGAACGACCGAAGCTCTGCGCTATGTCTTACATATTGCAGTGAGCGCCGGAATACTGTCCGCCAGCAAAAACCCTTCAGAGTCAACGCACCGCTCGCCCGTTCGAAGGGCATCTGTAAGCGCAGACTCTTCAGTCGAATACAGCGGCATTAGCGCAACAGATTCAGAGCGATGCAAGTATTGTTCGAGAGTGAACACACTGCGCCAGAACTCATATTCTGGAAGCGCTTCAGCGCAAATCCGAACCCCTTTGTACAACTCAGTGCGTCGGTCATCCATGATTGCCTCCATGAATTTATAGATTCATTCGAGCCTATTTGGAGCAGACAAGTCTCCGTCCCTCAGCTCTTAGTTCTCCAAATTGTCGATGTAGCGCCGTGCTCCTTCGAGAGCTGACGCATTGGAAAGCATCGCAGAGCGGAACTTATTCTGTGGAGCGCCCAGCAGGCGTGCGTGATTGAACTTGGTATCTCGATGAAGGTAGTGGTCGTCGCCTGGCGTTACCAAAGCCACCGACGTGAAAACTCCAGCGTCGAACTCGGAGCAATGAATTGAGACACACCAGCCTAGGTATTGAGACATCAGAACGGTTTGCATCATCCCTCCTATCCCCTCCAATGCCGAGTCAACGTCTGGCTAGACGAAGAGACCCCGAGCAAACCATCGTGCGCGCCTGGCTCGAATAAAGCAAGCGGCGTTCCGCTGAAATACGGACTGCTCACCTTCGACGGGGTTCATGCGAAAGTCTAGACAACATGCGCTCGGGGAGTTGACCCCAGCCCCTTTTGCTGCCCGAAGATATGAGTACTGCTCAGTGTATGATCCCCCGTCAGAACAAGCTATAAATTTTTTTTGGTTTCGGAAATAGATCAGCTGTCTACACTATCTCGCCCGCACCCACGCGGTAGAATGCGAAGTCCCATGCCTTCCCTCCTGTAGTCACAAAATAGATCAGCCTGGCTTATGGAAATTTCTGTACCGATTTTAAAAATTTTGGTCATCAACGATGATCAGGCAAGCCTGCTCGCGTTGCGCGCTCTGCTTGAGGTTGCTGAGGGGCAGGACCGCTATCAAGTGCTCACCGCTGCCTCGGGGAAGGAAGCGTTACGCTTGGTCCTACGCCATGATTTCGTAGTTATATTGTGCGACGTGAATATGCCAGAAATGGACGGATTCGAAACCGCGGAAGCCATCCGAAGCCGGCCCCGTTCTGCTGAAATTCCCATTATCTTTGTGACTGCGTTTGCCACAGACGAGCTCGATCGGATAAAGGGTTACGAACAGGGGGCCTTTGACTTCGTGTTCACCCCAATCGTTCCAGAAATTTTGGCTGCAAAAGTTGGGATCTTTGTTACGTTAGCGATGAAAAATGCGGAGCTGCGGCGACGTGAGCGTGAGCTCCGGCTGCGTGCGGATCAGCTGACGGCGATGAACGAGCGACTCAACGTGGAGATGACTGAGCGGCGTAAGGTGGAGCGCCAGAGCGGCGCCCGGGACGAATTCCTAGCGATGCTAGGTCATGAATTACGCAATCCCCTCTCTGCCATCAACAGCGCAGCTTCGATCATCGGCTTGCCGGGAGTCTCGGCAACTGTTCGCCCACGAGCGATGGACATCATCAACCGGCAAACTCGCCATCTTTCTCGAATTGTCGATGACCTGCTTGATCTATCACGCGCGGTGTCGGGGAATATTTTCCTGTCGAAAACCCAAGTGAATTTCTCTGCTCTCGCCGTCAACACTTTGGAGACGTTTCGTTCAACTGGCCGCTTTGAAAGGTATTCGCTCGACACCCAACTGGATGAGTCATGGGTAAATGGGGACCCCACAAGACTCGAACAGATATTGAGCAACTTAGTTGATAACGCCCTGAAATACACGCAAGCCCCGGGGCGCATTAGCTTGGTCATTCAATGTGACGATCACGATGTCATCTTGCGAGTATCTGACAACGGCGTAGGCATCGCTGCCGAACTGCTACCGCATGTGTTCGAATTTTTCGTTCAGGGAGATGCTGTTCTTGAGCGCGCTAATGGGGGCCTTGGCGTTGGTCTTTCACTCGTGCGCAGACTAATCGAAATGCATGATGGCGAAATCAGAGTCGAAAGCGCGGGAGTTGGCAAGGGAACTACGGTCGAGGTACGGTTGCCAAGATGTGAACCCGTGAAGATCGCCCCAGACCAATCCCAAGTTTCCTTTAGCGGGAATCAACAGACCGTCCTTCTTATCGAAGACAACGGCGACAGCCGCGAAATGATGGCAGAAATTCTCCGAGCCCACGGCTACGCCGTTCTCGAAGCCGCAGACGGCATAGAGGGGTGCCGGGTGGCCAAGGACCATTTACCGAACTTCGCTCTAATCGATATCGGACTACCCGGAATAGATGGCTACGAAGTCGCGAAACGGCTGCGAGGGTTCGAGGCCGCAAAAGGCGTCCAGCTCATCGCTCTAACGGGGTACGGGCTTGAGGAGGACAAGGCCCGTGCCCTCGCTGCAGGCTTTGATCTGCACCTCGTGAAACCGGTTGACATCAATTACCTCTTGGGCATCCTCACACCCGCGCAATCCACACGTTAGCCACATCGCTATGCCCCCCCCGCTCTTTTTAATCCACGTCTCTGGCTCTGCCGGACGGGGTGAGTCGTCCCAGCGTTGTCCATGCCCGAGCACGCGTTCGTTAGCGAGAGCGAACGTTAATTCGCAAAAATCAAACTTACGGCCGCATCGCTTTGATCAAGCGTACAATCACTTCGTCAATTTTATATGGCTTGGCGATAAATCCATCCACATACTCGCGTGCGCCGATCGTTTCCAACGACGTATAACCAGACACCAAAACGATTCCGACTAAAGGATGGCGTGCCTTGACGATCGCAGCTAGATCCAGTCCAGTCAGGCCAGGCATGATCACGTCGGAAAGAATGACGTTGATGGAAGAGTTCCGCTCAAGCGTCGACAGGGCGCCTTCTGCGGAGTAAGCACACTCGCTCTGAATGCCTAGAATTTCCAGCAGGGTTTGGGTGGTGTCGGCCAAATCCCGGTCGTCGTCAACGACCAGCACACTCAGCTTGGCCAACCGCTCCGATTCGCTCAATAGGTCGAAAGGATCGCGTGCAGCATTGCGCCTTGCGCTGTCGCCAATGCCAGGACACATTAAAGAAATAGGACAGTACATCACGCAAATCGATCGATCAAAAATGACGTTGAGAGACTGAGCGAGATCCACTCTCCGAAGCACTATGGTAATGCTACGTTTTCTTGTTCGTCCACACAGTTCCGCATGGCTATTGCAGTGCGAGAATCACCGAAGGCTGACGGCCGCCCTGCCCTCAGGGAGCAGCTACAGCCGTCGCTGTGGCTATCATGTACTCGCAGTAGCGGACGTAGGAGACCATGTCTTGGTACGGCATTGTCCCTTCAATGAAGTCGTGCTGAATTGCAGCAACATCGCCCGCTGGGTCACCCCTTAATAGATTAAACGTGCGGACCAGCTCAGCACGCTTTGTGAGCAGCGCCTCCGCATGTAACGCAACGCTGTTTAGCGCTAACGATTTGGTCAATATTGGTGAGCTCAGAGAACTCATGAAGACTGATGTTAAGAAAAAATTGCCTCTTCGCAGACGCGATCTTGACGGCGAGACTAGTTGTCACAAACAAAAGTATAGCATCTTCAAATTTTCCCTTTGTTGCGATAACTCAACTGTGCTCGCTGTAGTTCCAGCAAATCTCAACAGGGGGTTGAACTATGTACCGGTTCGACTAAACTGATTCCATTGATCTGACTGTGCTCGACACGCCTTTGTCCCATTGGAGGCCAATAATGCTTGCCTGTGTGGAGTTTGAAGAACTTCAAACGCTCGTCGGTAACCTGGACGCTAACGACATTCAGTTTTGCCGTTCGGTCTGCCTACTTCGCGATCAAATTGACGACGCGTATGCGAGGCGACTGATCACACTTCATCAGTGGCGGGTGCTGATAGAGGAGGCGTCAATGAAACAGGCAAGGTACGCAATTACCAGACAAGACGGCTGGCGGTGCGGTCTTGCGTCGCGCTAGCCAGGGGATTGGCGCGCGCACTTCACAGTGTATGGCTACCGATGAGCCTGCTGGTTGAGCAGCAGTGCGACTAGATTTCGCACCAACTCCTTCGACTTATCGTCGAGGGATGCAAGATCGTTTAGCAGCAAGACTGATTCTGGAACGCCTGTGAACTTTCCAGAAATCGTGGGTTGGAGCTTGTCGCCGAATCGCAACCAATGCGGAGATACGTTCAGCATCTCGGCAAGAATTCCTAACCGCGGCTCACCTGGGAAATTTTGACCGTAGACCCAACGCCGAGCGCCGGGGACAGAAATTTTTACGTCAGTGGAGTGCGCGTTGAAATGCCGCGTTAAGGAACTTGGCGAACTTGGTATCGCGGACACCTGCATCGCATGCGCCAGACGTTCCTTGAAGTCCTGAAGACCTAGGTATTCGCTATCGTTGTGCATGCAAAAATTATACATATACTAGGGATCGCCGCACTAACTCAACAGCACTAGATATGTCAGATCGTTTTACGATGGGTGCTTGCCGAAGGCGTGTTCAATTGAGGAGAAGCAACGGATCGCGTGCTTGCCTGCATCCTCCTTAAGATAAATACTGCGTTCCTCGAACGCGGACGCCGGCAGGAGGAAGTAATCCTTGATTCCTTTGGATACGGCGTCGTAGCGAGCGGCGATAGTGAAATCAGATCCCTTTTGAAATTTGACGATCCAGCTCGGTCGACCGCGAGCAGGTACGTGCTTTCGGACTACCGCTATACGCACTGTGACTATTCCATTGATGATCATTGAGACAGGCGCGACAATAATTTCAACCGTGCTTCCTGCAGCCAATGCAAGTTCATGCACCTGATGGAACAGCTTAGTTCGCAGAGCATGTATCGTTCGTTTGGTTGCGACTGAGACGCTCATCTTCGTATTTGGAATCTGAGCCAACGCGTATCCACTAGTTAGCGATCCAAACGCACGCTTGAACAACTGAGCGTCAGGCATCAAGCGATCCCGGGCGATAACCGTAGCGGTGACGCGGCCGTGTCGCTCATGGCAGTCTCGCAATAGCGCCAGCAATTCCGGCGCTGTATACCGGCGATTGCGACGGGCCCGCTCCTCCTGAGCCCACGCGAACAGTTCCGGCGCGACGATAGCGGGTAGCGCGTCCAAGTGACGGACCCATTCAGCGCCGGGGTTGTGCTGACGACGCGCGGAAAGTTTGCTTGACCGCCTGTTATACGCAAGCGTCCCAACGTATTTCAAATTGGTTAAGACTGAATTGACCATCGAGAAGGTCCAGGGCCTGCCGAACTCGCTGGCCACGCCCTCAGCATTTAGCATTCGCGCAATCGCAGCTTCGCTAAATTTATCGTCGATATACCAGACGTAGATGCGATTGACTGTTATGACTTCGTGGTCTGGCCCACGCACGAGAACAACGCGATCAGTGATAACGCTTTTCGACTCGCCGTATTTCAGTTCTCGCCGCGGCGTCCCATCTGCCGCCAAGGTGAGCCGGCGAAAACCGTAGCCAGCGTGGCCGCCCTGTTTAAATCCCATGTCGATGAAACGGCACTGCGCTCGGAAAACCTTCGCTGACAGCTCGCGGCTATACTCGGCCGCCATCGCCCGCTTTATTCCTTTCAGAAGGGCCGCCATCGGGCTGCCATCGTTCTCGAACTGCTCGGCGCAGTACATCACCCTGATTCCGGCCCGGCGGCACGTGTGCTCGTGGTAGGCCGCCTCGTCGACGTCCTGGAAGCGGCCCCAACGGCTCACGTCATAGACAATGACCGCCTGGAACTCAGCTTCTCCGGATTGTACGTCACGCATCAATTTCTGCAGGCCTTGGCGCCGGCGAATGTCGAGTCCGCTTTTCCCCTCATCAATGTACTCGCGGACGAGCGCCAGCGAATTCTGCGCCGCGAACTCTGCTATCGCCATACGTTGGTGTTGAGTTGAGTAATTTTGATTTTCGGTCGATGCTCGAAGGTACATCGCTGCGGCATTCTTGCCCTGGCCCCGAATGGGTGACACAGGAAGCCTCACGCTCAAGGTATCTCGTTGGAGTCAACTCCAAGCAGCAGAAGTGCCTCGTGGAATTGAAGCATGTGCTCTTCAAGTTGAAGCGAGACTAACCGGCCAGAGATCTCCGTTGTACTGCCGTTGAGGACCTTCATAATTTTTAGGCCCGACGAAAGAGCTCCCACAACCTTTGCGTCTCGCTGCGACAACGCCAAGAAATCCTTACTATTCATTTGTGATTCCTCTGCGAAGTAACAGGCAGCTTTTTACCGCCGCAAACAACCGTTTGTTCGCTGCAAAACTCGAGACCAGAGCGGTTGAGGAATACGGTGAACCGCGATAAAAGCGTCGGACAAGCGGCGCCCGAAAGTCTGACGTAGGGCCAGTGCGCGATAGATCACTCTTGCGGAACGGCCGTCACATCTTGACGCCCGAGAGACCAGAACAATGTGAGGTTGAGAACGCCTTTCAGGCACGCTGACGAACGTAGATTGCATCCTGGACCCCGAACGAAGTGCCAACCGAAATGGTGACGCGGCTTGGGTAAACTACACCTGAACAAATATAGTGTCCATTAAAATTCTGAAACCTCTTAACGGGCAATAGCGCTGGGAGCCTGAGCGCACGACACGCGTACGGAACGCGGTAGATCGCCATCTAAGCCTATCGCGCCACGAAAGGTCCTCAGCCACCACAAAGGCTTACAAGGTCCTTGCGCGGAAGCGTCCAACGAGGAAATTTGCCTTGCGCCGATGGCAAAGCAGAGCTGAATGCAAGAAGCCCCAGCTGGCAGGACGTTAGCTTGCAATAAAGGGCGCTGAAGCACCCTGGTGGTGTCGGTGGCGCGCAATGCAAGCATATTCGAAAGCGCGCCCGTGCTTAAAGGCGGTTTGGTGGCGCTGGGCCTGGTGGTGAACCGCCACAGTATCCCTGTTGGATTCGAAATCTGACGCAGCGTCACTATTTGAGGAGGGGGAAGATTGTGGCGCCCACAAGATAATTGTTATGGCTGGGTCGACGCCTTCAATTCATCAACCGTCAACAACTTCCGCTTGGCCATCAGGTAGAGGGTTGCGCGAACATCTTTCCACTGCGCCCTACTGCTCGAATTTACACCACCCTGGCAGATTTCTGCATGAGGAACATTGTCTTCGTCAGCAGTATCAAAGACGTAAAGGGCGCGACTGTCCGAAGAATCCGGCACTATTTCTCGAACATCGCTAACCTTATAGGGAATAAACCCCCATAATTTCTTCTTGGGTCGGTCTGGAAACTTCGCATTGAAATCATCCGCCCTGGATACACCAGTCTCGATCAGAGCGTCAACGTTTGTGTGATCGATTCGCTGTGTTGAAAGGCCATGAGAACGGCATACGTCAAACGCGCTTAGCTTGAGTCCTTCCCCATCTGGAGCGATGTGCGTCGGGTCAACAATTTGCTGATATAAGTATTCGGAGTTGTCAACAATCCCTGGAGAAAAGCCGGATACTGGCTCACCCTCCCAGGACAGAAGCACTTGCTCATCCATTTTTTGAAGGAGTCTGCATTTATCGTCGTTCTCTCTATGCGTGTCAAAAAACTCGCGGCCAGTCATAGAGGCCTTAAGAAATCACGGCATCTGGCGTCAACATCTCGCCGATTTTAGTCTCAAACCAAAGTGCGTCAACTGCGGCAATCTGAACATCTTCCGTGTAGGAGCGCTTGCCTGTGATCTGGTCACGAAGGTAAAGGGAAACTGTCGACTCGGACTCGATATCAACGTTAATGAGCATACGATCGTTGTCCCAGTACATCCCGATTTCGCCTCCGTCATTGCGCATGAGGATAGGCAGGGGCACACTTCCTGGCAACTTTCTCAAAAACTCGTTGGCAACTAAGATATCCTCAATCTTTGACACGGGCTCGACAGACGGGTCTTCCGCTCCGGTAGGAACGAACCCCATCAACTCACCGAACAGCCGATCCTTGGGCGCGTTCGCGGGTGCCGCCGTGTTTGCCGAATTTATACGTCGTTCAATGAACGGCGCAGTGCTCGATTCCATCGTAGATAGAACCAGAGTATTAGGAGAAATCTCTGGACGTAAGCTTTCTTCCCACTTCGGACGTAATGTGCTCGCTCCGATCGCTACAGCTGCGACGAGGGAAATAGTGATTGGTTCCATAATCAGTCTCTAAGCATCGAGTTTTATGCGCTCACGAACTTTTTCCGTTAGTAGCGCACGAATCATGTCTTTGTTCAGTGCATGTAGGTGCTCGAACATTTGCAAGAAATGGTCCTTATTCTTCTTGAACGGCTGCCACATAACGTCTTTCAGTGTTGCTTTGTGCGAACCAAGGATCTGTAGCTGGCGCAGCGCACCCTTTTCCACCATATCGACGTTGATATTCTGCAAAACTGTATGGGGTACTGGGCTTGAGAACGATTCGAAATAACCGTGATGAAGGTGCCACAAGCCGCGCTGCAAAAACACATTCGGAGGAATCACAGACGTGTTATTAAAGACCGCTTTGAGGTCTAACTCATCAGGGTCGTCATTCCATGTAAACGCATCGTTGTATTGAAGTCCTATTGAACGAATTGGCCGATGCGCCCCGACCTCTTCCAGGATGACCTTCAGGATCTCTTTAACGCTGCCGAAAACCGCACCCCATCGAGTGTAGTCAGGAAACATGATCGTACAGTTCTCCGCGGTGACGGATATCTGTCTGCTCAACTGATCTTGCGGTAGCTGCGAAAATAGGTAGCCTGCGATGGCATGCGTGGCAGCGCTGCTAGGATTAGAGCCCACCTCAACTTTGAATGAAACTCGGTTCTGCGGAACCATATTGGGATAGCCCATGCTCCGAAACTTGGTGTGCAACTTCGCTAAAGCTAGGACCAAGTCACTCGACAGCGGATCGCCCCATTCGACAACGAAATGGACGGCCTGAACTGCATGATCGCCCGAAACAGGGTGCAAGTTATCGAAATTCATGCACAGAATTCTAACATTGAATCAAATTTGAGCCATCGTTAATTTCGATTTCGCAACACATAGTTCGAGGGTTTGCGGAGCGACCCGAGGCTTTGCGGAGCGAAGCGCACGCTAGGAAAAAAGCCATTTGCACTATAGAGCGGGTGAGGAGAATC
>Ga0209913_1001095_pt1 | contig 16723 bp, 22 predicted proteins | sample PersoiDNA2013203_FD_185805 | JGI IMG/M metagenome (GOLD analysis project Ga0209913, IMG submission 185805) | Permafrost soil microbial communities from the Arctic, to analyse light accelerated degradation of dissolved organic matter (DOM) -... | ecosystem: Environmental > Terrestrial > Soil >... | reverse complement strand
TGCGGGGCGAAACCGTGATCAGTGGCGCAAGCATTGGCTTACACTCAAAAAGCCTAAGGACGACATGACAAAAACCACCTCGGCCGTTAACATGCACGCCGTCCGTCGCAGTGCCGTTGGCCTGATGACTGTCATTTGTCCCAGTAGCTCAATTGGATAGAGCATCCCCCTCCTAAGGGGAAGGTTGGCCGTTCGAACCGGCCCTGGGACACCATATATTTCAAGGCTTTCAGAGATTTTACGGTTTCAGCCTTTCGCTTCATGGGTGCACTATGGGTGCAACCGTGTGGAACTTATCTGACTAATCGTCATAAAAGTGAAGCTAGCTCTGAGAGTTCTGCCGCTGGAATATTCTTTAGTCCGAGCAGCTCTACGAGCCGTTTGCCCGTACCGGATACAATCGCCTCAGACGGAAGTACGAGGTTGATTTCGTACACAAAGCCTCCCCGGCCGTGCTCCTTGCTGAAGCTGATAAGTAGCTGTCGCTGATATAGGTACAGAGCTTGCTGAGCCGCGTCCATGGAGTCTGCGTTAACGGCCCCTCCTTCCGCCCATAGCGTATCTCTGACTTTAAATTTGTCCGTTTGGCTGATTAGGCTCATCAGGCAGAACTGCCTGTAAGTCAGTGCTTCAGCGATGCTCAGGAGATAGTTTGCCTCCGCGCGTTGCACGTAGGGAGCAAAAACGAGGTTTGTATAGAAGTTGGCAAGGTATGGGAGTTTGAGCTCTTCATGCTCCTGCTTAGCGTTTAGTAACACTCCTTCAAAGAGCTCTTCTGCTGGGGACGGTGACTCACCATCCCCTTCAAAAAAGTTGTCGTCTCTTTTTTGCTCCCAAAGAAGTCGTTCGCGAATTCCGTCAATGGCGAGGGCTGCCACACCGGCGACACGCTGTTCTTCGCGCGGTGACAGGTACCTTTTTGCGATATCGTCCAGAACTACCACGCAAGCTTCCCCAACCGCTGCGCCGATAGCGGCCCCCGCTACGGTTCCGGCTGGCCCTGCCAGCGATCCAACAGCTCCTCCGACCGCTGCGCCACCAATTTTGCTGCCGTGCCCTAATAGCGTTAGATAGTTTTTCACTGCGGCCTCTAGTTTATTTGGTGGTTAGCTAGATATTTGATCTCGGATGCGAAGCACTGTAGTAGTCGAGCAGCTTGCGTGCCTTGCTGTGGCGCGAATGCCCAGGCCGGCGCCGAGCAGCTCGGTGACACGCTTGTGCAGATCGGCGTCAACCGGCCGCCCCTGGTACTTGCCGGCGGCCTTGGCCTTCTCGATGCCTTGGGCCTGCCGATCACGGCGCTGCTCGTAGTCCTTGCGGGCGATGGCGGCCATCATTTCCACCAGCATTGAGTTGATGGCTCCCAGCATCCGCCCGGTGAACTCGTCGCCCTTGGTGTCTTGCATTCCCTGGTAGCTGGTCGGCAGGTCGAGCGCGACAATGCGCAGGCCCTTGGAGTCGATAGCCGCCTTGAGCTTTTGCCAGTCCTCCGCTGGGAGACGGGATAGGCGGTCTATCGACTCCACCAGCAACACGTCACCCTTGCGGGCATCCTTGAGCAGCCGCAGTAGCTCAGGCCGGTCGGCGGTGGCGCCGCTGGCGTTCTCCAGGTACACGCTTGCAATGACCTTGTTATGGTCGCTCGCGAACTGCTCAAGCGAGGCCCGGGCACGGCTGGCGTCTTGTTCGTCGGTGGAAGCTCGGAGGTATGCGCGGATGAACATGATCAGTGCCTGTATCAGTTAGGGCGTTCTACTAATACTGTTGCACTATGGGTGTTACTTATCAAGCGGAAAGCCCCAAAAATGCAAAATAAGCCTGTATCTGGATAGGCATACGCTAAAAAGGGTGGCTAAATACAATCACTGTCGCCTGGGTCGAGAGGGATCAGAAGCTGGGCTTGGATCTGTTGAGATTGGTTTTTCCAGGGATCAATAAAAATACGCGTAAGCAGGGAAGCCACAATGAGCTATTTGCATCTTCATTTTGACGGCGAAATAACCCGTAATCACACGGTGAGCCTTCGAACATTGGGTCAAAGTCTCCATCATTTGCAGGGTGCGGTTAATCGCGCGCATCTCGATGTGAGGTACGGGGAAGTTTGGAAGAATGCGCGTCTGTCTGCTGACGACTACGCCGAAACCGAGATGTGGTCCAGTGCGCCACAAGACGGTGGCTACATAATCGAGTTTTTTCAAAATAGTCCTAAGCTAGAAAAAACGCTTAAACGAATTGTGAGTGCTGTTAGTCCGACAATGGAAAAGTCACGCGTCCAAGCGTTGACGAACGCTAAATCGCTGGCGGATCAGTCTGCTCTCAGAGAGGAGCAGGTGCGGCAAGGTATTATCGAACCAGAGAGCTATGAGAACTATATTCCAAACGCTTCTCAGCACCCTTATGGCGACCGAGCTATTAATAAAGAGATTGATCAGCTCATTAGCGTAGTGCGGCACCGTAATGCTGGTCAAAGCACCATCGAGTTGATTGTTGGTACGGATATTCCTCATCCATTCAAGTTTAATAAGGTCGAGAGTGAGAATTTTCATGCGCTGGTTTCAAGACGGCACCTCGGTGAGCCGCTGCTTTTTTCTGTGAAAGTTACCGAATTGGATGCGACGAATAAAACTGCAAAAGTAATAAATATCGTTACCGACAGGATGGTGAAGCTGCAATACAAAAGTGAAGTAGAGTTTGAAGTGATTAAAAAGTATCTCGGTGTGGACGTAACGATGAATTTTGTAGGGAGCCCCGTTTACGAAGGCGGAGCCTATGACGCCAAGGGCGGAGATGTCTTCTTCATCGGGCTCGCATAATGGATAAGCTACTAGATTACTGCAAGGCTAGATATGATGAGGAACTAGGGTTTAAGTTTAGTCTTTCAAATATATTTAGTTGGTTCTTCTTTGTTATTTGTATTCATATTTACTATGATGGTGAAAGCGTTAGCGTATTGCATGGCCTCTCTTTGTTGAAGGTTAAGTCTCTAATCGATTTTACTGATGGGGTGATTCCAGCGCTGAGTATTCTGCATGTATTGTATTCCATCGGTTTTGTGATTCTTGTTATATGGCTGTCGCGCAAACTTTCTGAAGGGCTATTCTACTGCTTCACGCTGAAAGAAGATTTCGGCGCGCTTATACTTCAGATGACTCTGCTTTTTCACGAGCATAGGGGCGATGACGCCCGGAGACGTGCTTTAGGACTTGGCGCTAAAGTCGAGATTGAACGTAATCAGAAAAAAATTAGAAGAACACGCTCTGTTGCCGAATTATTTTTAATTATTGGGCTGGCTGTATTAATTGTTTTGCCATTTGGTTGGGTTAATTTGGCGGTGGCGCTCGTTGGTTTTTTGGTGTTTTTGATTGTGCTTTGGTCTTCTTTTCACTTTTTTGTATCGGATTTGCTCCCGTATTATGTGGCCATAAAGTATTCGGCGGGTGAGTTAACAGAGATTCGAGAAAGTTATCAAGCATCATTGCAGAACTAATGAAGGGTGGTTCGTTTAGTTGTGTAGATAATGCGGAGGCAATGTGGCGTGTATTTTCAATACGTCGCACTGCCTTCAATAGAAGTCATTCAAATAGAGCTCGGACGGATGTCCGTTCCGTTCTGAGTTCCCGATATCCGGTACCTTTGCACCTCACCAGCGGACACATCGGCCGTCGCCTCTTTTAAGGGCTGCCCGATCTGCATTGCGCAAAGACCATTGCCCTCGTCGTCACCAGCTATGCCAACTATATGCCGGCCTGGCTTGATCTGGAAATTAACCATTTCGCCGGTGTTGATGCGCGCGACCTTTTTCCCGTCAATAAGTACCGTGGCCAGGCAGCCACCCGAAGCCCAAAAACCGTTATCTCTGCTTACCACCAGCGTAGCACCGCCCGGGACGGCAGCCTGATTGGCGTAGACCCGATCTGCGGGCACGCGCTTGGCGGAGCCTGGCTCTACCGGCGTGCTTGAGCAGCCGGCCAGCACAACGATGGCGGCGCTGAGCAGAATCCTGTGCATATTTCTTCCTCATGGGTTGATGGGTGACTTTATACCAGTCTGGCTACATCTGGTCTTCGGCGTAAATGGCTGCGCTGATAATCGCGCCACCTACCCGTCGCTTACCGTAGCAGAGCGGTACCGGGTTACCGGATGCCGTGGTGTTCTTGGCGCTACCAAAAGCATAGCCGGGCGTGTTCTCGGGTGCGGCGCTGGTCTTGAGCCCGCCGGCTTGGGGGCTGAGCATTTGGATTACGCCGCCGGCCACGAGCGCAATCCCTGGGGCAAGCGTTGCGCCGTTGGTGAATGCGCTGGCCACGATCAGCACGATGCCGACGATTGTCTGAAGTATCCCGGCGCGCTTGCTCCCGGTGATCACTGGAACCACCCGTATTTCCCTGGCTCCGCCGAGAGTCAACTCGGATTCGCCTACGTTCTTCCTGTTGCGGAAAATTGCGAACTCTAGGCCGATAGACCTTGCTCGCGCGATGTCGCTCAGGAAGCCCGGGTGATTCACATCGATTGCCCTCAGCGCCTCCCTGGTATCGCCATGAGCGGACAGGGCATAGGTGTGTCGACGGCCATATTTTTTGGCCAGTGAACCACTGAGCAGAATGGTTGTGCGCGGTGAGTATTCGATGGCAGTCATACCCGATCCTCAGCGTAAATAGCGGCGCTGATGATGGCGCCACCCCATCGCCGATGGCCGATGCAAAGTGGCACAGGTAGGCCCGACGCCACGGTATTTTTTGCGCTACCAAAAGCATAACCCGGCGTATTCTCTGGCGCAGAGCTGGACTTCAGTCCCTGCGCTTGCGGGCTTAGCATCTGAATCACACCGCCTGCGGCCAGGGCAATGCCTGGGGCGAGAGTTGCACCATTTGTGAACGGGCTCAAAACGATCAGTACAGCCCCTATGATCGTCTGCAGGATGCCCGCCCGCTTACTGCCAACGATCACCGGAGCGATAATGATGTCGCCCTGGCCTTGGTAGTTGAGCTCGCTCTCCCCGATGTTTTTCTTGCCTCGAAAAACAGCGAACACCAACCCGCGCGACCTGGCGTTTGAGATAAAGCGCTCCAGGCCGGGAATCTGCACACACAGTGCTTTCAAGGCTTCTGCCGGTGTCCGCACTGCAAGGTCGTAGGACCTGCCGAACTGTCGGAGCTGGCCGTAGAGCTTGATGGTGGTCATAGGGGAGTTATCGAATGCTGTAGCGGCCATGGGGCCTCCTATGGATTGGTGGATGGGGCGGGCAGCCCAAGACGAATGGCGAGCACTGCGCGCGACATATGCGCTTGGTCGATGGTCAGTTGCTCCTGGCGCGGGTCGTAGTTCCACACCCGGTTGTAGATCGTCTCGCTGGCCCGGGCGCCGCGGAATGTCCCCCTCAGCAGGTCAGCCGAAACCCTGGCCTCTTCCTCAGTGAAGAAGGGACCGTCGACGGTTACCTGTTGGCCACCACTGACGTGCTGCACCTCCCACACTGTGTAGCCGGCGTCCGGCCCCTGGATCAGTTCATAGGGTTTGAATTTCTGCGTTTTGCACGCCTCGGTAAATCGCTCTTGAAACGTCATGTCTTCTTACTCAAAGAATCAGCCGGCTGATCGGCGCTACCAATACTTGCGTAGCGCGCAGATGGTCAGTTAGGCCGCTTCGGATTGATCAGGGGTCGCTTTTGCAGAGGTGCGAGTTGGCATTTTCGCCAGCCATTCCCGAAGCGCTTCGGAGCCTTCGCAGCCCGATCTCCACTTCTCAAACCGGCCGGTGTACCCATTCGAATTGGCGACCATACCGCTCAGTGCGACACCGGCGTTGGAGGCGGTGGCCAGCACGTCATCGTAGATCGCTAGCATCTGCTTGAGCCCTTCGATGTCTTCGGCGCGGGACGCGGCAATACCTGCGCGCGAAAGGCTGTCAGCCGCCTCTGGCGATAATCCGGAGAGCATTGGGTTTGCCCTGAGCACCGCCTCTACAACGTCGGGATGACTACCTGCGCGCGCTTCAGCTACTAGCCGCTGACGCTCCTCCGGCTTGAGGCCTCGCACGATGGCTCGCAGCTCCTGATCAGCCAGGAAACCAACAACGTCCGAGCTAGCGCGAGGCGTGACCGCTGCAAACCCGCTGGCCACTGTTTGGGCCAGTGTGAGCATATCTTTTGCCGCCTTCTCCATCGCCGGCATCAGAGCGGGGATGATTCCATCAATCTGCTCTTTGCCCTTGCGCTCAATGGCAGCGGCGTTGAGGTCCTTGTTCTCGCGAATCGAGAGAATTTCTTCTCCGAGGTCCTTGAACGCCTCCAGCGACAATCCCTGCAAATGGCGAACGGACTTCAGCAAGCCACCGGCCTGCCAGGTTCCTTTGGTGCCATCGGGGCGCTGAATATTGAAGGTTCTTGCCTCTACCTGGGAGTGCTCGTATTCGGAGTAGTGGAGGTTGGCCAAGCCAACTTTGAGGACGGATCGTTTGCCGATTTTCATTGGGTTACCTTTTGATTGTCTGGCCGTGGTTCGGCCGTTTGTTGGTCTGAGGCTTCGCTCAGGATCTCGAATAGGGACACGCTCTCTTGGGGGCCGCCGCCGGTTGCTGCGGCGTGCAACTCGTCCATAAGGGCGCTGATCTCTCGCACGTCGCTATTGAACTGGGTGAGACCGGATTGCTGGCGCAACTTGGCCACCTGGCTACGTATGTTCATGGCGGGCCTCGATCATCAGTCGGTACTGTTCTGCGACGTGATTTTTGATGTCTTGTCCGTCAGCCAATGGCGGGAAGATCCAGGCGCCAGCGCTTGGGAATGGCCGCATATCCATCACACCTACCGGAGCGGGACGGCGGAGGCTTTCAATTGCGCGGACGTGGAGAATGAACGCCTCTGCTAGATTGGCCGCGTCGCTGCTGTTCATGGTGCAGAGTGGGAAGTGCATCACCGTCTGTACGCCCAGGACGGGATAGTTGAACGAATGGCCTACTGTCTTGGGGTAGTCCATCTCCTCCTCGACCGCGTCAACCCTGCAGTCCACCACCGTCAACATAACGAGCACTGTCTCTTCGTCTTCGGTGCCGATCTTCTCTGCAATTCGCTTGAGCTCGGCCCGCATCCACTTAATGCTCATTGCCGCATTCCCTCCATCTGTTCGCGGAGTTCTTCGACGGCCTTCTGCAGCTCGGCAACTTCGATGACCCGGGCAACAGCGCCTAGCCCTTCGATCAGTGCCTTGCCCTGGTCGGGCGGTAGCTCGCCGGCGGCAACTGCACGAAGGATTGATTTGGCTGCGCTGGGCAGGTCGGTGTCGTCCAGGTCGAAGCAAACGGTCTCGGCAGTTGGTTTGATTGGCGGCACCAGGCGCTCAAGGATCAGTCGGCAAGCCTGCATATCGCCCTTCTTGGCCGCTGTCAGAACCTTCTTTGTCACGGCGTCTGCACCTTCCGCGAGTCGGGCGCGCAGCTCCTGCGTTTGGCCAGAACGGCCACCTGGATTACCTGACTGCCCCGGCTTCCATTTGCCGGCTTTATCGCGATCAGTCATGCGGTGGGCGATTCCATGGCGATGACCGGTTTGTTTTCAGCGAGCGCTATCAGCAGGGCAGATGCTTGAACGCTTCCGTCGGCAGCGGCTTCGCGAAGGCGGCCCCAGGCGGCAGCAACTTCAGAGCGAGTTGGTTTGTGCTGGCGTCCTCGGGCGGGCTTAGATGTGTTCATAGATGCGGCCTCGAATGGGGTTTTGAGTGGCTCAAAAACTCACATTAGGCATGATCTGATCATTTATCCAGTGCTTTTTAGGTGCACTCTAGGTGATACACTCAGCCGGATTAAACGGGACTGAAATAGTTGGATTGCAGCGAATTGAGAAGGGGGTTTTTGTTGCAGTAAGTCGAGGGTAGGCAAAGTGATACAGGGCCGGGTTTTCGGCTCAGTCCGACCTCATATTGAGGATGGATCGGGGAGGGCTGGCATCCCGTTTAGGTATGTCAGGTTTGCGCGCCACGTTTCGCGAGATATGAAAACGTGGCGCGGATTTGATGCGTCCAGCTTTGGATGCATCTTCCACCAGTGGTGTGGTGGTCAACACTTCTGTCAGGTGTGCCGATTGGGGCTTACGTGGACGGTCGAAACGGATGCCTTTTTTTGGACAAGTAGCGATCCTGGGCTAACGTCATGGCCACAGGCCAGATAGCCGGCCTGCTCACGATTTACCGTACAAAGGAAAGCTAATGGAGCGTTATAGGAACTTAGGAGGAGACTCAAATGTGGCCGCATTTGAGATAGGGAACGGTTCTATCACTGTCGAGTTTAACGACGGTTCGCAGTATCTCTATACCAATGAAAGCGCTGGGCCGGGCTCTATTGCAGAAATGCATCGGCTGGCTAGGGCTGGCCAAGGGCTGAATAGCTACATTGGGCGCGTGGTCAAGAAAGGCTATGCGAGAAAAATTCGCTAAGAGGCAGATTCGGCACGCTTTCGCATTTTGAGGGCGTGCTTTGGTTTAAGTAGGCCAAGATCACCTTTAGCTGAAGGTATTACTTTCATCGCAACACCTGTTCCAGCCTGCTGTCAGGAGGAGCGGTGGCCAAGCAGACCAAGCGGCCCGAGTCGGCTCATTTGGTCTGTCTCGATGGGAGGGGAGGAGGCACCATCCTGGGTCTTGCAGCAAAGGTATGGTGATGTTGACCACTCCCCAGTCTGTTGTTCTCCACACTCCGTGGCGTTTTCCACTACGCTCAGTGAGACCAAAGTGTCTCAGTGATAAAGATATAAATCTCATGTGCTGCGGTCGCTATAACCTAGGCGGGTACATTATTCTTAAAGTGGAAATTATGTATTATTTATTTTGGGGGGGGCGCCCAGTATGAATGTGACGAGGATCTAATGATAGTGTTGGGGCGGTACAAGCTATTAATTTTTCAGATGGATACTTATATCTACTTTAATAGTTTCGAATCTTTTTTATTTTTGCTTTGTCTGTGTGTCTGGCTTAATTGATATTTGGTTTTTGTATTTTTTGTGAGTTATGGCTTGACTTGTTTTTGTCGGTGTGGAAAGCAATATGTCGTCATGCTATACTAGTAGTTATATTTTCGATCGGGCAAGTAGATGATTGATTTTAAAAATCACGAAAAAGGATTTAGGCATAAAAGAATGACATTGCCGATCCAGTCGTTGCTCGATTGGGTCATGCAGCATCGAATTGTAGTAAATCCCATGTTTACATATCATCGGTCGTGGGGGCGGCATGTAAAAGTTCAGTTTATAGAAAGTATTTTTCTCGGAATGCCTGTTCCCGATTTTTGGTGTGAGGAAAATAATTATGGTGAGTTGTCTGTTCTCGATGGTAGTCAATATCTTGAATGTCTAATTGAGTTTGTTCAGGATAGGTTTAAGTTGCAAGATATGAAGATTTTGCACGATTTAGAAGGGTGTACGTATACAGAGTTGCCATTTCATTACTCTTCTTCTTTTCTAGGTCGTACAGATATTGAGTTGCGGATTATAAGCTATGATACCGATCCCTTATTGAAGTATGAGTTTTTCAAAGGAATGAATAAAGATGCCTATGGGTTCTCAGTTCAGGCAGCAAGGAACTACGCATTCAGTTATCTGCCGGGATTTTTAACGGAGTTACGCGAAAGCAACAACGGTTTTGTTGGGTTTGATGCGAACGAAAGAGATTATTCCAGGTCAAGCTTTAAACTCGCTTTTAATGTTGATGAGATTTATTTGCTGCTCATTTCTTTGGTTTTGTTGAATCATAGGGCTATATCCGAAAATGTTAGAGTCGGAGTCGCAGATCTCCTTGATTCGGGTATGCTTTTTTTGAACGAAAACACTTGGTGCCTGAGTAACTTAGCTGCCGAAGTTAAAAAAAACTTTGAGTTTATTCATTCTGAGATAGGACTGAGTCTCCATGTGGCATCAAGCGGGCTGTCTAGCTATTCTCGTGTTGATTCGGGGCGGGTTTTAAAAGGATGGGCTGAGGTTAGTGTGGATGGCTTAGTTTATGCTTTTGTACGAGCACTAAACGGGCGTCGTATTCATATTGATGTACTAATGAATCCTCCGCGATACCTCAGGGGGCGAACTATAAACGCCATATGCGCTGACTTGTTTGGAGATAGGAATGCTTAGTACGCTTCGAATTAAGAATGTTAAGTGCTTTGCTGATGCGAAATTTAATTTTTCACCAATAACCGTGTTTTGCGGAGCAAACTCAGCGGGGAAGTCTACTGCTCTCCAGTGTTTGCTCTTGTTAAGGCAGAGCTTTAATAGCTCGATGCTTTCTAGGAAAGCGCTTGGATTGGTGGGTGAGTATTTCTCCGTTGGGCACGCTAGAGATTTAATTAGTCACGTTCCATATGGAGAAAATTTGGTTATTGGTTTAGATGATCTAGAGTTTTCATGTGATTTGAAAAGCATTAATTTAGATGCCTATCATCTTGAGATGAATGAGTTGCCTACTTTGGCGCATTCGTTGTTTGTTTATGATTTTAACTATCTTAGTGCTTATAGGTTGTCGCCTCAGAATAGTTATGATGTAAATTGTGATACGAATAAATTTGATGTTGGTATTTACGGGCAATTTGCAGTTGCTGAGTTAGTTAGGTATGGCAGTCGTCCCGCGCGAAATCAACGTCTAGCTAGAAAGGTCTGCAGTAAATTAAAGTTAGATGAGGATCGCGAGGTTAGCCTTGAAATCGCCTTTAAGGAAGCGATGAAAATGATTAGCCCAGATTTCGATATTGTACTGGGCGATTATTCAGACATGGATAAGGTGTCTAATTCTTTTTCCTCGCAAGGGACTTCTGAAGCAGTACGTCCGGTGAACACTGGGTTCGGAATAAGTTATGTACTACCTATAATAGTGGCTGCGTTAAGTACATCGGAATCAGGCTATTTGCTTGTTGAGAATCCCGAGGTTCATCTCCACCCATCCGCGCAATCTATTTTGGCAGGGTTCCTCACAATGGCCGCCACATGTGGTATTCAGGTAGTGCTGGAAACTCATAGTGATCATATTCTTAATGGTATAAGAGTCTATGTCAAAGAGAATAAGGTAGAAGATGGGTATGTGACCATTAACTCGGTTCGCTCCACTAAGCAGGGCAGAGCTGTTACCGAGATTCTCGTTGATCAAGACGGCGGCCTCAGTGATATGGATGATGGCTTTTTTGATCAGGCAGAAAAAGATCTTTTAAGGCTTTTTTGATGAAAGTATATATTAATGACTGCTCGATTGAGAGGCAAGCCAGTACGGAAGACGAGGCCCTCGATATATTATGGGGCTTAGCTAAAACTGTAGTTGAGTCAAGAAGTATTGCGTTTGAAAAAAAGGCGTTTCGTACGAGGGAGATGGCCGATAGGGAAATAATTGGCGGAGTAAGTGTAAAGGAGGCACTTACACGTATTGTTCAAAGGAAGTTTCGCTCTGATGAAGTACAATTTACTCTCCAGGTGTTACTGAGACGGCCCTTTGCTGACTCAGTTCACTTAAACGCAGAGGACGTTGTTAGCAATGAGGCCGGTGCATGCTTGAAGTCGACGTGTTTCGACTCTGCATCAGAGTCTGTTTCAGGAGCATTGGTTATATCTGCAGCAAAGTCTGAAATGTTTGGGCATGATGCTATAAAGCTTAAGAGTTCAATATATGGACGGAAAGTTGTTTTAAATGCTTGGAGCGAAGAAAATATAAAGCAGCTATCTTGGGTCTTTGATCCCAACGCTAAACATCGCAACGAAGAGCGAGTGGAGCGGGGCGTAGTCATAAGTGCCATGGATCTAAGTGGTGATGATGCCCAGCAGGTGCTGACTAATGGCGTGATGATCGGTCGAAGAGTTTATGGTTGTTTTTCCGGGGCGTGGTACCAATTTCACAAGCACGTAGAAGGACTCTACCACGGCTTCAAAATCGAATTGGCTGAAAATAATCCCGATCATATGAAAGCATTAGAAACTTTTACAAGGTTAGAGTTTAAAGAGTGTGGGCAGATTTTTGATTCATGAACATATAGCTACATTTAATTCACGAAACGCTCCCTGAAACACTTCCGTTCACTCATGTACTATTTTGTAGTTGGCGGATCCATTCGTCGTCCTTGTGCTCTCATTTTGGTTAATCATCGAAATCACCGATAGCCGTTTAGGAAGCTTGAGCGCAGTGGGCGATAAATGGGGGCTGGAGGGGCGTATTGCGGTCATTTTTCGTTCTTATGTTGCGTGACTAGTAACTGAGTGGTACTGTGAGTGCTTGTGACTAGTAACGGATTTTAAAAATGGCAGGCGAGACTAAGCCCCCACGTTCAGCAGCGACAAGGCAGCGAGAATACAAGCAGAGGCAGCGCGCCGCAGGATATAGGCTCACTGCTATATGGATTCATGAGGAGACGGCAAAAGAAGGGGGAAGGGCAGCGAGAGATGGAAAGCCACTTGATCCGATGGGGTCGAAGGATCCGCTGAGCTGGGCTGCCGGATGGATCGGCGAGAAGAGTAAGCAATAGTAGAGCTATCAATTCAGTCCAACACGCGGCTGAAAATCTTGCTGATTGGCCGGTGACCAGGAATGGGCCGCCATAGACCACAGAAAGGTGCCTGGCTGCTGCGTCAACAGCAGCCAGGCGATCACACGACGAAGCTTAGAGGCACACGTCATGCAACTATATCAAAATACCAGTAACGCCCTGAAAGGCCAAGATAAGCCCGAATTTGAAGGGGAGGGCTTGGTTGGCACTGAGGCGGGCGAGCCTAGCTCCTTACACCTGCCCCTCTTCACTGAAAACCAACGAACCTTGGTGGTTGAAATGATCCTTGCAGAGCGCCGTCACGCTACCCGGTGGTGGACGCACCTAAGCGACTTGAGGCGGCGTAAGGAGCTTCCTGAGTGGGTTGCGGCGGACATTGGCACTCATGATGAGCATGACCTTCTGCTTGAGAGTAGGACGGCCGTCAATCAGGCTCTGTTCGGCTCGGATGACCTGGGCGGCGATCAGCAATACCGCGCGGTGGTGTTGGAGTAGGGCTGATAAGCAACGAAACCTTCGCAGCATCAAGGGCACTACCCCGAAACAGGGTGGTGCCCTTTTTTCATTTGCTTGCGGTTGGTGCCTTCTCAGCAAAGCAGATCAGGTCGAGCTGTATGCCTCCAGCCACTCATCCACACTCTGCTCCTGGGGTGGCTTAGAGATAGGTATGTGAGGGTAAAGACTTACCTTGTTATCGTCCTTTCTTATTAACTTGTTTTCGTAGTTTGAAACACACGTACTTTGAATCGGCTGTAACCCTTGTATTTCCTGGGCTGGCGCAGTTTTGTTGTCCGGCTCCCTTGTCCGGTAGTTGTCCGGCGCTTGTCCGGAAATTGTCCGGATGTTGTCCGGAAAAATGGCAGTTCTGAATTGTGCTGGAGAGAGATTGATAGGTGTCAGGCTGCCGGCGTTTATACGACCTCCAGACAGTGATCCAGTCAGCAGAACGCTGCGAAGCTTCCCCATGTAGTCATGCATAGCGGATAGGCGGCGAGGGAATGGCAGGCCTGTGCCCATCCAGAACTTATAGAAGTGGCTGCGCTTACCTATGCGGAATTGTCCTTTTGGAAGCAGTGCACCGGCCTTAGCTGTAGCTGTGTTCCGCTGACGGGTCAGGTCTGCGTTGAACACTGCGTAGGCAGATTGGCCAGTTACTAGCGAGACAAATCTAAGCGTGATACCGCCGCTCCGGGTTTTGCCATAGTGGCCAGTTGAATAGTCTGTGTACTCGAAAGCATCCAGGCCCACTGCCATAAGCACGTCACGACAAAGCCGAGCCGTGTTGGTATTGATCCAGTCAGGCGGCACGGGCTTGCCGCTCGCCGGTTGAATGACGAGCCGCCCAAGCTCAATGCTAACCGTGTCGCCACGGCTAAGTAGTTTTGTGGCTAGGCATTCCACTGAATCGACCTCAGCGTAATTCGGCTGGATAACCAACGGGCCGAAGCCCACCGGCAGCTCACAGGCAGGAGCAAGAGGTCGCCGCAAAACTGCGGAGACCTCTACGAGCTCTGGATTACGACGCTTCGCGCATGAGGATGTACTTGGCCACGCGGTGAGGTGGCCGGCCTGGCTCGGTGGACTGGTGCGTCCAATAGGTGCGGATCTCATGACCCTTTTTCCTGAGGCGGCGGATGGTGTTGGGGGGCTGGACGATATCCAGGTCCTTGGCGGCTTCGATGGTCGATACCGGCCCGTTTCGCAGGGCCTCCATCATCTTGCAGTCTTGCTCTGTTGAAGAATGACGTGTCATAGTTTGCCCTTCACGTTGGTGCTATCCAGTGTGTTTTCGCTAAGGCGGTGTTCGAGCACCGCCTTGGCAACCTCTCGCGCAGCCATGCGCAACCCCCAATCCTTATTCTTTTCGCACTTCACCGTGCGCCGACCTTTGCTGCGCGCTCGATAAAAGCCTTCAGCTCGGATGCCAGTGCCAGGCGTCGGCGGCCGATTTTGAAAGTTTTGAGTTCACCTTGAGCGATCAGCTCGTAGGTGGCCGAGCGCGAGATACCTAGAATGCGGGCAGATTCTTCGACGCTCACCGACAGCGGCGCCATTTGTTGCTGTGCTTGTTCCATGGTGGTCTCCCAAAAACGAAGCCAGAGAGGCGTCGTGTTTCGCTAGCCTACATCGCATAAAACTATGTTTGCAAGCAAAAGCTAAATTGACTCGTACTCGCATGGATTGACAGGTGTTTGCGCGTCGCGCAAGCTGTGGCAATCAGGTCGGTTAAGCTGACCTCATCAGAGCAGATTGAAATGTATGGCCACTAAGACAAGTAAGCGGACTGGCGAATCGAGCACCACGGTAGCCGTGGGCATTAGGATTGATCCAAAAATTAAATTTGCTCTGGATATAATGGGCCGACTGCAGAAGCGCTCTCTGACCGCGGTGATTGAGTGGGCAATCTCACAAGCCATCACGAACCAGCAGCTCGACTCCGAGGGCGGAACGCTGTCGTCTGCAATAGATAAGGTATGGTCCACAGATGAGTCTGTAAGGCTTGTGAAGCTGGCGTATCACATGCCAGAGGCATTGACTTATGACGAGCTTAGAATCTGGGAGACGATCAAGGCTACCGGCTATTTTTGGCATAAGAGTAAAACCGGTGGCCACAACCCAGAGACCGGCGAGCTGTCAGTGTTTTTAGTTACGGACAACTGGGAAACCATTCTGCAGCACGTTGAGCGTCACAAAGGCAGCTCTACCATCGTTCCGCTAAGCGACGCTGATCTCATACCCTTTTAGATCAGTTCTACCGCCGCAGCCTTAGTGCCGGGGGCCAGGTGCGCGTAGCGCAGCGTCATTTTGATATCGGCGTGCCCCAGCAGATCTCGCACCGTGTTGAGCGGTACGCCGGCCATTACCAGGCGTGACGCAAAGTCGTGACGCATATCGTGCCAGCGGAACTCGCCGATCTGCGCCCGTTCAAGCAACTTGAGCCAGGCGCTTTTTACGTCCTCAAAGCGACCGCCGCCCTGACCTGGGAACACATACGGCGACTCGCTCACCTGCTTCTTCCAGGCTTCAAGTACACCAACAGTCTCCTTGTTCATCGGGATGTGGCGCGTATCGCTTGTCTTGGTGGTGGCCCCGGCGACTGTGATTGTCTTCGTGTCGAAGTTCACCGCTGACCATTTCAGGTCGAATAGCTCTCCGCGCCTCATGCCGGTATTCAACGATACCAACACCATTGGCTTCAGGTGATCGGTGAAGGGCAGTTCCAGCAGGCTTGGCATCGGCTCTCTGTGGCGGTCCGTCCGCCAAGCGTTTGCACTCTCGCGCTCGGCCCTCATTTCATCCTGTCGAGCGTCCAGGGCATCGCGTAGACGCTTGGTCTCGTCGGCAGCCAGGTAGCGAATCACCCCCTTTGAGTCGACTTTGAGCTGTTTCAGCTTGGCCAGAGGATGCTCGTCGATGTAGTCCCACTCGACCGCCCGGCTGAATACTCCGCTGAGAGAGCCCATTTTCCGGTTGACCGTGGAGGACTTGTTGCCGGCCTGCATCCATCCTGTGCGGATCTGCTCAAGGTCTCGCCCGGTGATCGCGTCCAAGCGCTGGGGCATGATTGGGTCGAAGTTATTACTGAGGGTGTGCTGCGTCTTCTCGTGGCCTTTGTGATGAGCCTTGAACCACGGCATATAGGTGTCTTCAATGAAGTCGCGCAAGGAGGGCAGCGTGGCGCCCCTTCGGCCTTGAGTGACCGCCAGAGGCTCTCCATGTGCTCGGGCTTCTGCGAGGTACTGAGTGGCCTCAGTGCGCGCTTGATCAAGCGTGAGAATGCCGACACGACCTAAAGTCTTCTTCCGGCCACGAGCCCAAGAGACGACGTAAGACTTTGCACCTGCGGCAGTAACACGCACGAATAAACCGCCGACGGTGGTATCGTGAACTTCGTATTCGTTGCCAGTGACCTGCAGTGATCCCAGCAGTTTGGCTGTTAGCTTATCTTTCAATTTGTTCCCATGGGTGCATGGTGGGTGCAAAAAGAACTATACGGGGTCGTTTTTACGGACACAACCGGACGCTAAGGCCAATAAATACTGGGCCGCCTCAATGGTGGCTGGGCTTGATATGACCCTCCTAAGGGGAAGGTTGGCCGTTCGAACCGGCCCTGGGACACCATCTAAATAGGGCCTCTCGCGCCGGTCTGCTGTCAGCTCACTTATTTCGTGACAGCAGGGTGGCAGCAGCAGGCCAACAAAAAGCCCCGCCGGGCAATGCTCAG